>ENA-OWZM01000087-OWZM01000087.1-human-gut-metagenome-genome-assembly--contig:-NODE-87-length-72269-cov-17.4842_pt1 | contig 72269 bp, 63 predicted proteins | sample MGYA00249259_ERZ652113 | MGnify/ENA primary metagenome ERZ652113 (study PRJEB26925, sample SAMN05827264) | human gut metagenome | biome: ENVO:2100002; feature: ENVO:00000062; material: ENVO:00002003...
GGCCGGGTTCGATGTGCCCGGCCGCGTTACTGTTTTACCCGTTTGCTATGCGGGCAGTTTATTATTCTTTTGTTTTGTAAGCATTTTTTAGATGCTCGAAGGACTCCTAGCTGATGACATGCTCCATCCGGCAGGCGTCCTGTTCCGCCGTTTCACGGTCAACACCGGCAGCAATGAGCTGCTCTGTAAAGAATTGATGGTGTTCATAGATTTTTTCGCCACTTCCTGGCCTATGTCGGTCGGGTGGAGAAATCCATCCTCGCCCGACGCATGAATCTTCATTCTATCACCCACTCACATAATTCCAGCATTTGCAAACTGCTTGTTGTAAACCTTTTTTGCAATAACTCCGACAATTATTGAGATAACTACGGTTGCGGCAATAGCAAGAACCATAAACCACGGAGAAGTCAAGGTTGATAATATCTCAGCATAATTTGCAGACATTTCTTCGGATGCCTCTGAAATGGCATAGTCAGAGAATACCCATACATACAACGGAGAACCGATATTGCTTAACGAAAGCAGGATATAACTCATCACGATACCTTTGTAATTCTTATATCCGGCCCATTTCCGAATGATTTCCGCTAAAACAGAACAAACAATCAAGCTCCCAAGCAACAGATTCGCAAGCTCCCCAAAAGCCACGAAAGCGATTGCTACAAATAGGTTCATAATGAGAACCACGCCTGCTTTCGGCACTTTTGCCATAACATACATATATGGAATCCATGCCACGAGAGCAATTAAAGCTGTTACAAACAGATAGAGCAATGGGTGTATGCCGCCCATAATCGTAGCTGCCAAAACCACAGCAAAGTAAATGACGGAAAATACGATTGTCAGACCTAAATCTCTTAACTTCCAGTGTTGTTCCATAAGATTTCCTTTCTATTTTCCTTGCTGTAATTCAACAAGGTGTGCATATAGACCGCCCTTTTTCATCAGTTCAGCAGGTGTACCCATCTCACTGACCTTGCCGTCGTCCAGAACCACGATCTTATCAGCATTTGCCACTGTCCTCATGCGATGGGCAATCACCATGACCGTCTTATCCTTCAGCAGTACCGACAAGGCATCCTGTATCAGTGTTTCACTCTCGGCATCCATAGAAGCAGTTGCTTCATCAAGCAGGACAATGGGAGCATTTTTCAGCAGAGCGCGGGCAATCGAAATGCGCTGACGCTCGCCACCAGACAGGGCGCTGCCGTTTTCCCCGATATTCGTCTGATACCCTTGGGGCAGGCGCTGAATAAATTCCTCGCATTGGGCAGCTCTGGCCGCAGCCATAACTTCCTCATCGGTGGCATCGCCCCGTCCCAGCCGGATATTCTCCATGACAGTCTCATCAAAGAGCATGACATCCTGGAACACAATAGCATAGTTCTTGAACAGCGTTTCCGGTTCTACTGTTTTGACATCCACGCCGCCCAGGGTAATGGTCCCGGAGTCCGCATCCCAAAAACGGGCCGCCAGTTTAGAGGCGGTGGACTTGCCGCTGCCGGACGGACCTACCAGCGCCGTGACCTCACCTTGCTTTGCCACAAAGGATACGCCCTTCAAAACCGGCTCCTCATTGTAAGAGAATACTACATTCTTAAACTCAATGTCGTAGCCCTTGTTATTGCAGACATTGGTGCCAGTCTGCTCCGGGGTCGCATCGATCTGCTTCATCCGCTTGACGCTGACAAGGGCAGAGAACACTTCTGCCATCAGCATGAAGCAACTGGTGAAGGGGTCATAAATGCGGCCTGCAAACAACAGAAACAGAATAAACATAGGAATGGACAACGAACCGGCCGTCACCAGAATACCGCCCACCAACATGACCGCCACAAGACCAAACCGAAGGATAAATTGGGCCGTGGTCGTAGCAGCACCGGGAGCGATCTCGTTGCGGAAGGAACACTTCACCACATAATCCAGCTTCTTTTCCAGGCCCTCCAGATATTCTTCTTCACGGGAGCAGGACTTCAGCTCCTGGATGGTATCAAGGTATTCCTGCACACCGTCATAGGCAGCTCTCTTGGCATCCATGTTGGCGCTTTCGGCATTGGACTGGGCTTTCTTTGCCGCAAAGACTACCAAGGCTGCCACAGGCACCGGCACTACGATGCAAAGGCCCATCCGCCAGTCAAGCACCAGCAGGCCGATAGCTGTTATAATAAACATAAAAATCGTTCCGAAGAGTTGCGGGATCGCATTGGAAAATACGCGCTCCAGAGCCGTACAGTCCCCCATGATAGTGGTGGTCAGGTCAGAAAGATCGCGCTGGCCAAAGAAGGACAGCGGAAGTTTCCGCAGTTTCTCCGCCAGGACAATCCGGCGGTTGGCACTTTCCTTATACGCCACAGTATAAGTTTTGTTGTACTGGAGCCATTGGGTCAGAAACACAATGATAAACATGACCACAGTGCCGCAAATAAACAAGGCCGCATGATCCCGCATACTGCTTTCCTGCCCGGAAATCACATTCAGCAGTTCCCATATCACCATGACCAGCAGGCTGACCGGGGCAATCAGGCACAGATTGCTGAGCGTAGTGGCTGCAATTCCTTTATTCAAATCTCTTGATCCCTGATTGCTCAGGGCAAACATCCGTTTCAGCATACTTTCACCTCATTCCCGATGTGCCACTTGGTAGTCTTTGTGTAGTTGCTCCACATCTTGGCGTATTCGCCGCCCTGTTTCACCAGCGCGTCATGGGTTCCGCTTTCCACCAATTCACCCTGCTTCATTACCAGAATGAGATCAGCGTCCTGAATGGTGGAGAGCCGGTGTGCGATCATAATGACCGTCTTGCCCTTGACCAGCCCTTCAAAGGCTTTCTGGATCTGTTGCTCGTTCTCCGGGTCAGCGTAGGCGGTGGCCTCATCTAAGACCACGATGGGGGCGTCTTTCAAAATGGCGCGGGCAATCGCAATGCGCTGTGTTTCGCCGCCGGAAAGATACACACCTTTACTGCCCACCACGGTATCGAGGCCATCCGGGAACTTCTCCAAAATATCATCACACTGGGCCAGACGCGCCGCCTGCAAGACCTCATCCCGTGTGGCGGAAGGTCTGCCTGCCCGGATATTTTCCAGAAGGGTGTCCTTGAACAATTTGGGGTCCTGGAATACAAAGGCAACCATCTTCATCAAGTCAGCATGAGGAATTTCCCGAATGTCCACACCGCCGATCTTGACTGCCCCCTGCTGCACATCGTAGAAACGAGGAATCAGGCTGGCCGTTGTGCTTTTTCCGGAGCCGGAATGCCCGACCAATGCGGTAGTTGTCCCAGCCTTGGCCGTGAAGCTCAAATGGGATACCGCCGGATGGTCCGTATTTTCGTATGCGAAGGTCACATTCTCAAAGGACACATCATAAGTCTTGGGATGTTTGGGTGCAGAGGTCTCCACCTGCGGTTCGGCAGTCAGGATCATGTCGATGCGGCGCATGGACTCCTCCGCCTGCATTTTGTAGCTGGTCATATACATGATCTTATTGAGCATGACTGCACAAGCAGGAGAGAAGATCACATAGAACAGAAAACTTTGCATAAATCCGATCAGGTCGTTGGAAACAAACCCGATAATAAGCGCCGTAGGTACCAGCACCAGGAAGCTGGAATTGATGACTGAGTTAAACGCCACCATTCCCTTTTTGCAGGACATCGTGTAAGCCAGAGCAAACTTCCGGTAGGATTTGATGGCGTCATTAAACTTGGTGATAGATTGCACTGTCTGTCCGAACACCTTGACTACCGAAATGCCCCGGATGTACTCCACAGCCTCATGGTTCATCGTTTCCAAAGAGTCCTGGTAGGTCTGCATGAATTTCATGCTGTCCTTCCCCATGAGGGACCCCTGTAAGAAGAAACCGATGCCAAAGAGCAGCAGGAGAGGGATACCTACACGCCAGTCAAAGACCAGCATCAGCACCAAACTCACGATCATCGTGACCTGCGCTCCCACCAAGTCGGGGAGCTGGTGAGCGATGAAAGTCTCAGTCTGAAAACTGTTGTCGTCAATAATCTTCCGAAGTTTTCCGCTGGGATTGGCGTCAAAGTACCCCATAGGCATTTTTGCGAGATGTTTCAGTGCCGCCATTTTCAGGTTTTTCTCTGTGTGGAACGCTACGACATGGGAGCAGAGCAATGCTGAGAAATAAAGGAGCAGACCAATCAGCTCCAGCCCCAGAGCAAGCAGGCCCCAGCGAACAAGACTGTTCGTGTCTAACGGCGTCCCGGCAAATACGCCCACCAAGTCACGCGCTGCAAAGTAAACGCAGAGGAACGGTCCAAGGATAAAGACCGAACTGATGCCGGATAGGATGCGGGAAACGGTGAGCAGCCCACGATGTTTTCCCGTGAACTCCATCAACCGCTTAATCCCGCCGGATTTTTGTTTCATAGATACAAGACCTCCTTATCATTTTCGATTAGTTATAGCTAATCTTTTGATTTTAGTTTACTGCTTTAGGTCGCTTTCGTCTACGACCTATAAGGTATATTGTGCTCCAATCAGGTCAAGTAAAAGGAGCAAACCCGCTTAAAGGCTTGCTCCTTTTGTTAGTTGCCTGAAATAGCTTAGTTCAGGTGGATGTTCTGAACGGAAGTAAAGCTGGCATCGGTGGGGAAGGTATAACTTGCTACCGCATCGCTGTAAATGGCAAGCTGCCGGGTATAGATCAGCGGCGTAGTCAGGCACTGGTCTGCCATAGTAGTCAGGATGGTGTTGTAAATTTCCTGAATACGGGCCTCATCAGTAGCAGAGTCCAGTTCGTCTACCAGTGCCGCCAGCTCTGGCTGGGACGCCCCGATCTGCATGAGGATGGGGTCCATAGAGGTAGACGGGTTGATGTTGGTAATGACCATAGCCGGGTCATAGTAGCCACCCTGGGTCTTGAAGATGGTCAGGCCATAGTCACCGCTCTGGATCATGGCATACCAATCCATCATTTGTGCGGATTGCGGGGTCAGCTCAATACCGATTTTGCTGGCCTGGTCGCAGATGTAGACAACCATGTTGTCATCGGAGGCGGTGCCGGTTTGATACAGGAAAGTGGCGGACAGTTTGACTCCATCCTTCTCACGAATGCCATCGCCATCGGTATCTACATAGCCAGCCTCATCCAAGATTTGATTGGCATGATCCAGATCAAAGCCGTACACTGTCTGCTCTACATCACAGTAGGGCAGGTCACGAGAAAAGAAGGTATCTGCCTTGTCGAACAGGCCACCGTAGATGTTGTCTACTACGGCATCCTTATCAATGGCGGAAGAAATGGCCTCACGAACCACCTGGTCGCCAAAAATCTCACTGCTCAGGTTATAGCCCACATAGTAAGTCTGCAAAGACTTTTCATCGACTTGAGCGCCATATCCATCTGTCTGCTCCATCTGAGCATAGCTCTCGGCAGAGACATTCTTAATACCGGAGAGGAAGTCCACCTCACCATTCTGCATTGCCAAAATCTTGGCGTCGTTGTCAGGAATATACTTGATGGAGAAACTGTCTACTTCGGGAGTATCGCCCCAGTAATTGGGATTGCGGACAAAATTCCAGGTCTGCCCGTCATTATCCCCGGCATACATATAGGGGCCGGTTCCATAAGTGGCGTTGCGGAAGCTCTCCTGCTTGGCAGTCAGATCCTCATTGAACTGCTCGCTGGATACGATGCCGAAGGGGTTAGCAAGGCACAGTTCCCGGAGGGTGTTGTAGTAGGGCTGGGTCAGGTGCAGCTCCACCGTGTACTCATCGGTGGCTACCGCATCCTCAATGATCGTGGACAGGCGGCCATAGGAGCCGTTGTACTGGCCCAGGTTGACCGGAACAGCCAAAATAGACTTTGCCACATCCTCGGCGGTCAGGTCAGAGCCATCGGAGAACTTGACGCCATGCTTGATCTGGAAGGTATAGGTTTTTCCATCCTCGCTCATGGACCAATCTTCGGCCAGCAAGCCCACGACCTCGCCCTCGGAATTGTACTCAAACAGGGTGTCATAGAAGCTGGTGAGATAGTAGGTAATGTCGTAACCGGAGGAGGATACCTCCGGGGTGAGGATGGTGTAAAAATACTCAAAGCCCCAGCTCTCCGCCAAGTTCAGATGTACGGCCTGAGCCTCGGCGTTCTCCTGCGGGTTCTGGCTGCTCTCTGTGTTGGTGCCGGTGTTGCCTCCGCAGGCGGCCAGAGATACCGCCATGACCGCCGCCGTGAGCATAGCGGCAATTCGTTTCAGTTTCATTTCAAATCAATCCTTTCTTTCGTTTTATCATTCCATTCTGTTGAAGTGTCCACTAAACCGCTTGCCTCCAAGAGCATCCTGCTGTATGGGTCGTGAAATACAGAATAATCACCGGAGAACGCGGCACGCTCCACCAGATTAGAATTTCGCATGACAAAAATCTCGTCCGCCACGACCACTGCCAGCTCCATGTCGTGTGTTATGAAAATCAGCGTAAAACCAAGCTGCTGTTGCAGGTCTATAATTTCATCAATGATTTTCTTCCGCAGCGGCAAGTCAAATCCATTGGTGGCCTCGTCGAAGATCAGGCATTGCGGTTCAACGGCCAATGCTCTGGCGATTGCCACCCGCTTTTGTTCTCCGCCGGACAGCTCCGATGGAAGGCGGGTATAGTAGTCCCGCGATAGATTGCAAAGTTCCATCAGGTTCCGGCAGCGTTCCCGCCGTTTCTCTTTCTCCATGTGGAAAAAGCAATGCAGCGGTTCCTCGATGGATTTACCCACCGGGATTTTGGGGTCCAGGGCAGATGCGGAGTTCTGCTGAATAATCTGCACCTTCCTGAAATGTTCTTTTCCGGCTCGTTTCCGCCCATAGACAGGTGCGCCATCTACAAACACGGAACCGCCGCTTGGCCGCTGCAATCCCGCAATCATCCGCGCCAGCGTTGTTTTGCCTGAACCGGACTCCCCCACGATTGCGTACCGGCCACCGTCACTGAAATGGGCGTTCAATGGGGACACAGCAGTGAACAGCCCTTTTCCACCAAAGCCGTCAGAAAAAGAACAACTAACCTCTTTCAGTTCAATCAAGACATCTCCCTCCTTTCCAGCCGGCAAGCGTTCAACAGATATTTTGTATAGTCCTCTTTGGGGGTGTTTAGTATCTGCTCTGTCTTGCCCTGTTCGACAATCTGCCCGCGATCCATCACAAGAATGCGGTCGGACACCGAGGCAGAGCGCAGGTCATGGGTCACGAACAGCACAGACATTCCATCCTTGCAAAAACTTTTCAGTTCCCGCATCAGCCCGATCCGGTTGCAGGCATCAATGGCGGTGGTAGCTTCATCCGCTACTAAAAGGGCAGGCTGGCACATCAGCGCCGCCGCAATCATCAGCCGCTGGAGCATTCCGCCAGACAGTGTGAAGGGATAACTGTTCAAAATCCGCTGGGTATCTTCCAGCCCCAGCTTCTGTAAAATGGTGGCAAACAGGCGCTGCATTTCCTGCCTCGGCGTTTTTCCATGATGGAGCAAATAGGTCTTTTCCATCTGACGCCCTACTCGGATGGATGGGTTAAAGGCGGTCATGGGGTTCTGCATAATCAGGCAAATTTCTTTCCCATAGATGGTCTGTCGCTTTCGTTCCGGCAGGTCGAGCAAATCTTCCCCTTGGAACAGGATTTCGCCATCAGCGTGGTAAGTGTTCCCCAACAGTCCCATAATTGCTTTGCAGATAGTGGTCTTTCCCGCGCCGGAGCTGCCAACGATGGAGAGCATTTCCCCCTGGTCTAACTGAAATGATATATGTTCGGCCACGCATTTCCCGGAGGCTAAAGAGATATTCAGGTCTTTGACCTCAAGCAACACGAATATCATCCTCCTTCCCAATGGCATCCCGCAGCCCCTCGCCCAGCAGGTTGAAGCCTGCACAGCAGACGATGAGGCAGATGCCCGGATAAATCAGGAGCGCGGGATTTGAGTAGACACTGTTTCGTGCCTCATTGAGCATCGCACCCCATTCCGGTGTTCCGACAATCAGCCCTACGCCCAGGAAAGCAAAGCTGGACACTGACATGATCGCCGTGGCGATCCCGGTGGTGAAGTACACCACAAACTGCGGGAACACATTGGGGATCAAGTGGCGCAGGACGATGCGAAGGCCGGAGGCACCGGCGATCCGGGCCGCCTCAATGTATTCCTTTCCGCACTCAGTCTTTGCATAGGAGCGTACCATCCGCAGAAACCACGCTAACATAGAAATCCCGATGGCAATAATGACACTTGCCACAGAATTATCCACCGCCGACACCAACGCCATCGCAATGACGATGAGAGGAAAGGCCATGAGGATGTCGCAAAGTATCCGTATGACTTCATCTACTAGTCCGCCTTTATAACTGGAATAGCATCCCACGAACAGCGCGAAGGCGGCCAGTACGATCAGTACCGGAATGGTCAGCCCCATAGAGTACCTTGCTCCATAGAGAAGTCTTGATAGTTCGCAACGGCCCATTTGGTCACAGCCAAGAGGGTACTCCGAAGAAGGCGGAGCGTTCTTCAGCGCAAGACCTGTGGCATTTGGATCATTGGGGGCCAGTAGCGGGGCCGCCAGAGCCATAAGAATAAAAATCAGGATCAGAGCCAATCCAACAATGATTTGTCCTTTTCGTTTCATGCTGCTTTCCTCCTATACGCAGGGCAGATAGCACTCGAAAGCAAATCCGCCAGGGTGTTGAACAGGACAAACAACACGCCGCACACCAGGATGGAACCGGAAATCCCATAGATGTCCATACTCTCGCAGGACTTCGTCAGGTAAATGCCAAGTCCCTGGATGGAGAAAACGCTTTCTACCAGTGCCGAAGTCCCAAAAAGAGCAGCACAGTATTGGGCGAAAAGTGTGATGGCTGCGGGGAGGGCATTTCTCAGCACCTCGCCATAAACGATTTGTGCATTAGAAAACCCTCTTGCTCTGGCATAGGTCACATAGTCACTTTTGAGTTCATTCAGCACTGCCGCCCGCAGCACCCTGGCCGCAATACAGATAATAGGGAACGCCATTGCTGCCGATGGCAAAATCAAAGATTTGAAACTGCCGTCCGAGATCACACTGAAAATGGGGATTTGAACCGCAAAGGCGGTCAGCAGGATCAGCGCCAGCCAAAAGCTCGGCACACAGATCCCAATGATGCAGATAATCCGCATGACATTATCGAAAATCCCGCCTTTTCGTATGACAGAGATGGCGGCTATCAATACCGTGAAGATGATGACCCAAGCCATTGCCATAACTACCAGCATACAAGTCACAGGGAGGGCGTCCTTGATATTTTCGATGACCGGCTGGCGGTTTGTGATTGCGGTTCCAAGGTCGCCGGTCAGCACGCCCTTTATGTAGTCGGTGTAGCGTTCCAGAAAGGGGGCGTCCAGTCCCAGCTCCTCCCGCACAGCCTGAATCTGCTCATCAGTTGCAAAGATATTGACCTTGCGGACAATCATCTCTGCCGGATCGGTTCCAGTGAAAACTTGCAGGCAGAAACTAAGAGTAACGACGCCCCAAATGACAAGGATAAAATTGATGATGCGTTTGGTAATTCTTTTTGCGGTCCCTCCCGCAATCCGCATAGTACATCCCTCCAAACCTTGGTTAGATTGTGCTAACTATTGGCTAAAAAAAGCAGCCGCGGTTCAGCGGCTGCTTCACAGCGTACTCACCATTGGCACATCAAAAATTATAGCATACCAGGGTAGTACATTCTATAACCGAACAGGTCGGATTTTGCTCCAATCAGGTCAGCAATATTTGTGGCGATATGCCTGGGGGGTCACTCCCATAACAGATTTGAATGCGGCAGAAAACTTGCTTTGATTTTCATATCCCGCCACACTTCCAATCTCCCCAATGCTCAAAGTCGGCTCTGAAACCAACATATCGGCAGCAGCCTCCATGCGTTTCGTCTTGACAAAGGTGCCGATGGAGGTCCCGGCAATAGATTTGAAACATCTTTTTAAGCTGGACTCTGCCAGTCCGAACATACAGGCCAGATCCTGAATGGTATCTTTGGTAAAGGGATTTTCTATAATGTACTGGTAAACATCCTGTGTCCGTTTGGAGATGTCCGCAGAAAACTGTTGCGGTCGGCAAACTGCGCTGCCATCCAGGAGACTTAAAAACAGCAGTAACTCGATGACCTTGATCCAAAAGTACGGAACCTGGATACGCTCGTCCACCGAGTAAAACTCGCTGAAAATATGGTCGATTTCGTGCTTGGATTTGATGATAAGGGAACGTCCATCTGAACACAGGCGTTCTTTTATCTGTTCCAAACTGATATGAGCTTGTTGAAAGCCCTGATCCAAGGTTTGCTGCGCGGTTTCCATTTCCAGCAGTACGGTGATGCCTCGGTATTTTTTCAGAGGGATACGGGAGCCAAGGAACACCTGTCTATCTTTGGAGAGGTAATCCACGCAAAGATCGCCTTCGCCTAAAAAGCTGACTGAGCCACCTTCCAGTTCACATTCATAGCAGCCCTCAAGACAATGATTGATCTGCAAAAAGTCTTTTTCAAATCGGATGGGGCGGAAACAGGAGTCCATTTTCAAATCGTTATAGGTAATTTGAATGCCAGGAGCCACCTCAAAACGCCGCATCGTTCCTTCGCCTGACTCGTTTCCTTCATGCAGTATTCTTTTTTCTGTTTCTGCTCCTATTCCTGTTTTGTATATATTATGAAATGCCCCTGTTTCTTTTGTCATATCGAACATTGTATTCCTCCTAAGTCCACTTGGTCTCCGAGTTTGTTATAACCAATTATATCTTCTTTTGCATCAAAATTCAATTCACCTCTTTGCCATTTTCAAGCCTCCGTATTGTAGTATTAGTAGAGGGTACGGTCTAGAGAAGAACTTACAGAGCAAGCATAGGAAGTGTGTACCCACTTCCGTATTTTGCTCTGCAAAACAGCTTGTTGGGAAGTGTCCCAAACCCTCAAAACGGAAAGGAGAGTAAAACGAATGGAAGGCAGAAAACGAACCGTGCAGGTCAAATTTTATGTGACGGAAGAAGAACGGAGGTTGATTCGAGAAAAAATGAAATTGATACCAACCCGGAATATGGCCGCCTATCTGCGAAAGATGGCGATAGATGGTTATGTTGTCCACATCGACACCACCGACATCCGGGCGCAGACCGCCGAACTGCAAAAGATTGGTGTCAATATTAACCAGATCGCGCGGCGGCTGAACAGCATGGGGCCGCTGTACACACAAGATGTTGCGGACATCAAAGGAGCACTGGCGCAGATATGGCAATTACAAAGATACATCCTATCAAGTCAACGCTGAAAAAGGCATTGGACTACATCGAGAATCCGGCCAAGACGGACGAAAAAATGCTGGTGTCCTCCTTTGCCTGCTCCTACGAAACCGCCGACATCGAGTTTGAACTACTGCTCTCGCAGGCCATGCAGAAAGGCAACAATCTGGCCCACCACCTGATACAGTCTTTTGCGCCGGATGAAACCACGCCGGAGCAGGCCCACAAGATTGGTCGGCAGCTTGCAGATGAAGTGCTGCAAGGAAAATATCCCTATGTGCTGACCACCCACATTGACAAAGGGCACGTCCACAACCACATTATCTTTTGTGCAGTGGACATGGTGAACCAGCGGAAGTATGTTTCCAACCGACAAAGTTATGCCTACATCCGGCGCACTAGCGATCGGCTATGCAAGGAATACGGCCTGTCCGTGGTGATGCCCGGTCAAGACCGGGGCAAGAGCTATGCCGAATGGGACGCACACCGCAAGGGCACGAGCTGGAAGGCGAAGCTGAAAACCGCCATAGATGTAGCTATCCCGCAGGCCAAGGATTTTGACGATTTTCTGCGGCTCCTGCAGGAGCAGGGCTATGAAGTCAAGCGGGGCAAGTATGTTTCGTTCCGTGCGCCCGGACAGGGGCGGTTCACTCGCTGCAAAACGCTGGGCGAAGCCTACACCGAAGAAGCTATCACCGAGCGCATCAAAGGGCGGTTTGCGGAGCGGAAGCCCAAAGAAAACCGCAAAATTTCGCTGCGGATTGATTTGGAGAACAGCATCAAGGCCCAGCAGTCTGCGGGGTATGAGAAGTGGGCAAAGCTCCACAACTTGAAGCAGGCTGCCAGGACGCTGAACTTCCTGACGGAGCATGAAATCGAAAGCTACCCGGATTTGGAAAGCCGGGTGGCCGAGATCGCCGCCGCCAGCACCGAAGCTGCCGCCGCATTGAAAGCAGCAGAGCGCCGGCTTGCAGAAATGGCCGTGCTGATAAAGGATGTCACCACCTGTAAGGAACTGCGCCCACTGGTGCAGGAATATCAGCAGGCTGCTGACAAAAAGCAGTTCCGGCACAAGCACGAGGGCACCCTGATTCTCTATGAAGCGGCGGCCAAGGCCCTGAAAGAGCAGGGCTTTCAAAAGCTGCCCGACCTCTACACCCTGAAAGCCGAGTATAAGCAACTGGCCGAGCAGAAAGACCAGCTGCAGCGGCAGTACGCCGAAGCCAAACGCCAGATGCAGGAGTACGGTATCATTAAGCAAAACGTGGACGGCATTCTGCGGATAGCACCGGGAAAGGAGCAGATGCAGGAACGGTAAATCTGCACAAAATATTGTTCGGATTTTTGAATCCCAAACGCTTAGACCGGGTGGCGTTTCCGCCCGAAATCATGTAAAATAGACTTAGATAACGAAAGCGAGGAACCCTCTATGGCAGAAGTGAACGATAACGGCTCTATCCAGCTTTTTGAAGATCAGAAAATCCGTACTGCATGGGATGCAGAAAAGGAAGAATGGTATTTTTCGATTATTGATGTTATTTCTGTTTTAACTGGAACAGCCAATCCACGGCGTTATTGGAGCGACCTTAAGCGTAAGCTGAAAGCTGAGGGGGCAAATGAGTTGTACGAAAAAATCGTACAACTGAAAATGTTGTCCTCTGATGGAAAACGGTACAAGACAGATGTCGCTAACACTGAACAGCTCCTGCGCATCATCCAGTCAATCCCATCTCCGAAAGCTGAGCCGTTCAAGGCATGGCTGGCAATGGTAGGCAAGGAACGCATCGAGGAAACCATCGACCCGGAACAGGCCATCGACCGCGCACTTGATACCTATTTGAAAAAAGGCTACTCCGAAGAATGGATTCACCAGCGACTTTTGGCAATCCGCATCCGCAACGAACTGACGGATGAATGGAAGAAGCGCGGAGTGCAAAAGGGCAAGGAGTACGCCATCCTGACCGATGAAATCTCCCGCGCATGGTCCGGCATGACCACGGGGCAGTACAAGCGGCTGAAAGGTCTGACAAAAGAAAATCTCCGGGACAACATGACCGATTTGGAACTTGTGCTGACCATGCTGGCGGAAGCATCTACCACGGATATTTCCAAGACTGCAAAGCCGCAGACCTTTGAAGAAAACAAGCAGGTTGCTAAACGCGGCGGCAAAGTGGCCGGCATTGCGCGGCAGGCTCTTGAAGCGGAAACCGGCAAGCCCGTTATCACAGAAAAGAATGCGTTTGACTTCCAGCAGCTTGTGACCGACATTGTAGAAGATGCCGCCGAACTGCCAGAAAATCCCACCGAGAAAAAAGATAAAGACTGATACATGAAAATAGCCGGACACAGCAGCCACAAGGCCACCGTGTCCGGCTATTTCTGTGTTGACAATGGCACATTACTTTCACTGAAAATAATGTGCCATTGTTAAGCTGGCGGTATTATTCACCCGTAAAATCAAACCTCTGTCCGTCAAAGTCAGCATCGGTCATGTGCTCCAACTTTGCAATGGTGCCGTTTGCCAGCCGCCGCATTTCCGTGTTCATACCCGGTAGAGCGGCCAGCATCCGCGCCATCGTCCGGCGGCGGTCAGAGGTGTGGTACATACAGATCAAATTTTCTTCTTCAACGCTGAAATTCATGGTCAGACCTCCATTTCGTATTGTTTGCTGCGGGCCGCTGCCTTTTTCGGGCTGACGGCCTGTTTGGTTTCGGAAAGCTGCTTGCGGACGGAAGCACGGGGCTTGCGGATGCCCCTGTCCCGGTTCTCCTTTTTGTCAACCAGTGCGTAGATGCCGAAACGGTCTTTTACGCTGGACAGATGTAAAGATTTATACGGCAGCATGGCAAGCAGCTGGTCCGTGTCCCGGCTGGATGCCAGCTTGGTGAAGTAGGGCGATACCTCTACCATGAAATGATTCTTGTCCGGGCTGTTGGGAGCAGCCAGACGCTTCATATCGGCTACGATACGCTGCGCCTCGGCCTCGATCAGCCCAGTGTGCAGTGCCGCAAGATGTTCTTTGAAATCACCGGGCCGTGCCGGTTCTCGACTGCGCTGCTCTTGCCGGATGGCCGTTTGCAGAAGTTCCGGGTCACGGGGCTGCATTTCATACCGCACGAGTTCACCGAAATATTTATCCGGGCGGCTGTCGAAATGCTCTTTCGGGCCAATCTCCCGCATCCCGCTTTCGTAGATCAGACGGTTGGCACCCACGGGCAGGGCGGCTTCCCGGATGTGCTGGAAATGCTGCTGATAGTCCAATTCATACAGATTGCCTTGCACGGTTCCGTTGGCTGCGCCGGTCAGCTCCACCGCATAGGCAAGAATCCTGTCGTGGGTCTGCTCGCCGCAGAATTTCCATGTGTTGTAGGCTTGGGTATCTTTGAGCAACGCATCCCGTTCCCGGAAGCAGAATGTTCCAGAGGGCCGGGACAGCCACAACAGCAGCTTATCTTCCGGCTGGTCGCTGCGGGCGGCCTCCCGCAGCATCTTGATGTCATAGGTAAAATCGCTCTGATAGTATGCGGTGTTCTGGTGCATAATGGCTTCCAGCGCAGCGATCACATCCATATTTTCAAATTTTTGCACGGCTTATACCTCCAATTCCTTTGTCTTTTCCCGTGGCGGCGATTGCTTGCTCTGCTCCTTTTTCGCAGCGTCCAGCTGTGCCCGGATGGAAGGCTTTTTCGGCTTGGCTGTGCGGGACTTCTTGGCTTTTGGTGCCTTTTCCTCGGCCTTGACTGCGGCGGCAAGGTCTGTCAGAGAAATTTGTTCTCCGGCTTTTGCTTTTGCCTCCAATTCGCCCAGAGAGGGTGCGTTGTTCAACACACCATCAATCATATTTTCGTTTTGTTCCGTGGAAAGTTCTGCGGTGCGCAGCGGATTTTCTCGCAAGAACTCCGGCACCTGCTGGAAGCCCACACTGTCGCAGTAGTGGGCGGTGTCCTGCCCATTCTGGTGCAGCACCACCACATCCGAAACAGACAGCGAGTGTCCCTTGAAATTTGCCGGATAGTCCACATTGAATGTGCGATAGATGTCCTCCAACGTGGTACCCGCAGCCAGCGGCGCGGCGTATACTTCCGTATAGTTGGCCTTGTCCACGGTCCGGCCAGCGGCCTGCAGGCGGTCGTAGGGCTCAAAACGGTAATCGCGGGTGGAATCTTCATTGCGCAGCTGGTAGATGGAAAAGCTGCCCTGCTGCGGTGCTTCAAAGCCTGCCGCTGCGTATTCCTCTACGGTCATTCCGGCGGCCGCCGCTTCCTGCGCGATCTCGGCCTGCACCTGTGCCTTGTAATCCTGCAAGCTCTGGTCAAAGTCAGCCAGCTTGGGCGGTTCCGGCAAGTTATACTGGCCTTGGTTGAGCAGCGGGCGGCAGTCCTGCACATAGGCCACAACAGTGTTGTAATAGGCAGCCTGTTCCGGCGAAATGTTCTGTTCCTCCCGCAAAGCAGCGGTGGCTACCTGCTCCATGGCCGAAAGATTGCAATGTTGTTTGAGGTACGGGATAAACTCGGTCAGCACCATTTCCCGCTCTGCCTTGTCTTGTTCCCACGCTTCCGGGCCTTTGTTGTGCAGAACAAAATTTTTCCAGTTCTCGTCTTTGGCGTAGTATTCGTGGTGGCTCTGGATGTGCTGAACCAAAGAGCCCTCTCCGTCACCAAAATCCTGCCGTCCCTCGTAGTTATCGGGCTGGCCGTTCATAGTAAAATCAATGCGGAATGCGGTCTTGTCGTACCAGCCGCCCGTGTAGCCGTCCTTTTCCCGGTCCGTGTGCTGGGCGGTGTCCAGTTCTTCAAAGACGCGGTTTGCCACGGACAGCGGCATGATTTCGCCGTCCTGCAGCTTGTCACTTTCGCTCCAAAGAATTGTGACCGTAGGTTCTGCGGCGGGGTCTGGAATTTTAACGGGTGCGGGAATTTCGTTGGCCTTTTCCGCCGCCTCTTGGAATGCCGCCAGCTTATCACCCAGAATAACTTCCGACACTGCGGCCGTCTGTCCCAGCAGATTAAGTGCTTCCTGCCCGGCATCCGGCAGGGTCAGACCGGGCGCGTCCAGCTGCCCGCCGTCCAGAGCCTTATTATCCGGGCCGTACAGGGTGTAGTCATAGCCGGAATCGCAGGTCTGGATGAATAAAATATTGCCGTTGTCCAGCGCAAATGCGGCTTCCTGTGCGGCGGAAAGTTCTGCTTCCCGCTGTTGGCGCAGTTCTGCCAGATGTTCGTCCAGCGCAGAGATCAACTCATGGGCCGCGCTGCGGATGATTTCCAGAGAGGCTTTCAGTTCGGCCAGTTCCCGGCCCGAACTCCATCCGGCCACATAGCCAAACGAATACTCGGATGTGTCCAGCCCATAGTGCTGGCAGACGGCATAAGCCACGCTTTCCGCCTGCACCTCGCGGGTGCGGCTGTCCGGGCGGTTGGTCTGTTCCGGGTCGTTGGGGTCGATGGCGTGGAGCTTGGCATGGGCAATCTCATGGATGGCCGTCTTGATGGTCTGTAACTGGCTCATGCCCTCCTGAATTGCAATGCGGTTGTCGAGCAGATGAAAGTACCCGTGCGCCCCGCCCTCGATGTCCTCAAACCCGATGGGCACCGGGGATGTCTGCTCCAATGCCTTGAAAAAATCTTGGTAGTCCTGCACGCTGCCGGACAGTTCATCCACAGCAATGGACGGCAGTGGTTCACCCTCAGTCTGGCTGACATCGAACACGGACACCACCTTAAAGGCCGGAATCTGTACCGTTTTTTCTTCGGTCAGCGGCTTGCCGTCCTTGTCCAGAATCGGCTTACCCTGCTCGTCCCGCTTTTCCATCTTCTGCTTGACCTTGTAGGGTGCAGGAGCAAGAATCTTGATGCTTTTTTCGCCCTTTTTCACGGTGCGGTGGAACGTGTCTTTCCACTTGTTGAAGCCTGCTACCAGCTGCCCGCCCTGCATGGCAATCAGCAAGGTGTTGTTGAAGCTGTAATTGTGGAATTTCGCCATCGTGGTGAGGTGGGCTTTGTAGCGGTCGCTGTCGAACAGCTGTTGGATGCCTGTTTCTAACCGGTCCGTGATTTCTTTCATGCGCTCTACGCTGTCTTTGCCGTTTAGGATAATGGGAATAACTTTCTGCGGTTCCGTTTCAGGCTGAACAGGCTGTGGGATGTTGGCCGAATCTCGCAAAACTTCCGGCGCAGGAAAGGACAGTACCCGGTATTCCTCCGGCACAGGCTGGCCCTCGTGGACTTTCTGCCACGCATCCCCGCTTTTGACAAGGTAGCCATACTCGGTAAACACGCCCTGCTCCTGCTGGGCCACATACCGGCCGAACTGCGCCGTGTCGATGCCGCTTTTCCATTCTTCCGGCATATCCACCATGCCGGAGCGGTTCAGGTAGTAGTCACCCAACTGGGCAGGCCCACGCACATCCGGCAGATGCATATAGTAGTCCACGTTTTCGGGAAAGTCGGTGATTCTCCCGATGCTGAAAAGCTCACTCTGCGGGGCTTGCAGGGCGGCGTTCAGCTCTGCGCGTCCCCCGGCAGAAAGCGTTTCCAGCCGTGCGGCAAGAAAGTTCAGCTCGTCCACATTGGATGCCAGCACCATGTTGTAGGGGATGGCAAAACGCTTTCCTTCCTCGGCAAAATAGCCGGAAATGAAAAGGCCCTGCGGATTATCGGACGAAATGCCGATTTGCCGCAGGGCCGCTTGTACCTGTTCGGTTGTGGTGGGCAGGTCCAGCCAGACGCCATCCCTGCCTTGCTGCTGCCGATTTTGCAGCTGGATGGAAAATAATTCGCTCATTTGGTCACACTCCTTTTTTTGCTATCCTACAGATAGAGAGAGCCGGTTATGGCAAAATGAATGCTTCACCTTACCATAACCGGCCCTCGTAATTTTATTATGAACTTATCCGGAATCTGTTAAAGGGACATATAAATATACCCATACGACTTTTCAAGCCGTTCAGGTGGAATTGTGATATTGGAATTTGCAAGAATTTCGCCAAATTCTTTTAGACCTGCTGTTACTTGATCTGAAAGAAAATTTAGATAGCTTTCGATTGTTGTGAACTCCGAACCTTTATACCAAAAATCCGTTAAAGAATCATTTTCTTTCAAATCTTTTCTAGTGATTTCCCAACAGGTAGTACGCAAAGGCCTGTATTTGTCACAAGCCTTTAGATAGCGTCCGACATCTTCATCTTTTAAGTCATCAAACGGAAAATGAAAAGAGCTAGTGTATTCAGACAATGGGACAGATTCCATTTTGAGCTGTTTTAATCGCGTTAATGTCCATTTGTCTGCAATTATATCTGTAAATTCATTCCACGTCATCAAACGTACATTTGAAAGGTTTGCAGCCTCAATCGCACCGGATTGGAAGCCAGCTTGTGAAATCAAAAGACCTAATGATGCACCAGAATCTTGTACAACCGTTCTGAATGCGTGAACTTTTTCTTTTGGAACTGAAGAATTCCAAAATTTACATTCACACACAATTCTTTTAACCAATTCATCAGGAGATTCGACCAAAACATCAACTTCCACTTTACCACGGACGGTATCAATTGTACAAGGGCTAACTGCTCGATATCCCGATTGATTTAGAAGCAGCGCAACATCGTCCTGCAACTCTTTCCAAGTAGCTGGACATCTATCTGTAAATTTCATTACGGCATCTCCCTGCAAAGTTCCTTTAGTTAAGTTTATTTTATCACATTATAGAATCCCTCGCAATTCGGTAATTGACGTACTTGCCTCCCGTATCAGCCAGAAGCACCGTTGCATCATAGGTTTTGCCTGTTTTCTCGGAGTAGAGGCCCTTCACCTTTGCCTTACCGTTTTTGAGCAGAGCGGCGGCGATCTTCGGGGTGAACACCTTTTTTCGCTGCTCAAAGAAGCGGTCATTCTTCCACATTACGAACTGACAGCCACGGTTCCCGCAATAAAAATTCTTTTTGCCCTCATAGACATTTTCACCGCACCGGGGACACTTACCGATGATAACCCGTTCCGACTGGAACAGGTTTTGTTTGTCTGAACTGATGCAGGAATAGGTCTTGACCAACTGGCGCACCTGCGCTTTAATTTCGGCCATGAACTCGTCCGGGTCTGCGCTGCCTTTGGCAATCTCGGTCAGGCGGTTTTCCCATTCGGCAGTCAGAGCGGGAGAGGTCAAACTTTCCGGCAGAACCACCGCCAGATTGATGCCGTCCTTGGTGGGGACAAGCTGTTTGCCCTTGCGCTGCACAAAGCCCATTTGCACCAGCTTTTCCAGAATCGCCGCACGGGTGGCGGGCGTACCCAGCCCCTTGCGTTCCGCTTCCTCCGGTATATCCTCGGCCCCGGCCCGCTCCATTGCTGACAGGAGCGTATCTTCGGTGTAGGCTTTCGGCGGGGATGTGAAGTGTTCCGATACGGTAGAAGTTACGCAGAAACTCTGTCCCTCGGCCAATTCCGGCAGGGTGTTCAGCACTTTTTCCTCGGTATCTGCTTTCAGGGTGGAGCGGAACCTCTGGTCGATCTCTTTCCAACCGGGAACAAGCACCGTCTTTCCCTTGGCGGTGAACTCGTTCCCGGCGCAGGAGAACACAGCAGTCACAGTTTCGTACTCATGGGGCGCGGCTATCGCGCAGAGCAGTTTGGAGCAGACAAGGTTCATCAGCTTGCATTCACTCTCGGCAAGACCAGTGAAACCCTGCTTTACAAATTCGGACGTGGGGATGATGGCGTGGTGGTCCGATACCTTTTTGCTGTTCAGAATCCGGCCCACTTCCGGGGTCAAGTCAAGCCCTTGGGCAAGGGGCAGCAGCCCCAGTAGGTCAGACACAAGATGTTGTGCTGTCTGGCCCATATCCTCGGTCAGATATTGGCTGTCGGTGCGGGGATAGGTCAGCAGTTTCTTTTCGTAAAGCTGCTGGGCGTAGTCAAGGGTCTGCTTGGCGGTGAAACCGAACAGACGGTTTGCTTCCCGCTGCAAGGTGGTCAGGTCATAGAGCTTGGGCGGCTGTTCTGTCTTTTTCTCCCGCCGAATGGACGTGCAGACTGCATTTGCACCTGTGCATTTTTCTTTGAGAGAATTTGCGGTTTCTGCATCCGAAATGCGCTCACTGTCCGCTTTCAAGCTGCCGGACTGGATGCCGACCGTGTAATACTTTTCTTTCTGGAAGCGCAGGATTTTTGCGTCCCGGTCCACCAACATTTTCAGTGTCGGGGTCTGCACCCGTCCTACCGTCAGGGTTTTGTGATACAGCACCGAAAACAGTCGCGTTGCATTGATACCCACCAGCCAATCCGCCTTTGCACGGCAGAGGGCCGATTGATACAGAGCATCATAATCCGAATCCGGGCGCAGGTTTGCAAAGCCCTCCCGGATAGCGGCATCCTCCATGCTGGAAATCCAGAGCCGCTTTACGGGTTTTGTGCAGCCGGCCATTTGGTAGACGAAACGGAAAATCAGTTCTCCCTCCCGGCCTGCATCGGTCGCGGCGGTCACACTGTCCACATCCGGGCGGTTGAGCAGAGAGCGCACAATTTCAAACTGCTGTTTCTTTTCGTCCGGGACAATGAACTGCCACGGCTGGGGCAGGATGGGCAAATCCTCATACCGCCACTTACAGTATTTTTCATCGTACTGGCCCGCTTCCGCAAAGGACACCAGATGCCCGATGCACCAGCTGACCAGATACCCGCCACCCTGCCAATAGCCGTTTTGCTTTTCAGCGGCCCCGATCACGGCGGCAATGCTGCGGGCTACACTGGGCTTTTCGGCAATCACAAGATTCATTTTATTCTTTCCTTTCGTAGAATATATGTTATAATATTAAGGGAGGAGTATAGATGACTATTCTAATTGGCTGGTTAGGAGTTGACGAGCGCTCTCCTTGCTCTGCATATTTAATGAGCGATAGCCGTTTCACTTGGGGGACAAATCCCGAATCCTATAACTATGGTCAGAAACTTTTTGCATTGAACAATAGTCCTGATATTTTGGGATATTGTGGTGAGGTCCTTTTTGCCAGTCAGGTGTTGACTCAAATTGTCGGACTGGATAATACTCATGTGCTTTTTCCTACAAACAGTGATAGTCAAACGAGAAGCAGAATAATCTTTAATCAAATCGTTACGCAATTTGCAGGATACCCACAATTTGCTCGAAGTGCATCTACCATCTATCATATAAGCAGAGATTTGGATTCGTCTTTTCATACATACCGCTATTCATATAGCCATAGTTCAAATTCTTGGGAAACAAGTGAACTCCCACTGCATCCGTCAAGTTCTTCATTGATATTTTCTGCGGGGTCTGGTAGAGAAGAGTTTATCAACCGTTATAGTGTCTATCAACACGGCAGTATTGCGGGAACAAGCCGAAATATTTTTCAGTGTTTTTGTGATTCATTGATGAACAGTGAGCTTTCGAGCTGTGGAGGTTCTCCGCAGTTAGTTGGGCTATATAGAGGAAAGCGATTTAATGGTATGCCTTTTGGAATAATATATAATCATACACGTTATTTACTGGGTGTTCCATCTCCCGTTATGAATGATTACAATTCTATCCGCTGGTATAATGAAAATTTTGAAATATGCGATGGAAACAGCCTAACCAGATTCCCTAACGCAATGAGACAACCGAATCCCAATATACAATAACTGTGGCAACTCCCTGGCCCTCCATTGTTAAGGGGGAGCGAGGTGCTTTAGTGTTGGGGTGGCCGTGAGAACCGGTCGCCTCAATGCTAATCAGGGTATTTATACTAAGGTATCGCTCTGATTGAGTGATACCTTTTAATTTTCCTCTGTTTCTGTTAAGGTACTGATTTCTTCCTCGTCTGCATCCTCGTCCTCGCCAAAATCGTATTCGTCCAGATCATCGTGCCCGGTGGTATCGGCCTTGGGCTTGCGGAACTTGAAATAATAGAGTGCCGCGCCACCGCCCGCCAGAGCCAGCGCCAGCAGAATCATCAGACTGCCCATGTTGGATTTCGGCTTTTCCTGCGGCGTTTCGGTGTCGGTTTTCACAGCTTCCGGGGCCGTGCAGCTCCGCAGGCTCTTTTCACACAAGGGGCAGTTTTCGTTCACGTTTCCTGCCTCACATTTCACCGTGCAGGTGCAGACCTCGGTGGTCTGCGGTTCTTCATCCAGCAGGGCCAGCAAGTCGGCATCGTCCACTTGGTTCAGGAAGTGAACGGACGTTTCCTTGTCCTCGTTGGCACGGTCAATCAGGATGTAAAAATAGTTCCCGGCTTTGGTAGTCACGGTGATAAGCTGCTTGTCGCCGTAAAAGTCATCCACCAGTGTTGCATTGCCCTTGGGCGTGATGGGCACACCCTCCGGCTCCATGCCGCCCGTAGTGGGTTCTTCTTCGATAATCTCCGGCAGAGGTTCCGGGGCAGGGTCAGTACCGCTTGCGAAAGCGGGCATGGAAAATGAGCAGAGGCAGAGCAGGATAGCCAGCAGTCCGGCAGCGAAACGGTTCCAGTTATCAGGTTTCATCGGCGGCATCCTCCTGTTTGTGGTACGGTGTGGCGGTGGGCACAGCGTTCAGCGCACCGCTGCGCAGGAAGGCCGCGAACTCGTCCGGCTTCATGTTCATGCTGCGCACCAGCTGAATGATCTGCAAGTTTTCCTGTTCGGTCTTTGCAGCTTCCAGTTCTTTCAACTGCTGCTGGTATTCGCTGATTTTTTCTTTGAGCCGTTCAATATCGCGCTCAATGCGGGAAAGTCTTTTTGCCATACAAAATCCTTTCTGGCGTCACGGTAAACGCCCATAGCTGTAAAAATGTTCCTGCCAATATTTTGAGTTGAGGTTTGTGTAAGAGATAGGGTCGCCGCAGTGCAGCATGATGGAATTGCCTACATAGATACCGCAATGGCTCACGCCGGGGGTATCGTAGGTTCCCTTGAAAAACACAAGGTCGCCCGGTTTGACCTGTGCGGCCGAAACAGGAGTACAGAGGTTGTAAAGGCCCTGTGCGGTCTGGCGGTCCACGTTCCAGCCGGAGTGATTCAGCACCCACGAAATGTAGCCGCTGCAATCAAAGCTGGTGCTGGGTGAACTGCCGCCCCACACATACGGATAGCCAATGTACTTTGCTGCTTCCTCCATCATGGCGGCGAACTTATCATCCTTTAACGCTTCCGGGGGAATATTGTAGTAAGTGGGCTGTTTGATGGTGGACGCATTGGGGTACTGCGTGTGCCCGAACAAATCCGGCCGGTTACCCAGTGTGCGCATATAGAGCGAATAGGCACTGAGTTGTTCCTCGGTCAGCACTTCCACGGGTAGGTGGGACAAATCTTTGTTCTTCAGCTTGACCGTGCAGATGTAGTATTCATACGGCTCTTGGTAGGTGATAACTTGCGGCACACCATACGGGCCAATAATGACCATCATTTTTGTACGGTAACGTATCTGCATGGTCACGGTCTCGGTCAGGATGTACTGCTTTTCAAAGAGCATTTCGATTTCACCCTGCACCTCGGCCAATGTAAAAACGCCATCATGGAGCGCGGACAAAATCGAGATCAGCACATAGGGGTCATGCTCGATTTCGTCCAGATAAAAATGATACTCGTCGTAGTTGTGGGTGGCCTCGTAGGTGTCGAGATACCGTTGCAGCTTTTGTTCCAGCTTGGCATAAGCCTTCTCTGCACCCAGCATATCCTTGTCCTTGGAAAAATAAGAAGATGCCGTCACGCCGGTTCCAGCGGTGCCCGCCATCACGGTGCAGGACTGCAAACCCGTTATCAAGAGCAGAGCCAGCAGACCGAACACCGCCACGATCAGAATGGTTTTCCAGTTCCGGGCTGCAAATTCGGCTACCCGTTCGCCGCCCTCGGCCGCCAGCTTCGTTACCCGGAAACCGTTCTCTGCGGTGGCGGCTGCACCCTGCGCGGCGGCTTGTCCGGCCTGCCGTGCAGCTTTGGCATACTGCTGTTTGATACGCCGTTTCTGCCACATCCGGGAAATGGGGTTGCTGGCCGCCTGTGCAATTTGCGGATTGTCCCGCAAGGATTTCTGGTAAAAGTATTCTGCATTGGCAGACATGAGCTGACGCTCTGCCTTTTCCACGGCCTTGTAGGGCTTCATCTTGTGGTGCCGGATGCCGCTGCGGATGGCTTTGGCGGTCTGACGCTCCACCAGTTCTTCACCTTTGTGGCCGCCCTCCACGCCCACATTTTCGTGTTCGACTTCATGGATTTTTCCGTGAGCGAACAGCAATGCTTCCGACAGCGGGCGGCTGGCCGGGTTTGGTTTCAGGCTGGGCGGGCCTTTGTCCTGCTGCTCAAACCGCAGGGTGGATTTTGCCTTGCCGCTGGCTGCATCGTAAACTTTTTCCTTGACCGGGACACGCTTCTTCGGCAGAGCGGCGCGGGCCGCATCCAGCTTGTCGGCCTTTGCTTCCGCCTTGTGGATGTACGGCTGCAACTCCGGGTCTGCCCGTTCGTCCTCGGTCAATTCCAAACGGGCAGCGGAACGGTGCAGACCATCTTCACTTTTGGCGGTGGCCGCTGTTTCTGCTGCCTTTTTCGCTTTCTTTTTATTTTTATGCCCGTCCTTGATGTCCTCGGCCCGTTCCAGAATTTTTTCGGCCTTGCCCTCGGCATCCGTGGAGTAGTCCTGCTCCGCTTCCCGACTGGAAACATTCTCTACAGTGCCGTCCGCTTGATTTTCCACCACCAGACCGTCACGGGTCATGGTCTGGGTGACTTTGGCTTTTGCCTGCAATTCTTTCAAAGTTCTTCACCTCCCATCGGACAGCGGCCCGTTTCAATGTCCGCAATGTATTTGAGAATCGGGAACACCTGCGGCGGCGAAACTGCATTGCCCAGTGTTTTCATCCGCTTGCTGCGGTTCGGCACATCTTCGGTCAGGCGCGAGATGTCGGCGGGTTCTTCGGCCCAAAGGGAATGTCCGTCCATTTGCGTGGGAAACCCATCAGCCACTCTACCCAGTCCGGGTTGAGGTAGGGCCTTTCCAGCGTGGTGGGGGTCATGCGGTAGACCACATGGGAAAGCCGCGCCGTCCACGCCTTGCCATCCTGGTTCATCTTGCGGTAGCTGCCGTTCGCAGAGATTTGGATGTCCAGTCCCTTGCCCACATCCCCGGTGTCGCTGGCAAGGGGTGTGGGAAGCAGCGGAGCCGATGATGAATACCCGTTTCCGTTCGTGCCACGCGCCAACGGCAGCAGCAGGTAATACGAAAACCCGAACATCGTAACCTGCCTGCTCCAAGTCAATGAGCGTTTTGTCGAGCCCCATACGGAGGAAGCCAGCAACATTTTCTCCAAGCACCCAACGGGGCTGCAATTCCCGGATGACCCGCAGCATTTCGGGCCACAGGTAGCGTTCATCGTGGAAGCCGCGCTGCCGCCCTGCGGTGGAGAACGGCTGGCACGGGAAGCCGCCTGAAATGAGGGTGGCGGTGCGAAATCCTGTTTTTTCAAAGAAAGCCTCCTTTGTTACGGTGGTGATGTCCTGAAAGCGGGGCACATCCGGCCAGTGGCTTGCCAGCACAGCGGCGGGGAAGGCTGCCCACTCGCATTGGCAGACCGAAGTAAAACCCGCTGCTTCCGCAGCAAGGTCGATGCCGCCTATGCCGGAAAACAAGCTGAAATGCGTTAAGCTCATAGCTCCACCACCTCGCTGAGCCGGGTGGTCATGATCTTATAGAGCTGGGTGTTTTTCGGAATGGGATTGGAAAACGGCAGCACCACATTTTCAAAAATCAGCAGTCCTTCGCCCGGTTCCGAATTGTCAATGTACTTCTGCTGGTCTGCGGAGAGGTTCAGCCGTTCCGAAAGGATTTTGCGGTCGCCGGATGCCTGATTCAGCAGCGTGATGAAGTCGCTGTTTTCCAGAATGTTCTCGATCTCCGGCGAAGAAAGAAGGTCCTTCACATTCTGGGTGGCGCCCGTGGGCACACCGCCCCATTTGCGGAAGCGCTTCCAAATCTCGGCACTGTACGCGGCGGTCTGTTCCTCTTTCAAGAGCAGGTGGAACTCGTCCGCAAAATACCATGTGGCCCGGCCTTGGCTGCGGTTCTGGGTAACACGGCCCCATATCTGGTCTTGGATAATGAGCATCCCCAATTTTTTTAACTGTTTTCCTAACTCTTTGATGTCAAAGGCCACAAGCCGGTTGTGGATGTCCACATTCGTTTTGTGGTTAAACACGTTCAGCGAGCCGGACACATACAGGTCCAATGCCTGCGCTACCCGGTCCGCTTCCGGCAAGTGTTGGTCGAGCAGGGCTTGGTGCAAATCGGAGAGGATGGGCATATTCTCCGGGCAGGGGCTCGCCAGATAGGGGCGGTAGATGGCTTTCACGGCACGGTCTATCACGGTGCGTTCAATCGCTTCCAGACCCGTTTTGCCGCCCATGACCAGTTCACAGAACGACAGCACAAAATCCGATTTCAGGGCAAGCGGACTATCATCCTCGGAGTAGTTGAGGTTGATGTCCAGAGGATTCACATAGTCCTTGCTGGTGGGCGAAAGTTTGATGACCTGCCCATGCAGCCGCTTGACCAGCGGATAATACTCGGCTTCTGGGTCTGAAATAAAAATATCGTCAGCAGTCGTTAAAAACACACTGACGATTTCAGACTTGCAGCTCATGGATTTGCCGCTGCCGGGCGTACCCAGCTTTAGGCCGTTGGGACACCGGGCCTGCTTGCGGTCCAGCATGATCATGTTGTGGGATTTTGCGTTGATGCCGTAGTACATGGCCGCGCCGCTCTGGAAAAGCTCCTGCGTCACAAAGGGCACGAACACCGCCACGTTGGAGGTGGTAAGGCTGCGCTGAATCTTTATCTGGTTGATGCCCAGCGGCAGGCTGGACACAAGGCCCTGTTCCTGCTGGTAGTCCAGCCGGACAAGCGAGCAGTTATACTTCTGTGCCACACCTGCGGCTTGGAACACATCGTTGCCCAGCTTTTGCTTGGTGTCGGCCACATTCAGCACAAGAAAGGTCAGCATGAAAAGCCGTTCGTTCCGGGTCTGCAATTTGTTCAGCAGCTTTTTGGCGTCCTCGCCGTAAGTGGCAAGGTCGCTGGGCAGGATGTCCATGTCGTACCCGGAACGGACAGCCTTTTTCTGCTCCTGAATCTTCATGGCGTCAAGGTCTGTGATCTTCCGCTTGATGGTTTTGATGGCCTCGGTCTGGTCGATGGCCTGCACATGGAGATTGACGAGAATGCCGCTTTCCGTTTTGAGGAAGTCGGCCAGCATTTCGTCCGAAAGTTCCGGCGCAAGGATTTGTAAAAAACTCACGGCTCCATACTTGCCACCCAACCCAAAGGTCTTGACCGTACCGAAGCAGAGGGAGGACGGCGCGACAAAGTCCTTGGTGGAGAGGCCGGAGGGCGCCAGCCAGTCCCAGTCAAAGCGGAACGGTTCGCCGTCCGGGTGGAAGATGCCGTGCAGCACCTCCAAACGCTCCTGCCCGTCCATAACGTGTGCCACACAGCCCATGGTCTTGAAATAGCCCAGCAGGTCAAGGCCAATGCGGGTCAGCCGCGCCCGTGCGGTTTTTAGATTGTCTGCCTCGATGGTGAAGGTCAGGTACTTGGTTTTGACAATGCCGTTGTTTCCGCTGGCAAGCTGCTTTTGCAGGATGGCGGTGTACTCGGCGCGGATGTCGTCAAAATCGTCTCCCCGCGGTGCGATCTCAAAACTTTTTGCGTACTGCACCGGGTCAACCTTGCGATTGAGAAACGAAAGCTGCACATGAATGGAAGCATCCACATAGTTGTACAGGTCGCACAGGTGTTCAAAGATGGCGGTCCGGGTCTCCGGCTGGGCCAGCTGATAGCTGATGTCCTCAAAGGCAATGCACTTGGAGAATGTGCGTCGGTCAATGCGGCACACACCGTCCGGGTAGATGGCCTCATACGGGATGGTGGCCTGCGCCGTGCGGGGCTTGCCGTCACCCTTGTACTTGCGGATAACGGCATCAATTTCTTTTTTCTGGGCGCGGGTGAGCTTTTTGGGCTTTTCGGTTTCGTGGGGTATCGTTTTTCTGGACAATGGCCTTTACCTCCTGTTCCATTTGGTATTGCCGCACAAGAGCGGCGTAAGCATTGTTGGTCTGATAGGGTCTTTCCTTGGGACGGATAAAGCAGCACTGAATCATTTGCTGAATCACTACTTCAAGGGGCTGACCGTGCCGCTCAAACAGAGCGAACAGCAGCCCCGGCAGCATGGCAAAAATCATCAGCAGGGCCGCTGCACTGTTGGAAAGATAGTTCCGGGTCAAAAAATAAAGCGGCCCGCCCGTGAGGAGCGCACCGCCGAAGCAGACCAGCTGCCGCTTGGTCAGCCCGAATAAGACTTTGGATTTTACATGGGTCAAATCTTTGGGAACGGTCACATACGCCATTCAAACGCTCCTTTCTCAATGGGCACCGAATACGGACTTGCTGATGCTGCCGGTCTTGAACAGACAGAAGCAGAGCAGCACAGTATAGCCCATGCAGCCCCAGATGGCCCCGGCAATGTCCGCCGCGCTCGAAATGTTGCGTATCAGCACCGCATAGATGCCCACGACAATCATAATCAGGAACGCTTGGAAGCCTAACGCCAAAAGCGATTTCAAATAGTTCTGCCCGGTGCTGCGCCACTCGCTGCTGCCCATGGTCGCCAGCGGGATAGGCCCCAGTGCGGTCACAACGTAAATCTCAATCATGCGGCCGTAGGTCACAAGGAAGATGCAGATGGACAGGATGTTCATGGTCAGGCCCACCACAAGGGTCTGGAACCACAGGCTGAGTAGACTGCCGATGGTCATGCTTTCTAGCTGAAATTCCAGTCCGGGTATCAGGTGGTCAAAGTGGATGGATGTTTCGCCAATGATAACGCCGGAACTTTGGTTGACAACGCTCTGGGTGGCATCGAACACACCCATAACGATATTCCATGTGTTGCTGACTATGAGGATAGCAAAGGCAGACTTGAAAATCCAGCGGAAGAACATGGAAGTATCGAAGTCGTGCATATTGTTCTTTTCGGTAATCATCTGGATAAGCTCATGGCACATCACAAGGGCAAGGATGGCCGCTGCAATGGGCAGTACTACCGTTTCGGAAAGACTGCGCAGCATATTGAAAATGCCGCTGTTCCATGCCTGCGGGGTAGAACCAACGTCCGAAGCGATTTCGCCCACCTTGGCGTTCACGTTGTCGAACAGGCCGGAGAGGTTGCCCGTGATGCCATCTATCAAAATGCCTTTTATCCATTTCTCGATGATCTCACTAATCAAGCAAAGATACCTCCTTTCCCGCGCCCTCCCATGTGAGCGGGAGAGCGCGGTGGGGTCTCAAAGGTGGATGTACGGATAAGTTGAGGTTAGCCCAGCAGCCCGGACAGCAGCGGGACAAGGGTCACGCCGATCAGGGCAACGCCGCCGCCCGCGACCAGCTGCTTCACGCCCTGGCTCTTGCTGCCGGGGTTATCCTGTCCATAGCCCTCCAACAGGTTGATGCCACCCCAGACACACAGGGCACCGCCCAGACCGACCACAATCGTCTGCAAAGTATCAACTGCGCTGTTGAAAAATTCCATAAGGTCCTCACTTTCTGCCGCTTGTTCTGCGGCACTCAAAAATTTTTCAAAAAATGCCGCCTCATTCGGCGGCTGCATCTTCATCCGACAGGTCGATTTCGTACAGGTCAAAACTTTCGTCCTGTGCGACTACCTGCTGCCGTTTCCGGCGCAGGGTAGATAAGAACCTGTCCACCTCAAAGGTATTCTTTTTGTCCGCGTCCGCAAGGTACTTGTAGTGCGGGTGCTTTGTAATGTCGAACTTCTCCGAGAAGAACGGCCTCACGCCCCGCAGCTGCAAAATGCACCTGCCGCCGTCCATGATTGCGATTTCGTCCTCTGACATCAACGCCTTTCCTAATTTTTGATAGTTCAGTCCGTGGGAGGTTTGAGAACCCCGGTTCTCGCTGGTGTTGAAACTGTCGATGGTCTCTTTCCCCAGCGCATCGGAGATCTCTTTGGCATTCTTACCCCGCCCACTCAAAAAGAGAACAGAATCGCAGTTGTCCGAAATGATTTCGGCCGCATCCTTGTAGATGGCTTTTAGCTGCGACTGGCTCTGCAAAATGATGGATGCCGAGATTTCCCGGCTGCGGATGGTGGCAATCAGCTTGTCGAAGTTGGGAATCTGCCCAATGTTGGCGAACTCGTCCAGAATCAACCGCACATGGACAGGCAGCCGCCCGCCGTATTTATCATCCGCGCGGTCACACAGCAGGTTGATAAGCTGGCTTTGGAGCATAGCGAGAATGAAGTTGAACGTAGTGTCTGTGTCGCTCATAATCAAAAACAGCACGGTCTTTTCATCCCCGATGGTGTCCAGCTCCATTTCATCGTCCTCCATCAACTCCCGCACTTCCCGGATGTCAAACGGGGCTAAACGGGCACCGCAGCTTATCAGGATGGAGGAACGGGTCTTGCCCGCCGACAGCAAAAACTTTTTGTACTGCCGGACAGCGAAGTGGTCCGGGTCTTTCTGTTCCAGCCGCTCAAACATGAGGTCCACCGGGCTTTGAAAGTCCGGGTCATCCTCGCGGGCTTCACTGGCATTTATCATTTCCAGCAGGGTGGTGAAGTTCATTTCCTCTGCCGGGGCCTCGTACCAGATGTAGCCGATCAGAGCCGTGTAGAACAGCCGTTCCGACTTCACCCAAAAATCTTCTGCTGATTTTTCACCCTCGCCCTTGGTGTTGGCGATAAGGGTATTCACCAGCTTCAGCACGTCTTTTTCCGAGTGGATATAGACAAAGGGGTTGTACTTCATGGACTTGGAAAAGTTTATCGTGTTCAGGATTTTCACCCGGTAGCCCGCCCGCTGGAACATTTGGCCTGTTTCGAGAACCAGTGTGCCTTTCGGGTCTGTGACTACGAATGAGGTGGGATAATCAGACGTGGGAAAGCATTGCATGAGGTTGGGCTTGACGTAAAACCGCGTCTTGCCGCTGCCGGAGCCGCCAATCACCAGCACATTCTTGTTCCGGGCCGTCTTGGGGTCTTTGGGCCGCCCGGTCATGGTCAGGCGTTCGGTCTGGGTCAGCAGGATGTTGTTTTCAAACTTGGGGTCGATGTAGGGGGCAATATCCTTGGCGGTGCCCCACCGGGCAGAGCCGTATTCTTCACCCTTGCGGTACTTCTTGGCGTTCTTGCCCTTGCTGTACACAATGAGACGGACAGCCACCGCCCCAACAACGCCCACACACAGGTCAAACGGGTGCAGGCTGGGCAGCGGGCTTGCAAAGGCGGCGGAGATGCCGCTCGTTAGGTGCAGCAGCTTGGCCGAAGCATCCGCGCCCGCCGACAGACGGTACGTCTGCCCGCATTTGGCAAACAGGTACACGAACAGCAGATATGGCAGATTCAGCACCAGCAGTTTTTTTAGTTCAGGTTTCATCGTTCCAGCTCCCTTTGCTTGATTTTTTCTTTCGCACGTTTCGGCTGCTGGGCCGCTTTCTGCTTGGCTGCGGTCAGCACCTTGCGGATGGAGGGCCGCTGCTCCTTGGAGAGCGTTTTGGCTGTGAACTCCCGGAACGCCTGTTCCAGATTGTCCGTATCCTTGGCCTTGAAGATCACGATGTAGTGGGGCGGCTGGGTGGTCTTGTCCTTACGCAAGGTGAAGTCCACGCCGTACTTCTTGGCGCAGGGCTTGAACGCCCCGATGTTCGCTTCCGTGACTTCAATGTTGGTCAGGGCCGCGCCGTGGGCTTTCAGCTGTTTCAGGCTTTGCTTGCCGTGGTGCAGCTTTGGCCCCTTGGCCCGGTGCTGCAAATATTTTTTCAGGGCAGCTTGCAACGCTTGGGCGGTGAGCTTGCCCGTTTTCATGGACAGGGCAATAGTTTTCTGGGTGACTTCTTCCTGCATTCAGCATCCCTCCTTGGCAGATGGTCGGAAAAGCAGCGGCTAGGGTGGAACCACCAGCCGCCGCAGGTAAAGTGTTCTCATGGATGGGTACTCCTTTCGGTCAGGTGTTGGGCGGGCGGCCCCAATCGGGCTGTGCCATGTCGTGCGCCACAAGAGACGCATAGTAGCTGTTGATGGTGCTGGGCGCGTTGAACAGCATGGCCCGCAGGTATTGCTTGATGTTGCGGACTTTGGTGGTGTTATCCCGCAGGCAGTCCATGACGAACTCGATGTGATGGCTGTCCAGTTTCAGGAACTTGGCCTTGACCAGCTCTGCCGGGTAATCGTCCCCGGCCACCCGGATGGACTTGCGGCTGGTGCAGACGGTTTCCAGCAGGATGTCCACGATCTCGTCCAGCTGCTCCCGGTCTATCCGGGGATTCTGGATGAGGGTGTCATACTCGATGTTCTCCAAAATCAGGTCCCGGTAGATTTGATAGGCCGCATCCTTTCGGCTTCCTGTCCGTTCCGGCGGCGATGCCGCTGCCTCGTCCTCGTCCAAAGGCAAGGGGTTTGGGGAATGGATAGGAATGGAATCGGTATTTAATCCCTCTTTCTTTTGTTTTTCTGTAATTAGTTTATCTTTATTTAATTGCATTGGATTTTCCAACGTAGGGTTTTCCTGCGTGGGATTCTCCAACGTTGGATTTTCCAATGTAGGCGAAACCGATGCAGGAACAGGCTGCGGCAGCTCGAAGATCACATAGTCTGCACCGCGCAGCCGTCCTTTCTCGTCCCGTTCTCTGGAACGCTGAATGTAGCCTGCCTGTTCCAGTTCCCGGATAGCCTGCCGTATCGCGTCTATGCTTTCCCGGTTGATACGGGCCAGCCCTTGCAGGGTGTAGTCCCAATCTTCCGGCAGGGAGAGCATTTGGGAGAGTAAGCCTTTGGCTTTCAGGGACAAGGCCCGGTTCCGCAGGTGGTGGTTTGACATGACCGTGTAGCCGCTGTTCTTTTCTACCCGAAAAACTGCCATTTCACGGATGCCTCCTTTCGTTGCAAACAAAAAAGCAGCGTCCATTTGCTCCCGGTGATGGGAGAAGTGAACGCTGCGCGTACTTGATAATTTTTAGGTTGTGTGGTATATAAAAGGCAACTGGATTTCAAACACAGCTACCCATCGGGGTGCGATACAAGCAAGTTGCTATCCGACGATCCAAAAAACAAATTGTACTACGATGGTTTTTGAAAAGTTCTGTATCACTACTCGCACCAAGAAGTATCCACGGAATGTCGATGAAAAGTCGATATTTCGTGGTTTTTTGTTATCTGCGTTTATCGGATACTGCCAGATACTGCGCGATACTGCCTGCTTTTGCCGGGTACTTTGTAGTCAGGATCGTAGTCAGAAAAAGTAGGCCGCAGCAGGGTTTTCCCGGGGGGGTCCCCGGGGCAAAAAGTAGTCAAAAATAATGAATCAGGCCGCCGTCTCCGTAAAACAGAGACAGCGGCCTGATTCATCAAGGGGATTATTTGTCCATATCATGGTACGAACCGTCGGGCGGCCGTGCTGTTCGACCCCTCTTCTCCGCAAGATAAAAAATGACCTCAAGCCTGAGCTTGAGGTCATTTTTTATGCGGGAGAAGGGGGTCGAACCCTCACTCCGTTGGAACTGGTGCCTAAAACCAGCGCGTCTGCCATTCCGCCACTCCCGCACGGAAACTTTATTTATAGTAGCAAGATTCGCCGCAAAAGTCAACTGCCGAAGGATAATTCCCTCTTTGCGTCCGCATAATAACCCCAAAAACAGCGAGGGAGGCCATGGGCGTGAAGAGAATGCAGCGGGCAAAGCTTGCGGCGGCATATCTGCTGCTGGCTCTTGCGGCAGCTTTGGGCTGGTTGTACAGCTGTCTGCCGGACCGGGTCTATCTGGAGCCGGGACAAGCCTTATATCTTCCCCGCTTTGCATGGGTCGAGCCGCAGCGCGGCCATGGAAGCCGGAATGTTGCCAGTACCCGGGCGGTGGGCAGCTACCAGACGACGCTGACGCTGGGCGGGTGGCTCCCCATCAAGACCATCCGGGCGGTGGTGACAGAGCGGCCCAGAGTGACCGTCTGCGGTACACCGTTCGGCGTCAAGATGTTCTCCGAAGGGGCGCTCATCGTGGGATTTTCGGAGATCGGGCAGGCTGACGGCGGGACATCGAATCCCGCCAAGGAGGCCGGGCTTCGCCTCGGCGACCGGGTCATCTGCATCGGGCAGACCCGCACCGAGAGCAATGACGCCGTAAAGGAAGCCCTGGACGCTGCCGAGGGGCAGTCCGTGGAGGTCGTGTATATCCGCAGCGGTGAGCAGAAGCTGACTGCTCTGACCCCGGTGTGGGACGGTGCCGCCGGGCAGTGGCGGGCCGGAATGTGGGTGCGGGACTCCTCCGCCGGTGTGGGTACACTGACCTTCGCCGACGAGGAGCTCGGCGTATTTGCGGGACTGGGCCACCCCATCAGCGACAGCGACACCGGCGAAAGCGTCGCCCTGCGCAGCGGCGAGATCGTTCCCTGCGAGATAACCGGCTGCAGTGCCGGAACGGCCGGAAGCCCCGGTGAGCTAAAGGGCCATTTCCTGAGCGCCCACGCCATCGGCACCATCCGCATCAACGGCGAAAACGGCGTCTACGGCACGACGCGCACCCACTTCTCGGGCCAGCTGCGGGAGATCGCCTTCGCGCAGGAAGTCGTCACCGGCCCCGCTGAGATATGGGCCACCATCGAGGGGGAAACGCCCCGCGCTTACCGCATCCAGATCGAGCGGGTCAGCGACGCCGACCCCCGCCGAAATCTGGTCATCCGGGTGACCGACCCTTCGCTTCTGTCTGCGACCGGCGGCATCGTGCAGGGCATGAGCGGAAGCCCCATCCTCCAAAATGGGCGCCTCGTGGGTGCTGTGACTCATGTTCTGGTCAATGACCCCACCCGAGGCTACGGGATTTTCGCCCAGACGATGCTCGAACAGGCAAAAAACGCCGTTCAAAACGGTGCCGAAGCGCAGACCGCAGAATGAACAAGAAAATTTTTACGAAAATTCCAGAAAATGTAAAAATTTCCTGTTGCAATCCATGGTAAAATATGGTAAAATCTAGACTGTAAAGGGAACTGCACACATTGGAGGATAGTACGATGGATAAAGTAAGATTTTTGATGTCGGATACCAGTGCGGATGTTACGGCAGCCTGCCGAGAGGCGCTGGAGCAAAAAGGCGTAGAAGTGACCGTCGTGGAAAAAGACGGCCTTCAGATCTTGCAGAAGATGCTTGCGGTGCGGCCGCAGGTGGTTTTGCTGGATGCCTTCATGCCCGGGCTGGATGCTCTGGCCGTCAAGCAGAAATATGTCGCTGCCGGCGAAACGCACACCACGTTTTTCGTCACCGGCGCTTTCCAGAGCGAGGAAATGGTCCAGGAGCTGCTGGATGAGGGCTTCGCCTACTACTTTGTCAAACCCTTCGACGAGAATGTCCTTGCCAGCCGGGTGCTCAAGGTCGCCCACGGCCACCAGAAGCGGCTTATCACGGCCAGCGTGGACAGCGACGAGCTGAAGGTCACGGACATTCTGCATCAGATCGGCGTCCCTGCCCACATCAAAGGCTACCAGTTCCTGCGGGATGCCATCCTGCTCACCATGAACGAGCCGGAGTACATCAACGCCGTCACCAAGCGTCTCTACCCGGAGATCGCCAAGAAAAACGGCACCACCGCCAGCCGTGTGGAGCGGGCCATCCGCCACGCCATCGAGGTGGCATGGGACCGTGGCGATGTGGATACCCTGAACAGCTACTTCGGCTACACCATCCACAATCTGCGCGGCAAACCGACCAACTCGGAGTTCATCGCGATGATCGCGGATAAGATGCGCCTGGACAAGCGGCAGCAGGCGGGTTGAAAAGAATATTTTTCTGCGTCATTTTCCTGTGGCATGTTTCATTGATTGCCGGGTGCGAAATTATAAATTACGGTTCCCTCATAATATGGTAATAACAGGCCTCCTGCATCGATTTTCCAATGCGGGAGGCTCGTTTTATGTGCAAAAGGGATTGTTGGCGGAGCAGCACGGCCGCCCGCAGGCGGCAAGTGATCAGCCCAGTGGGCTGCCATCACAACTTGACGAAAAATGCAAGAATCTCTATACTATAAAAGAAAATAAACAAAGAAGGGAATGGATGGATCCCCTTATGCTGAAGATCGCATTTTGTGACGACGAGACCCAAGAGACCAGACGGCTGGAAGCTCTGCTGGAAGAATATGCGGCTGACCGCGGGCAGGACTTTGCCCATACGTCTTATCAAAGCCCGGTCGAGCTGATGGCGGAGGTGGAGAAGGGAACGCGCTTCGACATCATCCTGCTGGATGTCCTGATGCCGGGCGAAAACGGGATGGCTGCGGCCCGGGAGATACGGGAGTATGACTCGAATGTGAAAATCATCTTCCTTACTTCAAGCACGGAGTTTGCGGTGGAATCCTACGCGGTGGATGCATGGTATTACCAGCTCAAGCCCATCCGGAGAGAGGACTTTTTCCGCCTGATGGACTCGGCCTGTGCGGCCTGCACCAGGGAGCAGAAGCACAGCCTCATCCTCCGGAGCAAGAGCGGCATCGTCCGCCTGGAGCTGGAAGAGCTGGTCTACTGCGAGGTGATGGGGCGGACACTCACGTTTCACCTGAACAACGGCGTCGTGCTGGAAAGCATGGGCCGGCTGGACGACCTCTGCGACCAGCTCGTGGAATACCCGAATTTCCTCCGTCCCCACCGCTCCTTCCTTATCAATATGGAGTATATCGCCAACATCGCAGCCCGCTCCATCACGATGCAGGGCGGAGCCGTGGTGCCGCTGCCCCATGGGAAGTATTCGGAAACGAAGGACCGCTACCTGAGCTATATTTTTGACCGAAAGCAGGTGGTCATGTAGTGAACGCTCTTACTGTACCAAACGGCGTTGCTGTGGCGCTCTTTGGCATCGCACTCTCGGCGGCGTTCTGCGACATCCACTGGACGAAGAAGAACCGCATCATATTGGCGGTCGGCTCAGCAGCCATGCTCTTGATGCAGGCGCTCATTACTTATATGGATAGCTGGACGGCGATGGAGGAGATGTATCCGCTTATCACCCATCTGCCGCTTGCCATCATCCTCAGCGTCCTCAGCGGAAAATGGCTCTGGCCCACCATCTCGGTGCTGGCGGCATACCTGTGCTGTCAGCTCCGGCGCTGGGTGGCACTGCTGATCATTGCGATGGTGCCGGGCATCAACTGGCTGCAGCCCGCCGTCGAGATTGTGGTCACGCTGCCGCTGCTGGCGGTATTGCTGCGCTATGTTGCCCCGGCGGCCCGCAGCTTTGCCCGGTATCCGCGCTCGATGCAGCTTCTGTTCGGCGTAGTGCCGCTGGCAGGCTACCTTTTCGATTATGTGACCCGTATCTACACCGACCTTCTCGCCCAGGGCAATCAGGCGGCGGTGGAATTCATGCCCTTCGTGTGCAGCGTGGCGTATATCGTCTTTGTCCTCCGGGTCTCGGCAGAGGAGCGCACCCGCAGCCAGCTGGAACAGACCCGGAACAACCTCAAATTGCAGGTCGGCCAGGCGGTGCGGGAGATCGAGGCCCTGCGCACCTCCCAGCAGCAGACCCGCGCCTACCGCCACGACCTGCGCCACCATCTGCAATACATCTCCGCCTGCATCGAGAACGGCAGGGGAGAGCAGGCGCAGGAGTACATCCAGAGCATCTGCTCCGAGATAGAGGCCAGCAAGGTGACGACCTACTGCGAAAACGAGGCTGCGAACCTCATCTTCTCGTCCTTTGCAGGCCGGGCGGAGAGCTGCGGTGTGCCGCTCAACATTCAGGCTCATATCCCGCAGCTTATCTCGGTGGCCGAGACAGACCTCTGCGTGCTGCTCTCCAATGCGCTGGAAAATGCGCTCCGGGCCTGCCGCAGGATGAAAGCGGAGAATGGCCCTGCATACATTGAAGTTACTGCCCGGGAAAAGAATGGGCATCTCTTTTTGCAGTTCGTCAATCCCTGTCCAGAGGGGATACAGTTTGAAAACGGCCTGCCGGTGACCCACGCCGAAGGACACGGCATTGGTGTGCGTAGCATCTGCGCTATCGTGGAAAAATATAAAGGGCTTTCGGATTTCTCGGTGCAGGACGGCAGATTCATCCTCCGCGTTTCCCTGTGAGCCGGGTCGATTGAGCGCAGTTTCGGGGCGAATCGTGTCAAACTGCCCGCCGCAGGGGCAGAAAAGAGTATACTGGAACCAGACAAAATGTGCGCTCCGAATATCGCACAAGGAGGAAAAGTTTTATGAAATGTATCGCTTCTCTTGCACTCAGCGCGGCACTTCTGGCCTCGCTTTCGACACCGGTGCTGGCCGCGCCGGCCATCTCTGTGGATGCGGCCCCTACGGCAGCTGTGCTGGAAGAGGAAAACTCTTTGTGGGAGCTTCCGCAGGCAGACACGCCGGACATGAGCAACACGGTCTGGTCGTTTGCCGGCGGCTACATCGACGGCGGCGAGATGACGCAGGCCGAGATGGACGAGTCTCTGGCGGCATACGGCGGTACGCTGCAGTTCACCTTTGACGCCGCAGGCGGCGCAAAGATGATCCAGGGCGGCGGCACGCTGAACGGCACTTACCAGTATCTCGACGACGGCAGCGTGGGCGTCATCTTCGACTACAACGGCGAGGAGCTGCGCTACGCCTGCATCTTTACCTGGACGGACGAGGGCGAGCTGCTCATGGTCGCCATCTCGGATGTGGAGGGTGCCGACGGCATTTACTTTGTCCGGTAAATTCGTTTCATCGTGTCTTTTGGATGCGATGCAGATAAGCCTTGTCCTGGAGCTCTGGCTCTGACAGCTGCTTTTGCGGAAAGCAGCTGTCCTGCGGGAGCCGGAACGCCCATTCCCGGGTGAGGCTGGAGGAATCGGTAACGGCCCGGCAGAGTTTTCTGCCGGGCTTGTTCGTTTTCCGGGGCGGAGAGAAGGACTTTCCAGAAAAAAGTGCAAAAAAGTCAAAATATCCTCTTGCAATTTTTCCGGAGAGTGATATAATATTAAGGCAATCGTTTCCAAGGCCGCTCGAGGGGGTAGCCGATATTGAAGGTTGTGATGGGCACATACATTAAATATGGCCCCAATAAGTCAGAACCAGAAATGAGGTGAAAAGAATGAAACAGGGTATCCATCCGAACTACGTTGACTGCACCATCACCTGCGCATGCGGCAACGTCATCAAGACTCGTTCCACCAAGCCCGAGATCCACGTCGAAGTTTGCTCCAAGTGCCATCCTTTCTACACTGGTAAGCAGAAGCTGGTCGATACCGGCGGACGTGTTGAGCGCTTCAACAAGCGTTTCGGCCGTAAGTAATTGCAACAATTACAAGGCTTCCAAGAGCGTCGTTCCCTTTGCGGGGAGCGGCGCTCTTTTTGCGTCCGGCCGCGAAAACTGCCGTATCAGCGCAAAAGAAACAATATTTGGAAACGCACACAGGTTTATCTTATTTCTGACACATTTTCGGGCTAAAATGATGCAGATATTCCCGGGGACACCCGCAGAGAAGGAGCGTTTTTTGTGATAGAAGTATCCCACCTCACCAAGAAATACGGCAGCCGCCTTGCAGTGGACGACATCTCTTTCACGGTGGAGGACGGCGTCATCTACGGCCTGCTGGGGCCGAACGGTGCCGGCAAGTCCACCATCATGAACATCCTCACCGGTTATCTTGCCGCCACGGAGGGGCAGGTGACGGTGGCGGGCCATCCGCTGCCCGAGGAAGCCGATGCCGCCAAAGCCTGCGTGGGCTATCTGCCGGAACAGCCTCCTCTTTACCCGGAGATGACGGTGGCCGAGTACCTCGACTTTGCCGCCGAACTGAAAGGCGTCAAGAAAGCCGACCGCCCGGCGCAGGTGCAGTCTGCCGCCCGCCGTACCGGGCTGGAAGATGTCCTGCCCCGGCTCATCCGCAGCCTCTCGAAGGGCTACCGCCAGCGGGTGGGCGTGGCGCAGGCGCTGCTGGGCAGTCCGCAGCTCATCATTCTGGACGAACCCACCGTGGGCCTCGACCCGGCGCAGGTCATCGAGCTGCGCCGCCTCATCCGGGAGCTGGGCCGCACCCACACGGTCATCCTGTCCAGCCACATCCTCAGTGAGGTGAAGGCCGTCTGCGACAAGGCGCTCATCCTGTCGCAAGGGCATCTGGCCGCCGTCGTGGACCTTGCCGCCGAAGAGCGCGATTTGGAAGAGCTCTTCCTTGAGCTGACGGCTCCGGAAGAAACTTCGGATAAAAAGGAGGACTGATTCGATGCTTGCCATCTACAAGCGGGAGCTGCGCAGCTTTTTTCACGGCATGATGGGCTATCTGCTCACGGCCTTTCTGCTGGCGGCTTCCGGCATCTATTTTCTGGCCCTGAACCTCGGTTACGGCCTGACGGATTTTGGCTACTATACGCTCTACCGCACGATCTTCATGCTGCTGCTCTATTTCCCGGTGCTGGCCATGCGCTCGCTGGCCGAAGAGCGCCGCGCCCGTACCGACCAGCTCCTTCTCACCAGCCCGGTGTCCGTGTGGGGCATCGTGGTGGGCAAGTATCTGGCCCTCTGCACCGTGTTCGCACTGCCCTGTCTGGCCGACGGCGTCATGATCGTCGTGCTCTGGCTTCTGGGCGGCACGGCCTCGGCCTGCGGGGCGAATTTCGCCGCGCTGCTGTGCTATTTCCTGCTGGGCTGTGCGGCCATCGCCGTCTGCGAGTTCTGCTCCGGCCTCACGGAGAACCAGATCATCGCGGCAATCATGGGCTTTTCGGCCCTGCTGCTGGCCTATATGATGCCCAGCCTCCGCAGTATGTTCAACGCCGGGAGCGCCGTGGCGCTGGTGGTCTTTACGGCTTTGTCGGCGGGAGCCTCCCTTGCGGTGGGCCTGCGCACCCGGAGCTTCACGCTGGGCTGTTTCTGCTTCGCGGCCCTCTGTGCCGGGCTGAGCGCCCTGTTCCTGCTGCGCAGCGCATGGCTCACCGAGGCGTTCAGCGCTGTCTTGAGCGCCCTCTGCCTGTTTGCGCCCTTTGAGGAGTTCGTCAACAACAGCTTTTCCATCCCGACGCTGGTTTATTATCTGACGGTGACGGTGCTCTTCCTTTTCTTTACGGCGCAGGGCATCGAGAAGCGCCGCTGGAACTGAGAGGGGGCAGACTATGAAAAAATTTGAGAAAAAGAGCGCAGGCCCGCTGGAACGGCTGCGGCTGCGCAGCGGCATCTATGCCTCGGTGGTCACGGTGCTGGTGGTCGTGCTGGCCGTCCTGCTCAACCTTATCGTCCGGGCCGTTCCGACGAAGTACACCGAGTTCGACCTCTCGGAGGCCGGGCTCTACACCCTCAGTGACAGCTCCAGGGACATCGCCCACGCCCTGACGCAGGATGTCACCATCTACTATCTGGCCGAGACGGGCAGCGAGGACGCCATCATCACAAAGCTGCTGGACCGCTACGCCTCCGAGAGCAGCCACATCAAGTGGGAGACGAAAGACCCCGCCGTCTACCCGACCTTCGCCGCCCAGTACGGCGTGCAGTCGGCTGAGAACGGCAGTCTCATCCTCGTCTCGGGGGAGAAGAGCGCCGTGCTGGCGGCGTCCGATCTCTACGATTATGACTACTCCGACTACTACACCACCGGCAGCTACAGCGTGACCTTCGGCGGCGAAAATAAGCTCACCGCTGCCATCTACCGCATCACCAGCGGCGAAGAGCTCCACGCCTACTACACGACGAACCACGGCGAACAGCGCCTCACCGACACCCTGACCGACGCGCTGGAAGGCCAGAACCTCTCCGTCAGCCCCCTCGACCTGCTGACGGACACCATCCCGGACGACTGCGACCTGCTCATCATCAATGACCCGCAGCAGGACCTTGCATCGGCGGGCGGCCTCGTGGATGAGATGTCGGCCCTGCGCGCCTACCTGAAAAACGGCGGACATCTGATGCTCACCACCGACAGCTATTACTCCACCCCGAATCTTGACGCCCTGATGGCCGAGTTTGGCCTGACCCGGACGCCCGGACTCGTAGTGGAAGGGGACAGCGGCCACTACCTGAACGGCTACCCCTACTATCTGCTGCCGGATTACGCCACCGACACCGAGAGCGGCACGCTGGACGGCATCGACACCAGCCGCCGCGTCCTGCTGCAGATGGCGCAGGGCATCACCATCACTGAAACGGAGGGCATCGCCTCGGAAGCTCTGCTGGTCAGTACCGAGAGCTCCTACAGCAAGGCGGCGGGCTATGAGATGACCACCGCCGAGCAGGAAGACGGCGACCCCGACGGCCCCTTTGCACTGGCAGCCTATGCTTCCAATAACAGCACCGGCGCAGAGGTCATCTGGGTCAACTGCGGCAACATGGACAACGAGGCCGTCTACCAGACCGTTCCCGGCAACGTGACCTTCCTGCAGGGCTGCGCTGCCTCTCTGGCCGGGCAGGAGGGGACCACCCTCGTGGAGTCCAAGGCGCTGGAAGCTGCGCCCATCACCATCTCGGGCCACACCGCCGCTGTGCTGGGTCTGGTGTTCGTCCTCATCCTCCCGGTGGCTGTGCTGGCCGCGGGCGCAGTGGTGGTGCTGCTGCGCCGCCGCAAGTAAGGAGGCACGCCATGAAAACAAAACGGCGTACCCTCATCGTTTTGCTGGTGTTCGTCCTCGCCGCCGGGGCGGCGCTGGCCCTGCTGACCCACGCGAACCGGAAGGCCGAACAGGCCGCTAGCGAGGCCGAGGACGGCAGCATCCCGCTGCTGGATGTGACCACCGCCACGCTGGAAAGCGTCTCCATCCAGTATGGCGGCGAGACGCTGACGCTCCGGCCCTCCGACGACGGCTGGACGCTGACCGAGGACCCGGCTTACCATCTGGATGATTCGGCCTGCAGCACCATCCGCACCGCGCTGGCAGGCATGAAGGCCAAGCGCCAGCTCGAGGCGCAGCCCGGCGAGGACTATGGCTTCGACGCGCCCCGGCTTGTCGTAAATGTTTCGGCGGCGGGAGAGAGCACCACCCTTACCGTGGGAGCGGAGAACCCCGTCACCGGGGATGTGTACGTCCGGCGGGAGGGCGGCGACGCTGTCTATACTGTGGACGCGGCCAGGTTCCGCTGCATGGAGCAGACAAAGGCGGAGCTCTTTGGGGCGTTCAGCCCGGCGGGTATCACCGTCTCGGACATCGAGGCCGTGCGCTACACCCTCCAAAGCGGCGAGACGATCAAGCTGCAATCCGTCTCCCAGCCCACGGAGGCCGACAGCACCACCTATCAGACCGTCTGGCAACTCACAGACGAGCCGGATGCTGCGTTGGACACCGGTAAGACGGACGCTCTGCTGGCCGCACTGGCCGGCTATGTCACCGGGCAGGACACTGCCGCCGACCCTTCCGCCTGCGGCTTCGACGCCCCGCTGGTGACAGCAGAGGTGACGACAGCTGACGGCACTGTCACCCTGACGTATGCCATCGGCACCGACGGCTATTATATGATGGTGTCGGGCGACAGCTCTGTCTACACCGTGGACGGCCAGACCGTGCAGGCCCTCTGCCTGACGGCCCGGCAGCTGAAAGCCGACACCTGAGAATTTATCCCAAAAGCACCCGCAGTTCTGCACTGCAGGTGCTTTTATGCTGTATAAGGAAACACTATATGAAAAATTGATGTAAAACCAGGGTGGGAAAAGCCCCCTCGGAGTCAAAGTTTCGGCAAACATCAGCAGAGTGATTGACATTTTGACAAAGATTGTTTAAGATAGACAGGACAGGGCAGAATAACTGCGCAATGTTACGGTCGTCATGGATGTTGTGCGGGGCTGGGTCACCCTGGTACGAGAGGATGGGGCAGATACCCTGTCTTTTTTCGTATCTGAGTTACAAGGAGGATATAGGAAAGAAATGAACAACTCGGTGATCGTTTCGCTGCGAGACATCGTAGTGGAATTTGACGGTCAGCGCATCCTGGATGGGCTGAACCTCGACATCCATGACAAAGAGTTTGTGACGCTGCTGGGATCCTCCGGCTGCGGCAAAACCACCACCCTCCGCCTCATCGCGGGCTTTCTGGAACCGACGTCCGGCAAAGTGCTGCTGAAAGGAGAGGACATCACGGGCGTACCGCCCTACAAGCGTCCGGTGAACACCGTGTTCCAGAAATACGCGCTGTTCCCCCACCTGAACGTCTTTGAGAATGTGGCCTTCGGCCTCCGCCTCAAGAAGATGGACGAAGAGACCATCCGCCGCAAGGTGCGGGATATGCTGGAAGTCGTGGGCCTGAAGGGCTTCGAACGCCGCAGCATCGGCCAGATGTCCGGCGGCCAGCAGCAGCGCGTGGCCATCGCCCGCAGCCTGGTCAATGAGCCGGAGATCCTGCTTCTCGACGAGCCTCTGGGCGCCCTGGACCTCAAGCTGCGCAAGGAGATGCAGCTGGAACTCAAGCGCCTGCAGCGCGAGATGAACATCACCTTCATCTACGTCACCCACGACCAGGAAGAGGCCCTGACCATGTCCGACACCGTCGTCGTCATGAACGGCGGCAAGGTGCAGCAGATCGGCACCCCCGAGGACATCTACAACGAGCCCAAGAACGCCTTTGTCGCCGACTTCATCGGCGACTCCAACATCGTGGACGGCGTGATGCACCGCGATTTTCTCGTCTCCTTCTCGGGCGTCGAGTTCCCCTGCGTGGACCGCGGCTTTGCCCGGGAGGAGAGCGTACAGGTGGTCGTCCGCCCCGAGGATATTGAAGTGGTCTCTCCGGTGGAGGGCCAGCTGGTGGGCGTTGTTAATGACGTCATCTTCAAGGGCGTCCACTTCGAGATGCATGTGGAGTGCGAGGGCCGTGAGTGGCTCATCCATTCCACCCGCGCCTGCACGCCCGGTGAGACCATCGGTATGCGCATCGGCCCCAACGAGATCCATATCATGTCGCGTTCGGAGGGGTGAAGCCGCATGAAGATTTACGATAAGAAACTGGCCTGTCCGTACTTTGTATGGATGGTGCTGTTCACGGTGGTGCCGTTGTTCATCGTGGTGTATTACGCCCTCACCGACTCCACCGGCAGCTTTACGCTGGACAATCTGGTGACCGTCAGCGGCTATGGTTCGGTGTTCGCCCGCAGCCTGCTGCTGGCCCTCATCTCCACCGTCGTCTGCCTCATCATCGCGTTCCCGGTGGGCTATTTCCTCTCCCGGCTGCGCGTCAACAAGCAGCACATCATGCTGATGCTGGTGATGCTGCCCATGTGGATGAACTTCCTGCTCCGTACCTATGCATGGATGGGTCTGCTGAGCGTCAACGGTCCCGTGAACGCCGCTCTGGGCGTCTTCGGCCTCGGCCCCTACAACATGCTGAATACCTCCGGCGCTGTGGTGCTGGGCATGGTGTACAACTATGTGCCGTATATGATCCTGCCCCTCTACACCAGCATGACCAAAATCGACCAGAGCATCGTGGAGGCAGCGCAGGACCTGGGCGCTTCCACCACCAAGACTCTGTTCCGGGTGCTCATCCCCATGAGCATCCCCGGCATCAGCACCGGCATCACGATGGTGTTCGTCCCGGCGGTGTCCACCTTCGTCATCAGCCGTATGCTGGGCGGCGGTTCCAACCTGCTCATCGGCGATTTGATCGAGATGCAGTTCCTCGGCAACAGCTACAACCTCAATGTCGGCTCTGCCATGAGCCTCGTGCTGATGGTCATCGTGCTGCTCTGCATGAGCTTTACGTCCAGCTTCGACGAGGATGAGATGGAGGGTGTGTCCTGATGAAAACGAAACATCTGCGTCTGATGCAGCGCGCCTACGTCATCCTGTTCTTCTGCTTCATGTACCTGCCCATCGCGTACATGGTCGTGTTCAGCTTCAACCAGAGCAAGGGCTACGCCCTCTTTACCGGCTTTACCTTTAAGTGGTACGCCAGCCTGCTCCACAATGAATCCATCCTGCACGCGCTGTGGGTGTCGCTGTATCTGGCACTGTTCTCGGCGGTCATCGCCACTGTGCTGGGGACTGCGGCGTCTCTGGGCATCGCCTCCATGGGGCGCAAGAGCCGCCTGCTGGTGACGAATATCACCTATATCACCACGGTCAACCCCGAGATCATCACCGGTATCTCCCTGATGATGCTCTTTGTGGCATACCAGCGCTTTGCGTCTGAGCTGGACTTCCTGCCCGACAACATCATGGGCTTCCCCACGCTGCTCATCGCCCATATCGCGTTCAACGTGCCGTATGTCATCTTCAATGTCACGCCCAAGCTCAAACAGCTGGACATCAAGCTGTTTGAGGCGGCGCTGGACCTCGGCTGTGACCCCCGGCAGGCATTTTTCAAGGTCATCCTGCCCGAGATCAGCCCGGCCATCCTGTCGGGCTTCCTCATCAGCCTGACCTACTCCATCGACGACTTCATGATCTCCTACTTCAACTGCGGTACGGTGGAGACGCTGCCCATCGCCATCTACTCCATGACCCGCAAGAAGGTCAGCCCGGAGATCTACGCGCTGTCCACCATCATGTTCGTGGTCATCCTGAGCATCATCCTCATCTCCAATGCCATGGAGAGCCGCGGCTACCGCCGCGACCAGCGCGCACTGAGAGGGGGAGATGTCAAATGAAGCGTTTCGTCATTCTTCTGCTGACGGCTGTGCTGGCGCTGACCATGCCGCTGTCGGCTCTGGCCGCGGGACAGATCGAGGTCACGGAGGACATTTCCGTTTCGGATGACTACGACTGGACCCGCTTCAAGGGCCAGAACGTCACCCTGAACGTCTACAACTGGGGCGAGTATATCTCCAACGGTTCCGACGACAGCGTGGACGTGGTGGCGGCCTTTGAAAAGCTGACCGGCATCAAGGTCAACTATACCACCTTCGATTCCAACGAGTCCCTCTACGCCAAGCTGAAGTCCGGCGCGGCCAACTACGATGTCATCATCCCGTCGGACTACATGGTCGCCAAGATGATAAGCGAAGGGATGCTGATGCCGCTGGACTACAGCAACATCCCGAACTTCCAGAACATCGACGAGGAGTACCGCAACGGGGACTATGACCCCGAGAATGCCTACACCGTGCCTTACACCCTCTGCACCACCGGCATCATCTACAATACAAAGATGGTAGACGAGGCCCCCACCAGCTGGGCAGACCTGTGGGACGAGAAGTATGCGGGCAACATCCTGATGTTCAACAACAGCCGCGACGCCTACGCCATCGGTGCGTTCAAGAGCGGCAGCAGCGTCAACCCCCAGACTACGGAGGAGGTGGATGCGGTGGTGGACGAGCTGAAAGCCCAGAAGCCTCTGGTGCAGGCCTATGTCATGGACGAGATCTTCGATAAGATGATCGGCGGCGAGGCGGCCGTCGGCGTCTACTACTCCGGCGATGCCATCACCATGATCGACGACAACCCTGACCTGGCCTGGGTGTTCCCTGAGGAGGGAACGGTGCTGTCGGTGGACAGCATGGCCATCCCGGCCACCAGTGAGCACGAGGAAGCCGCAGAGATGTTTATCAACTTCATGTGTGAGCCGGAAGTCGGCAAGGCCAATATCGAGTATATCGGCTATACCACCCCCATGCACTGTGTATGGGAGATTCTGGATGAAGACCTCAAGTACAGCGAGATCGCGTACCCCTCCGAGGACATTGCGGCCAAGGAAGAGGTGTTCACTGCCCTGAGCGATGAGGTCAACAGCGAGCTGGACGTGAAGTGGAGCGAGATGAAGAGCTACGACGAGGGCGGCAGCGGGTATCTGTTCCTGATGCTGCTGGCGGCGATGCTGGCTCTGGCCTGCTTCAACATCTGGCGCAAGGTGCGCAGGAAAACGCGCAATATGTATTGAACCTGAGGGGGCTGTGCGGAGGCGTACAGCCCTCCCTTTTATAAGGAAAGGGAAAGAATATGAGTGAATACAGAAGCTATACGGAGCAGATGACCGTACTGGACGGCGACAGCGACTTCCGCCGCCGCCTGAAGCCCAGCGCCCTGTTCCGGTATGTGGAACAGGTGTCGGCAGACCACGCCCGGGCTTACGGCGTGGACCACGCCTTTTTCAGGGAGCGCCACAGCGCATTCCTCGTGGGCAAGCAGGCCCTCAGGGTCTGGCGGATGCCGGGCCGTGCGGAGAAGATCGACTTAACTACGGCCTGCGAGGTGTTCAAGAAAGGCACGATGAAGCGGCTGACCACCATCACCAGCGAAACAGGGGAGAAGCTGGCCTTCGTGGACTGCCGCTGGATGATCGTGGACACTGAGGCAGGGCGCATCCTGCGCACCCCCGGCTGGACGATGCCGGACTTCCAGAACGACGACCTGCCCGAAGAACTGCCCCAGATCGTCCACAAGAGCCAGCCGCTGACGGCGGCAGGGGAGCGCCGCGCCAGCTACTCCATGTGTGACCTCAACGGCCATATCAACAACTCCCTCTATCTGGACATCGCCTGCGACGCTCTGCCGCAGGAGGTCGTGGAGTCTGCGCCGCTGTCCTTCGCTTCCATCAAGTACCACCGTGAAGTGCCGATGGGCCAGACCGTGCAGGTGTTCTATGCCCCCTCAGGAAACGGCTGGTATCTGCTGGGCCGGAGGGAGGAGCACGCAGCCTTTGAGTGCTATCTGGAATTCGGAAGCTCTGTCACAGAATCTTTACAAAAATAATTACAAAGAAATTACAAAAAACTATTGCAAAAGTCCTTCAAAAGAGTTACAATATGGTTACAGAAAGGGCAAGGCCCTTCTGGATCATGAAATCTTTTTCTTCTTGTTTTTTGGAATATCGGGTGTCCGCCATCCTCCTCCGGCTGTTCTCCTTCACAGCTGCCGGCCGACACCGCACAGGCGATATTCCGCTTCGTGTGCAAAAGAGCCCGTCTGGTTTCGGACGGGCTTTTTTGCGTCCAAAAAACCGGAGAAATCGGCCCACAGCGAGGGAAAGTATGACCTTAGGTCAATTTGCCTGTTTTTCTGCAAAGGACATTTATAAAGTTTGGCGGGGCAGGGGTTTGTATTCCGCGTGGGTTTGTGGTAAAGTATATACAATCAATTCCTAAGTCGAAAACATGAAATTGTTTTGATATTGTTTGATATGATCCGTTGTGGATGCGTTAAGAGAAAAGGAGTTTGAATATGGCTTATTTTTACGAAGAACCCTCCCGTACCTTTGGCGAGTACCTGCTGGTGCCGGGCTACTCTTCTGCTGAGAATGTCCCCACGGCTGTCAGCCTCAAGACCCCGCTGGTCAAGTACCGCAAGGGCGAGGAGAACTGCCCGCTGCAGATGAATATCCCCATGATCAGCGCCATCATGCAGTCTGTCTCCGGCGATAAGCTGGCCATCGCGCTGGCCCGTCAGGGCGGCGTCTCCTTCATCTACGGCTCCCAGAGCATCGAGAACGAGGCCGCCATGGTCCGCCGCGTCAAGAGCTTCAAGGCCGGTTATGTGGTGTCTGATTCCAATCTGGCTCCCACCGCCACCCTGCATGATGTGCTGGAGCTGAAGGCACGCACCGGCCACTCCACCATCGCCATCACTGCCGACGGCACCCCGGGCGGCAAACTGATGGGCATCGTGGCCTCCCGCGATTACCGCGTCAACCACACCCCCGATGACGCTCCTGTCACCACCTTCATGACCCCCATCGAGAAGCTGGTCACTGCCCCGGAGAACACCTCCCTGCACGACTGCAACAACATCATCTGGGACAACAAGATCAACACCCTGCCTCTGGTGGATGCCGAGGGCAACCTGAAGTATATCGTCTTCCGCAAGGACTACGATTCTCACAAGGCCAACGTCAACGAGCTGCTGGACAAGAACAAGAGCTACGTTGTGGGCGCCGGTATCAACACCCGCGACTACGCCCAGCGCGTGCCTGCTCTGGTGGAGGCCGGTGTGGATGTGCTGTGCATCGACTCCTCTGAGGGCTACTCCGAGTGGCAGAGCCGCACCATCGGCTGGATCCGCGAGCACTACGGCGACACCGTGAAGGTGGGTGCCGGTAACGTGGTGGATGCCGAGGGCTTCCGCTTCCTCGCAAAGGCAGGCGCTGACTTCGTGAAGATCGGCATCGGCGGCGGCTCCATCTGCATCACCCGCGAGACCAAGGGTATTGGCCGTGGTCAGGCTACCGCTGTCATCGAGGTCGCCAAGGCCCGTGACGAGTACTACAAGGAGACCGGCATCTATGTGCCTATCTGCTCTGACGGCGGCATCGTCCACGACTATCACATCACCCTCGCGCTGGCTATGGGCGCTGACTTCGTCATGCTGGGCCGCTACTTCGCCCGCTTTGACGAGAGCCCCACGAACAAGGTGCGCATCAATGGCCAGTATATGAAGGAGTACTGGGGCGAAGGCTCCAACCGCGCCCGCAACTGGCAGCGCTATGACCTGGGCGGCTCCACCAAGCTGAGCTTCGAGGAAGGCGTGGACAGCTATGTTCCTTACGCCGGTCCGCTGGCCGACGGCGTCCAGACCACCCTGCACAAGGTCAAGAGCACCATGTGCAACTGCGGCGCACTCTCCATCCCCGAGCTGCAGCAGAAGGCCAAGCTGACCGTCGTTTCCTCCACCTCCATCGTAGAGGGCGGTAGCCACGACGTCGTGCTGAAGAATGCCACCCCCAGCATCATGAACGGCTGAATCTGAAATATCAAAGCACCCGCAGCACGAAAAGGCGCTGCGGGTGTTTTTGCATATCCGGACGGCATTGATGCCCGTGATTTATCCGAGGACAGAAGAGCACTGCCGGAGGTGCTGGTAAAGATTCCGCAAAAAACATTTTTCTTTCCGTCGTCATTTTTTACCAAAACCTCTTGCGTCCGCCCGCCAAAGATGCTATAGTGGTACAAACGTCCTGTCATGACAGGGTAAAACGCGCGGCAGCGCAGAGTTTGTTTGGCTGCACCCGCCGCAGGGGTGCGCGGAAAAAAGAGAGGAAACTTTTCATGAGCGAGATCAAAGTTGTGCCGTATATCCCGGATGAGGACTACGACAATCCGGCAATGGTCGTTGATTTTTACGAATTCACTATGGCCAACTGCCTGTTTCTGAACGGCTTTAAGGATACGACCCTTGTGTTTGATATGTTCTTCCGCAAGAACCCGGATAACCAGGGCTACTCCATCAGCGCCGGCCAGCGCAAGCTGACCCGTTTCCTGCTGAACTACCACTTCAATGAGCAGGATGTCCACTGGCTGCGCACCAAGGGCATGAGTGAGGAGTTCTGCGAGTATCTGCGCAATTACCGCTGGAAGGGCGATATGTACGCTCTGCCCGAAGGCACGGTCTGCTACCCCCATGTGCAGATGGTGCGCATCGAGTGCGACCTCGTAGGCGCTATCCTCATCGAGACCTATCTGCTCCAGACCATGAACTTCCACAGCCTCATCGCCACCAAGGCCACCCGCATCACCGGCCTCAACACGCACACCCCCCGCAGCGTCATGGAGTTCGGCACCCGCCGCGCACAGGGCGAGAGCGCAGGCAACGACGGCGCTTATGCTGCCGTTCTGGGCGGCTGCATCGGCACGGCCAACTGTCTGGCCGAGATGAAGTACGGCTCTGAGGTCAAGGCTGTGGGTACTGTGGCCCACAGCTTCATCGAGTTCTTCCCGACCGAGTTCGATGCCTTCAAGGCCTTCGCCGATGCCTACCCGGATTCCGTCAGCCTGCTGCTGGATACCTACAACATTATGGAGAGCGGTCTGCCCAACCTCATCAAGCTGGACGACTACCTCATTGAGAAATATCCTGATGACCCCAACCGCCGCGTCAAGAGCGCCCGCATCGATTCCGGCGACCTGGCCCGCGGCTCCAAGCGCCTGCGCAAGGCACTGGATGCAGCAGGGAAGTCCTACATCAAGCTGGTGGCCTCCAACGGTCTGGACGAGAAGAAGATCGCCAACATGGAGCTGTACGAGCACGCACACTTCGACTCCTACGGCGTGGGCGAGAACCTCATCACCTCGGCCTCGGACCCCGTGTTCGGCGGCGTGTACAAGCTGGTGGCGGTCAAGCGCCCCGACGGCAGCTATCAGCCCAAGATGAAGTGCTCCGACTCTGTCAGCAAGGCCATCATCCCCGGCAAGAAGATGCCGTGGCGCCTCTACGATGAGAACGGCCAGGCGCAGTGCGACCTCATCGCCATGGACGGCGAGGTCATCGAGGCAGGCAAGCCGGTCACGATGGTCAACCTCGACTCCGATGCCATCGAGCGCATCGTCACCATCGTTCCCACCCGCGTCAGGCAGCTGCTGGTGCCGCATATCCTGAATGGTGAGCTGGCCATCGAGCTGCCCTCCATTGCGGAGAAAAAGGCCTATATCGCCAAGCAGCTCACCGAGGAGACCTGGGAGAGCGAGCTGCGCATCGAGATGCCCCACAAGCACTACGTCAATATGACCCCTGCTGTGGCCGAGTGCCGCTCCAAGATGTACGCAGAGCTGCATGGCGGCAAAGTGTAAACTTGACAAAACAGCATTTCTATTGTATTATATGAGCTGCCGCTCGCAGGATCGTGAGCGGCAGCTCATTCAGAAGCCACTGTGGTGAAATTGGCAGACACGAGGGACTTAAAATCCCTTTCTGGAGACAGAGTGCGGGTTCAAGCCCCGCCGGTGGCATGGAACGCTCGGAGTTGTACGGTAAAACGTATGATTTTTGGGCGTTTTTCTTTTTAAGAATGGACGGCCAAAAAATAAACAGAACAGCTTGCGGGGATATCGGAGGAGTATCTGATATATCGAGGCGGAGAGCCGTCGGAGGCACTCTTTATCCCAGAACAGGGAACACCCTTGCTTCGGACAACGGCAGAAAATGCAATATGGACGTATCACCAAAGGAGAGGCGTGAGCAAGACATCAATTCATCGAGACTGCTTTGAAAAGGCTGATAGAGCAGGTTTCGGGTGCTCTGCCAAACCGCCATATGCGGTTGAAAAATTTTGTGCAATTTTCATAGTTTTCTTCGTGCTGTTTTGGTGGTACAATAGAGGCAGAATCTAGTGACATTCAGGAGGAGCCGCATGGCAGAAAAGAGCATTGAATTAGACAGCGTAGAGATCGCAGCCGCCGTATTCGGGAACTGTGACCGGAACATCCGTATGCTGGAGAAAGAATTTTCGGTGACGGCGGTGTGCCGCGGTACGATGCTGCGCATTTCGGGCGAACCGGCCAATGTTGCAGCTGCGGCCCGTGCTGTGGAGGGGATGCTTCTCCTTATCGAGAACCATACGCCGCTGGAAGACCAGACGGTGCGCTACTGCCTGAGCCTTGCGCATGACGGTGAGGAAAAGCGCGTCCGGGAGCTGACCGAAGACTTCGTGACGGTGACGGTCAAAGGCCGGCCCATCCGTCCCAAGACCCTGGGCCAGAAAGAGTACCTCAACTCCATCCGGAACAACGCCATCACCTTTGGCGTCGGCCCGGCGGGTACCGGCAAGACCTACCTTGCTGTGGCAATGGCTGTCAAGGCGTTCAAGGCCAAAGATGTCTCCCGCATCGTGCTGACCCGCCCGGCGGTGGAGGCAGGCGAGAAGCTGGGCTTTCTGCCGGGTGACCTGCAGCAGAAGGTAGACCCCTATCTGCGGCCTCTGTACGACGGCCTGTTCGATATGCTGGGCGCAGAGACCTATGAGCGCCTGGTGGAAAAGCAGATCATCGAGGTTGCACCGCTGGCCTATATGCGCGGCCGGACGCTGGACGATTCCTTCATCATCCTCGACGAAGCGCAGAACACCACCCCGGAGCAGATGAAGATGTTCCTCACCCGCATGGGCGTCGGCTCGAAAGTGGTCGTTACCGGCGACGTCACTCAGATCGACCTGCCCGACCGCACCCGCAGCGGCCTTGTGGATGCACTTCAGGTCCTCAAAGGCGTGAACGGCATCGCGCAGTGCTACTTCACCGAAAAAGACGTGGTGCGTCACCGTCTGGTGCAGGAGATCATCAAAGCCTACGAGGCCGCTGCCCACCCGGCTAAACACTGAAAAAACAACCCCGGCGGCATACCACAGAAACCGGGGGCATTCGCTCAATAGAATGTAGAAACGAAAGGAGCGGACGATTTATGTCCAATAAAGTTTTGATCACCAACTCGCAGAAAGCGATCAAGGTCCCCTCGGGCCTTCGCATCCTCATCCGCCGCGCCTGCAATGCTGTGCTGGAATATGAGCATTTTGACGACCCGGCGGAGATCAGCGTGACCTTCGTGGACAACGCAGCCATTGCTGAGCTGAACAACCAGTACCGCAACAAGCCGATGCCCACGGATGTTTTGAGCTTTCCTCTGGGGGAGAACGGCGTCTATGACGTGGACGAGAACAACGGCTGCAAGATGCTGGGCGACATCGTCATCAGCATGGAGCGCGCACAGGAGCAGGCGACTCTCTACGGCCATCCGCTGCAGAGAGAGGTCGCTTTCCTGACGGTCCACTCCATGCTCCATCTGCTGGGCTATGACCACGAGAACGGCGGTCTGGAAGCCATGCGGATGCGTGAGAAGGAAGAAGCTGTCCTCACCCAGCTGGGTCTGCCCCGCACGGTGAGCTACACGGAATAAAAAGACAGGAGTTCTATTTTGAAAAACGAAACACCGATCCAGGGCCATTATGATACATCCTCTGTGTTCGTGGCGGTCATTGGCCGCCCGAACGTGGGCAAGTCCAGCCTGACGAATCTGCTGGTGGGGGAGAAGGTGGCTATCGTCACCTCCAAGCCCCAGACCACCCGTACCCGTATTACTGGCGTCATCACCCGGGGGCCTCTGCAGTACGTTCTTCTGGATACTCCCGGCGTGCATAAGCCCCACAATAAGCTGGGCAGGCGGATGGACAAGACGGCCAGCGACTCCATTGCTGACGTCGATGTGTCCATGATGCTGTTCGAGCCCTACGGCGCGCTGAATGAATCGGAGATGGTTCTGATCGAGGCTCTGAAAAAGGGCGGCCCGGCCATCGCGGTCATCAACAAGACCGACCTCGTCAAGGACCCGGCGGACCTCGAGGCCCGCAAGGCGGAGCTGAAGGCCCTGGGCGTCTTTGATGATGTCTATACCGTCAGTGTCCGCGATAATGACCACTGCGAGGAACTGTTCGATGCCCTGAGCCGCTATGCCGTGGAAGGCCCGCATTATTTTGACGATGATGCCTACACCGATATGCCTGAGAAGGAGCTTGTAGCGGAAGTTATCCGTGAAAAGGCTCTGCTCTATATGCGGGACGAGATCCCGCACGGCATTGCGGTCGTGGTCGAGCGCTTCAAGGAACGCCCCGGCACCGACCTCGTGGACATCGACGTGAACATCTACTGTGAGCGGGAGAGCCACAAGGGCATGGTCATCGGCAAGGGCGGCGCGATGCTGAAGAGGATCGCCAGCGCAGCCCGCACCGACTGCGAAGAGTTTCTCGGCTGCCGCGTCAACTTACAGTGCTGGGTGAAGGTCAAAGCCGATTGGCGCGATAACGAGTTCATGCTCAACAATTTCGGCTTCAAGCAGCAGCCCAACCGCTGAGCCTCATAACAGGACAGATTTCCCGGGGATAGCGCAGTACCATAGAGGTGACACTATACCTTAAGGAAAGGAGCGTTGTCCGATGGATGTGGAGCTCAGCTGGCAGACGTTTGCCTGCACCGGTGATATTCTGTGTTATCTGGACTACAGGCGGCAGCTCGCTCAGCAGCGGCTCACCGCCCCGGCAGGAGAAAAAACAGATGGATACCATTGTGACCCCGGGCCTTGTCCTGAAAGAGACCCGGTATAAAGAATCAGACCGGATCATCACGCTTCTGACGCCGGGGCTGGGAGTCATCTCGGCCTCTGCGCAGAGCAGCCTGCGGCTGAAAAGCAAACTGTTCAGCGCCTGCGGGCTTTTTTGTTACTCGGAGTTCGTGCTTGTCCCCGGACGGAATATGTATACAGTGCGAGAGGCGGATGTCAAAAACGTCTTCCACGGCATCTCGTCCTCCATCGAAGGGATGAGCCTTGCCATGTATATGGCGGAAATGGCCTCGGCGCTTTCGCCCACAGGAGACGAAGCCGCAAAAGAATTGAGGCTTCTCCTGAATTGCTTTTACATGATAAGCGAGAAAAAGGCCGACCTCCGGGTCATCAAGGCCGTATTTGAGCTGCGCACCATGAGTGAGTGCGGATTTCTGCCGCAGCTGGTCTACTGCCGCGACTGCGGCACCTACGACGGCCCGGCCTTTTATCTCGACCCGGCGGAGGGCTGTCTGCTCTGCGAATCCTGCGCCCAAAAGGCGGGGAAGAAGTGCAATCTGGACGCCGGGGCGCTGTTTGCGCTGCGGCATATCTGTCTGGTAGAAGATAAAAAGATATTCGGCTTTCGTATTTCCGTCGGCAGTCTGGCAAAGCTCTCTGCAGCAGCAGAGCAATATGCGCTGACCCATCTGGACAAGCCGTTGAAAAGCTACGCCTTTTTGAGATCCGTCCTGCCATAACCATTTGAAATCGATTTGATATAAGGAATTACTATGGAAACAAGTTATTTGAAAACGCTGGAACTGGACAAGATCATTGCCCGGGCGGCGGAGGGCTGTGTGTGCAAAGAGTCCCGCGAAAAGCTCCTTGCCATCGAGCCTCAGTGCGACCCCGATGAAGTGCGGTATGCGCTGGAACAGACCGATGCCATCAATTCACTGCTCATCAAGAACGGCTCGCCCCGCTTCGGTGGAGTAGAGGGCGTCAGTCAGCTGGCCGCCCGCGCTGTCAAGGGCGGTGTCCTCTCAATGGGTGAACTGCTGATGGTGGCCGGTGCGCTTCGCAACTTTCAGAACCTCGTCAGCTGGTACGGCTCTTCGGAGCACGATGCACTTCCGACGGACGACTTATTCTATGCGCTGGCTCCTCAGCCGGGCCTCGAGCAGCAAATTTCGAATGCCATCCTTGCACCGGATGCAATGGCAGATACGGCATCGCACACCCTGAACGACCTGCGCAAGAAGATCCGTGCGACTGAAAACAGCATCCGCGACCGTCTGGAAAGCATGGTCCGGAATATGGACACCTCCAAGTACTTACAGGAGAGCGTCGTCTCCATCCGAAATGGCCGGTATGTCGTTCCTGTCAAAAGCGAGTATCGCGGTGAGGTGAGCGGTATCATCCATGACGTCTCGTCTACCGGTGCAACGGTCTTCGTCGAGCCTCAGGCTGTTGTGGAGGCAAACGCACGCATCCTTCAGTACCGCGCACAGGAAGCCCAGGAGATCGAGCGTATCCTGGTAGCATTTACCGGTCAGGTCGCAGCCATTGAGCCGCAGTTCCAGTACAGCTATAAGGCCATGCTGGAAATCGACGTCCTGCTTGCAAAAGCCCGCCTTGCACTGGATATGAAGGCGTTCAAACCCACTGTCCGGACGGATACGTCGTTCTCGCTCATCCGGGCGCGTCATCCGCTCATCGACGCAAAGAAGTGCGTTCCTGTCGATATTTCGCTGGGCAGGGAATATGATTCGCTCATCATCACCGGCCCCAACACCGGCGGTAAGACCGTCACTCTGAAAACGGCCGGTCTGCTTTGCGCAATGGCACAGTGCGGTTTCCTCATCCCGGCGGATGAGCGCAGTGAGATCTGTGTCTTCGACGAATTCCTCGTGGACATCGGCGATGAGCAAAGCATCGAGCAGAGCCTGTCCACCTTTTCCGGTCATATGAAGAAGATCACCGGCATCCTTGAGCTTGCCATGCCCCACACGCTGGTGCTTCTGGACGAGCTTGGTGCCGGTACCGACCCGGCGGAGGGTGCGGCACTGGCTGTTGCCATCATCGAAGAGCTGCGCCGCCGCGGTGTGCTCCTGATGGCCACAACGCACTATGCAGAATTGAAGGTGTTCGCCCTCGAGACAAAGGGCGTCGTCAACGCCAGCTGCGAGTTCGATTTGGAGACGCTGCGCCCCACCTATAAGCTCAGCGTCGGCGTTCCGGGCAAGTCCAACGCTTTCCTTATCAGCGAAAAGCTCGGCATCCCGGAGCGGGTCATTGAGGCGGCACAGCAGCATCTGTCCGCAGAAGACAAGCGCCTGGACGCCGTTCTGGGCCAGCTGGATGATTTGAAGCTCCAGCTCAAAGCCAGTCAGGACGAGGTGGAAGGCCTGAAAAACGAGGCCGCCCACCAGCTGGATGCAGCCCGTCAGAAGCGCGATGAGCTTATCCAGCAGGGCGAGAATGAGCTGGAAGCTGCCCGCGCCAAGGCCCGCGCACTGGCGCAGGAGGTCGAGAGCAAGGCCTACGCTCTGACGGATGAGCTGCGCCAGATCCAGAAAGACGAGCGGATGAGCACCCAGCAGAAGGCCCAGCGCGCCCGTGAGATCGCCAAGAAAGAGTCCGAAAAGCTCTTTATGGGGATCGAAGTGGTACACAATCCGGTCAAGGAGTTCGTGCCGCTGAAGGAAGTCAAGGTGGGGCAGGAGGTCTGCATCGCAGAGCTGAACCAGCTGGCTACCGTGCTCTCTCTGCCGGATAAAAACGGTGATGTGCTGGTGCGTGCCGGCATCATCAAGACCAAAGTGCCGCTCAAGGGCCTCAAGCAGCCGGAAAAGCTGGTCAAGGAGACGAAACCCCAGACCAAGGCACAGCAGCGTTACTCCCGCCTGACCGGCGATGCTAACCGGCCAAATGGCAGGGTAGAGCGTGTGCAGCGCACCGCAAAGATGGAATGCAACCTGCTGGGTCTTACCGTAGACGAGGCGCTGCCGGAGGTGGATTCCTTCATCGACCGTGCGATTTTGAACGGCCAGACTGTGGTATATCTCATCCACGGCAATGGTACCGGCGCCCTGCGCACGGCCATCCATAAGCATCTGCGGGGAAACCGAATGGTCAAGAGCTTCCGTCTGGGCCGTTACGGCGAGGGCGAGAGCGGCGTGACCGTCGTCGAGCTGAAGTAAGCCGATGGCAGGACGTTCAAATCCGAGACGCGCACGCCGGAGAAGACCGGGCGGCCCGTCCGCTGCGACGGTCATCGGCCTTTTGGTGTGTGTCGTCTGCTTCAGTGCAGCATTTTTCCTTTGGAAAGCAGCGATGTTCGGCTCCGGGCAAAATGAGAGCGGGGAAGAACCTTTCCGGCCTGTGGTGGGCGACCCGCCCTACCGGGTCTGCATTGATGCCGGCCACGGCGGAAGCGACCCGGGCGCAAGGGGAGTCATCGAAGAAAAAGAGATGACGGCCCAGACCGCCGAGGCTCTGCTTGCGCTGCTGGAGGCCGACCCTAATTACATCCCGCTGCGTTCCCGCGAAAGCTATGATGCCACCGCAAAGCCCAGCGAGCGGGCAGAGGCCATCAATGCCCAGAGCCCGCAGCTGCTGCTGTCCATCCACGGCAACTCCGCGCCGGAGGGTTCTGCCGCGTCGGGCTTTGAGTGTTATCCGTCCGTCCCGGGCCGTACATGGCATCAGGAGAGCTATTACTTCGCGCAGCAGCTGGCGCAGGGAATGCAGGCCGCAGGCGCAAAGCTCCGCGGCCACGGCGGCATCCGGTACATTTATTATCAGGGCGAGGTAAAGCAGCTTGTAGAGAGCACCCATACCGAAGTAAGGGACGAGCGAAGCTTTACCTTGTTGGAAGATGTAAACTGTCCGGCGGTTCTGGCAGAACAGTGCTTTGTGACCAGCGAAGAGGACGTTGCACAGTTTGGCAGCGAAGAAGGCTGTAAGACGGTGGCGCGCGTTTACTATGAAGCGATCTGCGCGTACTTCGGAACACAGCCGCTGGATACACCGCTGTAAAGTCTGATGCAATGGACGCCCGCATGAAAGCGGTCTTGTCCAGCTGTATTTTATGATGCCTGCCTGGCAGGCAATCCACGCGTCCCAAACGAAACGATATAAAAGAACAGCAGAGGCTCCCAAAACCTGCACCGATGACGGAACGCAGGAGAAGGGGGCCTCTGTTTTTGATTTTTATAATATTTCGTATAATGCAGGTTATACGAAACATAGGGGAGCGAAAAAGCCCTCTTTTTCGGGTTTCAGGCCTTTCCGGCGGCTCCTGAGCCTTTTGGGCTGGCTGAGCCGTTTTTTCGGGTTTTGTACGGTTGTGTTATTTGAATGCATTGCTTTGTATGTTTTTGTCAGCTTTTTTGTTTTACGATCGTCCAGCTGTTGTCTGTAAAAACTTTTCTGACAATAGCCATCACTTTTTGATTCCGGCCGCTCATATTTTTCAAGAGCGTTCGGTCTGCGCTCCATCACGATCATTGTGCATGTACTGGTATCTGATTCCGGTATCAATAAATCAGTTCTTACACCAGAAATGCTCGTATTGCTTGTTTCCATCAATATATCCCAGCTTGAAGCTTCTGGTTTTTCTCGTAAAGTCTCAGAACCTCTGGAATGTCCTTAAATCGAAGCATCCACACCGAATAACCTTTGAAAAATCGTGTGGGTTCATTCGGGTTCATTCGTATCGGCAAGGCTCGAGACATCCACCCGGAAACCCTCCTGCGCGGCACCCTCAAAGGCTTCCATCGGGCCGTCCGGCGCATCATTTTCAGGCTCATCCGATGAAGGATCGGCAAATTCCCCCTTGCTCTCCCCTGTCTCCTTTGGCGTTGTATCCAAGCTTGCCTTCTTGACTTCACCCAGCGGATTCTGCTCAATCGCTGCACGCACCTGAAATTCCTGCAGGTGTGTATAAATTTGTGTCGTGCCGACGCTGCTGTGGCCCAGAAGCTGTTTGAGGGTCAGAATGTCCACGTTGCCAGTCTGATACATCAGCGTCGCGGCAGTATGGCGGAGCTTATGGGTGGAAAAACCACGCAGGCCCGCTGCTTTCATGGCGCCGGTGACCAGCTGCTCTACCCTGCGGTTTGAGATGCGCTCCTTGCGCCGCCGGGTGATAAAGACAGCTCTTTCCTTGGGGTCCAGACCCTCCATCGTGTTGCGCTTGTTCAGGTAGATCTGCAATGCCTCCATGCAGGCATCATTCAGGTAGACCATCCGCTCTTTATGGCCTTTGCCGAACAAACGGATCTGTCGCTGTTCCATGTCGATGTCGCCGAGGTCCATGCCGACAAGCTCCGAAAGACGCATCCCACAGTTCAAAAACAGCACGACCATGCAGTAATCCCGCTCCGGGAAATCGCTCTGGGTCTGGGTGCTTTCCAGAAGGTCCATGGATTGCTCTGCCGTCAGGTACTTGGGAAGAACTTTGTCCTGCTTGGGCGGCTTGATGGACGCTGTCGGGTTCTCTTTGAGCAAATCTACCTGATTGACCAGATAATCATAAAAGCCGTGGAGACTTGCCAGCCGCCGGGCTGTCGAAGACTTTTTGTTGCCGCACTCGCTGTTCAGAAAGTACAGATACTCATAAACGTCTTCCTTGGTCACACTGCCCCAGAAAGCCGTATCGAGCCCCTTGGGGTCGATGTCCTTTATCTCGGTATCGTCTGTTACAAGGCCGCGCCGGCGCTTCATAAAGCGGCTGAAATTGCGCAGGTCGCAGTAATAGCTGAAGGCCGTGTTGGGGCTTTTGCCTGCGATGACTTCCAGATAGCGCACATACGCGACGATGTCCGGCGAGGCATCATCAAAAGGCTTATGTTTTTCGGGATTTTTCTCGTCCAGATAAATCGACATGGTTTCCTCTTTTTATGGTCACAGACGGTCGGATTTCAGGGCATGGATGGCGTCCGAGATATAGGCGGCACCGACAAGCTTCATGCCGGGATAATCGGCGGCGTTCAGATGTGCAAGGCTGTGCTTGGGTACGACGGCACGCTCAAAGCCGATACGCTCGGCTTCCCGCAGGCGCTGCTCCAGATTCGGCACGCTGCGCACCTCGCCGCCGAGGCCGACTTCACCGATGGCGATGAGCTTATCGCTCACGGGGCAGTCCAGAAGCGACGATACCATGCTCAGACAGACGGCAAGGTCGCAGGCGGTATCCCGCAGAGTGATGCCGCTGACGATGTTGATATACACGTCCAGATTGCCGAAGAAATAGCCTGCACGCTTTTCCAGCACGGCGATGAGCAGGTTCATGCGGTTGTAGTCGTAACCGCTGCAGGCCCGCCGGGGTGCCGGAAAATTCGTCTTGGTCGCAAGGGCCTGTATCTCGCTGAGAATGGGGCGGCTGCCTTCCATGGTACAGGCGACGCAGTTCCCGGAAACGCCCAGCGGACGGCCTTCCAAGAGCATCTGGGACGGATTTTCGATTTCCTCAAGGCCCTGCCCTGTCATATCAAACATACCAAGCTCGTTGGTGGAGCCATAGCGGTTCTTAGCCGCACGCAGGATGCGGTATGGCAGCATTTTGTCTCCCTCAAAGTAAAGAACCGTATCCACGATATGCTCCATGACCTTCGGGCCTGCGATAGCGCCGTCCTTGTTGACATGGCCCACGATAAACATCGGGATCTCCTGCTTCTTGGCGACGGCCAGCAGGCGGGCCGCACTCTCTTTCACCTGACTGACCGTGCCGGACGAAGACGAGATATCCATACACCGCATGGTCTGGATGGAGTCGATGACGACCAGTTCCGGCTTTTCCTTCTCGATGAGGCCGCAGATCTCGTCTACATCATTTTCTGCCGCCAGATAGATGTTGTCCTGCGGAACTTTCAGGCGGGCCGCACGCAGCTTGACCTGACGGACGGACTCTTCGCCCGTGATATACAGCACCGTGTGCTGGTTGGAGATGGCACCGCAGAGCTGCAACAGCATCGTAGATTTGCCCACGCCCGGCTCACCGCTCAGCAGTACGACGCCGCCCAGCACGATGCCGCCGCCCAATACGCGGTCAAGCTCGGAAATGCCCGTCAGGATGCGGCTCTTTTCCTCCGTCGTGCTGATGTCAGCCAGACGCCTTGCCGTCAGCGAGGTGACGCCCTCCTGCCGGACAGGCGCAGCGGCTTTGCCGCCGGAAAGCCCGGCCTTGGGCGTTTCGGCGACCACGTCCTCATTCATGGTGTTCCAGCTGCCGCAGCTGGGGCAGCGACCCATCCAGCGGGGGCTTGTCTCTCCGCAGTTGGAGCAGACGTATACGGTTTTCAGCTTCGGTTCTTTCATTCTGGACTCTCCAATGTCATTTTGCAAAAGTCACTTTTCAATAGTCATGCCATATTATACCATATCCGGCCTGATGCCGCAAGAAAGCCGGGCGCTTATCCGGCCTGCATCAGACGATTTGCAAGACATACAAGGCCGGTGGCCGCACCGCAGAGCGGGCAGAGACAGACCGCCAGTAAGGCGAATTGCCCCACCAGGAGCCGTGCTCCTGCCGGATGCAGACTGCCGTTTCCCTTTCCGCCTCTACCGAAAGAGAAGGCGTGGATGCGGCTGCTGACCTGCAGAGCCGAGGCTCCGAACAGGCAGAGCGCACCCGCCGCCAGTGCCGTCGGCAGGCTGGCGGTGAGCAAAAAGAGAATGAGCTGTTTTGCCCCGAGGCTATTCAGAAGCTGTGCCGAGAGCAGGCCGGAGCCTGTCCCGTATAACATCGCAAACAGAAAGATGGGCAGCGGCCCCACTGCCGAAAGCCCCAGCAGGAGGAACACTGCCGCCGCCCCGAGGACGACAGCCAGCTCTGCCCCGAACAGTCCCACCGCCTGTGCTGCACTGGACGCCGCGAACACTCCGCGCCAGCAGTCCAGATAATAGGCCAGCGTTTCCATCTCTTCAGCGTCGCACAGCGCCTGCAAAACGCCCGCCATCAGCGTACCGAAGAGATAGGCCGCCGCCAGAAGGATGCAGTCCCGGCTGGCCTGGAAGGGCTTCCGCCGGGGAGCTTTCTGAGGCGGCATTTCCGTCAGCCGCCCGGAAGCAGGCGTCGTGGCTTCTTTTTCTGCCAGAGACTCGCCCGCTGTATCTTCCGGCAGCGTCGGCACAAGCGCCGCTGCATTTGTTTTCGTTTCCTGATAGACCCACATCGTGCTTTTTCCCTCCTGCTTTTGTTGTGTATGGCCGCTGTAGCGTGGACTGAGCATTCAGCGCCGCTTTCGCTCAGCGCGCAGCATTCCGAGGACCCCGCCCAGAACCCCCATCAGCAGGACAAGCCCTGCCCGGACGAGCTGCATCGTTTCCCACTCGCTCTGGTACAGTGTACCCAGAATAAAAAGCAGCCCTGTAAAGAGAGCTCCTTCCGCTACGCCCCAGACGAGTCCCTTGCCCTTTTGCAGAATGGCCATCAGCAGCCCGCTGAGAAAGCTGCCGAGACAGACTGCCGCCGTGGCCAGCGGAGCAGCGGCTTCCTGCGTCAGGCCCTGTTTGACCATCAGCCAGCCGAACCCTGCCAGGCTCACGGCTGCTGCCGCACTGCCCACTCCGAAAACGACCAGCAACCCTATCGCCGGGAACTTCTTGGTATCAGACATAAAAACGCGCCTCCCTGCACCTACTGTATGCAGGGAGACGCGTTCAAAGCACGAATCCGGAAAATTATTACTTCTTGGGGGCGTTGTCCATGTTCAGCTTCTCGACAGAGCTGATGGCGTTCTTAGTGAAGCGGATCTTCACACGGTCAGCGCCGGTCTCCAGCACGAAAGAGTCGTCCTTAATGGCGACCACACGGCCGATGACGCCGCCGATGGTGGTGACCTGATCGCCGATCTCCAGAGAAGAGCGCATTGCAGCGTCCTTCTTCTCCTGCTTCTTCTGGGGACGGTAGATCATGAAGTAGAGCATCACCAGCATCAGAGCCAGAGTAAAGAAAAGGCTGATGTAGCTTTCGGTCGTAGTCAGAAATTGCATGGGGCAAAATCTCCTCTCAAATTCATATGACCTTATTATACGCGCTTATCCAGCATGTTTCAAGGCTAAATCTCAAATTCGTGTGTCGAGCAGCTTGACATAGCGGTCATGGAAGGCGGTAAAGGTGTCTGCATCCAGCTCATCGCGGATGCGCTCCATCAGGTGATTGTAGAACCAGAGGTTGTGCATGACGGCCAGACGCATACCCAGCAGTTCCTCTGCCTTGAACAGGTGGCGGATATAGGCGCGGGAGTAGTTCCGGCAGGCCGGGCAGCCGCAGGCGGGGTCGATGGGGCGCTCGTCGCGCTCGTACTTGGCGTTCTTGATGTTGATGATGCCGCCCCAGGTGTTCAGGTGGCCGTGGCGGGCATTGCGGCTGGGCATGACGCAATCGAAGAGGTCCACGCCGCGGGAGACGGCCTCGATGATGTTGCCGGGAGTGCCTACGCCCATCAGGTAACGGATCTTATCCTTGGGCATATAGGGCTCGACCGCGCTGATCATCTCGTACATCACCTCAGTGGGCTCACCCACAGCGAGGCCGCCGATGGCGTAGCCGTCCAAGTCCAGGTCGGCGATCTGCTTCATGTGCTCCACCCGCAGGTCGGCGAAGGTGCAGCCCTGATTGATGCCGAAGAGCAGCTGGTCGGGGTTGACGGAGATGCCTTCATGCTTCAGGCGGGCCATCTCATCCTTGCAGCGCTTGAGCCAGCGGGTGGTGCGCTCGCAGCTGGCTTTGGAGTAATCGTGCTGGGCGGGGTTCTCGACACACTCATCAAAGGCCATGGCGATGGTAGAGCCAAGGTTTGCCTGGATCTGCATACTTTCCTCGGGACCCATGAAGATGCGGTGGCCGTCGAGGTGAGAGGCAAAGGTCACGCCCTCCTCGGTGATCTTGCGCAGCTTTGCGAGGCTGAACACCTGGAATCCGCCGCTGTCGGTGAGGATGGGGCCGTTCCAGCGGGTGAACTTGTGCAGACCGCCCATCTCTGCCACCAGCTTGTCGCCGGGACGCAGATGGAGATGGTAGGTGTTGCAGAGCATGACCTGCGCACCGATGTCCTTCAGGTCATGGGCAGACAGGCCGCCTTTGATGGCGCCGGCGGTGGCAACATTCTGGAATGCGGGGGTCTGCACCGTGCCGTGTACGGTCTTGAACTCGCCCCGCCGGGCGTTGTGCTCCTGCTTGAGCAGCTTGTAGGTCGTCAAAGAAGGCATAATATTTTTCCTTTCTGCGCACGGAAAACAGCCGTGCATCCTGCCGCAGGGGGCGTATGCTCTCGCTGCGGATACAGAGTCGGGATATTACAGCGGCGAAGCGCTATAATAGTTACAAGATCAGCATCGCATCGCCAAAGCTGAAGAACCGATATTTCTGCTCGACAGCCACCTTATAGGCGGCCATCGTCTTTTCGTAGCCATACAGCGCCGACACCAGCATGATGAGGGTACTTTCGGGCAGATGGAAGTTGGTGATAAGGCCGTCGATGCAGTTGAACTTGACACCGGGATAGAGGAAGATGTCGGTGCTGCCGCTGCAGGCTTTGATCTCGCCGTACTTGGCGGCGACGGCTTCCAGGGTGCGGCAGCTGGTGGTGCCTACGGCGATGACACGATGGCCTGCGGCCTTGGTGTCATGGATGAGCTTTGCGGTCTCCTCGCTGACGGAGTACCACTCGCTGTGCATCTTGTGGTCGGCGATCTCGTCTTCCTGCACGGGGCGGAAGGTGCCGAGGCCGACATGGAGCGTCACCTCGGTGATGTTGACGCCCTTGGCGCGGATGGTATCCATCAGCTCGGGCGTGAAGTGGAGGCCGGCTGTGGGAGCGGCAGCGCTGCCCAGCTCCTTGGCGTAGACAGTCTGATACTGGCTCTGGTCGTCCAGCTGCTTGGTGATATAGGGAGGCAGAGGCATCTTGCCGAACTCGTCCAGCTTCTCGTAGAGGGTCTCGGTGTCATAGTAGAAGGTGACGAACTTATTGCCGTCTTCCAGCGTCTCGTCCACGATGGCCGTCAGGCTGCCGTCGCCAAAGCTGACCTTGGTACCGGGCTGCATCCGCTTGCCGGGCTTTGCAAGGCACTCCCACTGGTCGCCCTTCACCTGCCGCAGGAGCAGCAGCTCGCAGACAGCACCGGTGGGCTGCTTGATGCCCACGATGCGGGCGGGCAGGACCTTGGAGTTGTTGACCACCAGCAGGTCGCCCGGCTCGAGGTATTCGGGCAGGTCGTGGAAGATGCGGTGCTGGATGCTGTCGTCTTTCTGGCTCAGGACCATCAGGCGGGCCGCGTCACGGGGGGACGCAGGCTCCTGCGCAATGAGCTCTTTGGGTAAATCATACCAAAAATCTTTTTTTAACATAGTTAGCATTTGCCTTTCCGATGATTGACACGAATGCCGTATCAATGTTATCATAAAATCTGTATAGCGGTATCTATTATATTGCATAGACGTCTGCTTTGCAAGCGGAGTCTTATGCGAATCGGCTTTTTTGAAAGGAAAGGTGCTGGAAATGGATAAACAATATAAAGTGGGCGTCGTCGGCGCCACCGGTATGGTAGGCCAGCGTTTTGTTACTCTGCTCGAAAATCATCCCTGGTTCAAGCTGACGACTCTGGCCGCTTCCGGCCGGAGCGCCGGCAAGACCTATGAGGAGGCTGTCGGTTCTCGCTGGGCCATGACCACCCCGATGCCGGAGAGCGTCAAGAAGCTGGTGGTGCTGGATGCATCCAGGGTGGAGGAGGTCGCCTCTCAGGTGGACTTTATCTTCTGCGCCGTCAATATGCCGAAGGACGAGATCAAGGCTCTGGAAGAGGCTTACGCCAAGGCAGAATGCCCCGTCGTCTCCAACAACAGCGCAAACCGCTTCACCCCGGACGTGCCGATGGTCGTGCCTGAGATCAACGCCGACCACATCGACATCATCCCCGCTCAGCGCAAGCGCCTGGGTACCAAGCGCGGCTTCATCGCCGTCAAGTCCAACTGCAGCCTGCAGAGCTATGTCCCTGCCCTGCACCCCCTGATGAAGGATTTCGGCGTCAGCAAGGCTCTGGTCTGCACCTATCAGGCCATTTCCGGTGCCGGCAAGACCTTCGACCGGATGCCTGAGATCATCGACAACGTCATCCCCTACATCGGCGGCGAGGAAGAAAAGAGCGAGCGTGAGCCTCTCAAGCTGTGGGGCCACATCGAGGGCGACCACATCGTCAACGCCGAGAAGCCTGTCATTACCGCCCAGTGCTTCCGTGTGCCTGTCTCTGACGGCCACACCGCCGCTGTCTTCGTGAGCTTTGATAAGAAGCCCAGCAAGGAAGAAATCCTCAAGGCCTGGGCCGAGTTCCGCGGCCCCGCACAGGAGCTGGACCTGCCCAGTGCACCCAAGCAGTTCCTCCACTACTTCGAGGAAAACGACCGTCCCCAGCCCAAGCTGGACCGCAACACCGAGCACGGCATGGCCGTCTGCATCGGCCGTCTGCGTGAGGACACCCTGTTTGATTACAAGTTCGCCTGCATGAGCCACAACACCCTGCGCGGCGCTGCCGGCGGCGCAGTGCTGCTGGCTGAGCTGCTGGCAGCCAAGGGCTATTTTGACTGATCTGCGCACTTTTTGAACTTCAACACGCTGCAAAGGAGTTTTGCTATGAAGAATCCTGTTTTTACTGGTGCGGGTGTTGCCATCATCACCCCGATGTACGAGGACGGCAGCATCAATTTCGATGAGCTGGGCCGCATCGTTGAGGATCAGATCGCCCGCGGCACCGACGCCATCGTCATCTGCGGCACCACCGGCGAGTGCTCTACCATGACCGACGAGGAGCAGCTGGCCGCCATCAAGTATACCGTAGACCTCGTGAACCATCGTGTGCCTGTCATCGCCGGTGCCGGTTCCAACGACACCGACCACGGCTGTGCTCTGGCTGCAAAGTCTGCCGCCTGCGGCGCAGACGCCCTGCTGCTGGTGACCCCCTACTACAACAAGACCTCTCAGGCTGGCCTTGTGGCCCACTTCACCGCAATGGCAGAGGCCGGCGGCATTCCGGTCATCCTGTATAACGTGCCTTCCCGCACCGGCCTGAACATCGCCCCCGAGACGGCCAGGGAGCTGAGCAGGCACCCGCTCATCAACGGCATCAAGGAAGCCTCCGGCAATATCGGCCAGGTGGCAAGGATCGCGGCCCTCTGCGGCGACGAGCTGAACATCTACTCCGGCAACGATGACCAGGTGGTCCCCCTGCTGTCCCTGGGCGGCAAGGGCGTCATCAGCGTCGTCTCCAATGTCAAGCCTGAGCTTGTTCACAACTGCTGCAAGGCATGGTTCGACGGTGATACCGCCAAGGCCCGCGAGCTGCAGCTGGAGATGCTGCCTCTGTGCGATGCGCTCTTCTGCGAGGTCAACCCCATCCCGGTCAAGTACGCCATGAATGTGCTGGGCTGGGAGGCCGGTGAGTGCCGGCTGCCCCTCGTGGAGCCCGGCGACGCCCACAAGGAGCAGATCGAGCAGGCTCTGCAGGCTGCAGGGCTTATCAAGGAATAAACGATTTTATGTGCAAATGCCCGGCGAGACAGATCTCCGGGCATTTGCCGTATGATAAAAAAGAGGATCATAACAATGACGGATATTATTATTCAGGGCATCGGCGGCCGGATGGGCCATGTGCTGTGCGAGATGATCGCCCAGCGTGAGGATTGCCGCGTCGTGGCCGGCATCGACATGAAGGACGGCGAGATGAACGGCATTCCCGTGTACGACAGTCTGGACAAGCTGGACGGCAAGGGCGACGTCGTCATCGACTTCAGCGCTCCGGCAGCGGTCGAGAAGGCTCTGCCCTACTGTGAGGCTCACAAGCTGCCCATCGTGGTCTGCACCACCGGCCTTTCCGAGGAACTGCAGCTGAAGCTCGTCCAGCTCTCCCGCAGCATCCCGGTGTTCAAGAGCGCCAATATGTCCATGGGCATCAATGTCCTGTCCGAGCTGTGCAAGCGTGCATCGGCCATTCTGGGCTCAAACTACGACATCGAGATCGTTGAGCAGCACCATCACAACAAGCTGGACGCTCCCAGCGGCACGGCCCTGATGCTGGCTGACGCCATCAACGAAGAAAACGACGGCGCATACCATTACGTCTATGACCGTTCCGCTGTCCGCCAGAAGCGCGACCCCAAGGAGATCGGCATCAGCGCCGTGCGCGGCGGCAGCATCGTGGGCGACCATGAGGTGCTGTTCTGCGGCCCGGACGAGGTCATCACCCTCCGCCATACGGCATATTCCCGCAATATTTTTGCAAATGGCGCAATAAATGCCGCCGTTTATCTTGCAAAAAAGGAGCCCGGCCTGTACAATATGAGTAACATGATCGCAGAGATGTAAGCTTTTCTGCGCATGGCATCATAAGGCACGGTATCGTGCGTCAGGAGACGAGCCTATGGCCAAGCACGCAAAGCACGCAGCCCCTCCCCGCCGTCGGCGTTCCGCCCAAAAGCACGCCTCGCATAAGGGCGTCACCCTGTACACACTGGGGGTCCTGCTGGTAGCTGTATCGGTGCTGCTCTCTCTGCGCCTCTGGCCCCGCCGCAGCGTGGATGCAGTTCCTCCGGCAGTGGAGGTGGAGTCCCCTGCTGTTTCAGAGGAGCTTGCCGTACCTGAGCCGCAGCCTGTCGTCACGACATTGCGCTTCTCGGCTACAGGGGACAACCTCATTCATAAGCCCATCTATTCGCAGGCCGCCCGGCGGGCTGCAGAGGGCGAAGGATACAGCTTTGATTACTGCTATATGCATCTGCTCGATTTCTATGCACAGCAGGACATCAACTGGATCAATCAGGAGACACTCTGCAGCAAAGAGCTTGCGCCCTCTACCTATCCCTGCTTCTCGACCCCCGGCGAGTGCGCCGAAGCGCTTTACCGGGCAGGCTTCCGGGTGTTCAGCCTCTCGAACAATCACACCTACGATAAGGGAGCTGCGGGCATTGCCGCCACCCTCCGATTCTGGGAGACGATGCCCGAGGATGTGATCACCACCGGCCTGTGGAAGGGCGAGGCAGACTATGGCCGCATCCCCATCCAGACAGTAGACGGCGTAAAGATCGCCTACCTTTCCTACACCGAGCACACCAACGGCATCCCCCGGAACAGCAAGATGACCGCAAACATCATCTACACCAGCCAGCAGGATGTCATGGAGCAGCAGGTGCGGGCGGCCCGGCAGGAGGCCGATTTTGTGGTAGTCGGCGTACACTGGGGCGTCGAGGACAGCCACAACATCACACAGGCGCAGCGCACCTTGGCTCAGTCTCTGGCCGACTGGGGCGCGGATGTGATCATCGGAACCCACCCGCACGTCCTGCAGGACGCCGAATGGCGCACCGCAGCCGATGGACGGAACGTATTTGTGGCCTATTCGCTGGGAAATTTCCTGAGCACCCAAAGCAAGCCTGACCAGCTCATCGGCGCGATCCTGACGTTGGAGCTGGAGCAGACCACCGAGCCGGACGGCAGCATCCATTGCGCGGTGCGCGGCCCGAAGCTCCATGTGACCGTGACCCACTATGACGCCGGAAAGTCTAACGTCCGCACCTATCTGTTCCGGGATTACACGCCGGAGCTTGCACAGGCCCATGGCGTCCGCGCCGCGTATCCTTCTTTTGGGTACGATTACATCCGCCAGACGGCACAGACCTACATCAACAGCGAATTTTTGGAGCTTGCATAAAGCTTGTATCAGAACGCCCGGTGGGCAGAATGGAGTGTTTACTATGTACGGTGTATCCAAAATCAATATTGAGCCGAGCCTGATGATGATCAGTGTGCAGGATGCCGAGTTCAAGGGCAACACGATGGCACGTTATCTGCAGATCTTCGCCGACACTGGCGTCGTGGTGGATATGATCAGCCAGAGCGCTCCCCACGGCACCAGCATGGACTTCAGCTTCACGGCATCCAGCAGCGACCTGCCGCTGGTCATGAAGGCCATCTCTGCGGCAAATCTGGACAAGGACGCCAAGGCTTCTCCCCTCATCAGTGTGGGCTACTCCAAGCTGAATCTCTTCGGTGAGGAGATGGTCACCAGCTGCGGCGTCGCCGCCCGCGCCCTGAATGCTCTGGCGATGGCAGGCATCGAAGTTCTGCTCATCACCACCAGCGATTTGGACATTTCCCTTCTGGTCCGTTCGGAGAACGAGGACGCAGCCTATGAGGCCCTGAAAAAGGCTTACGAGCTGTAATAACGATATAAACAGCACCCGTGTCTAGATAAAACAGGCATGGGTGCTGTTGCAGCAAAAGACCCGGCGGGTCTCCCCTCTGCGGAGAGGAACTGAACCGCCCCAAGATTAGTAGACATGAATAAAAAGCGCCCTGTGTAGGGTGTGCC
>ENA-OWZM01000090-OWZM01000090.1-human-gut-metagenome-genome-assembly--contig:-NODE-90-length-71479-cov-21.5116_pt1 | contig 71479 bp, 75 predicted proteins | sample MGYA00249259_ERZ652113 | MGnify/ENA primary metagenome ERZ652113 (study PRJEB26925, sample SAMN05827264) | human gut metagenome | biome: ENVO:2100002; feature: ENVO:00000062; material: ENVO:00002003...
ATATGTTGTCTACTCCTGCGCCTTTGTCATTGTACAGCTGGTACTGCTCTGGACCCATGCAAGCGCCTGCCTGCAGGGGTCTGCCCGGCTGGAATGGCGCAAGCTCCTTACCAATGTCAACCTGATCGCCATTGCAGCCGGTGCGCTGCTGTACCTGCTGCACATCTCGCTGCCTGCCCCGATCACCAGCACACTGAGCAGTGTCGGCAATATGATCGGCCCCATGGGAATGCTGCTGGCAGGCATGGCCATTGCGGAAGTCCCCCTCAAAAAGGTTTTCTGCACCCCGCGCAACTATCTGCCGGTGTTTCTGCGTCTGCTGGGTGTTCCGCTGGTCATTGTCTTGCTGCTTTGGGCAGTTCAAGCCTCCCACTGGATCCCGGACGGCAAGCCCATCCTGATGACGGTCTACCTTTCTGCCATTACCCCCGCCTGTGCAACAGTCACCTCCATGGCACAGCTCTATGACCGGGATGCTTCTCATTCCAGCGCGATCTATGTCCTGAGCACGCTACTTTCCATCCTGACCATGCCGCTGATGATTGGGGCGTTTGAGCTGTTGCTCTGAAATACGGAAAAAGGCCGCCCGGCATCGCAGCAGGGCAGCCTTTACAACTACAAGGATGTGTTTCTATGAAACTCAAACAATTCATTCAGCAGGAAACGGTCCTCACCGCAGCCGCTGTGCTGGCCGTCGTCTCCGCCTTCTTTGTTCCGCCGGATGCGCAGTATCTCGGCTACATCGACCTGCGCACGCTGGCGATTCTGTTTTCCCTGATGACAGTCATGGCCGGGCTGCGGCGGCAGGGCTTTTTTGATGGACTGGGCCGGGCATTGCTGTCCCGCACCCACAGCACCTTTCAGCTGACGCTGGTACTGGTCGGGCTGTGCTTTTTCGGAAGCATGTTCATCACCAACGATGTTTCCCTGCTGACCTTCGTTCCCTTTACGTTCGTTGTCCTGAGCCGTCTGGGAACGGATGTCCGCCGCTCCCTTCTGGTCCCGGTGGTCTGTATGCAGACCATCGCGGCAAACCTTGGCAGTATGCTGACCCCCATCGGCAACCCGCAGAACCTCTATCTTTACGGAAAAAGCGGCATGAGCATCGGGGGATTTGTGCTTCTTATGCTGCCCTACACCCTGGTCTCTCTGCTCCTGCTGCTGGCTTGGGCAGCGCTGGTCTGCCGGAAAGCCTCTGCCGCCCTCTCCGTGGACGAGCTTGTTTCTTCCTCTGCGTCTCAGGGGGATCAGAGGATCATCCTGCTGTATCTGGTTCTGTTTGCCGTCTGCCTGCTGTCCGTGATCCGGGTGCTGCCCTATGGCATCGCCTTTGCCGCTGTACTCGTCTGCGCCCTTTTTGCAGACCCACGCACCTTACGGACGGTGGACTATTCCCTGCTTCTGACCTTTGTGGCTTTTTTCATCTTCATTGGCAATCTTGGCCGCATTCCGGCCTTTTCCGGCTGGCTGCAGGAGTTTCTGACCGGCCGGGAAGTTTTGGTGGCGGTTCTTGCTTCGCAGGTCACCAGTAATGTTCCCGCCGCCTTACTGCTATCCGGGTTCACGGCAGAGACACAAGCCCTCATCATCGGCACCAATCTGGGAGGTCTTGGCACTTTGATTGCATCCATGGCCAGTCTTATTTCCTACCGGCAGATCGCACGGGAGCTGCCACAGGGGAAGAAGCAGTATTTTGGGCTGTTCACCCTGTCCAACCTGATCTTCCTTGCGCTCCTGCTGGGCGTGTGGTTTTTGCTCCGCTGAGCGTGGCAGATGACTTATGGTTTTTCTCTACCCTTTCTTTTTGTACCCGCAGTCGCAGTAGGGTCCGCCGGAGGCAAGGGTGTACTGCCGCACAAAATTCGTCACGCCGCCCGCTTCGCTCAAGGTGTAGTCCAGACGGCACAGGGCGGGGGCTAGGTCATACAGCCCCAGCTCCTTCATCAGCACGCAGATGCCGCATTTGGTGAATCGTCCCTCGTAGCCGCTGCCGTCAGGGTATTCGTAAAACTCCATGTTCCACGAGTAGGGGTTGCGGTCGGCGGCATTCAGAGCGGCGGTGGCTTTCATGGCGGCGATATCCTTTGCGGTAAACTTGCTTTTTCCGCTTTTGCGGCAGAACCACTGCATGGGTGCTGTCATCATGGCTTTTGCATAGTAATCCGTCAGCCTGTCCACCTCTGGGCGCTGCGGCATGGAGAGAATGAACGCGCCGAGCATTGCGCAGTTGACGATGTTCATCTTGAAGCGGTCCGCTTTTTCAAACTCCGGCAGGTCTGCAATGATTGCTTTGTACTTCGGCTTTGCTTTTTTCGTGATGGCTTTTGCGGTGGCTGCATCATAGCCCAGCACAGCGGTCAGTTGCTTTTGAAAGGAGCCTGAAAACAGCACCCACATCCCCATGGGCATCCCTGCATACTTCATTGTCTGTCTCCAAATCCGATCTTCACGATCTGCATTTTCATCCCGTTGTCCCCGACCTTGGCGAGAAATCGGAAAAAGCCGCTGACAGAAGGATCTTTCAGGTCGCTGTAACCTAACATATAGCCCCTGCTGGATACTTGCAAACGGCCGTCCCACTCGCCGATTTCCTTGGAAGCATCCGAAACTGCGAAATATGCTCCCACATCCTTGATTTTTGCCGTTCTGAGCCATGTTTTTGCGATCATCTTCACCGCCGTTCGGTTGGCGGCATCGAACACCAGCACCCCGCCGGGAAAAGCATCTGCCATCCCCTGCACCAGCGCCTTGACCTGCTGGGTCAGGAAGTAATAGAACACCCCGGAGGCAAAAAACACCGCCCCGCCGGTGGCATCGATCTTGTCAAACCATGCGGGGTCTTTCAGGTCGCAGGGGATGTTTCGTTCCCGCTTCCCGGCAGGTAGCAGCTGCTCCCGCAAGGCAATGACATCCGGGAAGTCCAGATTGTAGATCTTGCATCTGCCGTTGTCGCAGGCTCTGCCGGTATTATCCAGCCCGCAGCCCAGATTGACCACTGCCGCACAGGGGTGGGTTTTCAGGTATGCCCGCACCTCAAAGGCAAGGTCGTTCTGCCGCATGGCCACCTCCAGCGCACCAAAGCGCTGCATCAGGCTGCGGGAGTTTTTCTCTGCCTGCGAAAAGTCGTAGTCGATCTGGCCGAGCAGACGCACCGCCGTCTCGTCCCGATAAAGATTTGGGTACAGCTCGGTACACAGCTTCCGGGAATACAGTGGGAGGATCAGCGTCTCCTGCACGGTGTTTTTCTCGATTTTGTATTTCATAGGTTCCTTCCTGTTCTCCTTATTCTGGTTTCCGGCAGGCAAACCACGCCATGCTCTTCACTGTTCCAAGTGTTACGGTTGCGTACCGTTTCTCCAGCCTTTTTTTCAAGCTGAAGGCCGTCTCATAGGGCGGCGTGAAGAACCCCGCCTTTTCATAAACGTGCTGGATAAACCAGTCCGTCCGCTTCTGCTCGCCCGCCACATAAAAGCAGCCGCAGAAGGTTCCGCCGGGTCTCAAGACCCGGAAAACCTCCCGGTATGCAGCTTCTTTATCCGGGAATGCATGAAAGCCGTTCAGCGACAACACAATATCAAACGCACCGTCCGCATACGGAAGTGCGCCCACATCCCCCTGCCGGAAGGTCACATTTTTCAGGTGCAGGCGGTCTGCCTTTTCCTGTGCCTGCCCCATCATATCTGCCGAGAAATCGAGGCAGGTAATGTCCGCCTCCGGCATAGTCTTATAAACCGGCATGGTCAGTATGCCGGTCCCCACCGGCACCTCCAGCAGCCTGCCGGAGAAATGCTCCGGGATGCCGGACAGCGCCTTTTCCAGATAGTCATCACTTTCCACTTTGTTCATATCCCACACCAGGCGGCACACCGCTTTCCCGCTCAGGGTGGAACAGGTGATCATGCCGTCATAAAAATTGTTGCCGCCTGTCAGCCGATAGGCGCGGCGAACCGCTTCTTTTCGCTCCATGTTTCGTCCTCCTTACGCTCTGCCTTTTCCAGACGTCCTCCGGGATAAGGGCGCAGAACAGTTAGATAGAGCTGACCTTCAACCCTGTAAAAAGCCGCTTCTCAGCGGTCCTTCTGCCAAAATAATACGCCCTGCCGTCTCCTCTGTCAAGAAGTTCAGGCATTTTCGGAGATTCCGAAAGAGATTTCGCTTTCGGGGACTCCAACCGTCACCCCAGTGCCACATCCAGCACCATCATCACGCTGAAGCCCACCGCAAAAAACACCGTGCCGACGTTGGAGTGCTGCCCTTGCGACATTTCCGGGATCAGTTCCTCCACCACCACATACAGCATGGCTCCGGCAAAAAGGTCAAGGGCTTTGCGGTATAGAGGATGCAGATCGTTTCCTGCATCGAAAAATTCACCTCTGCAAACTTGCCGGTTTCTGCTTGACAATACTCCGCGAATCAAAAAGGGAGCTCTGTCACGGACGAAGGTCCGGGCAGAGCTCCCTTTGGTTTTATTGTATAATGCCTTATTCGCCTTCCGGCTCCTTGCAGACATCCACCCAGCCCTCGGCTCCGGCGGCTGCTTCCAGCTCCTGCAAGGTCAGCTTGACGGCGGTGTGGCCGTTGCCCGCTGCCGGGTAGACGGTATCAAACTTGCGCAGGCTCTCGTCCAGATAGACCGCCACGCCCTCGTTCACCCCAAAGGGGCAAACGCCGCCAGGGGCATGCCCCACATAGGCTTCCACCTCATCTTCCAACTTCCCAACTCTTATTCGGTAATGGCCCAGACCCGTGCAGGCAGACCGGTTGCACCTTCAATGCGGGGGTAAGAAACGATGACCACCGCACCGGCAGGCTGCACTTTATCCAGATTTGCAAGCACCTCCACCTGCAGCTTGTCGTTGTCCAGAACATAGCGCTCGCAGGCAAGGTCTCCATTTTCCTCCGCCACCGCAGAGGAATCGGTATCCAGCGTTTCGTGGCCGTTGGCGGCGGCGTTGCGCACCTTGTAGATATACTCCAATGCTTCCAGCGACCAGCCGGGGGCATTTTCTTTGCCCTCTGCGTCGATGCCGGACAGCGCATCCATATCCGGCCACTTCTTATACCAGTCACTGCGCAGAGCCACCAGCGCGCCATCCGGGATAGGGCCGTACTTTGCCTCGTAGGCCTTGATGTCCTCCACCGTCACAGCGTAGCGGGGGTCTTTCTTGGCCTGCTGGGAAATATCGATGACCACCAGCGGGAAGATCAGGTCGTTCACATCATACTTTTCGGACAGCGCTTTGCCCTTGATGAAGTGACCCGGGAAGTCGATATGGGTACCGAACTGTCCGGGGAATTTGAAGGTCTGGATCAGGCATTCCAGTTCCGGCTTGCCCCAGTCCCACACGGTCTTTGCCAGCTCCACGGAGCCTTCCGGGATGCCGGACCAGTAGGGGCTTTCGTTGTTCAGAGAGTGAGAAAGTTCCACCCAGCGATATTTTTTAGCATCCTTCAGTGCGTTCCACAGTTTATAATCAGCCATTGTCGATTCTCCTTTTGTTGTGACGATGTATGTTCAGGCACTTCTCCCAGACAACGGCATCTTCCTGTTTTTTCAGTCTGTCTGCCGGGAATTTGTCTGGAAGCAGCGCATTCGCCCGGGCAGCCTGTGCCGGGCATCTGTTGTATATTTCATCTGCCTGTGCTCCCTTCCTTGTGTTGGGGATAGTATAAACCCATTTTCGCACCATGTCAATAGGTTTATTCTATCAAAGACTTCCCCGGCAAACGACAGGTCAGCAAACCGTTCGCCCTTGCAATAACGTTTCGTCATCCCCTTTCCCTTTTATCGCAGCTCTTCCGGCAGGGCGGTGCAGCCCTCCGGCACATCCTGCCATGTGGCTTCAAACTCCCCGGTGTACCACGGGTCTGCCACATCGCCGGGGCGACTGGTGTGATCCATCAACAATGAGACCTTATGCTTGCGTCCAGCCCTTTTCCTCTCTGGCCTGTTTCAAAGCGAGCCCGAGCCCATGAAAGTCAAACCTTCTTTCATCTTGGTTCATTTTCATATCACCCTATATCATTGTACATTTCGGGTTGGATTATGAGAATGTAATATGATTTGATATTACATGATATATTATTTCATAAGATTGACAAAGAAGAATGTTTGTGCTATCCTATATAAAGATATATCTCCAAAGGGGAGCAAGATATGAACTTTCATTTAACAGATCAGCGTAAAAAGAAAATCAACTCTGTACAATCCATTCCGATGAAACATTGTGCAGAGTATAGCGTATAAAAAGCGCATTTAGATTTCATCGGGAAGCCAAGGGAGTAGTGTACCCGTTTTAGGGTGTTGGCTTTCCGTGCAATTATAATGTGTACGAGGCTATGGGCAATGTTTTGTCCATAGCCTTTTGTTTTTGCGTTACTATGTCAAAGGCAGAAGGCAGATACCGTTGTGTATCTTTGCTTTCTGCCTTTTTCTTTTTTCAGAATACATAAGAAAGGTTTTTTGAAAATGAGTTTATTAGAAATTACAGGATTAACACATTCTTTTGGTGAAAACTTGCTTTACAAAAATGCAGGATTCACACTGAATAAAGGGGAACACATCGGGATTGTGGGACAAAACGGAACCGGCAAAAGTACCCTGATTAAAATTTGTACAGAGCAGATCATACCTGATAGCGGACGGGTTATCTGGCAGCCAAATATTACGATTGGCTATTTGGATCAGTATGCAGAAATCGACCATACGCTTACCATGAAAGAGTTTTTGAAATCAGCCTTTGCAAAGCTGTTTGAAATAGAAACACAAGTTATGCAGCTATATGAAAAGGCCGCCGATGGAGATATGAAAAATCTGGAACTTGCTGCCTACTATCAAGAGCAGCTTGAAACACATGACTTCTATTCCATTGATACTGCGATCGAGCGCGTTGCAAATGGGCTGGGGCTACTTGCGATTGGTCTTGACCGCCCTATCATTGAAATGAGTGGCGGCCAGCGAGCAAAAGTGATTTTGGCAAAGCTACTGCTTGAAAAACCAGATGTATTGCTATTAGATGAGCCGACAAATTTTCTTGATAAAAATCATGTTGCATGGCTGGCGGAATACCTATCCTCTTTGGAAAATGCTTTTTTAGTTGTTTCCCATGATTTTGACTTTTTGGATAAAATCGCAAATCGTATCTGCGATATAGATAATGACACAATAACAAAGTATTATGGCACTTATTCTGAATTTCTGCGAAAAAAGACACTGTTGCGGGAAGATTACATTCGTCAATACTCAGCGCAACAAAAGGAGATCAAAAAAACAGAGGAGTTTATTAGGAAAAATATTGCTGGACGAAAAGCAAAAATGGCGAGAGGGCGACAAAAACAGCTTGATCGAATGGACAAAATGGAGGCTTTGGAACAGAAAGAGATTATTCCTCATTTTCATTTTCCTGTTTTACCGCTGACAAATACGGAGCATCTGCTGGTCAAACATCTGGCAGTTGGTTATCACTATCCAGTTCTATCAGATATTGATTTTAGCATAAAAGGCGGGCAAAAAGTTGTTATTACTGGCTTTAATGGAATTGGGAAATCTACTTTGCTCAAGACATTAATTGGACAAATCCCGTCCATGCAAGGTCATTTCAAATTTTCCGATCAAGTTACCCTTGGATATTTTGAGCAGGACTTAATATGGGACGAACCTGAACAGACACCAATTCAAATTGTTTCCAATGTCCATCCTGATATGGTCATAAAAGATGTTCGCAAACATTTAGCCCGGTGTGGAATTTCCAGTAAGCACGCAATGCAAGCGATTGGAACATTAAGTGGAGGTGAGCAGGCGAAAGTAAAAATGTGTTTGCTAACACTGATTCCCTGCAATTTTCTAATTATGGACGAACCCACAAATCATCTGGATGTTCAGGCAAAGGAAGCATTGAAATCAGCTCTTATGGATTTTGCGGGTACTGTATTGCTCGTATCACATGAAGGAGCATTTTACCGTGATTGGACACAACGGATTATTAACATTGAGAAAAGATAAAAAACAGTGAAAACATTATGAAAACCCCTGCCCGCCTGACGGGAAAAGAAAAAACCGTTGCCGGGTAGGTTGGTTTTGTGCGCTTATTCCACATGTTCTGCGGCGGTTTTGAGAAATCAAGACCGCCGCTTCATTGCGTTTAAGACACAAAAATGATTCTATACATTGAAATCTGGTACGGCGGTAACAGGAGGATGCCGCCATGTCCATTTTACTTTTTCGTAGTTCTAATATCCTGCACCAGCTAAAAAAAAAAACGATAAAGAAAAACCGCTGTTGCATGGTTTGTTAGCTTCCATGTAGCAGCGGTTCGTGCTGTGGTTATTCAGTTAAATTTTCAGAATGACAAGCTGGAATTATTCGAGTTGTCTTGTTTTTTGCAACAATAACATATCAATGACTCCCGTAACTTTTAGAAATATGTTCCATTCAAATAATCTTCATAATCGATAAACGCACCTTCTACATCATCTTCCAACAAAAACATAAAACAGCTTTCGATAATGTCGGTCCATGCAAGCAAATGTTTGTTTTGTTCCTCAGTCAATAAGTGGTTACTCCCTAACATTCCTTCAGGAGCTAACCATACCCTTGGGTAATGTATAATTGCTACAATATCAGATATAATGTCCTTCTCAATAGCAATCCCAGAAAATTCATCCTTTAAGGCTCTGAGACATTCCATCACCTCAAAAAAATTTTCTTCATACAATTCTCCGCGAAAGGGGCGTAAACTTCCTAAAAATCCTTTTTCCCATTTCATATTATCAATATCTTCATTTCTCGTAGAATGAAATGACAGAAGTTCTTTTGCTTCATTCTTATCCATACTATCCTCCCATAACTTCTAATTTGTCATAATCATTCTACCACAATAAATCATCTCATGCAAAATAATTTCTTCTGCCCGATTGTGGATATTATTGCACCTCCGCACCCATTCCATTTGATGGGTACACTTTAATTCCTCGGTTACGCCCTCGGCAGCTTTCATCTGCTCCATGATGGTGTCTATCCGTTCCTGTGCCTGTTCGTTCAGGTCTGCAAGATATGTCCACAATTCTCCGGTCAATATCAATGTATTCAATCTGGCTGGGCGGGCTTCCCTTAAATATTCCCTGTGCAGCCGTCCATACTTTCCAATGGGGCGGTGTTCTTCCGGCAGTTTCAAATCTGGGATGTAGTAATCTCCGACAAGGATATAATCAATTCCGTTTTCTGTTATTCTTGGTTTCAATTCGCTCATGTTTTAACCTCCTCATTCTGGCTCATTTTTTTGCAAGTCTGGCTCTCCAGAAATATTGGTAAATCTTTGGTAAATTTGAGACTGAAGCACAAAAAACGCTTAAAAACGGGGCTTATGAGACGATTTGAGACTTTTCATCATGCCCGGTAAATCCTGCCGTGATACTGATTTATTGAATTTACTGCAACATAATCTTGAAGTTTATGTAATGTATTTCGGTAACAAAGGTATTCAGCAAAGACCGTTTACGCTATATCATTTTTTGAGTAATTCCAATGCCCTGTCCATTGGTACGCAGTCTGCATATCGTTCAGGCCAGAGAAATTCGTTATAGTAATGGTAAGCCTGTTCCCTAGTCATGTACTCATTGTCCTGCGTAGAATTTGCATAGGCAGGAACGATCATGTGTAAGCCATGCTCAAATCCAGCCTCTACCGTGGCATTGATGCAGAAATCAGTCATAATGCCACAAATTATCACGTCTTTTTCTTCCTTTGCAGTTAGATACTCAAGCAGACCGCTCTCTTTTTTGAACGCACTGCATACGGACTTGATAAACCGTTTTTCATCAGGCATCGGTTGAAACTCGGAATAAACCTCAAACTCATCATCCCCGGTAGAGAATCCGGTATCAGGTCCATCATCATGCTGTACATAAATAACTTCTATGCCTTGTTCTCGAGCTGCTCCAATCAGCTTTTTGATATTACCAACAAACTTTCTGAACTCATATAAGCGTTCATCCACGATACCATTCTGTGCATCTACAACCAATAAAACCATGAATAATCTCTCCTTTTTGAGCTTTTTGCTTTGATTCAAATAAACTAAATTCGTATATTATAATAGAGCGTAACTTCTGCTTACTCTCCCAGCACCTCGCCCAGTGCCAGAACAGCGTTGCGGACGCACTCCGGGCAGGGGCACAGCGGTGCGCCAGTCTCCATGCCTTTCAAGTCCTTACAGAGGGTAGCACCGCACTTTTCCTGAAAGTTTTGCAGCAGCTCCTTGGAAATGCGGGGTGTACCCTTGCCGTCGGTGACGATGCCCGCCACCATCACAGCGCCGATCAGTGCGCCGCAGGTGCTCTCCATGCAGCCCATGCCGGCGGCATAGCCTGCGCCCAGCTTCATCAGGGTGTCGGCATCCACCGGCAGCTTGTCCTCAAATGCCTTCAGCACCGCCTGTGCACAGTTGCACTGTCCAGCAGCTTTCCATGCGGCAGCCTGTGCCGCCCGTTCTTCGATGTTCATTTTACAGTCCTCTTTCTTTGATGAATCGTAGTTTATTCGACATTATCATAAAATTCCTGTAACACTGCTGCCAATTCCTCCGGAGCTTCTGTGTTTGCTTCATGACCCGCTTTCAGAAGTTCACGGTAGCAGGAATCACTCAAATAACCGGCAAGTTCCTTTGAGGCTTTTTTATTTGCGTTGTCCTTTTCCCCACAAACGATCAATACAGGACAAGACACCTTACACAATGAATCTCTGAAATCCAATTCTGCCATCGTACCGCACAAGCTGATCACATCTGCTTTTTTGAAGCCAAATTGCTTGAACGTTGCATTTGGCATAAAGCGGAACAGCATATTCTGGAATTCCAATAATTTTTTAGGCATTTTGTATTGTGCCGCAATTAGCACAAGCGCCTTTACTTTATCCGGATGGTCTATCGCATAATTAAGTGCCAGAACAGCACCCAGAGAGAGCCCGCATAAAACGATTTCGTCATTTTCCTTGTCGCGCTCTTCTGAGAATGCAGTATACAGCTCCCCATAGGTGGCCGCTTTTCCTTCCAGCATCTCTGCCAGACTCAAGCTGACGCTGCTGTCCGAGACCTTCGTTTCTTTTATTACTCTGTCCCAACTGTCTGGTTTTTGTCCTAGTCCATGCAAGTATAAATATTTCATCTGTTTTTCACCATCGTCGGTTTTCCTTTTTCCCTCATACGTCCTGCTGCTGCTTTTCCAGTGCTTCAACGTGATACCGGGGCTTGCCTTCGCTCTTTTCGCCGTACTCGATGGCCTCTTTGGGGCAATAGCAGATGCACGCCATGCAGTGGGTGCAGTTTTTGCCCCAGACCGGCTTTCCGTTTTTCAAATGGACGTTGTTCAGGGGACACAGCTCCACGCACTTACCACAGCCGATGCAGGCGTCCGTTGCCCGGAAGGCATCGGCTTTTACAAAGAAGCGATAGAACACCGGGTTTACCGGGGCAGTATCCCCTGCCTTGATGCAGGCGTTCAGGTCGTAAAGCGGCATCTCCAGCCCTTCGGCAATGCGCCGTGCCGGATACCGGCTGTTGCCGGTTCCCGTAAAATAAAGTACCATGGCTGTTCCTTCGTTTTTTGTGGTTTTCAGATGCCTGTCTGCCCGGCAAACTGGAATTTGTTACACTTAAAAAAGCGGAATTTCACCATCATAGTTTTCTGCTTTTTCCAATAGCGGTCCTTTAGCTCCCATCGTAAACGCGATGTCGCTACTGCGGATAGAGAGCAGCTCCATTCCGGGTTTCACCTTCAAAAAATCCATCATTTTCTTCGTAAGAAGAATTTGCCCCTCCTGTGAAATCTCTACCCAGCAGTAGGAACGCCCCTTGTATTTGATAAATTCGCCAGAACCTGCTGAGTAGTCAAGCAACGGTGGAGTATCGTCCAAAATGTGACCAAGTTTTGACGGACGCAAAAGGCCTTTCCGGGTGACGCAGAAGCCACCGGTAATCTTACTTCCGGTAAAAAGATATACTTTTCCTTCATCTGCAATGTGATATTCTTCCATTGCCTGCGGTGGAATCCGCAATGTTCCATCCGTCCGAATGAGTGATTTCCCGAAAATAAATTTTCCTCCCTTATTCATTTGTGGCATAAAAACACCTCCCGAAATTTCGATTTGTCGCTCTCCGTATACTATGGTTTCCGCACGCAAAAGACCCGCGGCAAGGGCTTCGTAGGAGTCATAGCAGCGGGGGATGCCGTACTGCTGCGCAAACGCCTGTGCGCTTTCCAGATGCCGTGACCCCACGGCAACAAGCTGCTCCCCCCTCTGCGCCCATCTGTTCCACCGTAGACGCAAACTTTTTGGCAATGGTGCCGGTCGCTAAAATTCCCCACTTCATAAGTGTACCTCCTGATTTATCACTTTGAACTCAGTATACCATGGTTTTCCCCTGCGGAAAAGATAGCGAAAAACAAAAAATGGCCCCGGAGGGCTTGTTGCAGCTCTCCGGGGCCATTTTTTGTGCGTTGTGCCTTGGCGCACACGACCGGCGTTTTACTCGATTGCAATCAGATTCGGGTTCTCAGGCAAAGCCTTCGTCTGCTGAGGAGCAGGCAACTCAACGTGCAGGACACCATCCTCGAACTTTGCGTGGATGTCCTCCTTCTTCACATCGCCCACGTAGAAACTGCGTGCGCAGGTGCCGGAGAAGGATTCGTGCCGCAGATAGCGGCCCTTCTTATCCTTTTCGTCGTTGCTGTGGCTGCGCACTGCCTGAATGGTCAGGTAGCCGTCGTTCAGATCCATCTGAACGTCTTCCTTCTTGCAGCCCGGCAGGTCAACAGCTACTTCGTAGCCATTGTCCGTCTGTTTGACATCGGTCTTCATCATGTTTGCACCGCGCTTACCAAAGGTATCACGAGCCTCACGGTTCATCATACGTTCCAGTGCAGCGTCATTCCAGAACGGATCGAAGAAATCATCGAACAGGTTTTCATGGAAAACAGTCGGCATAAGCATAAATCATTCCTCCAATCCCGGCGTTCGGGTCGGGGCAAAAAATCTGAAGCGTCCATTCAGAAGGGCTTTCCGGGGAGCCTAGCGGCTCTCCTTTTGCCCTTCCTCCTGAGCACGCCACTGTTATAGCACCGCGCATTAGCAATGTCAAGATGTGAGTGCTAGTATTCACGAAAAAATAATACTCTTGCAACAATATCTTGTATTTGGCTTTCCCCCCATTACCGCAATGCGACAAAAATCAGCACCGGGAGATGGAATCGCGTGCCGGTTGCTTTCCGGCTTATCCCATTTTGGTGCAAAAAAGCTAGGATTCAGTTGTTTTCCTGCTGCTTTGTATGATTTTTGCCATCGTTTTGCAGCCGCTTTTCCAGTGCGGACTGCTTGGCAAGAATAGCGTTTACTTTATCGTACAGGTCCTCGATCATGATCTCGGTCTTCAGGTTGACTTTATAATCATTTTCCGCTCTGCGGCGGTCTTTTTCCTCCTGACGGTTCTGGCTCATCATGATCAACGGTGCCTGAATTGCCGCCACACAGGACAGCACCAGATTCAACAGAATAAACGGATACGGGTCAAACGCCTTGGCAGCCAGCACCGTGTTGACCACCATCCAAAGGATCAGAACACCGGTAAAGGAAAAGATAAACGCCCAGCTTCCGGCAAATTTTGCAATGGAATCCGCTGCACGCTGCCCCAGCGTATACTTTTCTTTTTCGCTTTCAGGGCTGACGGAGATCTTACTGTCTGCCAGCAGATTCAACACCTCCTCATCGGTCATGTCGCGCCGGATGTCCTTGAGCACTTCTTTTAATAGTTTTCTGTTTTCCTTCATAATGGTCACTCCTCTCTCATGGATGTTCCTGTGTGGTAAACGGGAAGTTTTTACTTCTTCATCGTTGTTGCCCTCAGTATACCACGCTTTTTCCCCACAGAAAAGATTCCGCACACAAAAACAGGCTCCTACAAGCGTTCAACCACTGGCAGGAGCCCGTTTATTTCTTAAAGTTTCGTCATCCACAGACCATGCAGGTTGCAGTAAGCGTAGACCGCCACCGGCTTTTCGCCGCCCAGCTCAAACACCGCCCTGGGTGCCTGCCCGGGGGCGAGGTATCGGAGCTGTCCGCCGTTTTCGGTCTCCACAAAGAGCCACTGGATGTGGTGTACATCCACCATGGGATGCTCCACCGCACCCACCGTGACCGTGAGGGTGCTGCCGGAAAGCTCTGCCACCGGCAGATGCTTTTCGCCGCTGGCTTCCACCGTGTTGGGGAGCAGTTCCTTCATCTTTTCGCCGCAGCAGACCAGCGGGACCCCTGCGTTGTGGATGGTGGTGACCAGGTTGCCACAGTGCTCACAGATATAAAACTTTGCTTTCATATTAAAATCCTCCATCGGAATGTTGTCGGTGTTTTCTGTGACTATATGATAACATTTCCTAGTTAGATTTTCTGTGACCGGGTCACGCAAGCAGCCTAGTGCTGTGGAAATGCCCTCAGCTTCCCATGGCAATGAGCACTAGCACGACCACCACCGCAATGGCGATGAGGCAGCCGCAGCCGCTGCCATCTCCCCCGCCACCGCCGCCATTGTTGTGGTTTCCGCCGCCACCGCCGCCGGACAGTTGCATTTGCCTAATAAAATGGACTTAGGTTGTACTTGTCCGCTTTTTGATAGCAATAGTTCCAGAGATGCCAGCGGCAACACTGGCCACTACATGACTGACCAGAACCGCAACCCAAATTCCATTTAGTCCAAAGCCAAGATAGGAAAGTAAGTAGGCCAGGGGCATCCGAACCACAATGTAATAAAAAATCATCAGGAACATACTCTTTGAAGGTTTTCCCATACCGTTAAGGGCACCAAGATAGCAGTTTGTAACCGTATTCAGAATGTACCCGACACTGACAATCAGAAAATAAGTTCCGACAATAGCCGCCACAGCATCGCTCTTGACGAATAGGCCGGAAAGCTGCTTTGAAAACCCGACCACCAAAACAGAAAGAATTACAAGCAGACCACAGCCGTACCCCAATGCACACTTCAAATAATCTTTGGCCCGGTCATAACGTGCGCCGCCGACACATTGTCCGATAATGGTAGTTAAGACCATGTTCAATGCCATCGCCGGATAAAACAGGATGGTTTCCAGTTTCCCTGTTACCCCATAAGCCGCTATTGCAGTGACGCTATATGTACTAACAAGTGCAGTAAGGAAAGTCGTGCTGATGGCCGGAATACTCTGCTGAATAACCGATGGAATTGCTTTTTGAATGAGTGTCAATACATCATTTTTATCAAACGCAGAGATTTTGAATTCAAACAATTTCTTCTTTTTCAGATAAATCAACATGAACGCCAGACAGATCACTTGAGAAAGCAAGGTAGCAATCGCCGCACCGTGAAATCCGATGAAGTGGATAAAAATAGGATCGAGGATCGCGTTCAAAATTGTTGACACCAGCATGGCTACGGCTTGAAACATAGAATTGCCAAAGCTCCTCAAAACAGCGGTGAAATAAAGATAGAGGTAGACCGCCAAATATCTGAGGATATAGATCGCCAAGTAGCTGTATGCCATATCATAGGTTTCAGCCGGGGTGTTCAGAGCTTTCAAAATTCCCGGAAGAAAAGCCTCAAGCAGAATAGTTACAAGGAGGGAGAAAACTACTGCCACGCAGAACGATGTGGAAATCAAACTCTCTGTTTTTTCCTTGTTCTTTGCGCCAATCGCCTGAGAGATCAAAATTGATACACCATTAGTTGCCCCCATCGCAACAGAGGTTAAGATCAGAATGATAGGAGTGGAATTTGTCAAGGCGGCATAAGCCGTTTCTCCGAGCAAATTTCCGATCCACAGGCTGTCTACAAGGTTATACATCATATTGAGGAACATGGCGGCAATCATGGGGAGAGCCATTGCCATAAGGCAACGCTTTGTATTTCCCCCTATAAAGTCAATTTTAGTTGGCATAATAAACACCCTTTCTTCGATAGATGAATGAACAACATTCACATTAAAGTCAAAATATAAATCGCTTACCGCGACTTTTTGAATGAAAACTATTCATTTGCTTTCCCTTGAAAATCCCCCGCCCCAAAGCGGGGGACTGTTTCAAAGATGAAGTGCAAATATCAGAAATTCACGAATCCTTTTCGATTTATCTTCTTGTGTCAGGTCATCTGCCAACAGGATACCAAGTTGTCCATAGACGCAGAACATCGCAGCGGCCTGAATATCGTCAAACTGGATTTCGCCTTTTTGCCGAGCGCGAAGCAATAGTTTTTCTACAAGCGGAGTCAGTTTTTCGCATACTTTGAGAGAAAGCTGATCGTGAAATTTCTTATTTTCTGCTCCGTGAAAAACAGAATAGTATTTTGTGTCCTTTTGTTCCATAGTGGCAGGCATATCTTCAATGATCTGCCGCAAGGTTTTCTGACTGTCCTTTTCAGAGCCTACAAACTGCTCCACCAGAACATCCGCATATTGTTCAATCGCGCTGTCAAACAGCGCCTCTTTGGACGGAAAATAGCGATAGCATAGACCTTGTGCCACACCGATTGCTTTGGCTATATCTGTAATCGAGGTTTTTTCATATCCATTTTCCCCGAATAATTTGAGCGCAGTATCTAAAATCTCTTGCTTGCGTACTTCCGGCTCCTTTGTAATCCGCATAGTCTGAGCCTCCTTTCTATTTATGATAGCACGCCCGCTCTAAAAAATCAATGAGTGAATATCAATCATTTTTCGCACATAGCAATACAAGCCGTGTTACCAACCTGCTCCCATGATACATTATGAAAATATGCTGAAAGCATGGAAACGAGTTCTGCTTCGGAGTAAATCTTCACATCCCCCTCTTTGCTATGACGCATATAAAAATTCATTATCACGCGACCTACAAAGGGTTGCCAGCAATCTCCCATCAGGAAAGTGCCGCCCGGCTTCAATACTCGGTTTACTTCTCTTAACACATTTTGCGGTGCAGGATAATGATGAAAAGAGTCGTTGCAGTACACAACATCAAAGGCGTTGTCCGGGAAAGGGAGTGCCTCGCTGTCCCCCAACAGTAGCTTGACTTGTTCCGGGAGTTTCGATTTCGCAACAGCAAGCATTTCCTCTGATAGATCGATGCCGCACAATTCTTTATGGGGATCTTTCTGCAAAATGAGTTTTAGCATTTCACCAGTCCCGCATCCCAAATCGAGGGCAGATTGAAACGGAATGTGAGACAGCTTTTCCAGCAGGACGGGATAAAGAGAGCGGGCGTGCTGGCCCTTAATATCTTTATCATAAGTAGCGGCCTGCTGATTAAATGCAGCTTTCGAGTTTTCTTTTACGGTGTTCATGGTTTGATCTCCTTTCCACCAATTAGTATAGCACTCTTTTTTGAAATGTCAATGAATAACATTCATTCACATGAAAATAATTAGTCAGTAGTATGAAATACAAACTCGTTCAAATAATATTACCTGAAATGTGGAATTACATTAGGTGATATTATGAAGATTGAAAGAGATGAACGACGATTTGATTTTCACGATATAGGACTCGCCATCAAGCGAGCGCGGGAGGCCAGCGGGATGACGCAGGAGCAACTGGCCTATATTGTTGACCGGGCTCCGCGCACCATCATGTATAACGAGAATGATGGCCAGCACCCCAGCCTCAACACCTTTTATCAGATGGTGACAATGTTCGATATATCGGTAGATCAATACTTCTATCCGTCCAAGAATAAAGGGAGCGAGTGCAGAAAGCGTATGCTGTACTGCCCGTCCTCCCTCCTCTTTCCATCCAAAAAGGCAATGCCAGATAATTAGCACCTCCCTTTTCCGTCCGTCAGCGGATCGTTTTCCAGGCATTTCAAGTTGCACAAAAGAAACTTGTGCAGCAAAGCAATATGCACAATACATTTTCTCATATCGAATACAGAAATGGCCATTTAGCAGCCAAATCGTACAACTTTATACAAGAAATAAGAAAATTTGTTGACTCATGATGGACGAAAATGCTATCCTGTTGACAACAAGAGCACCATTGAGTGCTCCCCCACACGAAATGACAAAACAAAAAAGGAGAGTAAAATGATGAAGAAGCGTATTGCGGCGTTGGTCACCGCCGGTGTCCTTGCTTTGTCGATGCTTACCGGCTGCGGGAGCAAACAGGAGAGCTGGAAGGTCACCTGCCCGTGGGCACCGTCTGGTGTCGCAGCAATGGTAAGTCAGAAGGCTGCAGCCATGTCCCCGGATTACTCGGATAAGAAGATCACTCTGGTGGCAGAGGCCATCAAGGGCGATGCTGCTACCGTCAACACTTGGGTAGCCAGCACCAAGGCAAACGACAAGGACCTCGTTTTTGCCGGCGAAGGTCTGTTCGCCATTACCGAGACTCTGGATCCCTCCAAGCTGCAGTTCAGTTATGACGATTTCGAGTTCGTTGAGAACCTGTATTCTTCCGTTTTCGTTCTGTCCGCAGATTCTTCGCTGAACCTTAAGAATCTGAACGACCTGGAAGCCTATGTCAAGGCTGGCAACCCGGTGTCTGTGGCAGTCAACGGTGCTACCGGCTCTGAAGCTTTCCTGGCAGCGGCTCTGTTCGGTTCAATGGGTGCTGGCGACCAGCTCAAGTTGACTCCGTATCAGTCTGCAGCCGAGGCCGCACAGGCTGTGGCAAAGGGCGAAACGAATTTCGCAGTTTCTCACCAGTCCCAGATCCTCGAAACCTACCAGCAGGGCGGTGTCGATGTAGTCTGTGCATTCGACGACAAGTCTATCGAAAACGGTCCCTTCGCAGGTGTTGAAGGCGTTGGCTCCAAGGGCTATCCTTTCTTCCGCAATCGCTGCTTCGTGATGGCGCGCAAGGGTACCGATGCCGCAAAGGTCGCAGAACTGAAGGAGCTGTACGACAAGATCCTTGCCGACCAGGAAATGGTCAAGTGGTTAAACGATACCATGCTGCTGGAGGTTGACACGATGAGTGAAGATGACGTCAAGGCTCATATTGAGAACGTCAAGAGTATCGTTGAGCAGTATCAGGACATCGTAGCCGGCTGATAAAAATCTCGTAGCGAAAAAGCTGAAGCAGGGGGAATGGGGTCATCCCTTTCCCCCTGCTTTTACACTTCAAAAAGGAGTTGAAACTGGTGAAAAATCTGATAGAACATACTGAGACAAAGCTGGATGAATGGGGTGCAAAGCTCGAGGTGAAGAATATCGAGTACCCCGTAGACCTGGTCTGCGGCATCCTGTTTCTTGTCATCGGCATTGTGCTGCTGCTCATCATGCCGCAGCAGGTACAAATCTCCGAAAAGGACGTTGTGAATGGTCGTGCCTTTCCGACGATGCTGGTCTGGCTCATGCTGGTCATGAGCGCCCTTCTGGTGGGTCGGGAGGCGTACAATATGGTGATGCACCGCCCGGTCAAAACCAAAACACTCAACCTGCTGGTAGAAGCCAAGGCGCTGGTCATTGTCCTTATTTTGGTGGTCACATATCTTCTGGCAAAGGTCACCGACCTGTTTGTAGTGGGTGCTGTATTCTGCGCGGTGGCATTCCTGCTGTTTTTCCGCTGCAAGAAGCCCCTCTACTACGTCATCACCGTCTCGATGGCGGTGCTGATCTGGGTCGTGTTCCACTTCGTGCTGAATGTTAGTTTCTGAGGAGGCAGAATATGGGTTTGTTTGATTTTATCGGCCCGGCCTCCGGGCTGCTCTTCACTCTGGAAAACATCATTTGGATCAACCTCGGCGTCTTCATCGGCTGCGTATTTGCCGCCATTCCTGGCCTGAGTGTCATCCTCTGCATCATCCTGTTCCTACCTGTCACTTATACCATGCGTGCGATTCCCGGCATGATGTTCCTGTTGGGCATTTACTGTGCGGGTGGATACGGCGGCTCGGTGTCGGCCATCCTCATCAACACCCCGGGCACACCCCATGCGGCAGCTACCATGCTGGACGGTCATCCACTGTCCAAGATGGGCCGCACAAAAGCAGCACTTAAAATTGCACTCTATGCCTCCACCTTCGGCGGCATCTTTTCCGCACTGGTGCTGCTCTTTCTCGGACCCCAGGTCGCCAAAATCTCGGCGCAGCTTGGTACAGCCGAGTACTTCATGGTCTGTCTGTTCGGCATGACCATCATCGCGGGCGTTTCGGGCAAGAGCCTCGTCAAGGGCATCATCGCCGCCTGCCTCGGCCTTCTCATCTCCTGCGTGGGCGCAGACCCCATGACCAGCTACGACCGCTTTACCTTCGGCGTCCACCGCCTGTATCTGGGCCTCGACCTTGCCGTTACCCTCATCGGCCTGTTCGCACTGGTGGAGATCATCGGCAAGGCGGAGCTGAAGCGGAGCGAGCTGAACCTTCATGCCGGAAAAATCGGCAATGACGACGGTAAGATCACAAAAGATGAGTATAAGCGGATGCTTCGCCCAGTGCTGATGGGTTCTATCATCGGTTCCTGCGTTGGCATCGTGCCCGGCACAGGAGCATCGGAGGCCTCGTGGTTCTCCTACAACACAGCAAAAAACCTGTCTAAGCACCCAGAAGAATTTGGTCATGGTTCTGTGGAAGGCGTGGCGGCTGCCGAATCCGCCAACAACGCTGTCTGCGGTGCGACCCTGATCCCCCTGCTGACGCTGGGCATCCCCGGTGACGGCTGCGTGGCCATCATGCTGTCTGCTCTGATGATCAACGGCCTGAACCCCGGTCTCTCGCTCTTTACCACCGATGGTGCGATCATGTATGCTATCATGCTGGGTCTCATCCTCGTGAACATCTTTATGTTCCTGCAGGGCAAGTACCTGACCCGCCTGTTTGCAAAGGTCGTTTCTATCCCGCAGCAGATCCTGACCCCCATCATCGTTATCTTCTGTTTTGCCGGTGCTTACTCGGTAAACAGCAGCTATTTTGACCTGAGCGTGGCACTGGTATTTGGCATAATGGCATGGTTCATGCGCAAACTGGAACTGCCCGCTGTTCCTGTGCTGCTGGGCATGGTGCTGGGCAACATGACGGAAACCAACTTCCGCCGCGCTCTGCTCATCTCGGATGGAAGCCCCAGAATTTTTGTCAGCAGCCTGTACTGCTGGATCTTCATTGCTCTGATCGCAGTAGTCATTCTCGGCATTCTTCGCAGCAAGATGAAGGAAGCAAAAGCTGCCAAGCCGGAACAGTAAAAGGAGGCAAAACCATGGCGTATAATATTATTTTCTATTTCAGTGACCAGCAGCGCTGGGACACCTGCGGCTGCTTTGGTCAACCTTTGAATATCACACCCAATCTGGACCAACTGGCAGCAGAAGGCGTGAAGTTTGACAACGCCTTTTCTCCTCAGCCAGTGTGTGGTCCCTGCCGTGCCCTGTTCCAGACCGGCAAATACCCCACCGAGACCGGCTGCTTCCGCAACAATCTGATGCTGCCCTCCAACGTCAAGACTCTGGGCGAGTACATGGAAAAGGATGCTGGCTACGAAACCGCCTACATCGGCAAATGGCATCTGGCCTCGGACGGCGAACTGGAAAAGAAACCGACCATCGACCACACGATCACTGCTGTTCCTCTGGAACTGCGTGGCGGCTACACCGGCTACTGGCGCGCTTCGGACGTGCTGGAGTTCACCTCTCACGGCTACGACGGCTATGTGTTCGACGAGAACAACAACCGTATCGACTTCAAAGGCTACCGCGCCGACTGCATCAACCAGTTTGCACTGGACTACCTCGACCAGTACACCGGCGAGAAGCCTTTCTTTATGACTGTATCTCAGATCGAGCCGCACCACCAGAACGACCACGACCACTACGAAGGTCCCATCGGTTCCCGGCAGCGATTTGCAAATTTTGTTCTGCCGGAGGACCTGAAGGCTCTGGGCGGCAACGCAGCGGAAGAATACCCGGATTATCTGGGTCAGTGCGCCAGCCTCGACGAGAACCTCGGCAGACTGGTGGCGAAGCTGAAGGAAAAAGGCTTATATGACAATACGGTCATCCTCTACGCCTCCGATCATGGTTCTCATTTCAAGACCCGCAACCGTGATGCGCACCTGAATGGCTATGATGATTACAAGCGCTCCTGCCACGACGGCTGCCTGCACGTTCCGCTGGTCATTTGCGGCGGTCCCTTCTCGGGCGGCAAGGAGATCACCGACCTGGTCAGTACGGAAAGCATCCCTAAAACTCTGCTGGCTCTGGCAGGCGTGGATGTCGGTGACAAGATGATCGGTGAAAATCTGCTTGACGTTGTGGAAAAGAAAAACCATAATAGAGTCAATGAGGTCTACGCACAGATTTCGGAAAGCCGCTGCGGACGCTGCATCCGCACGGAAAATTACATGTATTCGGTCTATGCCCCCGGCATCAACGGCGGCGAGGCTGCGGCATCCGATGTTTATGCAGACGACTTCCTTTACGATATGCAGAAGGACCCGTGGCAGCTGAACAATGTTGTCACTGACCCTGCATATGCCAACGTCAAGGCGGAGCTTCGTGAGCGCTTGCTGAACTGGATTCAGCAAGCCGAAGGTACCCGCCCCACCATCACCGACTAAAAAGGAGCGTTTGCCCATGCTCTCGGCTGTCGAGAAAAAATCCGATCAAGTATATCGCTGGCTTCTGGCTTATATTGACGAAAACAAATTTTCCGGGAACCAGCGTCTGCCTTCAGAAAATGCTCTCTGCCGGAAGCTGGGTGTCAGCCGAGAAACGATACGAGTTGCCATTGACCGACTGGTGAATGAAGGGATCGTGTATAAGATCAAAGGGAGCGGGACCTATTTTCACCGGGAAAAAGTAATGACACGAGACTTGAACACGGAGGGTGCTCTTTACAAGATCGGCCTTATTCTACAGGGTCAGGACACCAGTGCAAATTCCGGGTTGATCGAGGGCGTGCGCAGCGTCTTGACGCAGGAACGGGTAGATCTGCATGTATTTCTGACCGACAACAAGTTCTGCAACGAGCGCCGCTGTCTGGAGACTGTGGTACATCAGAATTTTCACGGTTTCATCGTGGATGGTGTCAAATCGAGCATCCTCAGCCCGAATCTTGACTGCTACAAGGAGCTTTATCGGCGCAAGATCCCGGTGATATTCTACAACAACTTCTATCGGAACTTACGCTGTCCCCGTGTGACCATCAACGATATTGAATGTGCCCATCAGTTGATTGGACGTCTGATCGATGCCGGTCACAGCAATATCGCCGGGATATTCGTGTACGATAACTATCAAAGTGTCGAAAAGTTTCAGGGCATGGCGGAGGCGATGCGAAGTCGCGGTTTGGATCTGAACGATGATTACATCAAGTGGTGTATCTCCGACGAAGCTCATAACGAACGCTATGTCCGCTCCATCGAAAGATTTCTGAAGAGCATCCCTAAATGCACCGCTATCGTCTGCTGCAACTATATCATCTATCGGCTGGTGATGAAGACTTTACAAAAAATGGGTAAGACCGTGCCAGAAGATTACTCGCTGGTCTGTTTTGATTATTCTGAGGAGACTTATCGGCAGGAAGATGTTACCTGCTCCGTGGAGCAAGGCTTCGAAATGGGGCGTCAGCTCGCACTGCGGCTTATGGAGATGATCTCCACCGGCGAATGCGACGACCGAAACTACACCTATGTCATGAAGCCCATTCTCTACGATGGTCATTCCATCTGGAAGATCACAAAGGTAAAATAAAAGTTCTCCCGGAGGCAGTCCTGCTCTCCGGGAGAATCTCTTTATCGGTTTTGTTGTGCCAGAAAGCGTGCAGCAGTCTGCAGGCGAGGAAGCACATAGGCAAAGAATTGACGATATGCCGTGCAGAAACGATTGTTCCCGGCGGCATCCCAGTCGCGTTTGCATCCGCCCCGGCAGAGCGGCTGATACGCGCAGGCTGCACATTCCGCCGGGCGTTTTCGCCCCTGTTCCAAAAACATCCGGCTTACGGGCGAGTCCAGTGCATCTTCGACGGTACAGTGGCTCAGATCTCCCAGCTTCCACTCATCCAGAACATAAAAGTCACAGGGATAAAGGCTTCCATCGCCTTCCACTGTGAGATAATGTCCACAGGAGCCTGAGGAAGCGCAGGATGTAGGCGACATTCCCAGCAGGATACGCAGGTAGTCTTCAAAATTGCGGACGCTGACATAATTGCCCCGCTGCAGCTGATCGTACCAGGCATCAAAGACGCCGCACAGAAAACGACCATAAAGTTCCGGCATCAGAGAATATGCCTGCCCGCCAATCGTGTCAAGCGGGTCAAGGCAGGGAATGAACTGCAGATCGTGGCGTCCCAACTCGCAGAGGCTCTTGAAGGCTCGCTGCGGCTTTCTTGCCAGCTGTCCGGTCACAACACAGAGCAGGTTCGTTTCGACTCCATAGGCATCCAGCAGTGCGATCGTGCTCGTCACCTTGTCCCATGTTCCCTGCCCAGCGGCGTCCATCCGGTACAGATCATGGTTCTCCCGCGTGCCGTCCAGAGAGACTCCCACGAGAAAAGAGTTCGTTTTGAAAAAAGAAGCCCATTCTTCGTCCAGACAGATCCCATTGGTCTGGATACTGTGGAACACGGAGATCTTGCGTTGCATGGAGCGTTCCGTTTCCAGAAAGAACCGAAAAAAATCAAGTCCGGCAAGGGTCGGTTCGCCGCCCTGAAACAGAAAATGGACGCTGCCGCCATCTTCTGTGGCGGCAAAGGCTTTTTCGATCAGTTCTTTTGCCATTTCGTGTGAAAGCAGTCCCATATTCTTGTACGCCCGGCTGTTGGAAACATCATCGTAAAAGCAGTACCGGCAGCGCAGATTGCACAGGCTGGACGCCGGCTTGACGAGAAATGTATTGTGTTTCATAGAGACTCCCCTCGTATTTTGCATTTCTTAAAACAAGGATACCGGAAAACACGATTTTTCGCAAGCATTAACAGGTAAAAGCTGTTCGAACTTGTAAGGATAATAAAGATAGCTGTCCAAAAATTAAAAAGGAGAAGAAAACTTGTATGGTTAAAAACAAAACATCCTCTGCACGGTCATCACGGCTTTGGAAGCTGTTTTTAAGTACATTGTACATCAGCAGCTTTACTTTTGGCGGCGGTTTTGTCATCGTGACCTTTATGAAGAAAAAATTTGTGGATGAGTTGCATTGGATCGACGAGCAGGAAATGCTGGACATGACCGCTTTGGCTCAGTCCTCGCCGGGTGCCATCGCAGTAAACGCCGCGATTTTGGTAGGCTGGCAGGTAGAAGGGCTTGTGGGAATGACCGTGGCAGTGTTGGGAACGATCATTCCCCCTATGATCATTCTTTCTGTCATTTCTGTGTTCTACAACGCCTTTGCCGCCAATCATTACATCGCTTTGCTGCTCAAGGGAATGCAAGCCGGCGTAGCGGCGGTCATTCTGGATGTGGTATTTGACCTCGGCGGCAAGGTGCTGAAGACCCGCTCGTGGGTGTATATTGCCCTGATGGCTGCAGCGTTTGTCGCCAATACAGTGTTTGATGTCAATGTGGTTGTGGTCATCCTCGCTGCAGCAGCCTTCGGTGTAGTACGGACATTGAACCAGTGGAAAAAAAGAGGTGCAAAATGATCTACTTACAGCTTTTTCTCAGCTTTTTGCAGGTAGGAATGTTCAGTGTAGGCGGCGGTTATGCTGCCATGCCCCTAATACAAAGTCAGGTGGTGGAACAGCACGGCTGGCTGACCATGCAGGAATTCACCGATCTCATTACGATAGCAGAAATGACCCCCGGTCCCATTGCGGTCAACTCAGCAACTTTTGTAGGTCTGCGTATTGCACAGGCTCCCGGAGCCATTATCGCAACTCTGGGCTGTATCACACCCGCCCTGTTCTTTGTTTCACTGCTGTCATACATCTACCGCAAATACAAGGATATTTCTCTGCTGCAAAGCGTTCTTGCCTGCCTGCGCCCGGTCATTGTAGCACTGATTTTTGGGGCAGGGCTTTCCATCCTGTCTATGGTGGTATTCGGAGGTAATGCAAAAGCATTTAGGAATGTAGATTGGATCGGTGTCAGCAGTTTTGCAGTTGCGTTCTTTGCGCTGCGCAAGCTCAGGTGGAACCCCATCCTGACCATGTGCTTGTGTGGTGTGGCGGGGCTTGGACTTCATGTTCTGTTCGGCGTATAACAATTGACGCCTGAAAGGACGCATTGTCGTGGCAAGCAGTACGTCTGTCTATACAAACGCCTATTTTGCGTTGCAAAATGCTTGTTGGGGATTGTAGTTGGTTCATGACGGTTCCAGCTTACAGCAAAAAATGAGATAGGCCCCCCTTTCTGGGAAGTCTATCTCATTTTTTTGTTGGGGCTATTTTGCAACAGCCCCTCTCCCCTTTTTTATAACAACCCCGCCTTACAGTTCGGGAGAAACGCTCAGTGCTTCAGTTCCAGCAGCGCATCGCCCTGCTTTACGGTGCCGCTGGCTTTGGCCGCGACAGCGGCATAGTCATCCGTATTGCAGACAATGAGCGGCGTGGTCACGGGATAGCCTTCGGCCTTAATGGCCTCCAGTTCAAAGCGGATCAACGGCTGGCCTTTCTTCACCTTGTCACCCTCGTTGACGAGGCAGGTAAAGTGCTTGCCGCCCAGCTTGACCGTATCGATGCCGATGTGCATCAGCAGTTCGGCACCGTCAGCCGTGGTCATGCCCACGGCATGGTGGGTCTCAAAGGTGGAGGAGATCTCACCGTCAGCAGGTGCCACCAGTTCACCATCGGTGGGCTCAATGGCAATGCCGTCCCCCAGTACACCGCTGGCAAAGGCTTCATCCTTCACATCGGCCAGCGGGACGACGGTGCCGTTCAGGCAGGCAGACAGCACGGTATCCTTTGCTGCGGGGGCCGCCGGGGCGGGTGCTGCGGTCGCCGCCGGGGTCTTAGGTGCATTTTCCAGATAATCTTCCAGCTTTGCCTTGATGACGGCCACCTTGGGGCCGTACACCACCTGCACACCGTTGCCCTTGCAGATCACGCCGGAGGCACCGGAGGCCTTGAGCACATCCTGCCGGACCAGCGCCGCGTCCTTGACGGTGCAGCGCAGGCGGGTGGCACAGCAGTCCACATCGGACAGATTAGCGGTGCCGCCCAGACCTTCTACGATCAGGGCGCTGACCGGGTCATCCCCTGCGGGGGCGGTGCTGCCGGAAGCGGCGCTGCGGGCGTTCACGTCCGCACGGGTGTACAGCTTGACTTCCTCGGCATCATCGCGGCCCGGGGTCTTGTAGTCAAACTTGGAGATCATAAAGCGGAAAATGATGTAGTACAGTACAAAGTACACCGCACCGACCACGACCACCCACACCCAGTGGGTCTTGGCGTTGCCCTGCATCACACCGAACAGCACCAGGTCGATGAGACCGCCGGAGAAGGTCATGCCCACGCCCACATTCAGAATGTGCATCAGCATGAAGGACAGGCCGGCCAGCACGCAATGCACCGCGTACATGGGCAGTGCCACAAAGATAAAGGTAAATTCCAGCGGCTCGGTGATGCCGGTGAGGAAAGCCGTCAACGCAGCAGACAGCAGCAGGCCGCCTGCCGCCTTTTTCTTTTCCGGCTTGGCGCACTGGTACATCGCCAGCGCCGCGCCGGGCAGACCGAACATCATAAAGGGGAACTTACCGGCCATGAAACGGGTAGCGCTGACCGAGAACACCGTGGTGGACTTGGAAGCCAGCTCGGCAAAGAAGATGTTCTGTGCGCCGGTCACGGTGACGCCATCGATGATGGCGGTGCCGCCCACAGCGGTCTGCCAGAACGGCATATAGAACACATGATGCAGTCCAAAGGGGATCAGCGCACGCTCCAGCAGGCCGTAAATAAAGGTGCCTGCGTAGCCGGAAGCCAGCACCAGTGCGCCCAGCGCGGCAATACCGCTCTGCACCACCGGCCAGATATAGAACATGGCAATGCCGACCACCAGATACACGATGGAGCTGACGATGGGCACGAAGCGGGTGCCGCCGAAGAAGGCCAGCACCTGCGGCAGCTCGATCTTATAGAACTTGTTGTGCAGCGCCGCCACGCCCAGACCGACCACGATGCCGCCGAACACACCCATTTGCAGGGTCGTGATGCCCAGCATGGTGGTGGTGGAGTTGGCGGGCATTGCTTCTACGCCGCCTGCCGCATTGATCATGGCCTGAATGGCTGTATTCATAATGATATAGGCCACTGCGCCGGACAGGGCGGCCACCTCTTTTTCCTTGCGGGCCATGCCGATGGCCACGCCCATGGCGAACAGCAGGGCCAGATTGTTGAACACGGCGCTGCCGGTCTGGCTCATCACGTCCAGAATGGTGTAGATCAGGGTACCGGGGTGGATGACGCTGTTCAGGCCATAGGCCGCCAGCATGGTTTCGTTGGTGAACGAGCTGCCGATACCCAGCAGCAGGCCCGCTACAGGCAGCAGTGCAATGGGCAGCATAAAGCTGCGTCCCACGCGCTGCAGCACGCCAAAGATCTTGTCTTTCATCTTCAATTCTCCTTTTTCCAAATTCGTATCCAGCAAATATATCCACACGCAGGCGCGGCCTGCGGAGAATCAGAGGTACGGCGGTGCGGCAGGCGGGCGGCTTACTTTCCCATCCGGATGCGCTTCAGGTGAATGGTAAGGAACACCCGTTCCTGGTCCGAGAGCTCCTTGTGCCAGATGTTGCGGACATACTCCGCAATGCAGCAGGCGCATTTGTAGTGTTCGCTGCAATTACGGGCGATCAGGGCGCGGAACACTTCGTCGTGGGTATCGTTTTCCTGCTCCTGTTTTCCTTGAAATACGCGCTGCGCAAAAAACGCAAATGCACTGTAAAGCGGCTGAAATCCAGTGCATCCCGGTCAAAACGGCAGTTGTAAAAGTATTCCGCTCCCTGCACGCAGCTATCCACAAAGCGGGTGACATCGTTCACCACGCTCATTGACGATCCGCTCACAGCCCGTGGGGTCTACCACGCGCAAAATGTTGTTGTTGATTGGTTTTTTGACGGTATATTGCATTGTTTCTCCGCCTCAGGTTGAAAAAAAGCAATAAAAAAGACCATCCTCGACACAGCAAACATCCCGAAGGCTGAAACACACTTTCGGCTTATGCTATGCAGAGTTGGTCTAGCCCGCCAAACGGTAACAATCCAACGACGCTGCTCACGTACAATTTTCTTTTTGTAAGGCACAAACAAATCAAGCACTCGAAGAACAATTTATTTTATTTTATATTACAATACCATATTCCTTGTGGAGTGTCAAGAAGGAAACGGGCTTCTTTTTCACTTTGTTGACTTTGTCCAAACTCAGGTGATTTTCTACAGCAGATCGACAAGTAAGAATCTTCCTTTTTTGCTTTAACTGTTGATGGATTTCATAAATACGTTCCGTATGTTTTCATCAAACGAAAGCCCTATACTAGGTGCAACGGCATGGGAGACCTTTGGTCGTCTGGATGTGGTCATTGCCAACGCCGGTGTCATCAACTTTGGCTATACCTGGGAGCCGACCGATGCACAGGTGGAAAAGGTCATCAACATCGACCTGACCGGCAAGGACTTCAAGAACTGGCAGGAAATGTATAAGGTGGCGTGGGCAGTTGCGACACGCTTGCCCAACTCTTCCCAGCCTTCCTCGGTTTTTGGGTAATGCACCCCCACTTCCATGGGGTCACTCTTTCGCATGGCTCACTCACCTCCGGTCACATCGCTATCACCTCATTCTTACGGGTCACGGGTTGTCGCTATTCGCCGCGGTTCCCGGTGAGAACGTTCAACGCCAGGCTGACCAGCAACGCCATATCGATGCGAAGCATCTCGGTCTTGGCATCTCAGCCCATAAAACGTTCCATGCGGGATTTATCGATCGTAAAAATCTGTTCCAGAAGAATCATGGACGGTTCTTCAAAAGGCCGCAACGGTTCAGTATGCCAAAACCCGTCCGATCTTTGAGCAGTATAAGGCGGCGAAGTACAGCCGGAAATTCCTTGCGGAGCATGAGGCCGACCTTGAACTGTACCGGGCTGCACAAGCGGAAATGCGCTCTCTGCTGGGCGGGGCAAAGCTCCCCAAAATGGATGTGCTGAAGGAAGAAGGCCGTAAGCTCACAGCAAAGAAAAAACAGCTCTATGGAGAATATCAAAAGGCGCGACGGGATATGCAGGAGATCGTCACGATCAAGGCGAACATTGATACTCTGCTGGGCTACACCGAGCCGGGCAGAAAGCATGAAAAGGAGCGTTGAGATTATGAAAACAAGGAGCAAAGCGACGCTGACACTTCGGGCCATGTTGGCCCGAAGATACGGGTTTGGGGCGAACCCCAACAAGCCGCCTTTATGCCACTTGTGGCCACAGAGACATTGCTTGCCACTTAGCGGCAGCCCCAAAAATGGCGCAAAAAAACAGAGGCCCTTATTCTGGAACCTCCGTTTCTCTGGCTTTCTTAATGCCTTCGGCTGTAGCTTCTATGACGACAAGTTCTTTTTCATTCATGGAGTTTAGGAGCACATCAATGCGCTTTCTGCAAGAGCTTGACCTTGCTCCTCCGTCCGCATGAATAAACTGGTCAACTGAGACGTTAAACATGGTAATGAGCTTAACAAAAAGGTCGAAGCTGGGATACTGACCCTTGTTCTCAATATTCATAATGGTACGGGAGTCACGGTCTACTAATTCCGCAACATAGGCTTGTGTCCAGCCCTTTTCTTCTCTGGCCCGTTTGAGAGCCGCCCCGAGGCCGTGAAAGTCAAACCTTCTTTCATCTTGGTTCATTCTCATATCACCCTATATCATTCTACATTTCGTGTTAGATTATGAGAATGTAATGAAATTTTACATCTAGTAGTATTTAATTTCATCTATTCGTTCAGATTGACTTGCCCGGACTAAATAAGTGAATTATAATTTTCTTATAGCAATTCATCTCTCATTTTTGTGCAAACATTGAGAGGAAAATAGCAATTATATTCGCTATGATAAGGGAGGAAATAAATTTGGATTGGGTAAAACAGCTTAATATTGCGATTAGATATATCGAAGATCATCTGACAGGAACCATAGAGTATGACGAACTGGCAAAAATGCTATGTTGCTCTACTTATCAATTTCAGAGAATGTTTGCCTTTATGAATAATGTTCCTTTATCCGAATACATACGCAGAAGAAAATTGTCGTTAGCTGTGGCGGATATTCAAAAAGGAGAGCGAGTCATAGATGTTGCTTTGAAATATGGCTATTCTTCCCCAACGGCATTTAGCCGAGCATTTCAATGTCTCCACGGGATTACCCCCTCTGAGGCAAGAAAAAAGGGAACATTATTAAAAACATACCCTCCAATTAGTTTCAAGCTGACTATCACAGGAACAGAAGAACTAACTTATCGGATTGAGGAACGATCTGCTTTTGAGGTAGCAGGTGTCTCTATGTTATTGGATAAATCTCTGGAAAAAAATTTTTGTACTGTTCCACAGTTTTGGGATAACGCTGTACAGGATGGTACTCTTGCAAAACTTAATTCCTTAGACAAAGGCGAAGTTTGCGATTTGCTGGGGATAAGTGTTTGCGGGGATTATGAGACATGGAAATACTATATTGCAGTTGCAACATCTGAAACAGCAAAATTTGAATTTGAGAAGTTAATTATTCCTGCGTCAAAATGGGCAATTTTCTCGGGGAAAGGAACAAATGTATCTTTGCAAGACTTAGAACGCCGTGTCATTACTGAGTGGCTCCCATTCTCTGGATTTGAATATGGAAATGCTCCAGATATTGAACGCTATATACAGGCTGATCCGGAAAATGCTGAGTATGAATACTGGTTATCTATCCGAAACGAGAAGAAGTAATTTATGGCAAGATCAAATATTAAAGCTGTTTTTGAAAATGATGTTCAAACAGTTTGGAATGTTATAACTGATGTAAAAAATTATATATGGCGTACTGATTTAAGTAAAACTGAAATTATAAGTGACCAACAGTTTATAGAATATACAAAAAATGGCTACGCCACTACATTTACAATTACCCTTTTTGAACCATACAAGCGATGGGAGTTTGACATGGAAAATAGCAATATAAAAGGTCATTGGATTGGAATTTTTACTCAAAAGGGCGAAAAAACAGAAATTGATTTTACTGAGGATGTAACTGCAAAAAAAGTTTTAATGAAACCATTTGTTAAGGCCTATTTGAAAAAGCAACAGGCAAGATATGTTAAAGATTTGGCGAGAAAATTGAAAGGTAATTATGAATAGCAAAGAAATTATTGATTATCTAAAATCTGAGGCTTCAGAAAAATATAAAGAAAATGTTATAAAAATGGGGATACCAGAAAAATTTTGCATTGGTGTATCAACATCTACACTGCGGAAATTTGCAAAAAAGCTGGATAAATCTAATGAATTGGCCTTTGAATTATGGAATACCCATTACCACGAGGCTCGTTTGCTTGCAGTGCTAATATTCGATCATAAATGTTTATCTTACGACCAAATTGACACACTTATGTCAGAAGTTTTATCATGGGACTTGTGCGATCATTTATGTAAGAATTTAATTATAAAATTAGATTACTATGAGGACTTTATTTTTAATTGGATAGCTGCTGACCATATCTATAAGAAACGGGCTTCGTTTGTTTTAATTGCTGCGTCTACTATACATGATAAAAGCATGACAAAGGAAACTCTTGACATCTATTTGAAATTGGTATACGAAAATTCTTGTTATGAACATGACCATATAAAGAAAGCTGTTTCATGGGCGCTAAGAGAAATAGGAAAAACAGACTTTGAATATGCCGAAAAAGTTCTTTTGACTGCTTACGATTTATTAGCCAGCGGAAACAAAGTTCAAATTTGGATTGCCAAAGATGTCATAAAGGAATTAGAAACTGTCATGAAAGTAAAAGAACGGAAACGCTTAATTACTTCTAATTCCAAAATGGGCAGAGAACGATGAAAGAGTAGCCACCCGCAACGGAATAAAAAAACCGTTGTTTCGGCGGCTGGATATTCATGCGCCAAAACAAAATACAGTAGCCTTACGGCGGTTTTGAAATAACATATTTCAAGCCGCCGTTTTCTTTTTGAAAAATGAGAATACGGAGGGTGTGTTAAAGTCGCCCTTTTTTGAGGATACGGCGGTGCTCAGGAGGTATCGCCGTGTCCATTTTTGCCTTTTGTCACAGTACCCATGACCTGCACCAGCTAAAAAAAGCGTAGCTCCCCCTCCGGGCAAGTATAGCATTGCATCGGCATTATCGTTCCATGTAATTCAGTATAATAATGGCTGTTCTTGGCGCGCCAGTTTTCCCTCACGGAAATCTGGCGTTTTTTGTTGCCATTTTTTCGGAGATGACCTGGTTGTCTGCCGGTGTCGGTCTCCGCCTCCATTCGATTCACCCGTCAATCACCCGTGAATCGAAATGGAGGTACATAATGAAGAAAATTAACCTTCGGGAACTTTATCCTGATGTTTATACAACAGACTTTTTTATAGATGTGACAGAGGAAGTAATGGAGACTATTCGAGTAGCTGAACGTGCGGAGGCTGCGTATGAGCGAAAGATGTATCGCTACAAGGCCCAGTATTCTCTGGATTGCGAGAATGGCATTGAAAATGCAGTGCTGTTGAAGCCGCAAACGCCGGAGATGGTTCTGGAGGAAAAACAGTTTCAGGAGCAGGTCTATGCCGCTGTGATGAAGCTGCCGGAGAAACAGGCAAAGCGAATTTATGCCCGATACTATCTGGGAATGACGGTAAATGAAATTGCCGAAGTAGAAGGTATAGACCCAAGCCGTGTCCGAGACAGCATCCGGCGTGGTCTGAAGCAGCTGGCAAAGTATTTTTAGGGTAGAATAACAGAGGGCGCAAGGTCTCAAAGTGCTCCTGCATAAGACCTTGCGCCCTACCTATTGTAGTAGCCTTAGAGGTGTATTTTGTAAAGCTATCTTTGAGTGAAGAAACATGATCTTTATCAAGAAAATTTGTCGGCTCATCTAATAGCAATACATCTGGTTTTTCAAGCAGTAGCTTTGCCAAAATCACTTTTCCTCTCTGGCTTTTTTCAACGCCAGCCCGAGCCCATGAAAGTCAAACCTTCTTTCTTCTTGGTTCATTCTCATATCACCCTATATCATTGTACATTTCGGGTCGGGTTATGAGAATGTAATGAAATTTGATGTTAGGTAGTATTTCATTTCCGCGGCCGACATATTGACAAATTAAACATGCAAGGTTATAATGTGCTTGTACGATAAGTACATTGCAGAACAAAGGAGGGGCGTTGTGGAAATCATTATAAGCAGCAACACGAGCAAGCCAATTTATGAGCAGATAACTTCACAGATAAAAGCCATGATTATGAGTGGTGAATTAAAAACTGGTGATCCGATTCCCTCTATGCGGGCGCTGGCAAAGTCCATTCATGTGAGTGTCATTACCGTTCAAAAAGCATACGAAGATTTGCAAAGGGACGGTTTTATTGAAACTACGGTAGGACGAGGAAGTTTTGTATCGGCTCAAAACAAAGACTTTTATCAGGAAGAACGACAGAGATTGGCCGAAGAACATTTACAGGAAGCTGCTGATATTGGGCGGACAAGTGGAATATCGTTAGAAAAGCTGGTTGAATTGCTAACGATGTTTTATCAGGAGGAGGATTAACTATGGATGCAATTTTGCAAGTCGATAACTTGACAAAGCAGTACACAGATTTTAAGTTAGACCATGTTTCTTTTTCGGTGCCAAAAGGAACGATCATGGGATTGATTGGCGAAAATGGAGCTGGAAAAAGCACAACCATCAATGCCATTCTTGACCTGATCCGTAAGGACGATGGTACTGTCACTTTTTGGGGGCAAGAATTGTCGTCCTCTAAACAGCTCAAAGAGGACATTGGCGTTGTCTTTGACGGTATCAATTTCTATGAAACTCTTACACCGGCCAAAGTGGGAAAAATTGCTGGTGCTGCCTACAAACAATGGGACGCGCATTTGTTTCAAGACTATCTGAAACGCTTTCAGCTTCCTACGGATAAAGAGATTAAATCTTTGTCCAAGGGAATGAAAATGAAGCTGTGCATTGCCGTTGCCCTTTCCCATAAGCCTAAACTGCTGATTTTGGATGAAGCGACAAGTGGCCTCGATCCTGTGATGCGGGATGATATTCTTGATGTATTTCTTGACTTTGTTCAAGATGAAAACCATTCTATTTTGATGTCCTCGCATATCACAACGGATCTGGAAAAAGTAGCAGACTATATTACTTTTATTCATCAGGGCAAAGTTCTTTTTTGCAAAACAAAAGATGAACTTCGTTACCGTTATGGTATTGTCCGTTGCGGTGCTGTCTTGTTCGACCAGCTCGACAAAGAAGAAGTTTTGACCTACCGTAAGGACGACTATCAATGGAATGTGCTGGTGGCGGACAAGGAAAAGGTCAGAAAAAAATATAAAAATGCCGTAGTGGATGATGCCACCATTGATGATATTCTGCTGTTGTATGTGAAAGGAGAGCAAGCAAAATGAAAAGCCTTGTTCTAAAAGATTTATTCAATATCGGCCATAATGCAAAATCCATGCTGTTTATCCTTGTGGCCTTTGCAGCCGCTTTTATCCCGTTTTCTGGTGTTGAAGGCTATATCTTCGAGTGCGCCATCCTGTGCAGCATGATGATTGTAACAACTTTCTCTTTTGACGATAATTCAAAGTGGACACGATATGCCATGATTATGCCAGTTTCCAAGAAAGAATTGGTGGGCGGAAAATTTATTGTACTGGCTATTTTCTGCGCTGTTGGCAGTCTTTTTGGACTGGTTGTTGGTTCTATCGGCGGCCTTATCACAAATAAAATAACGCTTGACCTTGTAGGGATTGGAGAACTTTTATTTTTGGATTTGATTTCATGGGTAATCGCTTTAATCTTTGGTAGTATGTCGATTCCCCTTGTATTTAAGTTTGGAGCAGAAAGAGGCCGTGTCCTGTTAGTGGTGTCTTTCCTTATTCCGGCAGGGATTTGTTTTGGAATATATCAACTCCTTACCACATTAGGAATTGAACTGACCGATCAGCTTGTGTTTATTCTTCTCTGTTGCTCTCCGCTTCTGGCATTAGCGTGGTGCTATGTGATGTATCAAATCAGTTATCGTATTTTTGCAAAGCAGGAACTTTGATCTTCTTGAATGGTTAGGAGGTATCTATATGGAGAATAAGAGATTTGAAATTACGGAAACCGCTGGTAGTGTAAAGGGGTTTTATGAGGTGGGCGCGGTGGTAAACACCTCAAACCCGATGCGCCTGCCCAGCGTAGAAGGGGTGCCATATTCAGACAGTGTTTTCACAAATACCAGCAGCGCACCGATGGCATAGTTGCCGGAGAGCAGCGGCAGAAAGATCTTGCGCATCCGGGCACCGAATCCTGCGCCGAACACTGCACCTGCCTCTTCCAGACTGGAGGGAATGTTCAGCATGGCGTTTTTGAGCATGGTGAGCATGAACGGAAAAACGTGCAGGCTCATCACCAGCACCAAACCGCCCAGTGTGAAGAAGATCTTTTTGCATCCGGCGGCTGCGGGGACCAGCTGCTGCAAAAGCCCCTTTTTCTGCATAAATAAGATCCAGCCCATGGAGGCAATGTAGGGCGGTGTCATGAACGGGATCATAAAAAGGATGTCAAAAACACGGCAGCGGGCAAATTTTGTCCGGGTGCATCCTATTCCAGCACAGTGATCGTCACGCAGCGGAGCAGTTCCACGCAGCCTGCATCCATCTTGAAATGGCAGGCTCTTGCATCGTACTTCATGTCGGATCATTTTTGTTTGGTCCGAGTGTAATTATAGGATCTCAGAAAACGCAGATATATCAACGGTTTGCTGGCAGTCGGCAAGAGGGATTTATTCTAAAAATTCAAAATGACGAGAACAACGCCGCCCAACAGGACAACGGGCGGCGTTTTCATATATAAAACCACGAAGGGAGGTCACTTCCACCCAGCCAGTTTACTAACTGGCTTTTTTTCATGCCATGAAAAGGAGGTTTGCAAATGGCAGATGAAACGACCTTTGGCTTATCTGACCGCCGCATGGAGCGGTGAGCCGGATATTGATATGGAGCTGGCGGCCCACTACTGCCGTCTTTCCTATGAGGCGGGCTTTTCCCCCCATCTGCCCGCTTTTGTAGATGAGACTGCCCTGCGGGAGCTGTCGGAGGGTGTTATCGAGAAGCTGAAACTGCTGACCGATGCCGAGTTTGCCGAACTGGAATTTTCCCCGGACTGACTTTTTCCGCCTGTGGGCGGCGTACATAAAGTATTTTTTTCTTCCAAAAGATATGCTATAATCAAATCAGACAAAAATCCTCTCTTCAAGCGATTTCTCCGCAATTTTCCTGTGGCTCTGCTCGTATCAAAAATAAGGGACCGATTTTTAATTGTCAGAACGGAGGAACCATTATGGCAATCTTTGAAAAGACCATCCGAAACAAAAACTTTGACAAGCTGCTTCGGAAGCTGGAACAAGAAATCCCGGACAGCAGTTGGTCGGCAGATTTAGAGGCAGGCAGTGATTTCAAAGAGGGCGATGCCCGGTGCAGTGTCCGTGTGTTTGAACGGTACAGCATGATGGGCGGCAACCGCCTGAGTCTGACACTGACCATGTTCCAGAATGCGGACAGTCCGATTCGGCTGTCTGCCATCACTGCAGGAGGCAGTCAAGCGGTGTTCTTCAAGGTGAACACCCTCGGAGAAGAATCTTTTCTGGACGATGTAAAAGACCTGCTGGAAGAGCTCTTGGAGGAATAAAATGTTTTACGCTGGATTTGATATGCTGTTCAGCATTCTGTTTCCCATCCTGTTCCTTGTGGTTTTGGGTATGATCCTATACACCATCATCGGAAATATCAGCACATGGAATAAAAACAACCATTCGCCGCGGCTGACTGTTCCGGCAACGGTTGTGGCAAAGCGAACGGAAGTTTCTCGCCACCATACAGACGATACGATGGCGCATACGTTCACGACCTATTATGTGACCTTTCAGGTAGAGAGCGGCGACCGCATGGAGCTTACCGTAAGCGGTTCGGACTACGGAATGCTTGTGGAGGGCGACATTGGAAAGCTGAGTTTTCAGGGTACCCGCTATCTTGGGTTTGAGCGGAGCTGAACATCCCTGTTCAATTTGATAAATCGGAAGTTGTGGAGGTAATATGATCATGAAAAAAATTCTTTCTTGGTTTTTGTATATCACCTGTATACTGACTTTAGTTGCGTGTGGAAAAAGAGCAGCGCCCATTACGCTACCTCAAGCCGACGAGATCACATCTATTGATATAACCATTGAAGAAAACACAGTAAATCATTCAGACAAAACTTGGATAAGTGAAGTAATCGCCGATATTTCCAGTTCTGAACCGACTAAGAAGGAAAGTGTTCAAGACTTTCCACAAGTGGAAAGTTATATCAAGATTGACTTCCGGCTTGAGACAGGAACAAGCACTATCTTCGCGTATGAGGACAGGGGTAAGTACTATCTTGAACAGCCTTATCAAGGAATTTATAAAATTGATCGCAAACTGTTTGAAAGGTTAAAAGAAATTGAGTGATTAGAATTTGACAAAGGAGTGTGATTATATGGGTAAAGCGATTTTGGCAGCAATCGTTACATTGATTGTTGGTTATTTAGGTACGGTCGTAGGACTTGAACTTTTAGGTAATTGGGTTGAGTTTGGATTGCTCATTGCTATTGCAGTAATGGGTGCTTTTATCATCTACTTCAATGACAAGAAGTAAGACAAGTTCCAGTTTGTCGAACTGATAAAATCCCTTTAGGAACTAAAGGGCGCACTTCTATACTCTCCTATCGGGAGTATCGTGCGTCCTGCGGAGCTTCATTCTCCGTCAGCAGAAGAAAACTGCTTGACCGAGAATGTTGCGTCACTTCGTTCCGTCAAGGTGGCTACACCCCCTTGCGCCGCTAAAGCGGCTATCCCTTGTGGACTTGCCGTCCGCAAACAGCATAAAATGCTGTTCGCCGCCAGCAAGTTTGAAGGCGAATAAAATGAATTTTATGGAACAAGCAAATCGGGATTTGGAGGGCAAAAAAATGGCAGTTTCAAACATAAAGGCAATATTTGAAAATGATATTCATAAAGTTTGGGATATTGTCTTTGCTGTTGATAAATATAGTTCATGGCGAAGTGATTTAAGCAAAACAGAAATCATTAATGAGAAACAATTTATTGAATATACGAAAGACGGATATGCAACTACATTTTCTATCACTGCTGTTGAGCCATATAGACGCTGGGAATTTGACATGGAAAATAGCAATATGGCAGGACATTGGATTGGTGTTTTTATGGCAAAGGGAAATAAAACACAAGTTGATTTTACAGAGAATGTGATGCCTAAAAAGTGGTTTATGAAGCCTTTTGTAAAATCCTATTTGAGGAAACAGCAAAAGCAATTTGTTTTGGATTTAAAAAAAGCATTGGAATAAAATTTCCCGTTTGTTGAACTGAACACAAAAACCGAATACCGAAAATCAGACCGTTGACTGGTCGCACTATGCGAAAAGTTGACGGTCCTTTTTTATCCCCAAAATCTGAAGAAGGAGGCCAAAATGCCAAGCAAAACCGAAGAATATCTCGCCCTTGCCCAGCGCACGGCGAATGGTCTGACCCGGTACTGGGAAAACTGGACGGACTACCTGACCACTGCATCCCGGCTGTACAAGTACCCTTTTGCAGACCAGCTCATGATCTACGCCCAGCGCCCGGATGCCACCGCCTGCGCCGACTTTGACATCTGGAACAACCGGATGAACCGCTATGTGCGCCGGGGTGCCAAGGGTATCGCTCTGCTTGACGAATCCAGCGGATTCCCCCGGCTGCACTACGTTTCGCTTCTGGATGCGCCTGTCCCTGAACAGATGAAGTATGCTTCTCTAGCAGAAGCCGCTTCTCGCCTCATGCAAGTCCTCAACGACCCGGAGAGCATCACCGGGTAAAAAGCGTCCCACCGGGACGCGCAGCCTGCATTGAAAAATGCAGAACAAAGGGGTTTGGGGCGCTTCCCCAACAAGCATTTTGCAACGCAAAAAGTGTTTTTGTATAGACGAAAACATTGCTTGCTGGCACTGCGTACCGTAGAACTCCCGTTTCAATCTTCACGGGTGATTTCTCCGACATCAGATTCCATCGGTGCCGCACTTTGGTTTTCTGCTCTTTTCCTATACTGCGCTGGACTGATGCCATACTCCTTTTTGAACACCCGGCTAAAATAAAGCTGGTTATCGTACCCCACGATCTCAGCGATTTCACCGACACTGTAATCGGTATTTTCCAGCAAGCTCTGTGCGTTGACCATCCGCAAGGAGAGAAGGTACTGCGCCGGACTCATCTTCATGTGCTGTTTGAAATTACGAATGAACCAGTTCGTACTGATATGCAGCGATTCGGCATACTGCGCCACGCTGATCTTCGTATTGTAGTTTTCGTTAAAATAAGAAACCGCTATCTCGATTTCTTCGGGGATCGTCACGGTATAGTTTTCGCCGTTCTGCTGCTGGCGGCTGACAAGCAGCAGAATGTTGTTGAACGACGAAGCGATGTAATCTTCATACCCGTATTCGCATTGCTGAAGTTCCCGAATAATTTTTCGGAACGACATCTTATATTCCGGCAGGGTTCCACTGTAAAAGACGTGCTGATTCAAAGAGATGCCATGGTACTCCAGAATGTTCTTAACGTCATAGCCAGTAAAATGAATCCAGAACACCTCCGGGTGATCTTCAACATAGTAAACGTACTTTTGAACCTCTTTGGGCTTGTAAAGAACCATGTGGCCGGAGTCAACGACTTCCTCGATTCCATTAAACCAGAAATGCGCCTTGCCCGATGCCACATATAAGATCTGATAGTCCCTGCGGCCCTTCTTCCAGTATGTCGGCAGCATGGGACGCTTTTTCAGGCGGTAGGTGCCGCAGCTTCCTACCACCAACGGTTTTGTGTAATCCTTGAAATCAAGACGAGAGTTGTTTAAGTAGCCAGAGTTGAAATACATCTCAATACCATCTTCTTTCTTAAAGACTTCGCCGGAATCGGAATGCGTTCTGTTTGATTTTCACAAACTGTGTGATTTTGTGCATACTTTGTTCCATTTTTTCAATATGATTTTGTCAATATAAATTTTATAATACTTTCAGACAAAACGCAAGAGAATTTGACATCTTGCCGAAAAAGCGTAAGCCTTGTAAAATCGAAGTAAATGAGGAGAATCGGAAAATGACGGAGAAACGCTATTTGAAATGGTACAACAAAGTCGGCTATGGTTCAGGTGATATTGCAGGCAACGTGGTATACGCATTCCTGTCATCCTTTGTAATGATCTATCTGACCAACACGGTTGGTTTGAACCCCGGCATCGTCGGCACCCTGATCGCAGTCTCCAAGCTGCTGGATGGTGTAACGGACATCTTCTTTGGCTCTTTGATCGACAAAACGCATTCTAAGATGGGCAAGGCTCGTCCGTGGATGCTGTACGGCTACATCGGCTGCGCCATCACGCTGGTGGCTATTTTTGCAATTCCCGCGAATCTCGGGCAGTTTGCACAGTACGCATGGTTCCTGATTGCGTACACGCTGCTGAACGCCGTGTTCTACACCGCCAACAACATCGCTTATTCTGCCCTGACCGCTCTTGTTACGAAGAACAGCGCAGAGCAGGTCGAGATGGGTTCTTACCGCTTCATGTTCGCCTTTGCCACCAGCCTGCTCATCCAGTCCATCACGCTGGGTGCTGTTACGGCATTGGGCGGTGGTGCTGCCGGTTGGCGCACTGTTGCAATCATTTACGCCATCACCGGTCTGTTTGTCAACACCCTCTCCGTTTTCTCCGTGAAGGAACTGCCGGAAGGCGAATTGGTGGATACCACCGACAAAAAGGAAATCGAGCAGGACGAAAAGTATAATCTGGTTCAGGCGGCAAAGCTGCTTGCTGGTAACAAATATTATATGATGATTTGCGGCACCTACATTTTGCAGCAGATCTACGGTGCCATGATCAGCATGGGCACCTACTATGCAACCTACATCCTTGGCAACCAGAATCTGTTCGGTGTATTCTCTTGGGCAGTCAACATTCCTCTGATCATCGCGCTGGTGTTCACCCCGACCTTGGTTGCAAAGTGGAATGGAATGTATAAGCTGAATGTAATGAGCTATACTCTGGCAACGATTTCTCGTGCACTGGTTGCTGCAGCTGGTTACATGGGCAGCGGCAATGTGACCTTGATGCTGCTCTTTACCGCAATCGCTGCTCTGGGTCAGGGTCCTTGGCAGGGCGACATGAACGCCGTGATCGCAGCCTGCTCCGAATACACTTGGCTGACGAAGCACAAGCGTGTGGACGGAACGATGTACTCCTGCACTTCTCTGGGCGTAAAACTTGGCGGCGGTCTTGGCACCGCAATCACCGGCTGGCTGCTGGCTGCAAGCCACTTTGACAGCAGTCTGGCCGTTCAGCCCGAATCCTGCATCTCGATGCTGAGGATCATGTATCTTGTGATCCCCTTCGCTCTGGATGCAATCATCACCTTCATTCTGTCTCGTCTGAAAGTTGAAGAAGCAAACGAACAGCTTCGTGCAGCAATGGATAATTGAGAGCAGTTCCTGCTCTCTCGAGCCATAAGACACCAAGACCCACACGATCGTGTCGTGTGGGTCTTGGTGTTGCCTTGGAAGAAGCCCCGCCGAAGAACATCTGCCTGCCGTTATACAAGCGAGGGAATGTATGAAAAAGAAGAAACCCATCTCTGAGGAGCAGCATTATCTCTGTGAAATCGGAAAATTCTTATTCCAACCTGGGTATACTCCTGTTGTGTCCGACATGAAGAAAATCGTTCAGAAAACTGCCGCATTGTCTTTCCCCCAATGGGCGTTAACCGTATGGGATATGGATACTGCAACATTATATATGGTCAAATACGACAGAAGTCATTGATTTTCTTTGTCTATCTGTGATACCATTCGTTACGAGACCAACGGCGTTGCTCTCTTCGCCTATGGTGGAGACTCCGGCACTCAAAGAAATTTTCCAAAAAACACAACGAGGTGACCATTTTTGAAACGTCGAACTTTTCTTGTCTGCACTGCTGCACTTTTTTGCAGTGCGTTTCTGGCAGTGGGCTGCACTCAAAAAGCTTCTCAGCCCGTCCTTCAGCAAATCGAATACTCCAATTTGGCAGATTCGGATACACAGGCTCTTCTTTCCAAACTTTTGCAGGATGCCGGCGTATCCGACCTGCGGATACAGACCTTCTTGGATCATGTGCAAAAGTTCAACAATGCTGTGGACCCGGCATGGCTCACCACAGGGTTTGAAAATGCCAAGCCTTCGGATCTGAAATACGATCCTTACTCCATGCAGGACGCATGGACGGAAAAATATGACACCTTCCCCGGCTGGAACTGTCGGATCACCGCTTGTGGGCTGTTCGGTGATTTTATCACTGTCACAGGCAAGGCAGACCTTGACTCAGCCGAGGACACCCTGTTTATGGACTATGAAACACTGGATTCTGACCCAGAATCCCTTTGCGGCGACGAACGGCAAAAGTTTGATGCGCTGTTCGCCCCGGTTAAAACCACCAATACGACCGATATTCCTACCCATTTGAAAACGATTCAGCAGGAATGGAAGAAACGCGGTCTCTCCTTCGTAGACGATGATAAGATTCGTCTCGTCTCCGTAGTCCTGCACGATCAGTTCTCTGAAACGGACAATTCTCTTATGATCGGTCATGTCGGCGTTATGCTTCCCACATCGGATGCGGTATATTTCGTCGAAAAGGTCGCTTTTCAGGAGCCGTATCGCTTGTTGAAGTTCAAAAATCGGACCGAGTTGAGCGATTATCTGATGCTGAAATACGACAACTCGTGGGGACAGGACACCGCCCACACCTTTATTATGGAAAATTCAGACCTGATGGACGGCTGGCGCATTCTTGACGAACAGGAAAATGCAGGCTAAAAGCTTCCAATTTGCTGAGAACCGTTCGGTCTGACAGCTCATTCGCCCTCTGATGCCAAAAAGACGCTGCAACCTCTCACCCAGAGGCGGCAGCGTCCTTTTTTATAAAGGAAAACATAGACACGGCGGCATCCTCCTATACGCCGCCGTGGATTTACACGGTGTTAGGTCGTCGTTGGTTTAGGATAAATGCAAAGAAACAGCGGCCTTGATTTTGCAAAGCCGCCGCCTCATAGGCGCGTGAAAATGTGTCTGCTTTACGACGGATTTTTTTCTTTTGCCGTTGGGCGGGGCAGGTTCTCGTTGTATATTAAGATAAAAAAGAACCGATAATCACAAGTAAACCTACCTTGTGCATTACCGGCTCTGCGTCTGTGCGTCTGGCTCTTGGATGATAGATAAATTTAGTTTTCTTACCGCAATCAGGGTTTCATGTTTGCATTTAGGACAATATAACGGAAAATTATCCAGTATTGTATCATTGCGAATTTTCAACCGCGTTTTGCTTCCACAAAAGGGACATAAAATCCATTCTATCTTCATCTTATCTTCCTCTGTGCTTAGTTTTCTTCTTTTACTACCGTATAGCAAGCTGACGTTTTTTCTTCGCCTCTTTACATTTCCGAATTTGACCTAACCTGTTTTTCAGCCATAGACAATTCCCGATGAAGGTGTAACGCCATAAATACAGTGATTACTACGGAAATCACATCTGCGATGGGTTGGGCATATAGGATTCCGTTCATTCCCCATACCATAGGCAGCAGCAAAATGACAGGAACAAAGCAGACGCCTTGTCTACATGCTCCCAAAAAGAAACCTGCCGCACCTTTACCCAAGGCAAGGAACAAAGAGGAGTAAACCGTGTAGAAACCAAAAAGAATGAATGTGATCCCATTTGCAAACAGTGATTTTTGACCCACTAAAATCATTTGAGTATCTCCCTTAGTAAATTGAGAGATAATCTGCGTAGAAAAAACAGCCATCACCAAACCTACGACTAAGCAGAAACTTGTAGACCAAATGATTGAGGTTTTGATTGCTTCGCGCAAGCGATCAAACTTCTTTGCCCCATAGCTGAATCCGGCAATAGGCTGGAACCCTTTCAGAAATCCAAAAACAACAAGCGTTCCCATAGAAGTAATTCGCGTGACCGCCCCCATGCCTGCAATGACCGAATCGCCATAATTGCTGGACGCGCGGTTAATTAGCGCAATCGAAAGACTTGTCAGCAGTTGGAACACTAAAGTGGGAACTCCAATTTTTAAAATTTCCGTCATCATTTGCCTCGTAGGAGAAAACTCTTTTATGCTGAACGTAAATACGCTTTTTTTGCGAAGAACATAGGTGAGATAAACAAGCGTGGATACCATTTGCGAAATTGCTGTAGCGATTGCTGCACCTTCTACTCCCATGTCCAAAATATAGATGAAAAGAGGGTCTAATCCGATGTTCAATACGGCTCCCAGCAGCAAGGCGCACATGGTCGTTTTTGCTGCACCCTCACTACTTACAATATTGTTCATTGTTACATTAAACACATTGAAAATACAGGACAGCACATAAATTCTTGCGTATGTCAGGGCATACGGCATAATCGTTTCCGTCGTGCCCAACATTCCCAAAATTGGTTTAAGGAAAATCGTAGAAAGTAGGATGATAATAGCACCAATCAGAATACTGCTATACAGTGCAGTGCTTGCCACTTTATCGGCGGTATCTTTATCTCCGCGCCCTAATAGTCTTGACAGATAGGATGCGGCTCCGTTACCGAACATAAGCCCCAAACCAACCACGACTTGCCCCAAGGGGAACACGACGGAAATAGCACCCATTTGGCTTTTGCCCAAACCAGCCACAAAATAGGCATCCACCAGATTATAGAGTGCATTGATCAACATCCCAATCATAATCGGTATGCCGAGAGCCATCAGAGCTTTTGGGATAGGCGCACTGCCCAAAAGCTCAAGTTTGTTGTTGCGTTCATTCATTGTTAAAACTCCTTTCGCTTCTTTAGGTATAATTTACAGTAGTGTAGGATACAGCACTACGCTGTATAAATAATAGTACTATAATTTATAGTATATGTCAAGAGAAGTGAGTCAATTTATCTTGACAAAAAGTATAAAATACAATACTATATTTTATAGTGAATTTGACGGTGTTCTTTTATTCAGAAAACATAGCGAAAGGACGTGATTCCACATGGCAACCATAGATTTAATTGTATTGGGAATATTGAAAAAGGAGCCAATGAGTGCCTACGATATTCAAAAGTTAGTAGAATATAGAAACATATCCAAATGGGTAAAAATCAGCACTCCATCCATTTATAAAAAAGCCATTCAGCTAGAAGAAAAGGGGCTAATCCGAGGCGAAATCGTAAAAGAAGGGAAAATGCCAGAAAAAGTGATTTATTCCCTGACGGATGCCGGAGAAGCAGAATTTGAACGGCTCATGTTTGAGATTTCTGAAAAACCTATTAACATTTTTCTAGACTTCAACGCAGTTATTGTGAATTTGGATTCCTTGCCACCTGAAAAACAAAAATCGTGTATAGCAGAAATTGAGGAAAATATTAGTACCTTAAAATCCTATCTGGAATATAATATACAGAAAAAAGAAAATGAACCCAGTATTCCCGCAACAGGTATGGCTGTTTTGCGTCAGCAGTATGTACTGGTGGAAGCAATCCAAGCATGGATTGCTTCATTAAAAGAGAATTAACAATTAATCATCATGCGAAAGACCAGAAACTTTGAGTGGCGCTGGTCTTTTATATATGAATTATAAACTTCAACCAACCTGCATATAGCAACATTCCAGGGGCAAAGTATGAATTATAAGGCCCATATCCCTCCAGCGTGAGGGAGAAGATATGGCGCACCACTTCGGCGGCTTCTTCGTCCAGACGCTGCAACCTCTCACCCAGAGGCGGCAGCGTCCTTTTTATATCGGAATGTTTGCAGGGAAACTCTGGGCTTATGACAGGGTAACGATGAACGCACCGGTTTATACCGAACCGCTATTAACGCATATTCCCATGACCACAACCATGAAGTATAATCGTAACCAGTTTCAGTTTATAACGAGTTTCTGAAATTTCTGGATTCTTATTGGGCGGTTCCACGAGAACAACAAACAATTACACCAGCGCAGATGCGAGTGTTAAAGTGCGCTGAGATCTATATTTAACCCTTTTCTTCTGAAAGCAAATACAATTCATTATAGCTCAGTTGACTATATTGTACAATATGGATATAATATAATTAGAATTTTACTATTATGTATAGGTCACACAGGAGCAGGAGGTGCTTTTATGAATATCCGTCCATCCGCAGCGATTCGCCAGAACTACAACGAGATTGCTGATTTGTGCAGAGAAACCGCCGAGCCGATTTTTCTCACCAAGAACGGCGAGGGTGACTTGGTCGTCATGGACATCGAAACCTACAACCGCCGTGAAAAAATGCTGAAGCTCCGTGAGGAACTGCTTTCCGTGGAAGAGGACCGGATGCGTGGAAGCGAGGGCTATTCGGTTGATGAGGTCACTTCCATGATGCGCAGCGCGATCAAGGAGGCCGCCGGACATGGAGCAGCAAAATAAATACCGCGTGACCGTGTCAACACGGGCCGCTCAGATGCTAGTGTCCCATGCTGCATTTCTGGCACAGGTCAGCCCTGCGGCAGCAGAGCGGCTTACGGTCGAATTTGAAAAGGCTGCAAAATCTTTGGAGCAGATGCCGCAGCGCTGCCCGTGGCTCAAAGGCGAATACATTCCTAAAAATGCTTACCGATTCATCTTGTTTGAAAAACGCTATATGCTCATCTTCCAGATCGTAGATAATACGGTTTATGCAGATTATGTGGTAGATTGCAGACAGGATTACGGCTGGCTCGTCCGATAATCAACAAAGGCGGTGGCTTCCCTATTGTGGGAGACCACCGCATAACATGAGACGATATGGGATTTCAAATCCTTTTGCAGTAGACTATTCAATACATCGAAAAAATTGGAATGAAGTGTGCAAATGGTGCACAAGGAGTTTTTTCAAGAATTTGCTATGCCAGTTATAGATACAGCATGGTTTTTCGAGCAACCGGGAAAATCGAAAAATGTACAGCAGCACTTGATCATCCACAAAATCTCATCGGGTATGTTGATTCTTCTAAGGGCGTTGTTTTGAATGAAAATGCAAACTACCAATGGTGGCATTCAACTCTTCAAGAAAAATGTTTCTGCTGCAAAGAACTTCTCACCTGTTTTAATATGCGCTGCAAAAAGAAAACTTTAATTGATGGTCTTGCAGATTCGACTTGCTCCAGTGTATCACTAAAAATCTACTAAGAGGGAAATGGTATGCTGTATTACATTAAGAAAACATGGAAAAATTCGTTTTTGACGATTCTGTGTCAAGTGATTTCATATAGTATTGAAGTTTTTGCGGCTCTTGCCTCCATGAAGATGCTGGATGGTCTATTGGCACAGGATACGCAGCTTTTCCTTTTTGGACTGGTTGCGCATTTGGGAGTTTGGGCAATCAGCTTTCTGGCATCTCATATGGAAACGGTTTTTCACTACCGAGCACAGCGTCAAATCAACGAGTTGGAACGAAAAGATATGGTTGAAATGCTTTTGAAAAAAAGCTATTCTGAATACCATGCAGAAGAAAGCGGATCTTATTTATCAGGATTCACGAATGACATAGCGCAAATGGAGCAGCTAGGCTGGGAGCCTCTTTTTGGTATGTTTGGTGTTCTGGCGCAGATTGTTTCCAGCTTGATCGCGCTTTTTTATCTTCATTGGAGTTTACTTGTCGTATCAATTATCTTTGGTATTCTGATGGTTCTGTTACCCCGAATTTTCAATCAGAAGCTGGAAAATGCCGGAAATATTTGCTCTAGGCTTCAGGCAGAAGCAGTCAGCCAATTTAAGGAGCTTTTGGCGGGATACGATGTTCTTCGGTCTTTTGGAAAAAAAGATCGAATGGTTTGCGGAACAGAAACTGCAAATGAGCAAATGGAAACCCCAAGGTATCATTTGAAGGTGCTAAAAAGTGCTATTGGAAACGGAATGGGCTTTCTTAGCGTTGTTTTTCAAGTTTCGGTTCGCTTATTGGCTGGTATTTTGATTTTGATGGGAATCTTAAACCTTTCCGTTATGGTAAGTGTTTCAACGATTTGCTCCAATGTATATAACGGATTAAAGCAGCTGGTAAATCTTCAGCTATCATTGACTTCTGGAAAGCCTTATTTTGAAAAGCTGTCTAATCACAGAGATACCGTCTCGCATGACAATAAGAAAAGTCTACCGGCATTTTCACGTTCGATTTCTGTCGAGAATCTTTCGTTCAACTATGGTAAGAAAACTGTTCTGAATCATGCTTCATTCAGTTTTGAAAAAGGAAAAAAGTATGCTTTGACAGGACCTTCTGGATGTGGAAAGAGTACTCTTCTGAAAATTTTACTGGGATGGCTCCCAGACTACACAGGATGCGTTTGTTTTGACGATATCGATATTCATACGGTTGCCACGGAGCAGCTTCAACAGCAGATGAGTTACATTGAGCAAAATGTATTCTTGTTCAATGCGTCTATCCGCGAAAACATTCTGTTGGGCGAAGATTTTACGGAAGAACAGTTAAGAAAAGCCATCCATGACAGCGCACTTGAGAATGATCTGATGTCTATGCCGAATGGGTTGGATACCCTCGTGGGTGAGGGAGGATGTAATATTTCAGGCGGTCAAAAACAACGAGTTGCGATTGCGCGTGCCTTAATTCATAATCGTTCTATCCTGTTGGTGGATGAAGGCACAAGCGCATTGGATGCACAGAACGCTGACCGTGTGGAAAAGAGCCTGCTAGCCAATCCAAACCTGACGCTGATCCTTATTAGTCACCACCTGACTCCGGAACGGAAGAAACAGTTTGATAAGGTCTATGAACTGAGTACAGCTTTGAACGCTTAAATAACAAAAACAGGGTGCGCCCACCCGGACGCACCCTGCAAAAATCCACACGCGATAAGTAAGGCAGGGAGTTCCCCAACGGAACTTCCTGTTTTTCTTTGGTTGTAATCTGAGCCTGCTCCGCACTCTGCAAGCATTTCTTTCAAAAGCCTCGCCCGTTTTACGTGTTCGGAAGGGCGGGTATGATTGTAATCATACAGCCGTTCCTCCGTAAACACTTTTGACAAATTCCAGTGATTTTGTGCATATTTTGTTGTATTGTCTCCATATACATTCCGGCGGAAGCCTCTATAATCTATAATAGGTACTGCGTCCTGCGCAACGCCTTATATTGTGTGGAGAAAGGAAGTATATGGAACCTAACAAGGAAGCAAATAAGCTACGGATCAGCTACCGCTACTATGAGCTGCCGGAGGGCGAGCTGGTGCAGGCCATCACAGGAGAGGACTGGGTCTGCACCTATGGCACCTATGCCGAGGATGTCCATTTCCACAATGTTATGGAGATCGGTATCTGCCGCTGGGGACAGGGTCTCATGGTTCTGGAAGATCGGCGCATCGACTATACCGATGGTGCAGTCACAGTGGTTCCCGCAAACTGTCTGCACACGACCTTGAGCCGGGATAAAAGCCTGAACTCATGGGAATATCTCTTCTTTGATCCTGCCGGAATCCTGAGCAGCGCCTTTCCAAACGACCCTCTGTTTGTAGAATCTGTTCTGCATCGGCTCTCCAGTGAGGCTCTATGCCTTCCGCAAGAGGATGCAGTAGAACTGGAACGGCTTATTACCATGGTGCTGAACGAATGCCAGACAAAGCATGAGTACCATAAAGCCGTGGAACAGAATCTTATGACATCGCTGCTGCTCCTGATCACCCGCAGCTATACGGAGAAGAAAACCCATATCCGGCCCATGACGGTTGGACTGCAGCAGATCATGCCCGCCATTGAATACATCGGGATGCACTATATGAATCCAATCTCCGGGGAAGATCTTGCGTCCATCTGTTCCTTGAGCGAGGCGCAGCTGCGCCGTAAGTTCAAAGAATATCTCAATATGTCGCCAGTTGAATATCTGACGATGGTACGAATCCAGAAAGCCTATGAACTGCTCAATTCCACCAATTATCCCATGACGGAGGTTGCTCTGCGGGTCGGATATCAGGATGTTTCCTCCTTCAACCGCAATTTTCAGAAGATCATGGGTGTTTCTCCATACCAGTATAAGAAAAACAACAGCGACTACCGCGGTCGGGTATTGGACAAGAAGATCTCTGCCAAGAAAGGATGGAAGCATCCCTCCGATCCATAAGAGAAAGACTTCTTGGCATTGTGCCAAAGAAAGCCTTTCTTCTTTGGACAAGCTGACGAAACCACCGTTTTGTGTGCAGAAACACGGCTGGATTCTGATTGAATCTGCGTGTTTTTTGATTGGATGCACCCGCATTTCAATCGCAAAACCTGTTACAATGACTATAACAAACGAGAGTTTGGAGAAAAGAATTGTTCAACTTGTGAATGCGTTCCATTCTTTCTCCAAATTTCTCGGATCCGTCAACTTTTTCAAGGTTTCATGAATGAAGGAGAAGGCATTATGAAAAAGATCTCGCGTCGCGCATTTCTGTCCGTTATGGCTGCCGCAGGTGCAGCTGCAGCCCTGACCGCTTGCGGTGGCGGCTCTGGCTCTTCCACTGCTGCTTCCGGCGGTGCAAGTGTTGGCGGTTCTCAGCCGGGTGGTCACAAGCTGACTGCCTACGCATGGGATAAGAATTTCAATATCCCCGCTCTGAACGCTGCTGCCGCAGACTACAAGGAGAACGTTGACCCGGAGTTTGAGCTGGAGGTGATCGAGCAGTCCGGCGGCGGTGACATTGAGAATGCCATCACGCTGGCAGGTTCCGCACACGATTATTCCAATCTGCCCGACATCGTGCAGTTCCAGGATCACTACATCCAGCGTTATGTTGCCGACTACCCGGATGCCTTTGTTCCCGTGGAGGGCGCAGACATTGACTGGGACGGCTTCAGCAAGGAAAAGCTGTCTTACTCCATCGTAGACGGCGTCCATTACGGCGTTCCCGTGGACAACAGCACGGTTATCTTTGCATACCGCACCGACCTGCTGGCTGAAGTCGGCAAGACCGTGGACGATATGACCGGCATCAAGTGGTCCGATCTGACCGATATTGGTGAGCAGGTCTACGCAAAGACCGGCAAATACCTGTTCTCCACCAGCGCAGACGGCGGCGATCTGGTCTACATGATGATGCAGTCCGAGGGCGTTGCCGAGTTCAAGGACGGAGAGCCTTGGATCACCGGGAACGAAACGCTGCATCGTGTCTGCGAGACCATCGTGGATATGGGCAAGCGCAAGGCCTGCTATCTGGCAAACAGCTGGAGCGACTACATCGACCAGAGCATTCAGGGCGACATGGTCGCCGGTGTGCTGAACGGCAACTGGATCATCCCCACCATGGAGGCTGTCACCGAGAACTCCGGCAAGTGGGAGATCACCACCATTCCTACGCTGGACGGCGGCGAGGGCTATGCCTCCAATGGCGGCTGCGGCCTGTACATCACTGCCAACTGCGGCAATGTTGATCTGGCAAAGTCCTTCCTCGCATACACCTTCGGCGGCAGCACCCAGACCTATGATAACGCCCTGCGTGACGGCGGCGTTGTCACCACGGTTCTGAAGTGTGCAGACTCCGATGTTTACAACGAGGGCGTTGCGTTCTTCAACAATGAGCCGATTTACAAGCAGATCGTTGAGATGGGTTCTCATGTTCCTGTGATCGAGCAGAGCGATTACCACTTCCGCGCCGGCGTTTACCTGATCACTGCTATCATCAACACCGTCAACGGCTCCAAGCTGGACGATGAACTGGCAAATGCCGAACAGCAGCTCCGCTTCGAGATGGGTCTTTAAGACCTTCTGATTCATCCGAAGGAGGGTTTGACATTGAAGAACGAAAAAAGCGGTCCTCTGATGGCAAAACAGCGTCGTGCGGGCTGGTATTACCTGATGCCCGGCACGGTTCTTATTACCATCATGAGTTTTATCCCCATCATCAACGGTTTTCTGACCTCCCTGAAAACGGGTTCCAGTGCAAACATGAAGTGGGCCAGCCCGCTGACCTACAACTATACCCGAATGTTCAAGGATGCACTGTTCCTGCGCTCGATGGGAAACACCTTCCTGTATCTGGTCGTGGAAGTTCCGATCATGCTGATCCTGGCAATCCTGCTGGCACAGCTGCTGAACAATCACGATTTGAAGTTCAAGGGATTCTTCCGCACCTGCGTATTTCTGCCCTGTGCAACTTCTCTGGTCTCGTACTCCCTGATCTTCAAATCCCTGTTTGCAACGGACGGTCTGGTAAACACGGTTTTGTGCAAGCTGGGCATCCTGCAGACGCACTACAACTTCCTCGGCAATCCCACCAGCGCAAAGATCATCATTATTCTGGCTCTGATCTGGCGTTGGACGGGCTACAACATGGTGTTCTTCTTGGCCGGTTTGCAGAACATCGACTACTCGGTGTACGAAGCAGCCAAAATTGACGGTGCCAACGGCTGGCAGACGTTCTGGAAGATCACTGTTCCGCTGCTGATGCCCACCATCGTGATGACCGCCATCATGTCCATCAACGGCACCTTGCAGCTGTTCGATGAGTCGGTCAACCTGACTGCCGGCGGTCCGGCGAATGCAACGATCACCATGTCGCACTACATCTACAACAACTCCATGGGTCAGGGCGTTGCAAACTTCGGCTATGCTTCGGCATTGTCCTTCGTCATCTTCGTGATGGTTGCCATCCTGTCCTTTATCAGCATGAAAGCAGGTGACAAGCGTGACTAATACAGCAGAAACCCACGCACTTGTGCAGCGTGAAAAAGGCAAGAGGCACATGATCCAGCGCAGACTGCTCCCCGCTTACCTCTTCCTGATCATCATCTCGTTCCTTTCGGTTTTCCCGCTGTTGTGGATGATCTCTGCGGCGACCAATACCTCACTGGATGTTGCCCGCGGCAAGATCATGTTCGGCACCTATGCGATGCAGAACTTCAAAAATCTGATCGCATCGCAGAATCTGGCAGGTGCCATGGGCAACTCCTTCCTGTATGCGATCGTACAGACCGTGATTTCCATGTTCGTCTGCTCTCTTGCAGGATTTGGTTTTGAGTTGTATCATGATAAGAACAAGGACCGCTTGTTCAGCATCCTGCTGCTCGCCATGATGGTGCCGCAGGTCGCCACGATGGTTCCTTTGTTCAAGATGATGTCCAGAGCCGGTTTGCTGAATAGTGTCTGGGCGTTCATCCTGCCCAGCATTTCCACTCCGTTCCTGATCATGATGTTCCGACAGAACTCCCGCAACTTCCCCAACGATCTGATGCAGGCAGCGCGCATTGATGGCCTGAGTGAAACGGGCATTTTCTTCCGGATGTATGTTCCCATCATGAAATCCACCTATGCGGCGGCTGCGGTCATCACGTTCATGAACGCATGGAACGCTTATCTGTGGCCGAAGGTCGTTATGACCGATAACCGTGCGCAGACCATGCCGATGCTGATCGCCAACATTGCGTCCGGCTACTCCATCGACTACGGTATGTTGATGATGGGCGTTCTGTTCTGCTCCATCCCCACCATGATCGTGTTCTTCGTTCTGCAGAAGCAGTTCGCAGAGGGCATCACCGGCGCGGTGAAGTAATTCTCTGTCTTTCCGCCATCCACTTTTTCTCCTTCATCTGCTCTTCCCCCAGAGGAATCCCCATCTCCTCTGGGGGACGATGAAGGAATTTTTTCAATCACATAATACGGTAAATGAGGAACAATATGGCTGCATTTGATTTTGCAAAAGTAAAAGACCCCACCTTTTTCAAGGAAAACGTGCTGAATGCTCATGCAAGTTTCCGTACTTACGCTTCCCGCGAAGAATATCGGACAGGCTCCTCTTCTTTGGCGCTGAAGCTGGACGGTATCTGGAAATTCGCCTACGCAAAGAACTACACCAGTGCCATCCCCGGCTTTGAAAAGACGGATTACGATTGCAGCGGCTGGGATGACATTCATGTTCCGGCACACATCCAGATGGAGGGCTACGACATTCCCCAGTACGCGAATGTTCAGTATCCGTGGGATGGCCGTGAAGAGGTACAGCCGGGCGAGATCCCGCAGCGGTTCAATCCGGTGGCAAGCTATGTGAAATACTTCGAGCTGCCGGAATCCATGGAGGGCAAGCCCGTCCACATCGAGTTCGAGGGTGTGGAAAGCGGCATGGCTCTTTGGCTGAACGGGTCTTATGTGGGTTACACCGAGGACAGCTTCTCCGCACACGCATTCAATCTGACTCCCTATCTCCAGCCGGGCGTGAACAAACTTGCCGTGCAGGTGTTCAAGTGGACTTCCTCCAGCTGGTGCGAAGATCAGGACTTCTTCCGCTTCTCCGGCATCTTCCGCAGCGTGTGGCTGTACGCCATCCCCACCGTGCATCTGGAAGATATATCCGTCAAAACGCTGTTTGCCGGGGATGATTTCGCTCATTCCACGCTGGAAGCTGCATTGCAGGTGGAGGGCAAGGGCGCAGCCCGTCTGACCCTGCGCCGCAGTGAGCTGGAAGTGTTCTCCGAAAAAATCCCGCTGAACGGCGGCTCTGCTCTGTTCAGCCATGCGGTGGAGACCCCCCACCTGTGGAGTGCAGAGGACCCGGCTCTGTATGAACTGGAGATCGAGCTGCTGGACGATGCAGGCCATCCGGTAGAGGTGACCGGGCAGAAAGTCGGTTTCCGCAAGTTCGAGCTGAAGAACGATCGGATGCTGCTCAACGGCAGGCGCATCGTGTTCAAGGGTGCCAACCGTCATGAGTTCAGCTCCATTACGGGTCGTGCTGTGGGCGTACACACCCATGAGGAACTGCTTCGGGACATCATCACCATGAAGCAGAACAACATCAATGCCATCCGCACCAGCCATTACCAGAATCAGGATGCACTGTACGACCTGTGCGACGAGTATGGTCTGTATCTGATTGCAGAGAACAATCTGGAATCCCATGGCACATGGGACATCCATCAGGCGGGCATTCGCGGCATCGAGGGCGTTTTGCCCAATGATAAGCCGGAGTGGAAGGCTGTCTTGTTTGACCGCATGAATTCCACTTGCCAGCGTGACAAAAACCATCCTGCTGTTCTGATCTGGTCTCTGGGCAACGAATCGTTTGGCGGTGAGACCCTGCTCCAGATGGCCGAGATGGTCCGCCGCTTTGATGACACCCGTCTGGTGCATTACGAAGGTGTGGTCAATGATCCCCGCTTCCTCGAAACCACCGATATCGAGAGCCATATGTACAGCACGGTCAAGGACATTAAAGAGTATCTGGCACAGGGCGATAAGCGGCCTTATATCGAGTGCGAATACTCTCATGCTATGGGCAACTCCAACGGTGCTTTGCACAAGTACACGGAACTTGCCGACCAGAAGGGCTGCGGCTATCAGGGCGGCTTTATCTGGGATTACATCGACCAGTCCATCTGGAAAAAAGACCGCTACGGCAAGTGGTTCCAAGCCTACGGCGGCGACTTCGGCGAGCGTCCTACCGACTATAATTTCAGCGGAAACGGCATTGCCTACGGTGGTGATCGTGCTCCTTCTCCCAAGATGCAGGAGGTCAAGTTCTGCTATCAGAACATCGCCGTTTCCATCGACAACTCTGGCTTTGAAGTCTGGAACAAGAACCTGTTCACCTCTACGGGTGCTTTCGACTGCGTTGCTCTGCTGCATCGTGATGGAAAGCTGTATCAGCAGCAGGAACTAGCCAATATTGATGTTGCTCCCGAAGAGCGTTCCAGCTTCCCGCTGCCGTTTATGGTTCCTGCGCTCCCCGGTGAATATGCGGTGACCATCAGCTTCCGTTTGAAGGAGGACACCAGCTGGGCAAAGAAGGGGCACGAAGTCGCCTTTGGACAGGGTGTGATCGCTGTGGTCCGTTCCATTCCCAGCAAGAAGGTCACGCCGTTTACCGTTACGCACGGTACACACAATATCGGTGTCCGGGGTGAGAATTTCGATGTTTTGTTCTCCGATCTGAACGGCGGCCTGACTTCCTACCGCTATGCCGGCAAGGAAATGATTCAGGAGATCCCCCGGCCCAACTTCTGGCGCGCTCCCACCGACAACGACTGCGGCAACAATATGGGCGGCGTTCGCGGCCAGTGGAAGCTGGCAAGCCTGTACGCTACCGCCAAGGGCATCGGCAAGGAGATCCCGTCTGTTCATGGCGGCACCATCCTCCAGAACCCCACCTGCGAGGTGGAAGCCGACAGCGTGGTCGTGACCTATCTCTATAACCTCCAGACCAGCCCCGCAGCAGAGTGCAGCCTGCAGTACCGTGTATTCGGTGATGGCCGCATCCAGACCACCCTGCACTATGACCCGGTGGAAGGACTTGCAGCAATGCCGGAGTTCGGTGTGCTGTTCAAGATCGACGCCGATTACGACACGGTGGAGTGGTACGGAAACGGCCCTGCGGAGACCTACTGGGATCGCCAGCATGGTGCCAAGCTGGGCATTTACCAGAACAAGGTCGCAGACAACATGGCACAGTACCTTGTGCCGCAGGAGTGCGGCGCAAAGACCGCTGTGCGCTGGGCCAAGGTAGTGGACCGCAAGGGTCGTGGGCTGCTGTTTACCGCAGATGCCGCAAAGCCCATGTTCTTCTCTGCGCTGCCCTACACTCCCCATGAAATGGAGAGTGCCAAGCATCCCTACGAGCTGCCCCCGGTCCATTACACGGTGATTCGTGCTATGGGCGAGCAGATGGGCGTTGGCGGCGATGACAGCTGGGGCGCCAATGTCCACCCGGAGTATATTCCTGATGTGACCAAGCCTGTGGAGTTCACCTTTACGTTCCGTGGCATCTGATGATTGGCCGCAAATGAGGTGTTCTCTGTGAAAAAAAGCGAAAGACCAGTCTGAATCTGAACCAGCCGAACTAGCATCCCTTGTTGGAGAACGAATCAGAAAGCTCCGCAAAGAAGAGGGGTTAAGCCTAGAGCTTTTTGCCTTACGTTGTGACATGAATGCCGCATTGCAGTATTTCTCTCAGATTATCCGCGACTTTCGCCAGAGCAATTTCATCGGCTGCTAAACATCATAAAAGAGAGCGTAGCCGTGATGAGATGACCCTCGTTATTAAGACACCTTCGCATTGAGATATGGAATTCCCTATGAGATTCCTATCAAAAGCGAGGGTGTCTTTTTTCTATCACAAAATCTCAATTTCTGACGCCACTATTTATAAGTAGTGCTTCACTCTATATAAGTAGCGTTGCTATGTCAAAATAACTGTATTCTGCTTTTGTTTAGAGCATTTCTTTGAATGGTTCTCCAAACTTTCTTTAACGTATTGAAGTATACAAGTTTTGCAGTCATACAATCGCATTTTCCCTTCATTTTTATAGCATTCTATCCAAAAACAGCCAAAAAAATTTATGTTGAATGCTGAAAATGTTGTTTTTCTTCAAGTGATTCTTGTAAAATGTCCGAAAACATGTTACCTTGAATACAACATTGTCCACGCAATACAGACAAACCGTGTCTGCACCGTGAACCGGGAAAAGGAGAATCACCATGAAAAAAGCAAAGCAACCCATCCGGCGCACTGTAGCCGGGCTGCTGACAGGTGCGCTGCTGCTGGGCATGACGCCGCTGGCTGCATTTGCAGAGAACAGTACCTCTGCAAACGGCTGGCAGTTCAAGGCCTTCGGCACCTCCTCCGCAGCAGAGGTCAACACCCTTGCAGAGGATGCAGACATCCACAACAAAATCACCCTGAACGCCTGCACCGTGAAGGAGGACGGCACCATCAACAAGAAGGGCGGCAAGTTCGTTGCCGACTCCCCTGCTGACGGCCTTTCCTTCTACTACACCACCATTGACCCCACCAAGGAAAACTTCTACCTGCAGGCCGATGTGACTATCGACTACGTCAACCCCGCCCCAGACGGACAGGAGGGCTTTGCTCTGATGCTGCGCGACAGCCTGAGCGGCTCCGGCAGCTACTTCTCCAACCAGATCTCGGTCGCTGGCACCAAGCTCCCGCTGGACGGCGTAGAGATCAAGGACGCCGTGGGTGTGCGCAGCTACACCGGTATCATCTCCAACGAGACCGCCGCCTCCAACGAGGTCAAGGCCACCCGCGCCGCCTTCAGCAGCCAGACCATCAAGCAGGGCGACACCTACCGCGTGAGTCTGGCCAAGACCAGCAACAGCTATGTTGCCACCCAGTACGCCATCAATGCGGACGGCACCACCGGCACGGTGATCGGCTCTTCTACCCTGTATATCCCGGCAAAGAGCAGCACCGCCACCAGCGTTTCCAAGTATGCTGAGTTGGACGACCCCATGACCGTGCAGGAGGCAAAGAAGGCGTATCTGGGCTTTGCAGCTGCCCGCGGCATGAACGTGACCTTCTCCAACATCACCTACACCACCAGTGCATGGAATGCTTCGGAGTGGACCTTGCAGCCCACCAGTTACATTGCCCCGGTGTACCAGATCACCAGCCCCTCCACCTGCACCGGCAGCAGCTACGCGCTGGCCTTCAAGGCCAATGCAGACGGCACCGCCAAGGTGTACGCCAACGGCAAGCTTGTGGACAAGAACCTTGCCGTCAAGGTCGGTGAGACCCTGACCCGGAGCTACACCGTGACCCGCGACACCACCTTTAAGGTGGTGTTCACCCCGGATAAGAGCTACGTCATCAGCGCCTTTGAGAAGCTGAGCAGCTACAAGACCGCCACCATTGAAAAGAAGGTCTCGCTGCGGGCACTGGGCGCAAACGGTGTCATCGTGGTCACCCCGGACGGCACTGCTGCCCATAACGGCACCAGCGCTGCGGACGCCGTAGACCTGCAGACCGCGCTGAACTACGCCGCCGCAGGCCAGACCATCCAGCTGGCAGGCGGCACCTACGCCCTGACCGGTGAGTTGAAGGTAGAGCGCGGCCGCGATGGCACCGCCGAGGCTCCCATCACCCTGACCACCGCAGACGGCAGCTACGCCACGCTGGACTTTGGCGGCGTGGGCACCGGCTTCAGCGTCTGGGGCAACTACTGGAGCATCAGCAAGCTGAACATCACCAACACCAAGGACGGTGCCAAGGGCATGCAGCTGGCCGGCAGCCATTGCGTGCTGGAGCAGATGAACTTCTACAACAACGGCAACACCGGCCTGCAGGTCTCCGGCCTGTCTACGGATAACAAAGCTCTGTGGCCCAGCTACAACACCATCAAGAACTGCACCTCCATAAACAACGCCGACCGCTCCATGGAGGATGCCGATGGCTTTGCCGCCAAGCTGACCACCGGCGAGGGCAACGTGTTTGACGGCTGCATCGCCGCTTACAACGCTGACGACGGCTGGGACCTGTTCGCCAAGGCTGCCACCGGCTCCATTGGCGCTGTAACCATCCAGAACTGCGTAGCCTACAAAAACGGCTACCTGATGCTGGCCGCAGCGCCGGTCAAAAAGCAGCCGCTGCAGTTCCCCACCGTTACCTGTGACGCAAACGGCAACCTGAGCTTCAGCAATGTGGCTACCACCATCGAGGCAGGCAACGGCAACGGCTTCAAGATGGGCGGCACCAACCTGCCCGGCAACCACAAGCTGCTCAACTCCATCTCCTACGACAACGCCGCCAAGGGCATCGACTCCAATTCCTGCCCGGACGTGAAGGTGTACAACTCCACCTCCTACAACAACGAGGGCTATAACGTTGCACTGTACACCGGCAACAAGTCCGCCGTGACCGACTACGCCGCTGACGGCATTATTTCCTTCCGCAAGGGCACGGACGGCAAGGAGCAACTGGCACTCCAGAGCCAGAGCAGCACCGCTGTCTACGGCCTGGACAACTTCTACTGGGACGCTGAGACCCAGACCAGCCACAATAAATCCACCAACACCGTCACGGTGAAGGAGAGCTGGTTCCAGAGTCTGGATACCTCCGTTGCTCCCACCCGCAACGCAGACGGCAGCATTGATATGCACGGCCTGCTGCTGCTCTCTGCCGAGGGTCTGGCCGCCACCGATGCCGGTGCGCGCGGTGCTGTGTGGGGTCAGGCAGAGGCTGCCAAGGCCACCTTCTGGGTGGTGGGTGATTCCACCGTCTCCCCCTTCAACGACAGCTACTACCTCCCCCGCGAGGGCTACGGCGAGGAGCTTGAGAACTACTTCCACGCCAACGTCTACAATCTGGCCGTTTCCGGCGCATCCAGCAAGGACTTTGCCGACATGGCCAACTACACTACCCTGCTGAAGGGCTCCGACACCGTGCCCGCACTGGGCGATGCCGCCGGGGACAAGTTCCTGCTCATCGGCTTTGGCCACAACGATGAAAAGACCGAGCCTGCCCGCTATACCAACCCCAACGGTGACTACAAGACCGAGGGTTCCTTTGCCAACAGCCTTTACGTCAACTACATCCAGCCTGCACTGGAGCGCGGCGTCACCCCCGTGGTGTGCACTCCCATTGCCCGCCTGACCGAGGCAAACAACAAGGCCAGCTATGACGGTGCCTCCGGCCACAAGACCACGACCGTCACCATCGGCGATGCCGTCTATGAGGGCGGTGACTACGCACAAGCCATCCGGAATATGTGCAGCGAGCTGCACCTCATCTGCGTGGACCTGACCAGCGCCACCATCAACGAAAACATTGCTATGGGCAAAAAGGCACAGTACACCCACAGCTTTACCGGTGCAAAGGCCGACAAGCGCGGCAAGCTCTCCCCCACCGGCCTTGACCTGACCCACACCAACAGCTACGGCGCAAAGCTGAACGCATGGCTCATTGCCCAGCTTACCGCCGATACCCCGCTGGGCGCTTACAGCCGGAACAAGGCAAAGCCCACCTACAAGCAGTTCTACGGCGATGCCGCAAACCCGGACTATGTGCCCTCCAGCTACGCCGCACCCACCCAGACCAGCAAGCTGTGGCCTGCCTTTACCGATGCCAACAGCACGGTATGGAACGGCTCCGCCTTCGGCAACGTGGGCGGCGACGACAAGATCTCCGGCGGCGATTTCACCGCCGCTGTCGATGGCCAGAGCATCACGCTGGGCGTTGCCAACAACCGCGGCAAGATTGCATCCACGGTGGACGGCCTGATGATGTACTACGTTCAGCTGCCCGCCGGTACCAACTTCACCCTGACCGCTAAGGCCACCGTGAACAAGCTGGCAAAGAACAATCAGGTCTCCTTCGGTCTGATGGCACGCGACGAGATGTACGTGGATACCAGCATCTCCGACCCTATGGGCGATTACGTGGCAGTCGGCACCCGGAATCAGGGCGCGATCAACTGCTTTGGCCGCAAGAGCGGCGCACTGTACGATGGCCCTGCTGCAACGGTCAAGTACGGCACAGGCGACACCGTAGATCTGAAGCTCGTAGGCACCGCTGACGGCTTTACCCTGACCTACGGCAATAACGAGACCGCCTCGGCCGGTTTTGACTACGCACTGACCGCTGTGGACTCCGATTACATCTACGTCGGCTTCTACGCTGCACGCAACGCAAACATCACCTTCAGCGATATCCAGCTGACCACCAGCGGCGTTTCCTCTGCTTCCGGCTCCTGCCTGAAGACCGCCTGGAACCACATCGTCAGCATCTTCACTTTCTGAGCAAAGCCCCTTGCAGGCTTGTGAATAACACCTGAAAAAAGACCAGAGTTTGATAGCCTTTCGGCTGAAAACTCTGGTCTTTTGCCTTGCGCCCCTGCGGCGCTCCATGCAGAGACAGGCGCAACTGATGTCTCTGCATTGACAGACAAACGCCTCCCCGTGTAGAGCAGAAGAACTATTGGCAGCGCTGTAGGCCATACCGACACCGAGATGACTGAGCATTATCTCCATGTTCAGGAATCCATTCGGCAGAGTGCGATCCAGTTGTTCAGTGAGGCGTTTTCGGCCTGAAAATTGGACGGAACGGCACGAATTATCGCGAGCCAGCTTTTCAAATCGTCGGCATCAACGCTGGCTCGCATATCGCAGCAGATGATGTTGCGTTCAAAAAAGCCCGACTACCCCTGCGATTGACCAGATAAAATCTTTGGCATTGTGGTCAAAATTGTGGTCAAAGCCAAATGAGGTCAGCCCACAAACAAAAAAATCCAACGATTTCTAACGTGAAATCGTTGGATTTATGGTCCAGCAGAGCCAGACAAATCCGAACTTTTTCCTTCTACCCCATCGGCGGTCAAAGTGTCCTCAAACCGGACAGTTTGGGTTCCATCCTTGTAGTTGAACGTGATCAGCATCCGGTCATCGTACAGGAAAATGGCATTGACAAAAATTTCAATCAGCGCTTTCCGCTGTTTTTTCTGCGAAATATCGAACTTTCTAAATTTCATCAGCCAGAACCGGATGAAATCCTCATTGAAGCTGGGCTTCTTCAATTTTTCATCTGCAATTTTTACAGTCAGCTCATCTTTCTGGTTCTCCAGTGCTTCTAGACGCTCTTTCGTTGTCCGGGTGTACAAGCCGTCCTCGATCGCCTTCATCAGGTTGTCCAGCTTTTTGTTAACCTCTCGCAGTTGCTTTTCCAGCAGAGGGATCGCGGTATTCTCCTGGTTCTGTACATCCATGACCAGTTGAACGATCTTGTCGATTACCGCATCGTCCTGAATCAACTTCATAGTCTCCCGGACGACCAGATCTTCCAGCCAGTCCTTCTGCACGGTCTTTTTGTTGCAGCCCTTGCGCCGTTTGACGTTGGCGCATTTATAATAATAGTAGGTGCGTCCGGTGGCACTGGTTCCGCTTTCGCCGAACATCAGCGCACCGCATTTGCCGCAGAACAGCTTGGTGGTCAGCAGATATTCCTCGTCTGCCTTGCCACAGGCAGGGGCACGCTTGTTCTTATCCAGACGCTTCTGCACCCGGTCAAACAGTTCTTTCGGAACAATAACCGGAATTGCATCCGGCACAACGATATCCCGGAAAGACAGTTCCCCAATGTACCGACGGTTCTTCAGCATAGTATTCACGCTGCTGTGGGTCATTTTGCCGCCCAGCATATTGCGGACGCCCTTGTTGTTGAGGAAGTTTACGATCTCCACCATCTTATCGCCGTTGTCATACCGCTGAAATGCTTCCAGCACCAGCGGAGCGGTCAGCGGGTCAAGATGATAAAACTTGTCATCGTCGATTTTATAGCCGATAGTTCCCGTACCGCCAGTGCACTTACCCTTCAGGGCGTTCTCGGTCTGACCACGAATCACCTTTTCAGACAGCTCTGCGGAATAGTATTCCGCCATGCCTTCCAGTAGCGTTTCCACCAGAATGCCCTGTGAACCCTCGGCAATGGGTTCCATAACAGAAATCAGATGGACACCGTTCTTTTTCAGAACCATCTTGTAGTTTGCACTATCAAAACGGTTCCGGGCAAAGCGGTCAAATTTCCAGACGAGAACAACATCAAACAGCTTCTTGCCGCTGTCTTTGATCATCTGCTGGAACTCCGGGCGATTATCCGTTTTGGCAGAGAATGCACGGTCAATATAGTGCTTGACCACGGTAATGCCGTTTTTCTCCGCATAGGCAGTACACTCACGAATCTGGCCTTCAATGGACTCTTCGCGCTGGTTATCGCTGGAATAGCGGGCGTAAATTACGGCGGTCATAGGCTCACTTCCTTTTTCTTATCGAACAGACGGGTAGCTTTTTGCATACTTGTAGATCTGCCGTGCACAGTCAAGGCTCATTTTGCTGGAATCGTTGTGTTTGAGCCATGCGTTCACGTTGCCCGGATTCAACTTCAAGTCTGTGTAAAGACGATAATTCGTCAATTTCTTTTTCTGCTGAAGTTCCAATACCCGGCGATGGATCAGCTCTTTTGTGTCATTGTCTGCAAGGACGGCATCCCGCACCGAACAATAGCTGCGCCAGACTTTCAGATAGCCTTCTGGCAGTTCAGGTGACTGTTTTTCCAGAAGCAGCAGCATTTGCGCCAGCGAGTAGCGATTGGAAAGCTGCTCATATTCCGCAACAATAGCACCGGTTACGGTATAGCGGAGCAACAAATCCACTTTATCAAAGGCCAGCGCATAGAGGAACAGCGGTTCTTTCAGGCGAGGATTCTCGCTCAGACAATCTGCCAGCTTATGGACACTGGCCGTCTGAACCCCGGAAAGCTCTGCCACATACTGCTTCAAGAAGCCTTCAAATGTCAGCTTTCGCATGGTCTCCACCTCTCCACATACTCCTGATAGCGGATATAAAAGTCCCGATACCGCCAGTCGTTCAGAATGCTGGCTCTCAACTCATCTTCATCCGTTGCAAGGTGCTCCAACAAGTCCCAGTCCAAAGAGTTTCGCACAGCCTCGCTCTCTACGTCTGCCTTGTCAGTGTCCCGGAACGAGCAGAGCTTTGCAATCACCAAATCCTCCAGACTGGGTGTGTAGAACTGCACCTTTGTGCCACCAAAGGGCAGCGGCTGGAGTCGGTCTTGGAAGTTGTACGGAAAATTGTCGATGTAGGCTTCCACATCGGTGTTAATGTCGTACTTACCGAGCAAGCTATACAGTTCTTTCGGAACGCTCAAGGCATCAATATCATGGGTAGCACGGGTCAGCTTGCCCAGCAAAATAAATGCACTGCCGCCCACGATCACCATCTGATATTTGTCATTGTTGTCGATCATCAGGTCGGCATCTTCATCCAGACGTTCCAGACGCTTGCGGAGGTCATCTAAGATCATCTTTTCCATAAAGCAGCCTTTCATATTTTCAATAATAGTATTTTCTAAAATTATTTTACGAGAAAGACAGCTTATTGTCAAGAGTCAACCGCAAAGCTTACACAGATTTTTCTATGGAGTTAACCAAGAAAACAAAAACTAGCCATAAAAACAAAATATTGCAAAAGAAGATTCCATACGCAGCCGCAGAACCTATGCGTGCAATTATTATCGGGACGTTGTATGTCGCTGGAATCTTATATAAACAGCTTACTATAACAGTTGTGATACCCAATTTTCCCGCGTGTCTAAAGTAGTCAAGAAGCGTTCCTAACAATGTATTTGATGTCCGTTTTTTATCTGTTGTCTGTTTCAGTTCCTTCGCGTATGGACTCCCAAGCAGAGCTGATGCAGCAGCAATATATACACCTACAGCTATTGATACTAGCGTAGTTGCCGTGTCTGCCATGCTATCAAAATTCCAATTCAATAAGTAGGCTATTACTGAAACTGTTATAAAGCACCCTATCAGAAATATTTTATGCTCCTTATCCACCACTGTCACCTCAGTTTTGCAAGCAGCAGTTCCCTTACTTCATCTGGTTCAAAATGCTCATTTTCATCTTTTGTTGGTTGAATCAAAAAGTGTTTTAGAACAGACGAAAAATCAAATGTTTGCTCTATACCACTTTCATCGCATCCGATTATAACAACATCTTCAAATTCTTCCCGATGCCGACAAATACGATCCACTAGACCTTTTCCTCCTCCATGTATTGGAAGGTCTCCATACGATATTTTTAGTTGAAGCTTGCTTGGCAAGTCCTGTCCCCAGATGTTACCAACTTGAGAAAACAATGTTCCTCCACGGCTGAATACATTATCCACTTGCGTATATTGAAATCCACGAATAGTTTTAATGTTCTTACAAAAATCATCTAATGATGTATAAATATTCCTTATCTTAAATTCCTTTTGTAGTGTGTCACTTAAATATTGTTCAACAAATCCCTTCTTATTGTAGTCATTCATATAAAGAAAATGTTTCTGTGCATCATAACACGCAAAAAATTGTTGTCTCGGTTCAACCTGTTCTTTTGAACGTGGATTCGGCATCTTCTCACCTGTTTTTTTATTTATGACATAGTCTCTAAAGCGTACCGCGTCATCGTAGTCAGATGCCATCCAGAAAAATCTTTCTTCTATAATATCCATATCAATAGAATATAAATACTTCTGCTTTTGCGGCCGAAATATATGATTTCCTTTTGCAACAACATCTTTCATATCTTCCAATGATGCCTCACGAATGCCATCAACTCGAAGAAGAAAATTACAAAACTTCATTTGTTCATCCTCTTTTTTATGCCATCATATTATCCGTCCACATCTCACACTGGCTAATGACCGTGCTGATTGCTGTATCATAATCTTCCGGCGGATACTTATATTTTTTCAGCAAGTGCTTCACCATCTTACGCATACTCGCACGGGCAGTTTCTTTTTTCTGCCAGTCTATCGTCCGATTTTTGCGCAGCATTTCCGTAAGTTCTCTGGTCAAGTCAATCAATTCATTATTTTGATAGAAGTCCTTTATGTTTTCCGGCTTTGTCAGAGCATCGTAAAAAGCCAGTTCTTCCTGCGTCAAGCCCAGCTTTTTACCGTTGTTATACAGTTCTGTAATCTCCTGTGCCGTTTTCAGAAGTTCCTTGATGACCTCCTCGTTTGTAATCAAGCCATTGTAGTAAGAGTTCATCAACTGTGTAATCTTTTCTGAAAACTTCTGAGACTGCACAACATTTGTCCGTTTATACAGTGAAACTTGCTCTGCCATAAGTTTTTTCAAAATTTCTACGGCAATGTTCTTTTCTTTCATTTTTGAAATTTCATCCAACACCGCCGGGTCAAACAGGCTGATATTTTCATCTGCCTTCTTACTGTCAAACAAACTGATAACACCTTGACTCTGGATACTTGCTTTCAGCAGTTCATTGATTTGAGCATTGATTTCTTTCAAAGAAAGTGTCTTGCCGCCACTCCCACCATAGGTGATCTTCACCACCGTAGAACGGACTGCTTCCATATAGGCCGCTTCATGTCGCTCCCGCTCCGTGGTCATGCTGGAACACAGCGAATGCGACTGTTTCAGCAACAGAGCTTCTCGCAGGAACAGATCTTTGCGCTTGGGTGCTTTTGCGTCCAGAACAAAGTTTACGCCGCCAGTGACCAGCTTTGCCATCATCAACGGAGAACCGCCAATAAATCCGCTGAAATCAAAGCCGTGCAACAAATCTTTGCACACCTGAAGCTTTTCCTGAAACTTTGGATAAGCAACTTTGGCAATGTCCATATCGCCATATCGGGACTGGTCACGCTTGGTATACTCCTTCATAGCGGCTTTGAGGGCAGATGCAATGCCAACGTAATCTACAATCAAGCCGCCCTCTTTGTCCTTAAACACGCGGTTGACACGCGCGATGGCCTGCATCAGATTGTATCCGTGCATTGGCTTGTAAACATACATCGTAGCCAGTGAAGGCACATCAAAACCTGTCAGCCACATATCCACAACAATGGCAATCTTCATCGGGTCATCGTTGTCTTTGAATTTCCTGGCAAGTTCTTCTTTGTGAGATTTTGTACCGATGATTTCTTTCCAATCCTCCGGGTCATTGTTGCCACCCGTCATAACTACGCCGATTTTTTCGTTCCATGTCGGGCGCAGCTCCAGAAGTTTTCGATAAATCTTCATCGCAATCGGGCGCGAATACGCTACGATCATTGCCTTACCTGTCAGGAGATTGGCGCGGTACTTTTCGTAGTGGTCGACAATATCTTCGCACAGGGATTGAATGGTAGAATTTGCCCCCAGCACACTCTCCATCTGCCCCAGCATCTTTTTGCTTTTTTCAATCGTTGCAGCGTCCGATTGCTGTTCCAGTGCGTCGTAGGTCGCATCAATCAAGGCCAGTGTATTCTGGTCGAGGTGGAGTTTGATAACACGGCTCTCGTAGTAAACCGGACGCGTTGCGCCATCCTCCACAGCCTGTGTCATATCGTAAACATCGATATAATCACCAAAAACTTCACGCGTATTTCTATCTTTTGCCGAAATCGGCGTTCCCGTAAAGCCTATGTAGGTTGCATTTGGCAAGGCATCATGGATGATACGGGCATTGCCAATGACCGTATGTGCTTCTTTTTCGCCCTTTTCATTTTCTTTGATGACAATTTTCTCATCAAAACCATACTGTCCACGGTGGGCTTCATCCGCCATCACCACAATATTTCTCCGTTCGGACAGCGGCTTCTCGCCACGCTCAAACTTGAACATCGTGGTGAAGATAATGCCATTTGCTTTTCGACCATCCAGCAGGTTGCTCAGATTTTCCTTGCTGGTTGCCTGTACAGGTATCTGGCGCAAAAACGGCGCACACTTGGCAAACTGCGTGTAAAGCTGATCGTCAAGGTCAATGCGGTCAGTCATCACAACAATAGTTGGACTGTTCAGAGCTTCTTGCAGCAAATGGGCATAGAATACCATCGACAGCGATTTTCCACTGCCCTGCGTATGCCAGAACACACCGCCCTTACCGTCCGTTTTAGTGGCAATTTTAGCTTTTTCAATTGCTTTCCGCACCGCGAAATACTGATGATACCCCGCCAGAATCTTGAACTGCTTCTGTCCATCGCCAGAGAACAGAATAAAGTTTTTTAGGATGTCCAGCAGCCGCTCTTTCTGGAACATTCCCTCATAGAAGGTGTCAAACTGCGCATAGGCGGTGTTTTCGTAATCGCCATCCTTTGTTTTCCACTCCATGAAACGGTCAAGCCCGGAAGTAATCGTACCTGCTTTGTTGGTAGACAGGTCGCTGATCACGCAGATGACGTTATAATAGAACATGGAGGGAATGTCCTGCATATAGTTCCGAATCTGATTGTAGGCGTTTTCTGCGCCCACTTCATCCTTGGAAGGGCTTTTCAGCTCCATCAAGACCAGCGGCATTCCGTTGATAAACAGGATGATATCCGGGCGGCGATTATTTCCGTTTTCCACGAAGGTATACTGGTTTACTACATAGAAATCATTTTTGTCTGCATCTATGTAATCAATCAGCTTTACTACCGAAGACCGTTCTTCACCCTTGACTGCGTATTTGACCGTGATACCATTTTGCAGATAATCCATAAAAACAATGTTTTTCTGCAACAGGCTTCCGGCATCAAAATCATTCAGTTTCAGAATCGCTTCGTCAATCGCCATCACCGGGAGATTCCGGTTCAGCCGCACCAGACAATCCCGCAAAACATCATCCAGCAACGGGCGGCTGTAATCCGTCCGGTTCATATCGGGAGCATAGATATGGGTGTAGTCCATGTTCTCAAACAATTCGATTATGGCTTGTTCAAAGGTGTCTTCATTGAAAAGCATATTCTTTCTCCACCAATAAATCAATCTTGATTTTTTTCGAGCTCTTTTGTGATGGCATCAACTATATCGTCAATGATTGACTTTGACACAGTTTTTGCCATAGGGCGTTCCATCGATGAATATTTCTGTAAGGCATCTGCTAAGGCTTTTCGTGCCTTACTCTGCCCGATTTCTTTGTTGTACCAATCAGGAATTAAGCTTTCCTGAACTGCAACATAGCATTCATCAAAAAGAATCGGATTGATTTTCTCTTTCAAAATGTCTCTAACGATTTGACTATATTCGACATGTAGTGTTTTCTCCAGTGTTGCAGTATCACCATTCATTGAAGCCACATCAAACATTTCAAATGGCTCATCTTGTAGGGATGGCATGTTTACATGTACATCTTTTATATACGCCATTTGGTGTTCCAATTCAGGGAACAGGCTTCCTTCGTTTATATTGTAAAAATCTAACTCCCTTAGAATGTGCTCTTTTGATTCTGCCGGGATTCTAAAGCTGAATTCATCAAATTCGTCCCGAACATTTTTATAGGCTCTTTTTATAATGTATTCTCCAGCCCCCTCTCCTGCGATCTGAATATTATATTGTCCGCAGATCAAGAATGAGCCATTTTGCCTTATCAAACGTTCGTTATTAAGATTTGATAAAACAAAATAGTTGTTCTGAATGATTTCAATGATACTCTTATATCCATTTTTTCTACAATTGACCGCATCAGCTTTTGAATAGATGCCTTCCTTCTGAAGCTTGTCGAGTAACGTTTCCAACTTGAAGTTTCCTGTTATCTTTTCTGTTGCCAAATAGGACAGAACCTTAATCTCATCATCGTCATACGATTTTCCATACTCCTGCTTAAAATAAACGCATCCGTCTGTTGGCGGCAACAACACAGTCTTCCCATCTGAAATCGATATATCTTGATTGGTCTGGCACGCAAAAAACAGAGCAACCAATGGATTTTCTGTAACATCCAATAGTCTTGTTGGCAGTCCATAATGCTGCAACTTTGCAAGCTTTTCAAACGCCGTCATCGTATCGCCAAAGTCTCTTGGGTTCCGTATGTACGCAGCACGAATCATATCATATTCGTGCGCCAACATTCCGTTACGAAATATTCCCGGCATAACATTCCAATCATAGCTGGCTTGTCCTCGAAAGAAATAATGCTTCGCGCTCTCTTCGAGTTCGACATTAGCTATTTCATTCTTTATCAGCGAAATTCCGTCCAAATAGTCATTCAGATCCCAGATAACCCAACTGTCATGGCTACTGGTTCGTGTTTTGTCAGAATTATCCATGTTATTCCTTCATTTCTTTTATAAACGATAATTTA
>ENA-OWZM01000108-OWZM01000108.1-human-gut-metagenome-genome-assembly--contig:-NODE-108-length-63843-cov-50.055_pt1 | contig 63843 bp, 40 predicted proteins | sample MGYA00249259_ERZ652113 | MGnify/ENA primary metagenome ERZ652113 (study PRJEB26925, sample SAMN05827264) | human gut metagenome | biome: ENVO:2100002; feature: ENVO:00000062; material: ENVO:00002003...
TTTTTATTGCTTATTATCCGCACCCAAAAAGTTGCATTTATAAGTTGAACTCAAGAAGAAGCAAAATTCAATGATGAAGGAGTACTCCAACCTTTATCATAATTTTCCAGCCAGTACATATACTTGGTACGTCCACTATCCGAATAGTCAAAAGTAGAGAAATCTATTAAGAATGAATTTTGAAAATACTTCAAAGTGATTTTATCCGAATAAGCCAGAGATTGTTTCAAAGGAGAGTCCTCCATAGTAGGATTTACCTGAGTACCATTCACATGCAGGTCTGTAAAAACAACAGGAGAAAAAGTTTCACTGTCCTGTATCTTATCCGGATCAATGACAAGCAGCCCATAATTAGTACCGAAAAGTAATTTACCGTCTACCCCCACACAAGCACTGTTCTCACTATAAACATTACCTAATGTATAGGAAGAAAAGAAATAATTCTCAAAGGAGTGATTGTTTGGGTTGAACTTAGAAATACCATATTCAGTGGCAACCCATAAGTTTCCGTTATTATCTCCTAAAATAGACTGAATCACATCATTGACCAACCCTTCAGAAGTTCCGTAATGCTCATATTTCAATGAACGGTAATTATCTTGAGGCTCACAGAGATTCAAGCCGGAGCCGGAAGTTCCCACCCACATACGTCCTTTTGTATCCCGGTAAATACATCTGATTTCATTGCTGCAAAAAGTTCCGTTGGTATAATTGAACAGATGATAATCATCACTATTAGCTATCAATGAATCCGGATGAAAGATGCAAACGCCCTCACTGGTACCCACCCAGATCATGCCATTATCGTCTTCTTCTATCACCCGTATCATACGCAGACCAAATTTCTGCTGTAAAAAATGACGGAAGTTATATTTACCATCCTGCATCGGTTCGGCCAGTTCAAGCCCGCCTCCAAATGTACCGATCCACATCCTGTCTTTTCGATCCTTATAAAGAGAGAATACATTATTATCTGCTAATGAAGCTGGATTTGAAATGTCATTGCGGTACCATTCTTCTCCTATTTTCAATCCGTTTCCACGGGTTCCTACCCACATCTTACCCCTATTATCTTCTGCGATCGCATAAATATTGGAATGGAAATATTGATTGGTCATTTTAGAATGAAGATTCGAATCAAATGTGTACAATCCGCCTTTACGCGTTCCAACCCAAATATCTCCATCCGGCATTTTTGTCAGCATACGAATTGTATTCGAACGGTCAAACAACTCACGGGACTCCGGGTATATGCGTGAAGTACCCTCATTCAATACAGAAATGCGGGACAAGCCGGAATATTCGGAACTTACCCAAATGCCACCGGCACGATCTTCCATTACATACAATAGAAAATCAGAACTTATGTGACTTTGATCATTTATATTTGCCAGAAAATGTTCTAGTTTATCCTCTGTTGTATCATAAGCAAAAAGTCCGTTACCATAAGTAGAAATCCAGATAATTCCCCGGGAATCATGAACCATGTGATAACGTTCATAATCAATATACCCCAGTTTATCCTCAGGAATCAATTGAAATTCTTTTTTTGCCCCATTCTTGGCAAGAATGTAAGTGACATGACCGGTATGATTATATATCCAAAAGTCTCCGTGATTATCACGAATGACTTCACCATTTTTAACATTGAGGTCTGCATCCACGCTGATCCGATGCGAATTAAGATCATAGTTGTAAACTCCCGTATTAGTCAGTATTACCCACTTATTCTTTAAAAGAAAATTGCCTGTAGGAGCCGTTTTACCTGCAATAGTCGAAAGAGCAGCTACCTTTGTTATTTTCTGACTGGCAGCCTGGTGGCAATAGACATCGCCGTCTGCCGTTAGAAAATACATATTATCTTTAAATGCCAGAGAAGAAGTAAAATGAAGCAAACGATCTTCCACTTTATACTGACCGTCAGATACAGATACCAATCCACGTTGCGTTCCAATCCAAATTCGCCCACCGGCATCTTCATTAATAAATTGTACCCGGTTATCCGGCAAATTACCACGTTCCGTCTTAAATTCAGTAGATACCATTTTCCTGTCTTCCTGGTGGACGATTCTACGACATCCATTGGCCGAATGCCGAAGCCATACATCCCCATTGGCAGCAATAAATACAGCTGAGTAATTCTGCTCCAACGCACCGGTTCCTGTATAATCAACAAAGCAAGCACGCTGCAAATCATAACAACTGAATAGTTCCGGAGTAGTAGAAATCCACAGAAAACCATTTTTATCTTCAGTCAGGTCATAAATCCGGTTATCTGCCAGTGAGACTTTCTCGCCGGACTCCGGACGGAAGGTCAGGAAAGAATTGCCATCATAGCGACTTAATCCGTTCAAGGTAGCTAACCACAGAAAGCCTTTACTGTCCTGATACATGTACCGAACCGAATTATTCGGTATACCGTCACTCGTTCTCATTTGTTTAGAACGGAGCTCAATACCCCCATAAACCGTATTGAAGATAAGAGTTATGAAAAGTGCGACAAGTAATAAGCGCTTTTGTGTCATAATAGATTCCAAGATTAATGATAAATGCCAGACAAAAGTAATCAAGATAGTTGAAATAATAAAGAAACAATCATAAAATAGTATTAGGAGGATGCCTGTTTTTTATCAAACATCCTCCTAAGTCTGAATCTGCTTAGAGAGTTTTAATCCATATGAAATACTTCCGGCAGAGGAATCGAAACGGGTGAATTATCCGGATTCACTTCCATGATATCTGCCATATAGTCCCACCATTTCTGTACAATCTCTGTAGTTCCCAAGTCCTGCGAGCCTCCCTCACCTTCCGTTTTCTGGAAAGCAAAAAGGATGTTGGTTTCTCTATCCCAATATATAGAATAATCTGATACTCCATTTTTTGAAAGCAGGGCTTTTAGTTCAGGCCAGATAGCGGCATGTCTTTTTTCGTATTCTGCTTCATAACCCGGTTTCAAATACATTTTAAAAGCTTCTCGTTTCATGGTTCTTATAGTTTAAAGTTATTCTTTCGTGTCTTCCTTATCTACGGCAAAAATAGGAGCTGTTGTCTTTTGCTTTTCCTGATAATACTGCACGGCACTATCATTCATCTGAGGATGCTGAGTGTTCAGCAAACGAATCATTTCCGCACCGGCCCAAAGTACCGGTCCATATCCGTGCGCCGCATATACATTGACCGGACGATAATAATAGAAAGCCGGATCAAAAGCCATGCCAGTCCCCACACAAGTACCTTCTACCTGTCCTTCTTCGTTTATCTTTCCGGCTACGGCATGCCATCCCAACTGGGCAACAGGACCATAAGCAATTGCGTCAATCCAACCTTTATTGATAGCATGTGCCAGACAATATACATAAATCGCAGTGGCAGAAGTTTCCAAATAAGAATCATTCCGGTCGAGCAACTGGTGCCAAAGCCCTTCTCCGCTTTGCAAAGCCGTCACTCCACGTACATGGGCACGGAAATAATCCATCACTTTCGGACGCTGAGGATAATCTTCCGGTAATACATCCAGCAATTCACAAGCTGTCAGCATCGCCCATCCATTCGCACGTGCCCAACAAAAAGCCGGATGATCCGTACTGCTCTCTACCCATCCATGTCTGTACAATCCTTTTTCAGGAATAAACATGCGATCGGCAAATTGCAGGAATTGCTTTACCGCTTCAGCCAGATATCGGTTCTTTGACTCTTTATCATAACAACTCATCTGTGCTACTGCCGGAATCCCCATAAACATGTCATCCAGCCAAAGAGTATTCCGCTGAGGACGATTACGTGCAAATGTCCCGTCCGCCAGACGATATTCTTTATTGATAATAAAATCAAAGTAATTCTGAATTAATCCGTCAACAGGAAGTGTCTGGTCTTTCAACCGTAGTTTGATCATGGCAGCACATACGGCTCCCGCATCATCTAATGCATGAGGAGTCAGAATTTGCAGCAGCTGTGAATCTGTCTTCCCTTTTTCTGTATAGACACGTTTGAAATGTGGAGCAACTTCCGCCAAAAAGCGAAAACGGTTTTGAACATAATCAGCATAACGCTGATCTCCCGTCGTTTCGGCAGCTGCTATCAAAGCGGAGTAAGTGACACCCCATTCGTAACTTGCCAGACGGAAAGCTCCCCGCTCCAGCTGTGCCTCATCCCCCATTGTTGTATAATCCGTAATCACTTTACCGGTATTCTTATCAACCACACGGGCGGGTGTTTCTTTATCTATATAATTAAATACACGATCTATGTCCTTCTTAACTTGCTCGGGCGACAAATCTCCATAAGTACCCTGATAAGCAGGTTGCAATAAATGCAAGGGTGTATTTGAATCATTGACAACTGTTTTCTTTTTCTGTGCAACGGCAGGCAGTGCTACCAATAATGCGGCAACGGTAATAATACGATAATTCATCATTTACTTTTTAGGTATTTTACATCCTCTGAATACAGTTCCCCGCAGTTCCGGACCAAAGTAGAATCCAGGCTGGGTAGGCTGATTATAAGCAACATTCTGAGTCGCAATACTGATACGGTAAACAGGATCTTCCAGAAAAGTATGAAACCGGTAATCAGTGGGAATAGTAGAAACATACAGTCTCAGAGCTGTATTATCGGCTGTACGCAATAAGACTTCTTCACGCCAGTCTCCTACAATATCTCCTTGCAGACATGGGGTTGACTTCGTACCATTGTTAGAAAGTGCGCCTTCAAAAACAGCGATACGTTCACAAATCCCTTTTTCCCAATTATATTTGCTGACTACATTTCTATCCAACAATTCACGCAACAAATCACCATCCCACCAGACAGCCATATTAGTTGATAATCCTCTGACTCTGGAAGCAACCACTTCTCCTTTTACATTTCTGATGCCTTTAGAATCCAAAGACCACATTTCAACTCCGGGATGAGTCGGATCAATATCGGCAGCCATACAACGACCTACATCCGTATTACTTTTTATCTGGAATATGACTTCTCCTGTAGCTGCATCCCGAAAAGTAGAGCCATCCCTTCTGTTCTCATGGCAACTCCAGACCTGCAATCCCGGACGGGACGGATCAAAGTGAGTCAGATGCATAGCATCACCATGTCCCATACGAGTAGAATAAAGTCCTGTCCCGTCATTGTTTATCGTACATTGTCCATATACAATTTCATCACAGCCATCACCATCTACATCAGCTACCCGAAGATTGTGATTACCTTGTCCGGCGTAATCTCCGCACCCGGGATTATTACTGTCAAATACCCAACGGTTCTTCAGATTTTTACCATCCCAGTCATAAGCGGCCAATACCGTACGCGTATAATAACCGCGACACATCACCACACTCGGATGTACTCCGTCCAGATAGGCAATGCAAGCCAGAAAACGATCACTACGATTGGCACGCCCGTCTCCCCAATCCATCAGATTGCCACGTTCGGGCACATAATCAATTGTCTGCATCGCTTCTCCGGTCAGTCCATTAAAAATGGTCAGATATTCCGGTCCGGTCAGAATACGTCCCCGCTCGTTCCGATAATCCGCATTTGCATCTCCGACCACTTTTCCTGTGCCATCCACAGCTCCATCACCTGTTTTCATCACTACTTCCGCACGACCGTCACCATCCAGATCAAATACCATGAATTGAGTATAATGTGCGCCTGCACGTACATTACGTCCCAGATTAATACGCCACAGTTGCTGTCCATTCAACTTGTAACAGTCGAAAATCACAGGACCGGTATAACCATCATGGGAATTATCATGTGCATTGGAAGGGTCCCATTTCAGAATAATCTCATACTCACCATCTCCATCCACATCCCCAATGCTGGCATCATTCGGAGCATAAGTATATGCCTGTCCCGACAGAGTAGTCCCTCCTTCGGGACGTACCAACGGAATATTCAGATACCCTACCGGAGCATCAGCCGGCAACTGATAATTGCTTTCTGTTTTACCTTTTATAGCTTTTACTGTATAAAGTGCGGGGGCTGTCCCCTGATAAGAGTCCTGAAAGAAAGTGGCGTTTTTCAGCGGATGTTTATTCACCTTTTTACCATCCCGATATATATCAAATGATTCATCCATTGGATCTGAAGATAAATAACGCCAAGAGACAGCGACAGTTGAGGGATTCTCACGAATGGCAATTACGCCGCGTCCTAAATGCTCGCGTTTCAGTTTTGTGAAATCATAGTTTGGCTGGGCTGCTATAGAAGTCGCTATTACCAACAAACTAAAAAAGATACTTGTACATTTCATAGTCTTATCATTAATCAAAGTGTTCTTGTCATTTTTAGAATTACATCATGCAAAAGTAAGCGATATGGTTTATGAATAAAATAGAATATCGTACAAATCTATGTATAAATTGCCTTTTTAATCACTACAACTGCTTTCTGAAGGCATTATGGACAAATTTAAATACTTGTGGACAATATTCCATTGAAGAGGAAAAAAGAATCCTCTATCTTTGCCTGTGAAATTAATCATAGTAGCTAATTTTATTTATAAACAGTTTTTATACCATGAAGAAATTACTCCTCTCATTCATTACAGCAACCCTTCTGAGTAGCATACCTTGCAGTTCAGTCATTGCACAAGAGTTGCCTGCACAAAAGGAGACTTTAGCAACCATCGTAAAGGTAAACGACTACTTTATGAAAAAGTATGCCGATTATACCTTACCCTCGTTTTTTGGAAGAGTTCGTCCCAGTAATATCTGGACTCGCGGAGTTTATTATGAGGGACTGATGGCTTTATACAGTATTTATCCGCGCGAAGATTATTATAGCTATACTTATGACTGGGCTAACTTCCACAAATGGGGAATGCGTAACGGAAACACGACCCGCAATGCGGATGATCAATGCTGCGGGCAAGTTTATATTGACTTATACAACATGTGTCCTTCCGACCCGAACATGATCCGGAATATAAAAGCCAGTATCGACATGGTAGTAAACACTCCGCAGGTGAATGACTGGTGGTGGATAGACGCCATACAAATGGCAATGCCGATTTACGCCAAATTCGGAAAGATGACCGGAGACCAAAAGTACTATAACAAGATGTGGGACCTGTATACTTACACCCGTAATACTCATGGAGAAGCCGGTATGTACAATGCCAAAGAAGGATTATGGTGGCGTGATCAGGATTTCGATCCTCCTTATAAAGAACCAAACGGCAAAAACTGCTACTGGTCCAGAGGCAATGGTTGGGTATATGCAGCCCTTGTACGTGTATTGGATGAAATCCCTGCCGATGAAACACATCGCCAAGATTATATCAATGATTTCCTGACCATGAGTAAAGCCTTAAAGCAATGCCAGCGTACAGATGGATTCTGGAATGTAAGCCTCCACGACGAAAGCAATTTCGGAGGAAAAGAAACTTCAGGCACAGCACTGTTTGTATACGGAATGGCTTGGGGAATCCGCAACGGATTACTCGACCGTAAAGAATATCTGCCTATCGTACTGAAAGCATGGAACGCAATGGTAAAGGAAGCAGTTCATCCGAACGGTTTCCTTGGTTATGTGCAAGGAACAGGAAAAGAGCCGAAAGACGGACAACCTGTAACTTACAAAAGTGTTCCCGACTTTGAAGATTATGGTGTAGGTTGTTTTCTACTGGCAGGTACCGAGGTTTACAAATTAAAATAAGAGCATTATTTATCAAGTAAATGAAAAACAAAGTACTTCACTGTTTATGCTGGCTCACAGCCATCACATGCAGCCTGCAGATGCAGGCACAAAACAATGTTGCTTCCCCTATGAAAGATGTGAATCAGGTGGCAGACAACACATTGGACAGCCTGAACAAAGCACGTACGGCACGCCCCATTGCCGGAGCAAGCCGTAAAGGCAACCATCCGGTTTTATTTCTGGTCGGCAATTCTACCATGCGTACCGGAACCTTAGGGAATGGCAATAACGGACAATGGGGCTGGGGATATTACGCAGCTGATTATTTCGATTCCAATCGGATCACCGTCGAAAATCATGCCTTGGGAGGAACCAGCAGCCGTACCTTCTACAACCGCCTTTGGCCGGATGTAATCAAAGGTGTACAACCCGGCGACTGGGTTATCATCGAACTGGGACACAACGATAATGGCCCTTATGACAGCGGACGTGCCCGCGCCTCCATTCCGGGAATTGGTAAGGACAGCCTGAATGTTACTATCAAAGAAACCGGAGTAAAGGAGACCGTATATACTTACGGAGAATATATGCGTCGTTTTATCAACGATGTAAAGGCGAAAGGAGCACATCCTATCTTATTCTCCCTGACTCCCCGTAACGCCTGGGAAGATAAAGACAGTACCATCATTACTCGTGTCAATAAGACATTCGGTTTGTGGGCAAAGCAGGTAGCAGAAGAACAGAATGTTCCTTTTATTGATTTAAACGATATCAGTGCCCGCAAATTTGAAAAATTCGGTAAGAACAAAGTGCAATATATGTTCTATATCGACCGTATTCATACCAGCGCTTTCGGAGCTAAAGTAAATGCAGAGTCTGCTGCTGACGGAATACGTGCTTATGAAGGTCTGGAATTAGCCGACTATCTGAAACCGGTTGAGAAGGATAAGGATACCGGATCGAGCCGCAAAGAAGGACGTCCGGTATTATTTACCATTGGCGACAGTACCGTTAAAAATAAAGATAACGATAAAAACGGCATGTGGGGATGGGGCAGCGTAATAGCAGATGAATTCAATCTGAATAAGATATCCGTAGAGAATTGTGCCATGGCAGGTCGTAGCGCCCGCACTTTTCTGGATGAAGGTCGTTGGGATAAGGTATACAATGCACTCCAACCTGGAGACTTTGTTCTGATTCAATTCGGGCACAATGATACAGGAGCGATAAATACCGGAAAAGCCCGTGCCGAATTGCCCGGTTCCGGAGGAGAGAGCAAGGTCTTTTTAATGGAGAAAACAGGAAAATATCAAGTCGTTTACACTTTCGGCTGGTATCTCCGTAAATTTATCATGGATGTTCAGGAAAAAGGCGCCATACCTATCGTTTTAAGCCATACTCCACGTAACAAGTGGAAAGACGGAAAGATAGAACGTAACACGGCATCCTTTGGTAAATGGACACGTGAAGCAGCCGAAGCTACCGGAGCTTATTTTATCGACCTGAATAAAATAAGTGCTGACAAGCTCGAAAAGAAAGGTATCAAGAAAGCGGCAGACTATTATAATAACGACCATACACATACTTCCTTAAAAGGAGCACACATGAATGCCAAAAGTATCGCAGACGGATTGAAACTAACTGATTGTCCGTTGAAGCAGTACTTGAAATAAGAGACAGACTCATCTGAGATTCATAAAGCGGTTAATGCATTTCACAGACAGTGCATTAACCGCTTTCTTTTTGTCACGCCTCAACCTTATAGTCCCAATAAGGATAACTTAAGTTTTCCTTACCAATATTTAGTTCTCCATATACAAAACACTAGAATCATCCATCGGAATAACCTCTTGCATATAGATAGCATCAAGGCTCCAAAGCGCCGCGTCATTTGTACTGATGCTGACGCATTCATCCAAAGGGGCCGGAACTTCGGGAGGAAACAGCGTAGTAATTCGGAAAGGAGGTGCCGGTGTATGTTCCAATCGGGTAAATAAGTCATCCCATGCCTCTCTAGCCATCATTGCATCCCGCTTGTGATAAGCAGCGTATGCCATCAGACGGGAAATCCGGAAACGGCTATGATTCAATTCCCACGCCTTCTGCTTATAACGTGCTGCATGGTCCAGCCACGCATCTTTCCATTCAGGAAGGTCGATCATACGTATCATTTCATTCATCACTTCAAAACCACCCATAATGGTCATTAAATGGTTTGAGGATTCCAGCTTAGAATCGCATTCAGTAGTAATAATTCCCGTTGACGGATCAAAGCCCAACGCTTTAGGTCCGGTAAAAATACGATTGGGCAGAGTCGCTATACTTTTCATCCCGGTTACGATCTTATCCCGATAAGCTGTATTACCAGTACGTTCCCACTCCGTCATCCAGTTGCCGGCATAGGCCAGCCAATCCGGACCGATACGCAGTCGGGCAGGTGCTGTACAAGGATATTCACTACGAGGTTGTGCCAGACGCATGGGATCTAGTTCATATAGTTTTTGATCGGCATCCTTTACTTCAGTCATCAGATCACCACAACGATCATCGGTGGTGAGATAGTAATAGAAACGGTTCCACGCAGCCTGACTGATTCGAGCTTCTTTGGCACCACAACCCCAATGGCTGACGTTATGCCGGCTACCTAACCCTGCATTCGGTCCGATATGGTAAGCATCCACTTCGGCTGTATGACGGGTCATTGCTTCTGCCATACGCCAGATATCTTCACGACCTGTACGCAAAAAGTTATACCACAACCACATATTAGAAGCAAGTTCCGTATTATCCCAGGCAAATCCGCCGATGTCATAACGCCACGTATGACGGACGGGGTCATAAGCATGCATTACATCTCCATAATTCCAGAATCCATACCACTTGTTCTGCTCTATGGCCTTACTATAAAAATTGATATATGCATCCAAGCGATCTTCTACCCGGGAACGGAAAGAAGTACTCCGATCCGGAAGACTCCATACACCAAAAGCCTGCTGCGCATGAAGATAATCCGGCGTAGGCAACAATATCCCGAGCTCAGAAAGCGATTTAGCAGTATCGGCAAAAGCCTTTTTTCCAACATAACCTCCTTGTGGAATAAGTGTCAGCGTAGTAGTACGGGCGATACCATAGGGAGTACTCATTCCGTCCTGAACATCTTCGTAACTGGCATTTAAATCATGAGCTACATTATCGTAGTGACGTAAGTCCATCGGTTCTCCTTCAGGACTCCATAACCATGCAGTGATTGTTGCAGACGAAGTTTTAGCACCCGATATTTCTATAGAAGAAGGATAAGACTGCCAAAAATCATGCAGGCAAAGTCCTAAACCACCCGTAATATCACCGACAAAAGCATATCCTTCACTACGGGTTCCCGAAAAAGTTCCTATCCAGGGATTATTCTCATTGGCACGTTTGCGGATAGAGAATGCATCTGCAGAGAGCTGAGACAGACGATAGTCGTTCCATGAAGCCCAGTTATCTATTAAGTCACGATTCTTCTTGTCAAAAGTCTCATACGGTGGAATACGTCTGCCTTCCATCTGTTGCTGTTGAAGAGAAAGCTCATCATCCGTGTCAAGTGTCAGTTTGCGCCGTCCCACCAGCGGTTGCACCGGTTCACTCCAAACACCTCCATCAGCACAGGAGAAAGCAATATGCCGGTTATAAAGTTCTTCCCGCATAGGGGCTTCCAAACGAATACCCAAAGCACGAATAAAATCCTTATTTTGATCTCCGTCGTACACAAAGCTATGTACTATCTTGATTTGCTCGCTTCCGGCATAAAAGTAAAGACGGACTACAAACGGAAGCCACTCCCGTCCGGCATCACTTCTGTGAATACCCTCCAGTTTGACAAGCGCCCGTACATTACCGGTACGTTCTACTGTAGCCGATTTTAATCTTCCGGTATAGTTGGTAAAAGCTATTTGTGAGGTATTCTCCAAGATCGGTTCACTTTGAGTATTACAGACAAGGCGTGCATTTTCTCCTACTTTCACTCCTTTATGAAATATACTATCTATCAGAAATTCTCCCTGACGAGGGATGCAGGCGGAAATAAGACCTGTCTCAATACGAATATTCTGTGGCGTTTCAACAATCGCGATTGATGATTTACCGCTACCATCATCGCCAATCTTTGCATTAGCTCTTCCTTTTGATCTTTTCCCGACCTTTTTGAGTAATAGTTTATCAGTATTTCCCGGAATAACTCCGGCTATCCCATTCCATTTCACAGAGCCATCGGGCCAGTAAGCCAATACCCAAGTATCTATCGGAAGAGTCTCACCTCTATCAGTAATCAACTGCAAAGTATTTTCCGGATATAATTCCCCTTCACTGAAAGGAACACCCAAACTTACCGTTCTATCTTGCTGAGGAGTATCACCAATCCAGTGCAATGGAATTTCTGAGATTTCCTGTGGAGAACATTCATAATGAAAATTAGCGATACGAGTCCGGGATAAGGTGGTGCGAAAACCGAACCAGCCCTCTGTCAGGGGGTCGGCATCGCGGAAATCCACCAGTCGCACTCCATTTATATAATAACTAACCCTATTATTTTCATTCGTTATCTTGATATGATACCACTTGTTAGCTTCCAGCAAATGGTCCGCATCCGTATATTCTTTTAAGATTGCAGGACGGGCTTTTGCATTTGTAATAGCCGCCTCATTGCCGTCATAACGGCGAAAACGTGTAGTAGAATTATGATTTCCACCATATCCCATATAGTAGAGTTGCAAAGAGTAACAGTTTAGAAAAATCCCACTACGCCATTTCTCACGTTTCCATATATTATCGGGATACTGAGGGTCCGAAGCCATCCAAAAACAATTCAAGTCACTCAAACGATCGCCCTCAACCTCAACAACCACACATGCGTCATACTCAATGGTTACTTTACCACTCATCTTCTCTTTCCTCCAAAGAGTAAGCCCTTTAGGAGAAAGAATTTCAACCGTATCCCCTAAAAAAGTTACTTTATAATCCGGAGATTCAGATTCTACTTTCCAGTATTTATGAAACTGGCGGGCGTTGAGTCCGGAAGTTTTATTGTTTTGTGCGTTCAATGCCAAAGTAATGAGCAAGAACAAAAGAACAGATATGTTTTTCATGTGACAAATTTAGTATAAGGAGTTCCATTATAAGGAACGTTATCACTGGTTTCACATCACAAAATTAGAAAATACCACCCGAATGATAAATAGAATATCATTCATTTAAATGGATATTTGTTCAATAAACGGTCTTCTTCCAGCAAACAGCGATATCATTGATTGTATTGAAAGTGCCCAATATAACAAAATCGACCTGATAGCCAAGCTTTACTTGATATCAGATCGATTTATTTATCTTCAGTGTATATCTATTTCTGAAACACAAGCTCACCCATACGGTCTGCCGTACTAAAAACAATAGAGCAAAGGCCATCTTTTATTTGCAACACTTCCATTCCAGCCAGTTGCACGATCTCCGGTTCAGCTCCTGTTTTACTACTCAAGATCTCTAACGTGGCATTCGCCTTTACACCAACGGACAAATCACCATCGCAGGATAAAACATATTGCCTTCCTTCCAATACGTTGGTAATAGCAACACTATTGGTATCGATGAACAAGCTCCAATTATTGGCTTTATTCAATTCAATCATGTTTCCCCATACAAAACGCTGATTATCGGTGCTCAGCACACTCGATACCACTACTACATCAAGTGATACACTGTGCCCTTCCAAGTCGGTTACAGTCAAGACCACTTTACCGTATTTCACTCCTTGAATGTATATTAAATTTTCACGATACTTGGCGGTAGCATAGCCTTCTTCAGAAAAAGAAAACTGATATCCACCGTTTCCGCCTTCAATCTTTAGTATGCCTTCACTTCCTTCTTTGATTTGAATGGCTGTACGATCAAGTTTCAGTTCAACAACCGTATCTTCGTCTTTACAAGACGAAAAGAGACTGAGCTGAGATAATATCAAGACAAAAGATATTATATAAATATTAATAAACTGTTTCATATTATTCTAAGTTTATCTGTTTTATCTTTTAAATTTAAACGCAATGGATTTTGTAACGTTTCCGTTTGCATCTTCAATGACTGCTTTCACTTCAAGCACACCACTAAAGTCTGACAAGTCTATTGAGTTCTTATCAAACTCCACCGTTTCTTCACCGTCTACAATCACATACATCTTCGTGAACAATGCCGCTTCGGGGCCCACTACACTGGCTTTACTGCCAACTACAACAATTGTCGGCTTTTTCAACCAGCCAAAATCAAGATCAGTAGGTTCACCTGTAGCAAAGCATCCCATTCCCCAAAAACGTAATTCCGCATCAGTAGTCAGTTTTCCAAAATTAACATCAGGCAGATCTCCATTGGGCTTACGATCTCTCATCAATTCCGCTTCTTCCAGACTGATAAAGTCAGCTTCCACCACTTCCTCACTACCATCAAAAGAGTTGTTGGATACTTCACTCTTCGCCCTGTTCACTGTTACGATATGCTTACTTCCCGATCTTGAAACAAAGGACAGGTTGTTCTTAATAATATGATCATATCCGCTCACATCAGTCGGAGGAAGTGCCAAAGGCAACTCACGGTTTGTCATATTATAGTTTTCTCCACTATTGACAGCCGTATTGCTCTCGAATATGATTCCGCCCAGATGATGATTGGCATAAAAACCTCTCAATCTATTGTAATAAGCCAAACTATTGCGTACTTCATGTTGAGGTATTATGTCAGGTGTAGCTGGAAGGTTATCGGCAGACATTCCGTAACCACCGGCTTTAAAACCGGTACCGTCACCAGCCGCTTCTTTTGTGCCGGGCTTGTATCCGTTTAAGAACGACCAGCAATTGATTATCTTCACTGCCTCAAAACAATTGATGAGGTCGAAACCATCATCGCTATTATACCAGGCACGACATCCTTCGAACACATTTCCCGTACCTTTACCTTCACCGGCAGAAGATGAGTTGATGTGACCGCCGAAACCATCGACATTACCACCTTTGCCTCCTTCTGAAACCGAATCATAATTGTTGTAAGCATCACAGTTTAAGATGTGATTATTGCTTCCGCCAAGCAAGTAGAAACCGATTGCCATACCGTCATGCGTTCTCAAATCTTCAAACTTGTTATTATTGGCTCCTTTAACAATACGGAAACATTCTGATTGCGTATGGTCGGTAATAGTGACTTGTGTGCCAATAACATCGAATCCTTTAAGATAAAGATTAGAACCGGTTACATAAAACACCGTAATACGCTGATCTTTCGGTTTTACTTGCGAAAGATCGAAGACAGGTCTCCCCTGTCTATTCGGATTGGCCAGATAAGAAATAGGCTTGCCTGCCTCACCACTTTTATTCAAGTGGAACACACAATGATAAAGTCCGCTATTAGTAGTAGTCATCGGTAGTTGGTCGGCAGGAACCACATAAGTTCCCGGATTGATATAAACCACATCTCCCGCAGCTACCACTTCCTGCACTTTTACTAAAGTTGCAAAAGGTTTATCTGACGTTCCCGGATTAGAATCACTTCCCTCGGGGTCCATATAATATGTCTTTTGTGCACTCATGGGGACTGATAATATCAGTCCCAAAAGTAAATAAGCTATTTTTGTTATATCCTTCATAATTTTCTTTTTTTGATTGAAAAACATGCTATTAATGAGAAGAAGACTTACCTTGCAAGTCCCAAGGTACGAAGTAAGCACCACCCATGATCTTGGCCTTTACTTCCGCTTGCTTAGCCAGATCGGATTCATATTTCTGCCCGACAAAATCTGCTATGAATGAATAGTCATTCCAACGCTTTGCCACACGAATCATAAGCGGATAAGTCTTTCCTTCACAAGGAAACTCCAAGAAGGCTTCTTTCACCAATTCAATATCATTATGCTTTTTGATCTTGTCTTCATCACTCAAACCTTCCAATCTTTGTTCAGCTATAATCTCCTCTTTGATGTCTTCCGGAGTCTGCCACATATCGCGCTTGCCCAGTCCTAAGATACCGCGAACACCATTATCAGCATACGTGCGGCGGAATCCCGCATAAAGTGTTGTCCACAATCCCCAGTTGCAATTCAGTCCTTGCCATTGTTCGCCCAATACTACACCGGCTCCGTAGAAGGGGTCGACACCTGTATTCATCAACACGGATGCCGGCTCAAAACGTCCCATATTATTCAGTGCTTCAATCGCCATAAAATAAAGATCAGAAGTGTGATAAATCATTATATATGTATCGTCATGAGCAACAGTATGTCCGCTCTTTCTAAAGCCACGGTATTTGCGTATCGCATATTCCACATCCTTTTCGATTTCCTGAATAGCTCTGAAACGCGCATCGGATGTTTTAATTGCCGTTGCATCAGCAGACGGATTGAAAGTAGTATCTTCAAAACGTTTTGATCCTGGCACGGAAGCACGCATCATATAGCTTCCGCTACGGTCGAAATGATTCAATAACGAATTCTGTTGATTATATTTATAATCATACATAATAACAGATTCGGTTGCTGTCAGCATCGGCATCTCGGAGTCATATTGCTGACCGTAATTACTCCCGTAACTTCCCGAACGCATATACTTGATATTAGCAACATTTCCCTGATACTCAGCCAAAGCAAAGGTCCTGCTCATTTCTCCAAGAATTGTTGTAGCCGCCTTCTGATAATCTCCTTTCCAAAGTGCGATTTCTGCTTGCAGTACAAAATATCCGGGAACCATCATATTCCATCTTTTATATTCATCGTTTGTAGAAGTAGCCCCGTTAGCAGGATCAAGCCACTCATTCCATGACATATTGTATGTACCGTTTATTCCATCAAAGCCAGTATTCAACAGTTTGTCGCATTCATCGACAAGCTCACTCAAGTTCTTAGGAGTCCGGCTGACGATATCTTTCATACTTTGCATCGGATCATCGAACCATATAGCTTGTCCATATATCTTTGCCAACATGAGATAAGTCCATGTTTTCAACCTCACTGTGCTACTAATCAGACCTCTATAATCATCGTCATCTACGGTAGTGACATGTGTATCTCTGTATTCTTTTGCTTTCTGCAAATAATCATTGCAAGCAATGATTACATCATAATACTTGGCAGGGTCGGCATATGTGTTACCGCTCAAATCATCATCATAATTATAAATGCTGTAAAGGTCAGCCGGTGTATTTTCGGTAGGTTCCAACAGTTCGCCACGCATATCGGTCAGATAAATAGCTTTGTCTCCAATAGCTTGTATCTTTGTGATAATACCCAGAAAACCGGAATAAAGCTCGCTGCCTTCCTTGATATATCTATCACCATTCAAGGTCGTATCATTATTCGGCTCGAAGAAGTCACTACACGAAGCGAACATCATCGCCAGTACCCCCATAAGTATTATTTCTATCTTAAACTTTTTCATTTTCATTAGAATTTTAAATTAACGCCCATTTTCACTGTTTTGGGTTGCATTAGCTTTGCATTATCAAAACCTTGCATATTCTCAGCATAAGAATAAGAGAATTCTGGGTCCATTCCCAGATAATCTGTAAAGGTCAACAGGTTCTCGCCCGTCACATATATTGTTCCCGAACGAAAGAAATTCCAAAGTGTTTTAGAGAAAGTGTAGCTGAGTGTCACGTTCTTCATTCTCAGGTAAGAAGCATCTTCCATCCAGCGAGAAGAGAAATAGCTGTTGCCCACAGGATCTTTCCATGTTGCCTTCGGCATATCGGTCTTCTGTCCTTCCACTGTCCAACGGTTTACGGCTGCAATACTCTGGTTGTTAGTAGTAGACATAGCCTCCAGTTGTTGTCTGACAGCATTGTATGCGATGTTGTCTTTTGAATATGAGAACTCTGCAGAAAGTGCGAATCCTTTGTATTTCAGTTGTGTATAGAAACCTCCAAAATAAGAGGGAGCAGCACTGCCAAGAAGAACACGGTCTTTATCGTCGATGCGGTTATCGCCATTCTGATCTACAAAACGTACATCTCCGGCATTATAACGACGTCCGGTACGGTTGCTGAGATTTGCAGCGTCAGCTTCAGCTTGTGTGGAGTATACTCCATTTGCCTGATAACCGTAGAATTGGTAAGGAGCTTCTCCGACACGGTTGACCATCTGCACACCATTATCGTAACTCAACACGATTTGTTCCTCACCACCTAATGACTTGATCTTATCTCTGGAGCGAGAGATGTTTCCACCTATGATCCATTCGAAATCACGGGTACGAACCAATGAGGCCTGCACTGCCAACTCTATACCTGTATTCTCTAACTTACCTACATTCGCATAATAAGGAACCGATCCATAAACAGATGAAAGAGGCATAGCAGATATCATATCGCTGATTTGATTATTGTAATAATCAAAAGTTAGGTTCAAACGATTGTTCAGTACAGACAAGTCCAGTCCGAGATTCAAAGAAGCATTCTTCTCCGGTTTCAATGATACGTTCGGGATATTAGAACGAACGATGGTTGACAACTGCATGTAAGGTACTGTGGAATAATAGTATCCACCCATCTGTGAAGAAAAGCGTGAGTTACCTGTCAGTCCGTATTCGACACGTACATTCAGCTTATTGAGCCATGTAACATCGAGAAGTGGTTTCCATCCTTTGCCCAGCAAGGTTACTCCTACTGACGGATATGTATAGAAACGGGCAACATCCGTACCGGTAGAAGAAGCTGCATCAACGGCTATATTCACAGATGCCTGTACCATATTATTGTAAGTATAGTTGGCATGTCCGTAGAAGTTTGTCCAGTTCCAGCTATTGATATAACCCAAGAAACGTCTTCCGTCAGTCGTGCTACCCAATGTCTGGTAGAAGTCATTACCGGTGTTGCGTCCTTCTCCTGCATCATATTCGTTTTTAGTAGTCATCAACTGCCATCCGGCTATTGCATTCAACTGGTGAACATAATTAAACGTTTTCTTATAACTGGCATTCAAGTTGGCAAAGAAGTTGGTCGTTACAGCTACTCCGTCGCTTACCGCATTATTCCGCACACCGTATTTATCACTTAGCGGTACTATAGTAGCTTCACTTGCTCCAGGGATAAAGAGATGTTCGTTATCGTAATTATAATACAAACCTACTGTTCCAGTTAGTGTCAGTTCTCGAAAAGGATTGTATGCGATACCGGCTTTCATATTCAGATCATATTGGCGATTACGAGAATCCAACGTATTAATGATAGCTAAAGGATTGCTGACGCTGTAATCTCGGCTCTTGCTCCGTCCGTAGAAATGAGATGCGTAAGTTTTCAGTGTATTTCCCTCGCGGTCTTTTTCGTATGGACTTAGGAAAGGAGATCTTGCGTAAGCTGCCAATATAGGATTCGTCGTAATATCCATACCCTGCGTCTGATAATGTCCGTTCATATAAGCTAAACCTACCGTTGCAAAAATATTCAGTTGTTTATTGACCAATACATTAGCATTCAGTAATGTATGAAAACGTTCCATACTTGTATTATCCATCAGACCATTCTCGCGATAATACCCTAACGACAGGTCGTATTTAGCAATATTGTCACCACCTTCTACTCTGAAAAGATGATCGGTGGACGCTGTGTTCTTGTAAATCAAATCCTGCCAGTCTGTATTATTGTTATACAAATAGTTGTAACGTGGATCGTTAGGATTCTGCATGAAGGGGAAATTTGTATAGAAGTTCTGCGGATCCTTAGAAATAGTCATACCCATATCTGCCAGATACTGCTTGTAATCATCCAGTCCCATCACCGGCATCCGCTTATCGTTCCAGTTGATTCCGTATGATCCATAGTAACTCACCCTAGTCTCCAAGTCATTAGATGCGGTACCGTCTGTTTCAATCAAGATTACACCATTGGAGCCCATTGAACCATACATAGCTGCTTCCGCACCTTTCAATACAGTGATATTCTGTATATCCTGCAAATGATAGAACTGAAAGATATCACGGGTAAAGCCGCCAATCAGTTCCGAAGGTGTTTTATCAGGCATATGAGGTACTCCGTTTATCACAATCAAAGGAGCGTTATCACCAGTCAATGTGCGGATACCGCGCAAGTTATAATAACTGCCTTCTCCCGGCATACCACTACTGCGTTTCATTTGCAACCCAGCAATTTGTCCTGTCAATGCACGATCGATCTTTGTCGTACCCAACATAAAATCTTTTTTTGTGATATTGGTAGCTGCTGTATAATCTTCCAGCTGCATTTCCCCTTCCCGACGGAAGGGAAGAACCATCGTTTCATTGTATTTATATTGATTTTCCGGAATCAATGTAATTACAATATTCGGTCTTTCTTTTACAAGCTGCTTCACAGAGAAATACCCCGGAGCCCATACGGAAATTTCCTTGGCCTTTGAAAGATCTTTCACTTCAAACTGGAATGTACCTTCTTTGTTTGTAGTAACATTCATCGTGTCTAACACTGTGACAATGGCACCTTCTACCGGTTGATTCGTCGCTGACAAAATCTTACCAGTCAATTTCTGGCCTCCTTGTCCCCATGTATTTGCCACTCCACATACGAGTAGCACAGAAATATTAAGTATTTTTTTTATCTTTTTCATATCCTGTTTATCAAGGTTAATACAAATCTACTGTTGGGCGGAAACACCATGTAGTCGGCTCCATTTCACCTCTTGCCCCTTTCGTAAATTCAATCGTAACTTCAAGTTCTTCGGTTTTATCAAATATGACAACTCCAAGATCCGTAGAACCATCACGGTCATACCTGCTATCTCTATAAAGCTCACTATATCCACCACCGCCACGGTCATGATTAGAGCCTTTCATTGTAGAAGATGGAATAGGACCACTTTCACATTTGGGAATCTTCTTCCCATTCAAGTAGAATGTTGCATTCACTTGCGAACGAGAACCATTAAATCCCATATAGAAATTATATGACCCTGCAGGTATTTTGTAAGGCACTGCAGTATAACCGGTAGTCGAAGCTTTGTCTTCTACTAATCGATAGCATTTGAATTTAAAAATACCAGGTTGATCAGTGTCAACGACCCACAGCATCATAGATCTACAGTAAATAGCCGGCAGCCATGGCTTTGGCTGATTTGCACCCACATATTGTTTCACACGATTCATTTGTACATTCTCACCAATATCTTTCAGATAAGTACTGATGTAATTATATCCGGGATAATAGTACTTTTTATCTTCATCCGTCAATTGGTCAAACGTTTCAAAACGTTCCTTGATTCTCCAAATCAATATCTTGTTGGTCGGTATTTTCAGTGAAGTTATCTTATAAGCAACACCGTTACTCAACTCTACCGGATTATCAAGATCTACCTTATTTACTGTTGTACGCCATTGTTGATCAAAAACAGAATAAAAGTCCTGCGTTGAAGCCGGATCACTCTCGTTATAAATAAAATCTTGTTTTACATACTTTTTACTAAAAAAAGCAGTCTGGAATATCCAGTTGTTCAGAATAGAATCTTCACGTTCCATATTCCACGATTTCAACTTCTCTTTCGCTTCTCTCAGTGCATTCTCTATCAAGTCATTAGAAGGTACCAGCAATGTAGCAGTAATGTTCTCTGAATAAAGGTCTAACTTCTTATCTGCAAAATACTGACTCTTTTCTGTGAATACAGAGTCATATACCGTATTTCCTGTCTTATCAATTCCTATAGGTGTACTTGCGGCTTTATCAAATACTCTTTGCGTACGGCTCAACACCATTTCTTTAAAAACAGAGTAATCTTCGTCCGGCAAATCCTTCAGGTATTCTATCAATGCTTTAGGAGTATTAATATAATTTTCCAAGTCATAAATGTAGGCATTATTAGTTTTAATCACCTTCTTCACTTTCGAACCATTGAAATAAATTCCCGGTTCCATACCATCCATCGGTTCATCGTAGATTCTTACGGTCACATACTTGCCGTTCCACATCAACAGGCGTTGTCCGTCTTCCAGATTACTGGGGGAAAGAAGAGCATCTGTTATATGTGCTTCCGCCTTAAATATTTCTTCAGCGGTTGCCTGTCCTTCACTGCCTTCGGCTTTAGTAGTTACCGGTTGATCGGTATTGGCAATAGATTCATTACCTACCACCATGATGGTGTACATCAGGTTTTTCTCCTGCCATGTTTTAATCACACCTGTCTTGTCGAACAGTGCATACATGTTACTATAATCCTGAGCTGTCTTCAGGAAATCAGCTGCCGGCTCATCTACAGCTTCAATCTCTGTATTTTCAATCACCGTATCCCACTTGGAATAGTGCGAATCCCAAGTATCCGTACAGGCACAGAGTCCAATTGAAACCAAAGCGGATGCTATGATATATCTAATTTTCTTCATGGTTATTATTCTATTACAGGTTCAAACAGTATATAATCAAAATACATACGGAATTTATTGTGCGAACTGGCTGCGGGATCTACCACAACTACGTTCAATGTATGAGAAGTCGTCGTTGTAAATTCAAACAATGTTTCTACTCCACTCAGGTCCGATGTCAACGGTGTATTGAAACAATCTTGCACATCCCCTGTCTTTCCATCATAAATACGTTTGTTATCGCCACCTTTAAGTCGTTTCGAATCTAATCTGAAATTGGTCAAACCGGCTTGGCTGCCCTCTTCTCTCGCACCGATAAATTTCATTGACGGATCGTATGCATAGTATAAAGTAATTCTATACTTTCCGGCTAAAATAGGTGGAATAGTCAGGTCCAATGTACCGTTGTAGCCGATATTAACTACCAAGGCATCGTTGTTCATCAACTTAGTCCAGTTGCCTGAAGTGCTGGCTCCCTTTGTGCAATACGACAGATAACTCCAGTCGCTTGCCAACGTGCCACCAGGTCCCATTTCGATCTTATAGGACGAAACTTGCGGAACAATTTCTTGTCGGCCAATGAACTTGGTGAGTGCTGTATACGTATCCGCGTCATCTCGCGAAACTTGCTGATAAAGCTGCCCTTTTCCCTTTGCCGCAATGTAAGAAGACACTTCGGGGTAATCGCAGAAATCGAAGATTACAGGTATCGGCTCAAATTCGGTTTTCACGGGCAGATATCCGTCAATCGGTTGGATATATCCGTTCTTCACGATCTCGTCAGCTTGTTCCTCAATAAACTTAACGCCGTCGTTCAGTCCGCTTTCGGAAATCAGGATCAAATCGTTTGTAGCTTTGGTGTTCAGCATCTTTCTATATTCCCACGTTTCTCTGTCGAAAGGTTTGGGAAATGTACGAAGAGATTCAAGGGTGCGTTCACCGTCCATAATATGATAGGCCATAAACCGGTTCAGTTCGTTATTGGGAAGCTCGTAATCGTTGGTCAAAGCCCCCACCTTAGCAGTCAAATCACTAAAACTGTTGATTCCTTCCTTAGCAAATATAGCATCGGATACGGCAAATACGGTGAAGTATTTCCGCAGTTCAACTCTCATTCCTAACGGACCTTCGAGTACAGAATTGACTACACTTAACGAATCGCTCCATGTTGTTTTCTCCAGCGCTTCACAGAAAATTTTATAATTCCCTTTCTCTACAAGTTTTGCGTAGATAGTTTCTACGGCAGGACTCAATACATCATCGAGTACATATACACGACCATTGGCTGTACGAATAGCTAACTCGCTGACATGAGCTTCCTTATTAATATAGATAGATTTATCACCACCTTCACTACCAAAAGAAACTTTCAACGCATCTCCCGAGAGTGTTCTACCCGGCAGTTCACCGCTTTTTACAAAATCCTCCCTGTCAATAGAGTCGTTAATAACATGATATGTAGCAAGAGTACGGGCATATTCATATCCCAAATCTTCGATAGAAGTGACTCCCTTCTTTTCGTAAAAGCGAAGAACTGCATCATTAGTAGGTGCCAATACTGTGAAAGCATCCTCTGCGCGGTTCACAGCATTGAACAAATCTCCATATTTCAAAACTTTCACCCATTCGGAGAAATCGTCCGGACGACTCTGGAGATAGGTTGCAGCAGGTTGTACATCATATACCTTAAATACCGTATCCTTGTACGGATCATCACAGGAATAACAAGTGATGCACAAAATCATTAAGCAAAATCTTACAATATTCTTCATAGTATATATTAATTTGCAGTTACATCATAATAAGGATTCTGTATTAACATCGGGTTAGTGTCAATCTCACCCTGATTAATAGGCAAATACCATGCATCGGTATTCTTCAGAACCGAACGTATCCAACTGGCACTCACCGTAGAGTTATTCTCAATGATCATATTGATAAACTGATCTTTATATTTAAAATTCTGCGATCTGCCGAAGCGTAAAAGGTCATACCAGCGTTTGCCTTCCGCAGCAAATTCAAGATCACGCTCCTGCAACAAGTATCCGAGCATATTTTCTTGTGATACGGCATTCGTCTGAACACTTAGCGTGGTAACGTTGGCACGGGTACGTATCTTATTGATAAGTTCTAAAGCCTGTGCAAAATTCGCTTCTCCACCTTTCCAGATCAATGCTTCAGCTTTCATCAACAATACATCTGCCATGCGGTAGAGTATCCAGTTGGCATCTTTATAAGAACGTGTTGTAGACAATCCGTCCTTACCGCCGATTCTGAACTTGAAGGGAAGATAACCTTCCGTATTGGAGTTACCAATAACAGTTCCCGAAGAAAGAATAAATGTATTGCCATAACCACGAACGGTATTGGAAGTCACCCATGTATCGGTTTGTTCATCAAACAAACGTTTACACATTGCATTCGAGAACTGAAGAGCGGCGACAGTAGATTGTGTCCAAGGATAAATATTCGATGGAGATGGATATGTACTCGCTGTTGCATCATCATCAGGAGATTGATTGCGCGACTGATCAAAATTCAGTTCAAATATAGAACCGTTGCTGTTGCCCGGGAAGAAGATGCTGTACCATTGTTCCGGGTCTTCTACAAATGCCGGACGGAAAGGGGAGGTCGAATTAATCAGCATATCGGCATATCTCACACAGCCATCATAATCTTCGCTCCACAAACACACGTCTGCCATCAATGCATACAATGCCCACACAGTGACACGTCCTTTACTCATGCCGGTCCAGTCTTCATCGTCATACATTTCTTTAGCGGCTCCTGTAGAAAGTGCATCCTCAATGTCCAGTTTGATCTGCGCAATAATCGCTTCTTCCGAAGATTTGGGCACATCGACCGCATATTCGTCCGTCATGTAGGGTTCCACAATCAGGGGAACTTCTTTAAAGTTGCGCACTAGCGTAAAATATGTCCAAGCCCGCATAAAGTAGGCTTCAGCCATGTTTGAGTTCATTACTGATTCATGATAGGTCTCATCCTGCCTCTTTACTTCCGGTGCATATTTAATAATGGAGTTCGCCACATTCAGTATGGAATAGAAACTCGCCCATTTACATTCGTTTGATGAAGAGGTCAACTGGAAATTCTGTAATTCCTGTTTTGACTTACCCGAATATGCATAAATGGATGCCCCGCGAAGTTCGCCCCAATAAATTAACGTAGGAACTGTCAGACGCATATTGTGGTATCCTTGTGCAAGCACCTCTTCCACCTGTTCCTTTGTTTTCCAGTATTCCGGAGATATCTGTTCGTTCTTCGGCAACACGTCCAGCCAATCATTACAACTGGAAGTCAGTAAAGTTGTTCCGGCTATTACTATGTATATTAATAATTTCTTCATGTTGATATCGTATTAGAAACTTAAGTTAAAACCAAAAGTATATCGTCTGGATACAGGCGTCGTTGCACCATCAATTGCAAGATCTGTCGGTCTTGACGGAAGGTTTACTTCCGGGTCCTGACCAGTATAAGAAGACCAGGTAAACAGATTGTATCCTGTAACGAAACATGTCAGTGAAGTGATACCCATCTTGTTGCAAATGCTTTTTGGGAATGCATAATTCAGTGTCAACTGTTTCAGACGAAGGAAGGAAGTATCTTCCACAAAACGGTCAGAACCTAAAAAGTTGAATCCTTCGCCATACAATGCACGCGGTATATCTGTAATATCACCTTCGTTTTTCCATCTTCTCAACACAGCCGTACTCTGATTGGCATTACCGTTCATAGACTCATTATTCATACGGGCCGTATTCACGACTGACTGTCCGAAACGTCCGTGGAAGAAGGTGTTGACAGAGAATTGTTTGTACTTAATAGTCAATCCGGCACCACCGGTCAATGTCGGGTTGGCATTTCCCAGATAGACGATATCATACTGGTTAATCACACCGTCATGATTGATGTCTTCATACATTGCATCTCCCGGTTGACAGGTTGCTGTCAAGTTCTTCATCACGATTGGTCTACCTTTGGCATCATTCATTACTTTTCCTTCCGCATCACGTGCGTATGTGGCATCCGTGTTCTGATATACTCCCTTGTAACGGTATCCATAGAACGAACCGATAGGACGTCCAACCTCTGCACGGGCAGCGTATTCTCCATTCTTTGGCGAGTAATTCTCCTGTACCATATTGGCAGGCAGTTCAGTAATCTTATTCTCATTACGGCTAAAGTTCACATAACCGTTGATGCGCCAGTCTTTGTTCTCAAAGATTACAACATCCGTACGGAACTCCCAACCTTTGTTCTCCATTTTACCCGAATTGAAATAACTAATCGATCCGAAACTAGTCGTTGAAGGTAGTTTGTAGTTCTTTTGCAACAAGTCTTCCACCGTCTTATAATAATAATCGAATGTAAATCTCAAACGACCTTTTAATACAGAAGCATCCAAACCATAGTTATATTCGGTAGAAGTCTCCCATTTCAAATTATCCAACTGCATACGAGCTTGCTTGGTGGCCGACATATTCATATAGTCTGTTCCCTTCACATAAGCACCCAGATAAACAGAAGCACCGCTGGGAGCACGTCCACTCTGTCCGATACTGAAACGGAATTTCGCTTCGTCCAACCATTTATCTCTTGCCGTTTTCATAAAAGGCTCATTCTGGAAGTTCCATGCAAGACCCACAGCAGGGAAGTAACCCATTCTTTCATTACGTCCCATAGCAGAGTTACCTTCGGCATTGAGAGATCCGTGTACCACATAACGATCAAACAAAGTATAGTTCAATACTCCTACAAAAGAGACATTACGTGTTTCCGATTCGCTTGAATTCATGTCGCTGATAGTAGTTCCCACTACCGGATCGGAAAGATCAGAAGAGGCATTACCATATACTTCGCTATTATAGCCTGAATTGACATACTGACCAGTACGAACTAATACATTCGCAATGATATTATGTTTGTTATTCCAGTTCTTGATATACATCAACTTGTTCTCTGTCTGTAAAGCCAACTGGTCGGAATAAGCGTCTGCACTCTGATTAGCATATTTGTTAACTTGTTCTACTCCTGTCACTACTTGTGGGAGGAAACGACGTGTTTTAATGGCACGCATATTGATAGAAGCCCAACCTTTATAAAAGAATCCCGGCATTATCTCATAATCGGCACGGAATGTAATCTTACCTTCGCGCTGTACAGTTCTGTTGATAGCTTCATGTGCCATGGCAACAGGATTATAGTTACTCTTTCCATTAAAGGATCCTTCAAAATTCGGATCATGATAAGTAAAGTATTCATCGGTCAATGCACCTGTCAGGTCGTTTACTGTAAAAGGTGATTTGTTCGGCATTTTACTCAATGCCTCCGAACGGATAGTATTAACCCAGTTCGCATCCGTATTGGTCTGTGAATAAGAAAAATCTGCACCGAACTTTAACTTATTAGAAAACTGATAGTTAATGACCATTGAAGTATTCAAACGGTTCATAGACGTACCGATAGTAGTACCGATATCACTCATATATCCTAACGAAAAACGATAAGTCGCTTTTTCACCACCACCGTTCATTGAAAAACTGTTATCAGAAACCAATGCCTTTTGGCGTACATAATCCAACCAATTGGTATTTTGGTTATATTCATCATAGTATCTCCAGTCCGGATTGTCACCGATTGCCGGTGCATCAGATAACATATTCAGATATTTATTTCCCGGATTATTCAGACCGATGTATTTGGCAGAATTCCAGATAGATTCCTGCATAAGAGAAGTATATTCCTTACCGTTCAGCATCGGAATAGTACTCGGATCCTCCTTCATCGTCCATTTAGAGGAGAATGAAAAACGAGTTTTACCAACCGTACCTTGTTTTGTCTTAATAACCAATACACCGTTAGCACCCTGAGTACCCCAAATAGCAGTAGCCGACGCATCTTTCAATACTTCAACTGAGGCTATATCATTAGGTGAGATATTTAAAAGGGCACCTAAGTCTTCTTCCGTAGCTGTGCTAAAATTGAAGTCATCACTGATTTCTGTCGGATAAGGCACACCATCGATAACAATCAACGGATCAGAAGATGCATTCAACGTACTTGTACCACGGATTCTGATAGCACTACGGCTACCGGGGTCTCCTCCCAAAACAATATCCACACCACCCAACTGTCCTTGTAGAGCTTCCTCTATGGATACAACAGGCGCAGCAGCAATCAGCTTTTCCATATCGACTTTCTGAGTAGCCGAAACCATTTCTTTGTCCGAAATACCCAAATCATTTCTATTTAACCTACGGGCTGAAACGACAACTTCATCCACAGCCATCGATTCTGACTCCAAAGTCACATTCAAAAGAGTTTGCCCCGTATACTTTATACGCTTTGTTTTCATTCCGATGTAGGAATAAACAATCGTCAGATCTTTCTCTCCTCCAGGGACTTTCACATTATACTGCCCGTTCAGGTTTGTGATACCACCACCCAACGAACGGTTCTGATTGTTTACTAGATTGACATTTACACCAACCAGTGGCTCGGCAGTTTTTCCAAACAATTCGGTAACCGTACCGGATATAACCTTCTGTACCTGCCCTGCCATTTCTATAGAACAGGACAGAAAAATGGCTACCAATGTATAAAAGACTTTATTTGTCTGATTCATGATTAATTAGATATTCAGTTAATTAAAAACAGCGTCTATCAGGTGGAAAGCACCGTCCATAAAAGCAAATGGGAAATTCTCGTATGATACTACCTTACACGCATTTCCATACCGACCGGTGGTTTGATTCTGCAACTGCAAGGTAATAGAAGCACCATTATCAGTATACTTCACAGGAATATTATTGCTGTTACGATACTCTCCCGATAACCAATCGGGTGATCCAAGATACGGACAGCCTGATGCAACCGGAGCATTGGTAGGCGTAAAGAAATAATTAAGTAAATATTCTCCCAACAAGCGTTTGTTTGTAACCTCACCTTGAAGAGTGGGCGAAGGTAAACTCAAATCAATCGTACCTTTCACTCCCGGAATCCGGTCATTATCCAAAGCCTCTTTCAAAGCTTCATTAGTCGGAATGAACCCGATAAGACGCCCTGCCAATCGATAATCCCAAGCAAGTACACCGTCTATGGTAGCAAATATTTCAGCCTGTCTCATTAAATAGGCAAACACGAAATTGGGATATTTCGTTTCCCCGATAGAGGTTAACATCGTCTTCAGGCTTGTATATTCCAATCCATCCAACTTTCCGAATACACCGAAATCACTTTCATATTCATATACTTTTCCGTTTGTCCACACACCGCCACCATCGTTGGTCACCTCTTTCACTTCAGTAAAAAGCGTAGGAATCACCGTTTGCGGATCTTGCCCTAACACACTATTAAACACGTAGTTCGTTGTCATCTTTCCGTCTTTTATAAACCAGTATGTTCCGCCATCCTGAGTAGCATGAACTGCCCAAGGAGCGTTAAAATTAACTTCACCTACTACGGTTCCGCCACTAACGATTCTTTTCAGATCTGATGATGATACAGCCACATCGCCATCTTCTCCGGAAGTTGCCAATGTATTGCCTACTCCATCAGACATCAGACGCATATCACTGATTTCATATCCGCTATTTTTAGTGATCAACATCGTATAGTTGGTTGCAGTGGTAGTATATGCAGCCATCTGATTACTCTGATAGATAGCATACAACGAAAGCAGATAATCTCTTTTAAGGAAAGACGGTCCCATTACAGTGCTGAATATTTCAGGCATCGGGAAATTACTCAATCCGTAGAAGCTGCCGTTCACGCAGATGCTCTTATCTTTCACATCGCTCAACTGGAAATCATAGTGTGAACCCAAAGAGTTGGTTATTCCGCTTATTTCGTCTGGGAATACAATAGATCCACCATATACTGATTGATAAAGTAATATTTTGGTAATCAACGGGTCCAAATCGGTCAAAGAAGAATATCCTCCAGCTTTCCAATATTTATTGAAGAAAGTATTTAATGCCTGATTGGACGGAGCAAAGATACTATAGGATATAGAAGCCAATTCCGGATAAAGACGGAAATTGGAAGTCGGCCATTCCAAAGCAATATTGGGAAGTCCGTTTGACGCATGTTCATGAAGGAAGAGACTATCTACTCCTACTGCATTTCCATAATCGGCAGACAAGTCCTTATCATAGGTATAAGTACTGTATTGGCTATAGAAGTCGAGGAAATCGGAATAATCTGATTTCTTCTTCAAAACATCATAAATAGTTTCCAATGGTTCCAATACTCTGTCTACATTATATATATAGCCGTTGTTTGTTATGATTTGGTATTCTTTAACGCTTGCATTCGACACATTGAACCCGTTATCTCCCGTCCATGTAGAGTTAGGATAGAAAAATTCATAATTCTTCTTTGCATCTATGCCTTTAGATGCAAAGATGTGGTGAGAGAATACAGGTAAAAACCGCTCCAGGTGATAGACGGTTACTGTGTTTTTTGTTGCCGGATCCACTTCCTTCGTAGTAGGGCTGGTACTGTGTGTGCGAAATTTGTAATACATACCCGGTTGCAATACACCCAGTTCATCATCTTCATCGTCGTCTTTGCTTGTTGCACTGTCCTCGGGCCGGAAGTTCTCGAGATCGGTTTTACTATAAGAATAGTAGATTAAGTGATAACCAATCAATTTCTTCAGATCATCTGTCGGTATGTCCTTGACTGAAACATAACCGTGTTCCTCCAGATAAGTGGTAAACGCATCATTGTCCGGAGCCATGACAGTTGCGACACTCTTACCATCAAGAATAGGCCTGAAACCTGATAGCTCTGCTGCTTCCAAAAACATGGAGAACTTACCTCCATATTCATTAGAAAGAACTTCCCAAGCTGTACCTTTCAACCATGCCGGTTTTTCATAGTGTTCATCCATCTTGTCTTCACAGGACAGGAAAAAGGAAGAGAGGAACAATAGTAGCAGCAAATGCCGCTTTCGAATCATTGCATTTCTCATAATACTAAAAATTATATTAAGTTATAATTAAAAATCTGCTAAAAAGGGAGATTGATATCGTGAATAGCATAAAAGACTTACATTTGATATTAGCAACTGCATAGATTTGCAGGCATTCATATAAATTTCGTGGTTTTTCATAATTATATCAAAACGTTAAGTTAAACAAAAGTTAGATTAATGACTTTGAGCAAAATATTTGTGTATAAGCGTATTATGAAAAATGTAAGATTGCCTGTGGACAATTAATAAGCAACTAAAAAGATAAGAAGTAGTTATTCTGAAATCAAATCGATATGCCTTACTGCAGCATAAATTTATAATAATTGGTTCAATATTTCCCTGAATACTTTATCTGCGTGTTCTTGCATTATTTTTATATAATTAAAAATGGGACGATTACTTTTCATACTATGTCCTATACAGTATTCTATTTTCTCGATTTGTATTCCCAAATTATATCCATGTTGTGCAAATGTTTTTCGAGCAGAATAATAAGTGACCTTCTTGCTTATACCAGATATTTCCGCCACCTTATTTATATTACGGAAAATTAAACTATATATCTGTTTATAGGATAAATATTTTCCGAATCTAAGTTTACCTTCCTTCGACAGGTATCTGTTAATAATCTCTTTTGCCTCAGGTTGCAAAGAGAACACGATTTCATTTGCCCCTTTTTTTCTGTTACGAGTTTTATGACGTATATATCTTATATAATCTTTATCTTTAAAGTTGTATTCCAGTAAATCTTTCAGGTTAATCCCACCTAAATAGTAAGTAAGCATAAAAATATCTCTGGTTATGTTCAAAGATGATTTCAGGAATTTCGCATCTCTAATACTTTTTAATTCATCTATTGACAAATCAAGATCCCTAACAGTACTTATTGGCATTTTAAAAAGTATAAAGGGATGAATGTGATAAGTTACATAATTCATTTTACTTGCATAGTTCAATATTACTTTTATCAGAGTCAGATAGATTCTTATCGTCGTATCACTTAAATCTTCCTTATATAGGTACTCTGCGAATTCTTGTATATGAAGAGGAGTTAGTTGAACCAAAGGAAAGTCTCCCTTCATATATTTAATCAATCTTTCACTTGCTATTTTGTACAAGCTATAAGATTTTTGTCTTTCTTCCCCTGCCATGAAACTTAAGTATTCTTTTGCTATTGTTTGAAAAGTTATCCCTTTCTTCTTTTGTTCGTAAGTGATAATATGTATCAGTTCAGTACATGAGATTGTAGACAAATAACTAATGGAAGCGAGGATTTCCTCGTATTCATCGATCATTCTACGTAAACACGAATTTATGTTAACTGCATTTTCGTGTCTGACAACTCTGCCATTTTTTAGCTGACTTGCGGAATCCAACGTAAATTGAGTCGGAATATATCTGGTCTTTGACCGATGAGCTACTGCTATTCTTATCCGATGTCTGCCATTCGCCAACTTCTTAGTCGGCACAATTACAATTGAAAAATTTGCCATATTACTTTTAAGGTTTTGTTTTATAAATAACTATCCTCCATACAACGAAAAAGGAATAAAATGCCCCCCAAACCTTGTTTCTTGATAAAAAAAATGAGTTCATTGCATGGATTTCCGTGCAAAAGACGGTATTTTCCATGCTTTTGTACGATTCTTCATTGGTATTTCTTCACTAACTCGCTATGTTTGCAACAGTTTTTCACAGGTCTTTATAATAAAGAACTCTTTGAAAACAGAATCTAACTTTTGTTTAACTTAACTTAATTGGATTATATGAAAAGAGCAACCAATGTGACAACTTGTTTATGCACACAAATTTCATCTGATAATAGAATTCTTATCAGCAATGGCATTTGTGTGCAGCATTAATTTCATGAGTACGCGAGAAACATCTTAGTTATTATTGAAATATTTATTTTTTTATATTATGAAAAACTTAACGATTATGCGAAGGCTGCTATGGCTGTCTTTTATTCCATTTTTCCTATGGTCCTGCGAGGATAAGATGGATGAACATTATGAAGTTCCCGGGTGGGTAAAAGGAAGCGCTTGGGAATTACTTTCGGACGAAAGCATGGATGGACAATTCTCCATGTTCCTTGAAGCAGCAGAGCGTGCCGGTTATTATGAGATTATGAACGGGAGAGGATTAATGACCGTTATGGCACCGGACAACAATGCTTTTACCGCTTATCTGTCGGAACATAATTATTCGACAGTAAAAGACATTCCCGCCAGAGAGCTGAAAGAACTAATCGGATTCCATCTATTGTATTATTCCTATAATAAAGGTAGTATGGAAAATTTCCGCCCTGAAGGTGAAGGAGCTTATGATGAAGGTACTGAAATTCTTGATCCGGGATTATACTATAAATTCCGGACACGTAGTTCAGGAGAACCGACAAGAGAAGTTGACCCTTTAACCGGTAAATCAGTCACCGTCTATCATCTGGAACGATTTGTCCCAGTCTTTTCACACTACTTCTTCTCATCTAAGAAAATTGATGCTAAAAAGAATTACGAAGCTTTCTATCCCAATTCAACCTGGACCGGTAATGATGGATTTAATGTTTCGGAAGCTTCAGTGAAAGAATATGGCTTAATAGCCAACAACGGCTATATTTATACAATCAACAAAGTTCTGGAACCTTTAGGATCAATTTATGACCAACTTAAATCTAATCCTGAATATTCCGATTTTCTGGCGATGTATGACAAGTTCTCCATCTATACGCCTAACGATGAACTTACCCAGAAATATGGCAGCGCATTGAATGCAGATACTTTATACTTGCATAGCCACAGATCTCCATTAGCTCCCATTGCTATGGAATGGTACAAATATGACTATCAACGTTTGGACACATTAGCTTATCGTGCATATAGTCTGTTTGCTCCTAATAATACAGCATTGAACGAATTCTTTAATTCATACTGGAAAAACAGCGGATACGCTGATTACAGTTCACTTGACCCATTAATACAGACATTGTTCCTTAATGAATATGTATATAGTGGTTCAGTAGCTTTCCCGGAAGAAATTGTGAATGGCACCGTTACCACCGCTTCGGGTACAAAATATAATTTTGATCCCTATGCATCGGACGTCAATAGAAAAATGTGTGTGAATGGCAGTTTCTACGGATTGGGCAAGATTCAGACTCCGATTCTTTTCAATTCAGTATCCGGTCCGGCCTTCCACGAAAAGAGATTCCTGAATTTCTTATATGCAATGAATGGCGCAAACCTGCTGAGTTCATTCGGATCTGAAAACGAAAAATACACATTATTGATCCCTGACAATTCCGGATTCGAATCAGATGGTATCTTCTTGAATTATTATGCCGAAGGAGGAAAGCTCGAACAAAAGCCCGAAGGAGAATGGGAAGCCGTTTCTTCGGACGAGTTACAACGCATTATACGTGCACATACTGTAATGAGTGAGGAAGTCGAACTTAAAAAGCAAGGAACACAAGTCATCCCTATTCAATCTGCCTTCTGCTACTGGTTTGTTAAAGATGGAAAGATAACCTGTAACAGTCATTTCAACGGTATATTGGAACCGGGAAGTACGATCGATCCATTTGTTGAATTCGAAGAAGTCACCAATAGCGGTAAACCATGGGCAAACGGAAAGACCTACACTTATAAAGCGAATGCAATATCCGGATTATTCGAGGCAGAAACAGAAGACGGTCAGGGAAACAGCATGCAAAAAGCATTGGCTATCTGTCAGGATGCACGTTATCCTTATTATTGTTTCGCACAATTATTGAAACAGGCAGATATGATTTCCGGAGAAACAGTAGCGGGATTAGCAGGCCGTACCATTGCTTTTATTCCGACCAATGAAACGATCAAGAATGCATTAGCCGGCAAACAGATTCCGGGAGCCGACAAGCTTACGGTTTATGAGGATGGTACATTAGGTCTGATTGATTCTGGTAACGGACTGACCGGTGACGAAAAGATTGAGCTGAAGAAATACATCAGTAACTATTTCCTAGTAGCCTCTTCTGTACCTTCAGCTTGTTATCCGGGTTCGAAGATGGAAAGTGGCGAATATGTCAATTACAGCGGAAATACAATTATTTATAACGACCTGGGGACCTCTCTCTCATTCCAGCTTAAGAATGGTACAAAAGTGGTACAGGTATCTGGAAAATACAACTATTTCCCATTCTGTTATAATGACGGATGTTTCCATTTTATCGAATCTCTTCTTATGTAATTTGAATTTTAAGAATTATGAAGTTAACAAAATTATATTTTTCTGTAGTCATACTTCTTTGTACTGTAGGAGAAGTAGTGGCACAGACGCAGCAGATTATCATCGGTAATGTGACGGAACTCATTGGGAAAAGTGCAGAACCTTTGATCGGTGTTAATATTAATATTATGAACTCGCAGGAACGCTCCCTGGGAGGTACTGTTACCAATATGAGCGGTCAGTACAAGCTGGTTATTCCTGAAAAAGAGAAAGACCTGACTCTCGTGTTTTCTTATATCGGAATGAAAACAAAGAGAATAAAGTACAACGGACAAAAGTCCTTAAATGTCACCATGGAATCTATGTCTGAGGCAATAGGTCAGGTAGAAATTGTGGCTGAACGTAAAGACCGTAATGATTTAGGAGTAGGTTTGAAGGAACAGACTTCGGCTACGCAAAAAATCAATATGGAAGATTTGGTAGCCACTTCGCCTGTAACATCTGTCGAAGAGGTTTTGCAAGGACAATTAGGAGGTGTGGATATCACATTAAGTGGTGACCCCGGTGCAAAAAGTACTATTTTCATTCGTGGTGCCAGTACATTGAATGCCTCCTCTGACCCTCTGATTGTGATTGACGGTGTACCTTACTCGGACAGCAATACCAGTGACTTTGATTTTGCAACAGCCAATGAAGAAGATCTGGGAGCCTTACTTAACATTTCTCCGAATGACATCGAGTCTGTAGAAGTATTGAAGGATGCCTCGGCTACAGCCGTATGGGGAACCAAGGGAGCCAATGGTGTATTGATCATTACAACCAAAAAAGGATCAGTAGGTAAGACACGCTTCTCTTTCTCCTCCAAATGGACTGCTAAAGTAGAGCCGAAGACAATCCCGATGTTAAATGGTGACGAATATGTTGCCTTGATGCAGGATGCTATCTGGAATAGTGCCAACTATGTAGGTGTAAGTCAGGCCTCCAATTATCTGCGTTTGTTGTTCAACACACCGGAAATCGGAGATAACCCGGACTGGCAATATTACGATGAATATCATCAGAACACAGACTGGTTGGATTTGGTACGTCAGAATGCCTTATCTTCCGATAATAGTTTCTCTATGAGCGGAGGTGGTAACAGAGCAACTTATCGTCTTTCCTTGGGATATGCAACCGACGACGGAACAACAATCGGTACTTCCATGGACCGTTTCAACTCTACATTGCGTATTGATTACAATTTCTCAAAGAAATTGAGATTTGGCGCCAATGTTACCTATACTCAGACTGACAAAGATGCGAACTGGGCAACAACCGTTCGTTCCGAAGCCTTCAAAAAGATGCCTAATAAGTCACCTTATGTAATTGATGATGCAACTCATCTTCCGCTGGATCAATACTTCACTCGTCAAACCACAGACTGGGAAGGCGTTTTCAAAAGTAATGATACAGGAAGTAGTGCTACTAACTACAATCCGGTAGCTATGGCAAAAGAATCCAAAAACAATACCCTTCAACGGGAAACCAGAGCAATCATTGATGCCAACTACAAAATATTGCCGGGCTTCACCTATAGTGGTTATGTATCTATAAAGATGAATACATCCAAAAACACTAAATTCCTGCCGCAATCAGTAACAGGTGCCGTCTGGATGAACTCTTTTGCTAATCAGGCTTATGATGGAATGTCCGAAAGTTTGTCTATTCAAACTGAAAACAAACTTCAATTCATGAAAAACTGGAACGGCAAGCACAACCTGATCACCAATCTTCGTTGGAATACCAGCCAGTCGACAAGTTCCAGTTACGCAAGTAAAACATCCGGAATGGCTTCTTCCGGCCTGTCCGATCCTACAGTAGGAACATCTGTACAGAGTATGGGTTCCGGAGAATCTGAAGGCCGAAGTGTTTCAGGAATGGGAATGATCAACTATACCTTGTTAGGACGCTATGTATTTCAGGCATTATTAAACATAGAAAGCAGTTCGGCAATGGGACGCAACCAACGCATGGGTTATTTCCCGGCATTTGGTGTAAACTGGAATATTCAGGACGAACCTTTCCTCGCTGCTGCAAGAGAAAAATGGCTGGATATGGCCAAAATACGTCTTAGCTATGGAGAAAGTGGAACTCCTCCCAAAGGTAACTCTGTTTATATGGGTGCATTTAAGTCAACCGGAGATAATTATATGAATATGTCTTCCATTGCCCCCAGCCGTATGCAATTGGATCAATTAAAATGGGAATCTCTTAAGGAATACAATATTGGAGTTGATTTAGGTTTCTTGCATAACCGTTTGAGATTTACTTTTGATTACTATTGGAGAGACAGAGAAGATATCTTAAACAAAAACTTCAGAATACCTTCTACAACAGGATTTTCCAATATTGCATACTTCAACTCGGGGTCTACCAGAAACCAGGGATGGGAATTCCGTACAGACCTGGTATTCTTTGAAAACAAAGACTGGCGTGTAAGCGGTTATTTCAATGTATCACGTAACAAGAATAAAATTACTGAATTGCAGTCCGGCGTAACAGAAGGTATAAAGAATGCCGATGAAGTGAAAAATGGAGAATATGCATACATCACACAAGTTGGCCGCCCTATCGGCTCCTTCTTCGGTTATCGTTATAAGGGCGTTTATCAGAATAAAGATGCTACTTATGCCCGTGATGCAGAAGGTAATGTAATGAATGACCTGAAAGGTAATCCGATTGTTATGAAAAACGGTTCATATCTTTGCTATCCGGGTGATGCAATGTACGAGGATATTAATCATGACGGTGTTATCAATAAATATGATATTGTTTACCTGGGAAACACTCAGCCACTAGTCACCGGAGGTGGAGGAGTAACCGTCAAATATAAACAAGTAAGTCTAAGCGCCTTCTTCCATGGACGTTTTGGCCAATCCATCGTCAATATGGCTCGTATGAACAACGAATCCATGTATGGTTCCAGCAATCAAAGTAAAGCTGTACTTCGTCGTTGGAAAAATGAAGGGGATAATACAGACATACCGCGCGCCTTATACAATGAAGGACGTAACTATCTGGGATCAGACCGTTTCGTAGAAAAAGCTTCTTTCGTACGTCTGAAATCAATGACATTAAGCTACGGATTCCCCAGAAAAATCTGTAATAAATTCAATGTCAATTCATTAAGTGTATTCGTAACAGGATATAACTTGTTTACATGGACTAACTATACAGGACAGGACCCTGAAGTATCTGTTAAAGACAATCTAGCAATAGATACAGCTACCACTCCTGTCTCCAAGAGATTTTCTTTCGGTTTAAATATGAGTTTCTAATACTATTCAGATATGAAAAAGATATTAATATGTTTATTCGCTTTCGGGAGCCTACTTTGCGGCAGTTGTAGTGACTGGCTTGAAGTTTATCCTAAAAATGAGCAGATAACAGCTAATTATTGGAAAGCAAAAGAAGATGTAGAAGCTGTTTTAGCTTCAGGATATTCCTCTTTACGTGCCTGTACCCGTACACTGGTTGATTGGGGAGAACTGCGAGGTGCTTCTATCTACGCCTACAGTGATACTAAAAAACAAAAATTACAGAACTTCCAGATTACAGCTTCTGATGCCTTATGCAGTTGGGCCTCCATATACAACATACTGAATATGGCCAATTCTGTAATAAAATATGCACCGGAGGTACAAGCTAAAGACAAGACCTATTTGCAAGTCACGATGAACTCGCATTTATCCGAAGCCTATTTCTTACGCGGTCTGTGTCATTTCTATTTAGTTCGTAACTTTAAGGAAGCTCCTATTGTAACAGAACCTTATGTAGACGATTCCGCTCCTTACGATATCGCTAAATCTTCAGAAGAAGACATAATCGCCCAGATTAAGTCAGATATTCAAACTGCACTGGATACCGGAGCAGCTAAAGAGTTTTTTGAAGATGACAAATGGGAAGGTGCCAGCAAAGGACGTGCTACCAAATGGGCACTGTATGCCCTGATGGCAGATGTTTGCTTGTGGAGTGAAGATTATGACGGCTGTATAGAATATGCCAATCAGCTGATTAACGCTACAGCTTCACGCCGTCCGGTATTCATGGCTGTTCCCGAACAGTGGATCACCATCTTTACCCAAGGAAACAGTAACGAATCCATCTTTGAGATAAATTGGGACGAAAAGAACTTCGCTCAGCAGGAAGAAAATAAAGGCACCTCACCTTCTTATTACTTCACACTCAGCGCTACCGCTCCATACTTATATACAGAAGCAATGTGCGAAGATTTATATAATGAGAACATTGAGAATGGTGCCGGTGACCTCACCGCTTCCGTACGTGCAAAGTGGGGAGCTTATGCAGACTTGGACGCCACAGGAACAGCCGATAAAAAACAATATTGCATCTGGAAGTACAAAGGATCAGAATATCAGGATTTAAGTCAGGTACGCCCGAACGACGATGCCAACTACATCATTTATCGTATGACCGAAATATTATTAATGAAAGCAGAAGCATTGATCTGGAAAGGTGCTGCCAATTACGAAGAAGCATTGGAAATTATCAATAAAGTGCGTAACCGTGCCCGGCTCAAAGATCTGGACTTGACAGCAGAATCTGTAACAGAAGAAGAGATGTTGCAAGCTGTACTGCATGAACGTAATATAGAATTTGCCGCAGAGGGGAAAAGATGGTATGACTTAGTCCGCTTCGGCAAAACGAAAAATTACAGATATAAAGATTCATTCATTGAAACGATTGTAACATACAATTCAACCGCCAACGTTTCTTGGATACGTTCCGTATTGAGCAATGAATATGCTTGGTATCTGCCAATCAATCAGAGTGAAATTGATTCTAATTTATTGTTAGTTCAAAACCCGTATTATGCAGGTGTAACCGATTAATTATATTACTATGAAGAATTTGATTAGAATTTGTATATTGATCATTGTCGCTGCCGTTTATTCCTGCGACGATCCTTATAAGGATGAAACTTTTGCAGTGTACAACATGCAACCTATTTCATCTTACCTGAGTACCCGTCCTGATGATTTTTCGGAATGGATCAAGGTGATGAAATATGCCGATATGTACAATGCAGTGAATCAAGCGACTGCCAAGTTAACGCTGTTCGCTCCCACCAATCGGGCGATGGAAGCTTTTTATCAGGAAAAGAAAGTCTCCTCAGTAGAAGAACTGGGAAAAGTCTATGTAAGACAGCTGGTACAATACCATCTGGTAAATGACACGATCACATTGGAAGAATTCTCCAAAGGCGGAGAGCTGGAAGACAAGACGCTGTCCAATGATATACTGGAAGTAACCTTTAATGCAGACGATGCCTCCGAAGGAGGATTCAACTCCATGTATATGAATGGAGAAGCTCATGTGAAGGAACTGGCTATACATACTTCCAATGGTTTTGTTTATGTATTGGACGATGTCATGCGCCCGATGGTCGAAAGTGTCTATCAGAAATTTTTCGAGAACAATAAGAATAATATTCTTGCAGAAGCCTTGAAACGAACCGGATGGCACGATACATTGAATATAATTGCCGATACCATCACGATGCCCGATGGCACCAAACAGGAAATACGCCGGAATTATACCATATTGGGAGTACCCGATGATGTTTTCCAGCGTGAAGGGATTTCTTCCTGTGACGACCTGGTGAAGAAACTGGGAGCCGGAGAAGACTATGAAAATAAGAACAATGCGTTGAACCGCTATGCAGCTTATCATATCCTGAACGGACGTTATAAAGTAGACAATCTGAAGAAATTTGACGTAGATACAGTAGCAACTTGTAAGATATGGGGAACTGCCTGCGAAAATGCAGCAATCAAAATATCCAAAGAAGCAGATGGCAACTATTACCTGAATTACGATGGTGGCAGTGAAATGAAAGCTGTTTTCCGTGAAAGTGATTGCGACTATCAGACCAAGAACGGTTATATACAGCAACTGGAAGGCTTACTTCCTGTTTGCAAAGACCTTAAACCATTTATTCTTTACTGGGATTTAGCCGATTATCCGGAAGTAGCCAACTATATCGGTTCCAACGGAGCAGACGGTCAGATTTTCCAGCAAGAGATAGATGCAAAGACAGAACCGTCGACAGAACTGAAAGATGCAAAACTATCATGCTATGAATATAAAGTAGGTTCTCAAGGAATGCCTGAAAGTAATTTTGGCAATTTAGCTTATAGAACCCTGCGCAGTAATTCAAACTATGATAACCAAGATAAAACCAGAAGATTCCTGCATGGTGATTTACTGACTGTTTCATTGGGTTATAAAGGATGGGTAGAAATGAAGTCCCCTGTTATGATTCCCGGAAAATATAAAGTGACTTTACGCTATTTTTACGCAAACAGTATGAAGAATTTCCGTTCCTACGGTAGTGGAAGTAACGGAGGGCAAATAGATGTCGAGTTCACTGAAATGGAGAAAGCCGGTTCCGTATCGCGTCTTTTATATTCCAGTCTTCCGGACGACAAAGATGCTAATGGTAATTATTTGGTAACTATGGGGCTATTTGACACCGTTCTATACGATGTTGTAGAAATCCCTGATATGAAGGAATATACAATGAGAATCACTTTGAATGATCCGGCAGCCAGTATTTCAAAAGACTTCCGTATCCAGGTTGATTATGTTTTGTTTGAACCAATAAATTGAATCAGATTATGAAAGCATATAAATATATCTTATCCGCTGCAATCATATGGGGAGGATTGATGTCTTCCTGTACGGACGAATGGGATAACCATTACAATAAACAGGCAGCTATCATCAACAATGAAGAAATGACTATTGTCGATGCGCCGGCCATTGAATATTTAGAGTCACAGCAGTCATACAGCTCCATATGCAATTTATTCAAAGAGACAGGAGTCTTTAAGGAGATGGAAGCTGCCGGAGTATCTTACACTCTTTTTGTGGTTGACAATGCACTCATGACCGCAACGAAAAGTTCGGATGACGGCATGGACGAAGAGAAAGTTTATATGGCAAAAAGCCATATAACGACCGCCTCCCTTTCACCTAATACCATCGAAGACGGTCAGCGTCTGATGATGTGGAACGGAAAATATGTGATGATCAACAAGATGGTATCAGAAGATAGCGGATCACAAGAAATTATTTTCAACAGTAACTGTAAAGTTAAAAAAGTAGTGAAGGTAAACAATGGATATGTTTATGAATTAGACAATGTCATTGTTACTCCTAAATCTTTGCTGGAAACTCTGGAAGGATTATCAGACGAATATTCCATCTTTAAAAATGCGGTTCTTTCAAGAAACATAAAGATCTTTGATAAGAATAACAGCCTTAGCATTGGAGTAGATGAATCCGGTAATACGGTTTATGATTCTGTCTTTACGGTGAAGAACCCTTATTTCCTGGATAAAGGCTTGGATTTGGCATCTGAAAGCAAAAAGATAACAATGCTTATTCCATCTGACGAATTGATCAAGAAAGCATTGGATGAAGGGAAAGCGAAACTTAAAAAGTGGAACTTGGAGCGTCCGGATTCAATTTTGGAAAACTGGTGTTTTCAGGCCATGTTTTTCAAAGATGTGGAATATGACGCCGAAGCTTTCGGCAATCCGCAAAAACCGGACTTGACTTCCGCTTTTGGTAAACAGTGGAGAACTACAGTCAATAAGGTAGACCTCGATAATCCTGTGAGAATGAGCAATGGTATAGCTTATTATGTCACTTCTCTGAAACTGCCACAAAAAGACGTGCTGATATGGCGTTTTAAGGATCTTTTCAAATGGTTCAAATACATGAGCCAGGATGATAAGGACAAATATTTTGCATGTACCAACTTAGCTCCGTACGGAACCGGCGGACCTACACGTACCGATGTTAAAGCATGGACTCCGGGATACGGATGGCCGGAAATCAGTAATGAATATGTATGGTTTGTACGTCAGGATGCAAATAATCTGGAGACAATTCTGGATTTCACCGCCTTCAAATTTGATTTGCACAGCGACAATACGTATGATGCCGAACCTTACATCATTCCTCCCGGCGAATATACTTTCCATTTTGGTGTCGGCAAAAATGCGAACATGAAAAATGATTGTGATATTTATATTAATGATAAGCTGGTGGGAACAATAGTCAGGTCCAAATGGAGCAGCTATAGTAATGACCGAGGTGGCGGAGGTGCACCGGAGTTCTACCCATCCAGTCTGAACAATAAATATGACAGAGACGGTGGAGAAGTCGGTGTCTTTACAATCGAAGGAGATGAACCTGTGGAACTTCATCTGAAGTTCGTGGCAAGGCACAATGGAGGAACAGCCTTTACTCCGAACCATTGGTGCATCCGCCCGACTGCAAACTGTTATTAATCTAGATAAGGAACGATATGAAAAATATAAAAAGAATACTTGCGGTTGCATTGCCATTGTTGTTTGCAACTTGCATGTACGGACAGAAAAACTACAAACTGACAGGTAAGATCATCTCTGCCACTAATAAACCTATAGCAGATGCTGTAGTGTCTGTACAAGATACCTTGAATGCGACTACCAAAGCCGATGGAGAGTTCACTTTTAAATTAAGAGACAAATCCGGAGTGATATCGGTTTGGGCACCCGGTTACCTTCCCGTTCGGCAGTTGCTGAACGGAAGAACGGAAGTGGTGATCATGATGATTTCAGACAACCAGTATAAGCACAACGAGCAAGTTGTATTGCCCTTCCGGGGAGATAATACGGAAATTTCCGATTATACTACTGCAACAAATATTACCAAAAAAGATTTTCTTTTGGGAAGCTCTAAGATTGACCGGGCTTTGGCAGGACAAGTAGCAGGCTTACAAGTAAAACGCGGCAGTGGTATGCCGGGTGAAGGCAGTTATTATAACCTCCGGGGTATCCGTTCACTGACAGGTGACAATGCGCCATTGATCGTAGTCAATGGTGTACCTTACTTGCCGGACAAAAACGAATCACCGATAATCGGAGGTCTGACCCGTGATATTTTTCAGGCATACAATATTAATGATATTCAGAACATTACAGTGCTGAAAGGTGCGGAAGCCGCTATGTATGGTTCAATGGGATCGAACGGAGTTATTCTGATCCAGACAGATGGTGCCAGCTCCAACGATATGGAAACGAAGGTAAGCTACTACGGACAGTATGGCGTTACCTGGAGTGACAAACGCATTCCTTTGTTGGCCGGGAAAGATTATTTGAACTATCTGACGGATGCAGGTATGACATATTATAGTGATATGGATAAATTCTATAGCAACTTTCCTTTCCTGAAGGACCCTAATAATCCATTATACCTCAACACCTATAATAATCAGACTGACTGGCAGGATTTGATGTACAATACCGGTTATGCGACAGATCACCTTTTCCGCGTGGAAGGTGGTGACGAAATCGCAAAATATGACCTTTCGTTAGGTTATTCCAAAGAAAACGGTTTATATGAAAGCACCAGTACAGAACGTTTCCATACTCAGTTGAATGGTAATATCCTCGTAAGCAAGAAAGTGGATATCTTTGCTACCATCGGATTTGCTTATATGAACGGCCATTTCCAGGAACAAGGCATGAACATCAAGACCAACCCGATTCTGGCAGCTTATGCGCAATCACCGGTACTCAGTCCATACAACAAGGATAAAGACGGAAATATATTAAGTACTTATTCACCTTACTATTTCGGTAAATGTACCACCATGGATTTTGCGATAAGCAATCCATTAGCTATCGTCAATACCTTAGACGCACATAATCGTCAATACGATTTAAATCTGAGAGCAGGTGTAAACTATACCCCGCTACCGGGACTGGTATTCACAGGAATGATAGGAATGTACTACAATTATGACAATGAAGCTATGTTTATCCCCGGATTGACAGACAAAACCATCGTTCCGATATCCGACACTTATGGTACAGCCAACAACATGGTTCGTTCCGGTGTGGGCGAAACCAGCAACCTGTATCTGAATCTGAATGCACGTTATTCAAAAATGTTCAATCGCATTCACCAGTTGAATGCAATCGCCGGTGCACAGATTCTGACAACCAAGAACGAATTCGATGTGGGTGAAGGACGTAACACAGACAATGACTTTTATCAGACACTGGGTAACACACAGGCTGACGGACGCCGTTTCTACGGTTATGTTAACAAATGGAACTGGATGAGCTATTACGGACATGCTGATTATACCTACAATAATCTGGTACAGGCTTCTGTCAATGTATCAGTAGACGGAGCCTCATCTACAGGTACAAGCGCCAACCGGTTCTATGTATATCCGTCGGTAGGATTAGTCTGGCTGGGCAAGGGCTGGAAACCTCTGCAAAATTCAGAATGGATCAACAAGCTAAATGTACGCGCTGAATATGGTCTGACCGGTAACACCCGCTTTGCAAGCAATATGGGTACGTTCTACTATTCATCAGCCGCTTATCAGGATATTTCCGCCATTGCACGTGTCAATGTACCGAACACTCATTTAAAGCCGGAAAAGAATGCTTCTCTCAATTTGGGACTGGATCTGTCATTGTTCCGCAACCGCTTAAATGTGAGTTTCGATTATTACAATAACAAGATCAGTGATATGATCTGTATGCAACCGACATCATCTATATACGGTTCCGCACCTTATTATGCGAATGTCGGTAAGATGGATAACAAGGGAGTTGAACTCTCCGTACAAGCCTCATTGGTTCGTACCCGTGATTTCGAATGGATTATAGGTGGTAATATCGCCCATTACGATGATAAAATCACTTCTTTGGGTGGTGAAGAAAGAATCATCAATGGCAACTGGATCACAGAAGTCGGAAAGTCGCCTTATCAGTTCTACGGCTATCAGGTAGCAGGCGTGTTCTCCACTCAGGCAGAAGCTGATGCGGCCAGTCTGATGGCAGACAACGGTAACTATTTCCGAGGCGGGGATATGCATTATGTAGACCAGAACGGAGACCATAGAATTGACAGCAAAGACCGTGTAGCTTTGGGAAGTGCAGCTCCCGATTTCTTCGGAGGCTTCTATACTCAGTTCAAATACAAAGGATTCGCACTCGGTGCTGAGTTCAGCTACTCCAAAGGCAACATGGCCTACAATGCCGTACGCAATCAACTGGAAGGTATGAATACATTAGGCAACCAAAGTATCGCCGTATTGAATCGCTGGTCTTTGGACGGACAAGTGACCAATATGCCACGTGTACAGCACAACGACCCTTATCGCAGTACTTCATTCTCTGAAAGATGGCTGGAAGATGCTTCTTATCTCCGCATGAAAAGCGTGACTTTGAGCTATAGTTTTGACAAGACCGTACTTAATTTCTTCCGTTCAGGCACATTGTATGTATCAGGCGAGAACCTTTTGACAGCAACAAAATACCTGGGACTGGACCCGGAATTCTCTTACTCGTACGGCGAAACATCTCAAGGACTGGATTATGCAAAGATGGTACAACCGAAATCTGTAAAATTTGGTGTTAATTTGAAATTCTAACGACAATGAAAAAGAATATACTATTAAAAAGCATGTTGTGTGGTATAGCCATGATGGGTCTTAGTGCCTGCTCCGATTTCTTTGAACCGGAGAACAACACAATGCTGAAAGGAGATGACTATATAAAAGAAGCCAGCGAAATGTATGCAGGCTTTCTGGGAGTCGCAACGAAGATGCAGGCTATTGGCGACAAAGCCATTTATCTGACTGATTCCCGGGCTGAAATGCTGATCCCTACCGACAGAGATGTCGACATGTATGCACTGTCCAATTATGAATCGGATCTGACAGGCAACACATATGCCGATCCGGCCAAATACTATGATTTGATCATCTCATGCAACGATTACCTGCAGAAAATCTACGAATTCAAGCAGGCACATTTGTACAGCATCGACATGGAGCACTACAAAGGATTGGTTGCCAGCACTGTAAGAGTAAAAGCATGGGTCTATTTCACAATGGCGAAAATCTATAATGAAGTAGTCTGGTTTGATGATCCCATGTACGAAATGAAAGATTATTCCCAATACCCCAAACTGAATTTAGACCAGACAATAGCCAAATGTGTGGAATATCTGAAGACAGGTTTTGACGGAATCGACGGAAATCATACTATGCCATGGACAGAATGGATCGCCTCAGACAGTTCACTTTCAGCAGGTGACTACACATTTTGGGATCTTATGACTCCGGAGTATTTTGCACTGTCTGCCGAACTCGCTTTGTGGCAGGGAAGATGGCAAGATGTGGTGGACCTGGTTCTGCCTAAAATGAATGAAGCATTCGCCTCCTCTTCTACTTATACCAAATGGATGTGCCAATCTAACTACCACAACGCATATTCGAAAATATTCAGAGGAGATAATCCTTACGGATCGGCAACTGTTTCGGTAATCACTTATGAGTACAAGAAAAACCAGACGAATGCAACCAAGCAGAATCTTTACTCCGCTCCTATTCTGAGACCATCAGAATTGGGTATAGCCCGGTATTCTGACAAAGACTTTAACCCGAATGCTTTTACTTCGGAAGATTCTCGTGACGGACGGTTCAATTCTCATTTCAGCCAAGACTCATATGGAAACTGGAGAATGCAGAAATGGAGCTATGCTGCCGATAACTTTATTTACATTTATCGCAATGTGGAACTTTATTTCATGCTGATCGAAGCATTCAACCACCTTCCCGAACGTTCGGAAGAGAGATATGTATTGATGAACGAAGGAGTGAGCAGCTATTATCCGGACGGAGGAGTCACTTATCCCGGATTCACCAATGACTGGACACGTGTAGGCGGTGCCGTTACACATACCTATGCGGATACCGGTATCCGTGGCACATGGGGAGCATCTGATACAAGTAAAGGTCTACTATGCCGTGACATGAAAAAGGAACCGGGCAACGAGCGTCATAATGACATCGAACTCCTGAAAGAAATCTGTCTGGAGATGCCCTGTGAAGGTAAAACCCTTCCGGTAATGATACGTATGGCAAAACGTTACAATGACCCCACTATCATCTCAGATTTAGTTTGTTCCAAATACAGCGAAGAAAATGCAGCAATAGCCGCAAAAGTACGTGCAAAGATTGAAAGTGGCGACTACTTCGTCCATTGGGATATCGACAGCACCTCTTCTACTCATTAATTAAAATTCAGCTATTGTCAGTTGATACTTTTCCCGGAAAAGCATCAACTGACAATAGTCTCTATAAAGCAAGCTGACTACAAGAATCTAATACAAACACCGGAAGCAGTCAGAGAGAAGACGAACACTAATACGATTGAAATATGAGAAAATCAGCTGTTTTACTATTACTGACACATTTATTAGTGTTGCCTTTAGTTGCCCAATCCCAACCGGCAAAAGTCTTGTCTGACTATATAAAAGAAATCAACCAATTCAACAAACGCAATCCTCAGGAAAAAGTATACCTTCATTTTGATAATACCGGCTACTTTCTGGGCGATACCATCTGGTTCAAAGCATATACCGTTTTAGCTGAGCAACACCGCTTCAGCCCACTAAGCAAAGTACTGCATGTTGAACTTCTGACCCCACAGGGAGAAGTGATAGCCAACCGAAAACTCATGATAGAGAACGGTCAATGTCATGGTGAATTTCCACTGAAAAGGATTTACCGGAGTGGTTTTTATGAGGTTCGTGCGTACACACGAAGGATGCTAAACTTTGGAGACGACTGTATATTCTCCCGCGTTTTCCCTGTTTATGATGAACCGGAAACGGACGGTAACTATGCAGAAAAAGCAATGGACAGCGGCTTTGGAGTGAAGAACGAACGCAAAAAAGAAAAGAAAGGAGGAAAAGTAAATCTGGCTTTCTTCCCGGAAGGCGGCAATGCAGTAGTCGGAATCGCTTCCCGTATCGGCTTTAAAGCATGGGGAGCAAAAGGAGAAGACCTCCAAATAACAGGTGCCGTCTACAATTCATCAGGCAATTCAGTTTCCTTCCTTTCGACCTATCATCAAGGTATGGGATTCTTTGAACTATTGCCGGAAACAACCTCTTACAAAGTAATAGTCGAACATGAAGGCAAACAATATGACTTTAATTTTTCAGATATCCTCCCGGCAGGATACGTGATGCGTATCAATGATACGAACGAAGAATCATACCAGATAGAGATATCCAAATCCCCCGTCCCCCCCCCGTGACACCATAGCGGTATCCGTATCTTGTCGTGGCACAGTCTATGCAGTAGAAGCCATGAGGCTGGCAGACGCCCCCCTACGTTTTCCGGTTACCCAAATCCCGCCTTCCGGCAGGTTGCATACAGTTTACATTATATGATAAAAAAGGAAATATCCTTGCCGAACGGCTGTCGTTCAACACTCGTCCTTTAACGTATTACCGGCTATCTGCTCAAACAGAGAAACAGGCTTATGTACCTCTCAAAAAGGTAAACATGTCGCTTTCCTTGAACGATTCCATCGGAAATCCCGTTGAAAGTTCCTTTTCTCTTTCTGTACGCGATGCCGGTACGGAGATTTACACTTCGTATCAGGATAACATATTAACCGATCTGTTACTTTCTTCCGATATAAAAGGATATGTGGCCAATCCTATGCAATATTTTGAGAAAGACGACCGTGCCACCCGCATGAAGCTGGATTTACTGATGATGGTTCAGGGGTGGTGTCGCTATGACTGGCAGACGATGGCAGATGTATCACCTTTCAGGTAAAACATTATATTGAACAAGCTCTTCCGATAAACGGTAAAATAATGGAGCTACTGAGGAACAAGTCAAAAGCATACGCAGATGTCATCTTCTGGATGAATAAAGATAATGCAAGTTTTCACAGTCACTGCAAAACAGATGCTGGCGGGCGTTTCTACTTTATGTTACCGGATAGTGTCAAACTTGAAGGGAAATGGCAACTCAGCCTGTCCGTCACAGAAAAGAAAAAGCTAAAGCATTGCCGGATCATGCTGGACCGCCACTTCAGTCCTGTTCCACGCAGCTACTCCTACCCCGATTTACTGGTGAAAGATACGGTTACAGTGCTCTCTGACGAGTTTGAGGATAGCTTAAAACAATCTTTTGTTGATGAGATGCAATATCTGCCGCAGGTTATCATTAAAAAGCAGCGAATAAGAAAGGAAATATCTCCGGAATTTGTTTATGATGTGGAAAAGGATGTCAACAAACTAATGGACTCGGGAAAAAATTATCCCGGTACTTTAGGAGAATATATGGAGAACAATATACCCCACCTTAGAAAAGATAGTGCAGACGGTCCTTATCAATATGCCGGCAAAGACATTGTTTACTTCTTCGATATCCAAAAAGGATCAACACGCTACCCTGCAAGGGGGCTACCACCAGAACAGATGCCCATTGAGAATATCCGGCAAATAACTCTTTATGATCAGTATGCACAACTGTGGGCTGTCAAGAAAATCAAAGAAGAGGGAATAGAAGCCGCATCTCCGTCTGATATAGACTTGCCAACAGTAGCTTCACTACTCCACACCCCTGTCATCATCATGGTCCATCCATACAATGACGGTTTACACGACGGTTATCAGAAAGGAATCCGCCACACTTTTTATGATGGTTATTCTCAGGTGAAAAGGTTCTATCACATAGATCATAGCAATAGTGTACCCGGTGACATTGATTTTCGCCGTACCCTGTATTGGAATCCGGAAGTAAAAACCGACAGTCAAGGCAAAGCGCAAATTAGTTTCTATAATAATACTACGTGCAGGCGGATGAAGGTCAGTGCGGAAGGACTGAGTGACAGTGGGATACCAATTATAACAAAAGAGTAAAGAGACTCATGCTAAATAAACATTTAGTTATCATATTATATTTCATCATCAGAATTCCTTTTTCTCTATGCGCATCCCCAATATCACAAGATGAAAAGGAAACTGATTCACTTTATCAAAACATATCACTTTTTTCCGCCCTCCATCCGCAGGAAAAAGTCTATCTACACTTCGACAACACTTCCTATTTCATGAAGGAATCAATTTGGTATAAAGCTCATATAGTGAATGCCGAAACTCTAATTCCAGAAGTGAAAAGCAAAGTGCTTTATGTTGACCTATTAAGCCAAGAAGGAATTCTGGTGAAACGTAACAGGCATTATATAGAAGAAGGAATGTGTTCAGGAAACTTCTATCTTCCGGACACCTTAAATGCCGGATATTATGAAGTGCGCGCATACACAGCCTGGATGCTGAATTTCGGAAGGATAACAAGCCCGCTTCTTATCGAGAATTTCCTGCACAAAGACGGAAGTATCTTAAGTGATTTTAAAAATGTAGAAAAACGTACGAGTGAAGTTCCTTCTATTTTTTCTCGCGTACTTCCCGTATACAATGCCATAGAAAATGAAGAATACCCAACCAAACAAATGCGGACACGCCCACGTATTAACAGATCATCTCCAAAGGAAGAGAAACAGCGTATTAAAGTTGGTTTTTATCCTGAAGGCGGACATCTGATCGAAGAAATTGATAATAGAATTGCCTTTGAATTACGTGATAAGGAAGAGAAAATAATCGCTCCCAAATACATACTCATAGAAACCAACAATTATAAAGTTCTGGATACACTACAAGTAGTACACAACGGACGGGGAACCTTCAATATCAATCACCTCCATTGGGAAATAGGATTAAAAAATTGCCACTTAACAATTTCCGATCAAAACCAAATATATGAATATCCTTTGCCCACACCTGAGAAAGCAGGAGTAGCCTTGCAGGCTGATATAAATGAGAATCAGATAAATATCCAAATTCTTTCCAAAAATATCACATCTCCCTTGTTTATAACTTTGCAACAAGGAGGAAAACCTGTCCATTACCAGTCACTCGGTATCAAGGACCGTTTCCAACTATGCTTCAACACTGATTCTCTTCAACAAGGCGTACACCAGCTAACAGTCTTTGATCGTGCAGGACATATCTTTGCAGATCGATTATTCTTTGTCAGAAAACAAGAAACAGTGTCCATCACTTTACATGATCACGCTATAAAAGACAACCACCAACCATACCATCCTGAAAAATATTCATTCAAAATACAAGACAGGAATGGTAAAAGTCTTCCGGAAACATCATTTTCCGTAGCAGTCAGAGATAATGATATGGAAGATTTACACTACAGCCAAGGAAATATTCTCACGAATCTGCTATTGTCTTCAGAAATACGAGGTTTTATACAGTCACCGGAATATTATTTCGAATCTCAAGACCTGCATCACCGCAAAGCCCTGGATTTATTAATGATGATTCAGGGATGGAGACGATATGACTGGCAAACCATGGCAGGAGTAAAAACATTCAAACCACACTATCCGATAGAACAGAAACTACAAGTAAAAGGAACTGTCTATAAAAGAAGAAGTTCAAGCGGCGAACTAAAGAAATGGAACAAAGAAGTTTTTGTTCGTTGTCAAATATGCTATCCTGACGGCTATACCTATGATGCAGTTCAGCAAACTAAAAATGGTGACTTCTCCTTCGATGTAGTTCAAATCTATGGTAAACATACCATGTTCATTCAAGCATACAAAAATAAAGACAAAATAAGAAAAGAACTGGATTATCACAAGCGAGGAGATTCCTTTTTCTATGACCACTATGTTTGCAAAGACCGTGTATTTTCTCCGCTGCCTAAACAATATAATTATTATGAAACACATGAGAAGGAATTATCGACATTTTCTTTTCTCGAACAATCCATTGACCAGGTTACTATTAAAGACAGAGGCAAAATTAAGATAGATTTCACAAAACCTGATTTTTGTTATGACTTTATTGAAGCAATAGACTATATCAATGATTTTGGATACGAATTCAACAGATCCACATTTACAATACCTCTTTACATTACAGAACTTGTTTCACCATTAAAGGGTATATTGTCGGGAACTACTCATATTTGCAGTGGAAACGGTGAAGATATTGAGCAATACTATCCCGATTCTCACTTATCATCCTCAGACAAAATTAGAAGAAGGGATATACTTAGTTTTAAAAGATTGAAAACGATATGTGGCTATTTTGATATCAGGGACCGTTCACGTCTCATAGGCAAAACAGAAGCCCACTCCGGTAAATGGGATTTTTATATAAACTACACACAACGGTCAAAAAAAGAATATCTTCCCAACATGGTAGGCGACCGTTGCTACTTCTATGGATATGCACCACCCGTACAATTCTATTCACCGGATTACAGTATGCAACTACCGGATAAACCGGATCACAGGCGTACCTTATATTGGAATCCGGATATTAAAACGGATAAGAATGGAAATGCATCTATACAGTTTTACAACAACGCTACATGCAAAAAGATGATTATTTCAGCAGAAGGAATAACAAAGGATGGACAACCTTTTTATTTGAATACAGCGAAATAAGAAACAGTAATGCAACTGTTTGTTCCAGTATATTAATAAGCTAATCTATGCAATAAAGAAAATTGACTTAAAATAAATATAGTGGAGCTTATCAATGCACCAAGAGAGGCATACTCTTATAAAATTTCGCTACTATTCTTATTATCACTTGTCACTTTTCATCCCAACCACCTTTAAATCAACAAGTAACGAGTGACAATAGCCGGTGATAATAAGGTGACAATAGAAGATTTCAACTTTCTATTGTCACCTTTCTCCCCTGCTCTTTTATAGTTTGGCAACCAGATACACCGTCCCCTTATTCGTATGTTTGCAGGGAATCTTCTCCTTCTGAAGCAGCCTTCCGAAATGGTACGCCTTCCCCGAAGACAATGTGATAGTCGTTCTTTTCTGTAGATAATCCAAAATCTCTACCGGAGACAAGTACTCCCCTTCCCCATCCTCTTTGGCAGCTTTGAAGTAGTGATAGAACAACTGAATAGCCGGCGGAGTCTGTTCAAACTCCCGGTTAGCCTGTGTCAGGATAGCCTCATCCTTATCATCAAACCAGTATCGTTCGCCATGATAAATTTCGTACATCGCCTGCGCATACAATTGCTGATAATCGATAGGACGTGCCGTATCGATCGTATCCTTTACTTCAATGCAAATAAAACGGCGGCTGCCGGAAGGATCGGTCAACAAGTCCTTTTGATTACTTGTTGCAATAAATGAAGCATAACGCTGCAACTCCTGCACCGAACTTCCATGCGGCTTACGAAGATTGACTACCGGCTTTTGCAGAATATGCTTCAAGAAGCCTTGCTGAGTCAAAGTCACCTGATCGAACTCATCAATATTGATCAGCGCAAAACGATTCAGATACATTTCCGCATCCCGTTTGCGGCTGAAATCAATACTATCCGTATAATAACCCCGAAGCTCAGGCGGTATCAAGTCCCGGCAAAATGTGGATTTACGTGTTCCTTGTGCACCGACCAGCAATGGTGAAGTACTGTTCGCATGCTGTTTGTCCTATTTTCACTTACACATAATACTATCATAATAAACGCTAATACTTATTTACAATAAAACTAATAAAAAAGCCAGCTAACATTACGCTAGCTGGCAACTGACATCAACGGATAAAGATTAACTATTTTATTTTCTCATTTAATATTTCCATAAAGTTATGCTTCTGTGCTTCTTTCATAATACTGTTCGTAGTCTCTTTTTTTATTTTCTTTAACATTCCAAGCAATTTTGTAAAGCTAGTTCCTTGATTGTTCTTCTTAATAACCCAGTCGATGAAGAATCCTTTAGCCAAAAAACGGTAAGTAAATCCTGCATCCACACCAGCTTTAATAATTTTCTCTGCCCTTTCAACCAGCTTGTTTGCTTCATCACCCACATATTTAGCAAGAATATACTCTCCATATTTACACGTCTCTGCCAATACCGATTCTTTTATGTCAGCAGAATAAGTCAGATACTTGCTAAGCGTTGTCAATTTGAATCCACCATTCGGTAACATATCATCTGCTTCACCTTTCTTTGCTTTTTGATGTTGCATATCCATATATTTGGCAATAAACTTCAAAACTTCATTATCAGGATACATAGCAAAAGCCTGTCTTGCAAAATCACCTTTATCCCATTTAACGGATGTATTATTTACTTCTGTAATAAGAGTCTGTATGAGTATCTCATTATTCAATGGATACCTAGCTTTTATGTGTGCAGGGGCTTTAGGAGTGTATTCTTCTGGCTTATCTTTTGGTTTATTACCGTCCTTCTGCCATTTCCTCGCAGCTTCTTCATAATTCTTCTTGCCACGTCTGTCCTCTTCTCGAAGTGCCATTATAGCCATATACCTGTGCTGTCCATCAATAATAGCCAGATAGTCCTTTGCCTTTTCATCTTCTATTGGAAGCCCTGACATAGGGTCTTTCAAACTCAGACCTTCATTTACTACATCTTCTCCATCGACAACTTCCAACTCCGATAGTTGACCACATTCCTTAATGGACTTCATTTTAGCTTTCACATTCGCTTTGTTGATGTCCCGATTAATACCACCAGCAATAAAAGCAACTTTCTTTCCTTCGTTCAATTCTCTTGATTCCAGAGTAAAGATTTCATTCTTACATTCTTTTGTAGTCATAACACCTTTGCAGTTTTTAGACTGGTGCGCTCCAGCTTTAATCAATTTTATACTACAAAGATTGCCCTTTTCTTGAGAAGCTAACGGGAATAAAAAAACACTGCTTTCTTATTCCCCTACTTCACAAGCTGTAGAATGAAGTATTTAGAGAATAAGAAAGCAGAAATAAACAATAAAATAAGTTTCAATCAATAATAAAATGCGTTCAAACTCCTTATGTCCTTGTCTTTATATTGCTTCAACAAAGACTTCAAGTAGTCATAGTCAACCAACACACTTTCGTTGTTCACGATACCAGTGAAGTATAGTAGATGAGAAATCAGCGTCTTTTCCTTGTCAGACATATTAGCTCCCTTCTTTCTCTTTTCTTTTACCTGTTCTTGATAATTCAAGGCAGTGATAATCATTTGTGAGAAATAATAAGCGAATACGGAGAATGATTCAGTATGTGGATTACTCAAATCAACGCTGGCAGTATTCATTTGGTCTGAATTTACTGTTTCCAATCCGTCTGCACAAAACTTGGCTATACTAGCAATAGCCGTTTTATTATCTATCACAATATTCTTCCTACCTATTTTCAACGTAATACAAATTGGGCTTTTAAAGACTGCACCAAACGGAGTCTCTCTTTTATAATCCTCACTGATAGCATTAACAAATTTTTCTATCTGTTCTTTAGGGGATTCTTTTATTTCTATACCCTCCATACATTTACCCCAACTGCAATCATAGCAGAAAAGCAATAGATACCAAAACTTTTCAGCATCTAAATCTAATGTAGTAAGTAAATCCTGCAATTCACGATTCTGCATGTAAGCATCAATGGAAAATTTACCTTTCAATATTCCTCTGTTGTATCTTCCTTTAAAAGTATCTGGCGTTTGTGACGGCAACATATATGCCTGTCCTGTTTCTTCATCATAATCAAAATCAGGGAAATATTCTTGTGTCACTGGATATATATACTCTAGCAACTCGCTATACTGGATTGAGAACTTATCTACTGGCTTCATAGTGTTTTTGTTTGCAATGATAATAAAAAAACAGCAAATGAATTTCTTCAAATGGTGATAACCATGTTAGTGACCACCATACCAAAGAGATATTTAATTCAAAATGTCAAAGTTACATTTATAGAGTAATTACCAATCATCATTACTTGTTTGCAATGGCTTCTTTAGAACTGTATCAATTTTGTCTACAAGGATTTTATAACATGATAGTGAATAAACAAAAGCTCGTGATGAGGTCACTTTAGGATGTTGTCTGTTTTCTGTAAATGGAAAGCAATCAGAAAGTGCCCATATTTGGGTGTCTTTAGTAACGCCATTACCTGTTACACCAAAACTACCACCAAACATTATGACATATCCACTATCGTCATTTATCTTCAATACCTCATAGTTCTGTAAGGTATATGTCATTCGAATACGTTCTTCTTTAAAATCAAATTTAATAAGTGGTCGAATACTTACTCTATATGAGTTATCTCCCATAGTCCGTTTTGCAATATTAGGCAGATAACAACGTGCTATGATTGTTCCTTCTTCCTCATTTGAAACCTGTATAGCTGACTTTGCATCAGAAGACATAGATATGACCCAATCTATAATTTTGCGATATAATTGAGATTTGGACTGACCTTTATACTCTTTTATAATCGATAATGATAGTTCACCCAATTCATTCAACTTATATTCATTAGATAGCTCCTTAGCCTTAGCTGACCAAGACATATCCCCTATATTAGTATATTCTTCTAATTCTTGTTTAGTTACAATTTGGGCATTAATTGTATTACAGACTAATCCTAATAACATTATAAAAATAATCTTTTTCATGTTGACTTGAAGCTTACTATTAGTATGATGTATTTTTGTGTTCAAATGTACAAAAAACAAATTAATTAATCGGATTTTATTATATATATTCTCTAACAAGCCTTGTTGTAAAAGATGTGTTGTAATAATTAATAGAACAATAAAAAACAGCAAATGAATTTCTTCAAATGCTGTTTTCCAATATGCTTTTTATTATTCCATAGTTATTAAAGCTGCTAAATCGTAAAATTCACCAAGATTCTTCGCATAATATTCTCCCTTTACAGTAGCCATTTTACTGGGATATGGTATTATACCAACTCGTTCTAAGTCTAATCTGTCTGCATCAAAGCAAGTATCAATAGTTGAGTTACCTGTTCGCAATGTTGTAGTATGAAGTTTGCAAGCTTTAGACAATAACTCAAATTCATTATTGGTTAGTTCTTTTAGTAATGTATGCCTAATCCCATTAATCATATTAGCGGCTCTTTTTCCATGTTCAACGTCATAACCATTATCTATTCTGCATTTATCATGCAGATAAGCAAACAACCTAACAACCATAATATTTACTTCTGATGTAGCAAGTATTATTCCATTACGTTCCACTCTTTGCCAATGTGGTAAACCATGAGTTTCCCCAAGTTCCCAATCTTTTAAAGCAAATTGTTTGATTGCTTTTATATCTAAAGAAGCTAACTCTTGAATAGCCAACCTTTCTTTAAACTCTGAAAGATGCTTACTATGATTATCCTTTCTTCTATGAAACCACTTAAACATACAAAGATTGATTTAGTTGTGATAAAGATAAGAATTATTCTACTATCATACAATAACCCTTTTTCTATGATTATGAACTATTCTTCTTCCATTAACTTATTTATGATATTGCTAAGACGGTTTATTAGCTTCTCCTTTTTAGAGGGAACGATAACTTCTTCTTTTTCTTCAAATGAGATAGCTTCTTGTTTTTCTTTTAATACTTCTGTTACATTATTATTTATTGGCTCTTTAACAATAAATTGAGTTTGTTTACTCATAGGTTTAGAACTAGATTTATAGTATTTCTCTATTTGACCTTTAAGCCTTGCTTCTTCGCTTGTATCAGTTATAGTGTTTTTTCTGTTGTTAAAGCCAGTAGCAATCAGAGTAATTTTTACCTCTTCTCCTAAACTATCATCATCATACAATCCCCAAATAACTTCTATATCAGTGTCTAGTTCTGCCATAAATGAATCTAACTCTGATAGTTCATCTATCAAGATTGGATTATCTTTACTTGCGTATAAAATATATAATAATTTTTGTGCTTGTTCTATTTCATTGTCATTAAGTAATGGAGAATTTAAGGCATTCAATATCGCATTTTGGATTCTATATTTCCCTTTAGCTTTTCCTGTTGCCATAATAGCACTACCACCGTTCTTCATAATAGTTTCAACATCACGAAAATCTCGGTTTATCGTACCTTCAACGGTAATTATCTCTGCAATGCTTTTAGTTGCAGTGGTTAGAATATCATCTGCTTTACTAAAAGCATCTTTAGCAGTGGTTATTCCATCCGTATATATTTCTCGTAAACGTTCATTATTTATTACTAAAAGTGCATCAACGTTCTTTTTCATTTCTTCAACCCCTTTTAATGCTTGCATTATCTTAGGCTTCTTCTCAAAAAGAAAAGGTATGGTGACTATTCCAACGGTCAATATTCCCATTTCTTTGGCAACATTAGCTATTACAGGTGCAGCACCAGTTCCTGTCCCACCGCCCATTCCAGCAGTTACAAATACCATTTTAGTAGTATCATTGAATAGCTCCTTAATGCTATCAATACTTTCCTCTGCCGCTTCTTTACCTTTCATTGGGTTATTACCTGCACCCAGTCCTGTTTTACCTAACTGGATTTTTACGGGAATATCAGAACGATATAAAGCTTGACTATCAGTATTGCATAGAACAAAAGAAACATCATGAATCCCTTGCTTATACATATTCTTTACAGCATTTCCACCGCCACCACCTACACCTATCACTTTTATTATATTAGAAACTTGATTTGTTGGAAAATCAAATTCAATTATATTATCCATAATTATTTCTCCATTATATTATTAATTATCTTTTTAAACACAATGTTTATTACTAAACTACCAATAATTATACAAATAATAATCTTATCCTCATTATTTCAGCAAATTAGATAGAAAACTATTAATATCTTTATTGATTATATATTCCACTTGTTCTTTTGCAGAATCTGTATACTCCAACTTCACTGTTACAATAATCTCACGTCCATAAGCCTTTTTACAAATAGCTTTACTGTAAAAACATCTACCACTCTTAGTATTGCCTTCAATAGTATAACTATGGTCTGTAATATCTTTCTTGACAATTCTATTACCTTGTTCTACTTCTGTATCAATCATCATATCGAACCATTCACGAAGCGAATAATCATCTTTAAAAACATCGAAGTAAGTAGCATACACATTCAAACAGATTGTACTATCTTCATTTACGAAATGATTGCCATTGCCTAAATCTGATTCTTCTCCATGCGTAAAGTTAGAGGGATATACCAAGAAATAATCAAAAGTCCTATTCCAATAAAACCTTGTATCATCATATTGGTATATCCCATTTCTGTAATCAATCAGTTTCACGTCTTTTACTCCTAATAAAGAATCTACCCATTGCAAATGCTTAGTTTCTGATATTTTCAAAGTGGGATGATTGTCATATATAAATAAACTGTCAATAGTAGCCTGTATATTACTATCCTTTTTACTAGTACAAGATAGTAATAACATTAATAGTAGTATGTAGATAGTTACTAACTTCATAATCATGAGCTTCTTGATTCTTGTTACTTGATAAGAATAAGGCATTTGATATATTTTATTTATGAATCTTATTTATATCAATAGTATCATATTCAGAAACGTCATCATACTTACCTTCTCCTATTTTCTGCAATCTATCTTTTATCCTTTTATACTGTCTAAATGAACAAGTTGAAGTATTTCTATCATAATCTATGATTTTAGCCTCTATCAGTTCTAATTCATTACATTTACTAAGCCTGTCATAACTATTCAAATCCACTCTTTTAACTAAGCCATATTTATAGTAACCACCATAGTAAGTACTTCTTGTTCTTTTGTGTATCGTTATAGTTTTATTTACAGAATCAAACTCTGAATTATAATTGCTGATTTTTCCTGTTGGATTAACAAATGGCGCTTCTGTCAGTTGCTTCACGTCATTATTGGTTATCTTGTAAACATCATAGGTATTACAATGTCTTATACCACATTTCCAGTTATTGATAATTAATTCTTCTTCTCCGTCAAAATCCACATCAGAGAAAAAGAATGGTGAGTTATGACTCAAATATTCATTTTTTGATTTAGGCAAATGGTCCAATTCTAATATCATATTATCTCTAACTTCTTGTTCGTTTACATAATAAAGAACACTGTCAGAAAAGCTTTCATTGTAAATATAGAATCTGCTATCTTTCTTTTCAAAGCACAGTAGGGCATTTCCCCAAATTTCTGTATTTCTTTCTTTATCATAAGTATAGTTATAAGGCAAACACACAACAGTTACATCATATCCATTTACAGGTTGCTTGTACTTTATAAAAATGCGTGGTTGATTAAAACTTTCAAAATCAGTCTCATATTGTTCAGATTTATCTATACCCTGCAATAAAGAAGCCCATTTTACGAAAAAATTAGGAGAGTGCAGTAATTCATCGTAACTGCAAGTATCAGATAACAAACATAAATAAACATCATTAGACATTGCCCCATATCCTTCAAAAGCATTTTTTAGCTGAATCAAATGGTAGCGTTGTAAACGATAAGTTGCATTATCATACACAGACTTTATTCTACCTTGCAATCTTCTCGAAGTGCTTTTTCTTACTTTCATAAGGCTATTCCATGCTTTCTGTTCATTTGAAAGACATGCTTTAGCTTTTTCTCTTGAACCTATATCCAAATAATCATAGTAATTTTTACTATCTATGGCATGCAATATTGTATTATATTCCTGTATGACTATATTATTTGAGATTGGCTTATAAACTTTATCAGGTTTATAATTTTCTGCTTGTAATGCGAAGTATAAATCCAAAGTTCCTTTAAGATGTATAGCATACATTTCATTACACAATTGGCTATATGCCATAGAAGAAGCTGAACCACCACTATATCCAATAGAATCAAAATAACTAATTTGAGCTTCCAATAGTTTATCAAATGCTTCTTGTTCTGTTTGCAATGGTAATGAAATACTCTTTTTTTTCAACAGTTCTTCTAACAGTTTCTCATAATGATAACGTAAATATTCTGTCCAAATTTCACTAATATTGAAACTTGCATTTATTTGCATTTGATTACCACAGTCCTTTTCTAGTTCTGCATTTGGAATAAGATTATTAGTAATGATACTATCTATGCACTTATACCTATCCACGGGATTTTGAGGTAGTTGAATTTGTTTCGCTTCAATATAAGCTTGAAGTAATGCAGTAACTGCAATATCATGAGAATCTTTATTAATAACAGACTGTTGCGTACAAGAATCCTCAATCGTATAATCTAACCAAACAGCACAAACCGTATCAACTAAATCATTCTCTAATGGATATAGCTTCTTAAAAACAGGGAATGTTACATATTCTTCCTGTTCTTCCAAATTAGAGGGAGCCAAGAAAGTACTATATAGAAACTTTGCACATTTCATAAAGTTAGCTGCTGCTAACGAATCTTTCATATCCTGTTCACTTGATTGTTTCTTCCTATCACAAGAAAGGTAACAACATATACATACTGCTAATAAACAATATAGAATTTTTCTCACTGTTATAGCCCTTTTATTATTTTCAAAGTGATTCCTAAAGAAAAATATCAATAGGAACCACTCCTTCTATGATTCTTACTATTATTCAACATGTGCTGGCATAGCATCAACAATTATATCCATATAATGAGCAAAAGCCCCATAAGCATCAAATTTCTCATTTTTGGAGTTACCTAATTTCCCACATTCATCAATATATTGCTTACGAGCGTCACGTTTGTTTATACACTTCTTTAGAATAGCTTCTCTAAAATCTAAATAGGCATTTCTAAATGCTTTTTTCTTTTTGTTTCCCCAACCAGTTTGCTCTAAATATGATTCAAGATTACTATCTAGGTTATTAACAAAACGTCCTCTTTCTATTTTCTTGGTTCCAGCATCGAATAAATCCACTTGTTTATTCATTTCTACTATATTTTCGCTATGTATATTTAGAGCGAAAAAAGACAAAAATATTGAACCTAAAATTAACGACTTTATAAACTTCATATCACTCTATCATTTTTTGAAACATTAAATCAATCCAATCATTACCATTTGATATTCGTACAGTAAGATTATCTTCTGTTAGCTTTATCATTTCCATTTCCCCAACAGTATTATCTTTATCTGCAATTCCTGCATCGGTCATATATAAAATACTACCTTCTGCTCTCCAACCACCTTGGCTATTTACACCTTCAAATGATGAGGAAGTATAAGTATTATCCTCATTAAATTCCCATATAAGTCCCTTTTCTAAAGATTTATTCATTCGTTGAGGACTAGATGTGTTGACGAGTTTCCATTTTCCAACTAGCATATTCTGATTATTTGAACATGCTACCATAAATAAATTGATTACGATAATGAATAGAAAGTATAATTTTATCTTCATAATTGTATTATTTATAATTAGAAATTATCTGATTTTTAGGAATATCTGTATACATCAATATACTACTAGAAGTATACAAATTACAATTATATTTATATATACGGAATTCGCATATTTCTTGTTCCTTATCGACACAGACAAAGGTCAAATAATCTTCATCTTTATTCTCTTTTATTTCAGATATAATAGAATATTCATGGACTGAATCACAATTAGTAAACGATGTTTTATAGCACTTAATTATTAGTTTATCTTTGGAAAATGATATCAATATACCGTTATCTGCTATAGTTTGCATTTGTGGGAATGCATCAGTCTGAATATAGCAATATTTATACTTTTTGATATATGTATCTTTATTACTTCCACATAAATCAAAACTAAAAAGAAATAAGAAACAGAGAAAATATACGTATTTCATATTTTGTAAATGTTTATCAATAAATTAATTGTAGTATAAGCTACTCAAAAATTGAGTTGGCTACTTAAAAGATAGTAGCAAAAGTTGTTTCTTAATGT
>ENA-OWZM01000124-OWZM01000124.1-human-gut-metagenome-genome-assembly--contig:-NODE-124-length-60021-cov-54.2169_pt1 | contig 60021 bp, 60 predicted proteins | sample MGYA00249259_ERZ652113 | MGnify/ENA primary metagenome ERZ652113 (study PRJEB26925, sample SAMN05827264) | human gut metagenome | biome: ENVO:2100002; feature: ENVO:00000062; material: ENVO:00002003...
TGTTCATGTAGGCGTAGATAATCACCTTAAGCATCATTTTAGGATGATAAGGACAACGACCGGTTGCTTTATAAAGCTTCTTGAAATTGTCAAGATTGAGATTATCAACAACAGTATTAACTATGCGAACCGGATCGTTCGCTGCTATGTTTTCATCAATTCTTCCGGGAAAAAGAACTGTTTGGTTGGGAATGTAAGGACGAAAATGTAACTTTGCCATAACGAAAAACTTTATGCCTAAAGATACAAAAACTTTGGGTAATAACAAAGCCCGGGCTTGTGAAAGTCTGGGCTTTGTGCATAAAAAAAGGTTGTGCCAGCGTTTTGACACAACCTCTTCTTCTTTTTAGTTCCGTATCTCCTATAAATAAGAAAAACGCCTTCAAATATAAGCTTTCGCTAATAAGTTGAAGGCGTTAATCATCCTAACCAATACTTACACTTACCCTAAAAAAACTTCTTCCTCCTATTTATTCAAAACAATTGGCCGGTTAGCAGAAGCTTTGCCAAAGTTTTTATCCGGCTTTTTACCCATCTCGAACTTCAAGGTACTGCCGTTGATTATATCATTGTATGTAATATAACTTTTATGGTAAGGTTTGCCATTCAAGTAAACCTTCCGGATATAGATATTTTCTTCACTATTATTGGGAGCCTCTACTGTAAACACTTTGCCTCCACGCACTTTCACCTCTATCTTCTTAAAACGCGGGCTTCCGAAAGCAAATACACCGTCAGACGGGTTTACCTGATAGAATCCCATAGCCGAAAGAAGATACCAGGCAGACATTTGTCCACAATCTTCATTACCGATAATGCCATCCGGCCGGTCTGTATAGAAGTCACTCATGATGAAACGAACTTTTTCAGCCGTTTTCCACTGCTCACCGGCATAGGTGTAGAGATAGGCAATGTGATGGCTCGGCTCATTGCCGTGTGCATATTGTCCGATAAGACCGGTAATGTCGCTGGAAGCGCCTTCACCCATACTGTCATTGTTCGTAAAGAAACTGTCGAGCTTGGAAGTAAACGGTTTGTCACCGCCAAACAGGCTAATCAATCCATAAGGATCTTGCGGAGCAAAAAAAGTATATTGCCATCCGTTACCCTCGCAAAAATCACCGACTCCATGAATAGAACGTGCCGGATCATAAGGAGTACGCCAGGAACCATCCTCCAGTTTCGGACGAATGAAGTGGATAGAAGAATCGAAATAGTTCTTATAGTAATGAGCACGTTTTGAGAATGTTTCATAATCAGCCGTCTTTCCCATCTTTTGTGCCATAGCGGCAATTCCCCAGTCATCTACTGCATATTCCATAGCGATAGAAGTGGCTTCGTGAACTTTATCTGCAGGAATGTATCCTTTTGCCAGCACATAAGGAACTCCATTCTGCCTTTCATAAGTGGCTGTCGCTTTCATTGCTGTCAAGGCTTCTTCCGCATTAAATCCGGTAAATCCTTTCAGGTAAGCATCTGCAATCACCGGAACAGAGCTATACCCCGGCATACAATTTGTTTCACCGCTCATCAAAGGCCAGATAGGAAGTTTGTCCTGTTGCCTATAAATAGAAAGCATTGAATTGACTACATCGTCTACCAACTCGGGTTGGGTGATAGTCATCAGAGGATTCAGAGCACGATAGGTATCCCACAGGGAGAGAGTCGTATAGTTCGCCTTCTTCGGGTCTGTATAAATCATATCATTCATCCCCCGATACTCACCATTGACATCACAATACAGCGTCGGAGCGATCATCGTGTGATAGTGTGCGGTATAAAAGACACGTTTGGCAGCCTCGTCATCTGATTCTACGGTCATCTTTTCCAGTTGCTTGTTCCAACGTTCGCTGCTCATCTTCACTACTTTGTCGAAGTCCCAGTGAGAGAGTTCAGCTTGCAGGTTCATCGCTGCATTCTCACAACTGACGGAGGAAATAGCCACTTTAATCTTCACTTCCTTCACATGGCCGAAAGTCAGTACACTTTTCACCGATTCAACCTTCAGCTGGTCCCAGGGTTTGGGTGTATTATCATCATAAGCAGTAAATTTCTCTATCTTCTGATCGCTCTTCAGTACAAAGTATACCTTTCGGGACGGGCTCCATCCTCTGACATAGCGATAGCCTTCCACTGTATAATCATCCACTTTACGGATATAGCTATCATAAGCATTGGAACCGTTGCCTTCGCGCAGGTCAATCAGTATGGAAGCCGGTTTCCCTTCCGGATAGGTGTAACGGTGAAAGCCTACCCGGTCAGTAGCAGTCAGTTCGGCCTTGATATTGTACCTGTCCAAAAGTAAGGAATAATATTCCGGACGGGCTATCTCATTATCATGCGAATATTTCGACGCATATCCATCACGTATATCGTCCTGATTGCCTCTGGGAGTACGGATCTCATTGAGAGGCATAATCAGAATATCCCCCAGATCAGTACATCCCGTACCGCTTAAATGCGTATGTGAGAAACCAATCAGGATGCTGTCGGAATAATGATATCCCGAACACCAGTCCCAGCCTTTATGAATATTGTTAGGTCCGAGTTGTACCATACCATAAGGGACACTCGTACCGACAAATACGTGCCCGTGAAAACCGGAACCGATATAGGGATCGACATACTGTAGCAATCCCTCACTCTTTGAATAGTCCTGTTTCGCCACTCCGCTCGTTGTCATAGCCAAAAAACAGGAAGCAGCCATTAATAGTTTAAATGTGTTCATCTGTATCTTTCTTATTTAGTTAGAATTTCCAATTACATCGCAAAGGAAGGCGGAACGGCATCGTCTCCGGCAGCCCAGGCTTTATTCGGACGTTTACCCATCACAAATTCCAATACTCCACCCTTCATGAGGTCTTCGTGGCTGAACCATGACTGATCCCATACCTTTCCATTCAGCTTTGCCGACTGAATAAACTTATTTTCCGGTGAATAATTCCGGCACACGATCTGAAAAGTTTTTCCGTTACTCAACCGAATAGTCTGATTCTCAAATACCGGGCTTCCAATCACATACATCGGCAGACCGGGAGTAACCGGATAAAATCCCATCATCGAGAAGACGACGAACGAAGTCAATCCGCCTCCGTCTTCATCCCCGGGAATACCCATCAGATCATTGCGGAACCATTGCGTCAACAAGTTACGCACCCGCTTTTGAGTACGCCAAGGTTGTCCGGCATAATTATAAAGATAAGGAATGTGCATGGCAGGTTCATTTCCCATCGAGAACTGACCGACATTACCCGTATGGTCACCAAACTGATGATGAAAATCCGGTCGTCCTTTCCCTAAAGGAGTACTATACATTCGTTCCAGTTCTTCTACGAAACGCTCCTTTCCACCCATCATATTCACCAGATCGGCTACATTGTGAGGAAGATCCCACCGATACACCCAACCGTTATTTTCATCATACGCATCGCGTCCGCCTACTCCGCTGGAATAGCGATAATCAAATGGCTGGATAAAGTTTCCAAACGAATCTTTCGGATGGAAGAAACAGGTTTCTTTATTAAATATCTTGTGATAGTTCAGGCTTCGCTTCAAGAAATAGTCTGCCTCTTTTTTATCTCCCAAAGCTTGGGCGATATTTCCCAGACACCACTCGTCATACACTGTTCCCAGAGTAACCGCTGCCGGCTGTCGTCTTTCCCACGAATGCACTTCGGGCACTGTTTCTTGCTCACCTACGGCAAGTGCGGGAAAGTATCCATGGTCTTTATAGAACTGATCCAATACTCCGGCAGGTTTGGACGACCAGGGAGCCAGTGTTTTTTCAGTAATGGCAGCTTTACAGACTTGATAGGCTTTTGCCAGATCAAATGAGCGCATTCCCTTATTATACGCATCAAGCACCGTCGCCACACCATGATTGCAGTTCATACGACGGCTGTCACCATTGATTTCCGGGAAAGTAGGCATCCAGTTGGGTTGCATCTGATACGCCATGCGAATCAATGAATTTACCATATTGCTCTCCATTTCCGTTTCAATGATGAGACGCAACGGATGAGTGGCACGATAAGTATCCCAAATCCAGTCGTCTACATAGAAAGGAATGCCTTCGTCATCATGTACCTGCCCGTCATAAGCACTAAAATATCTGCCATCCTCAGAAATACAAATCATGCGTTCATACGTACGATAAAGAGAAGTATAAAATACTGTTTTCTCGTTTTCCGTACCTCCCTTTACAAAAATCTTTCCCAATGTCTCATTCCATACCGAACGTCCCTTATCGGCTACAGCCTGCAAGTTGTAGTTCTTGATCTCACGGCGCAAATTTTGTTTTGCCTGTTCGGAAGAAATAAATGATACACCATAGCGAAGCAGTACAGAGGCTGTTCCCTTCGGATATTCCAGTATATAATAAGCATTATGTCCTTGCGTAGACTTATCTGTAGTGCGAATAACTGCCCCCTGATGAGTACCGATCTTCAAAGGCTGTTGATCTGTTTCCAGATAAATATAAACTTGTGTATGGTTACCCAGTTTCTGATAACCGCTGATTGACTTTCCGTCTGTTTTTAATTCTCCGTTGCGAGTGTTAAAGATCAGATAAGCAGGCTTGTCTGTCTGCGAAAAGTCTATCTGATAAATACCGGACTGGTGGGAAGGAGCATACTGAACATACATCCCGTCATCATCCAGATCAACACTATAATAATAAGGCTTGATAACTTCATTGTCGTATCCATATTGTATAATGCTGCCTGCCTTTTGTAATTCTCCCTGATAAGGGCTCAGATTGAAAGCCGAACTTCCCCGGTGACTGGTCACTATCAGCGGTAGTCCGTTAATTGTATTTCCGGTAAAATTCTCCCGTTCGGGATATACACGCAACATACTGTTAGGCAAATGAACCGTCGGATAAGTGGGTACCAGCAAATGACTGATATTTCCGATATATGGATTTACATAATCAACCGGAGTTCTTTCCGGTGAAGAATACATTTTTGCCGTTAGAAACTGGAAAGGAATGAGGCATCCCAGTAACAGATATAGAATTTGCTTCATGGTATAATTTAATTAAATAAAAGTTTTTATGATGCAAATATAGAATCTATTCCGAAACTATCAGGCTGTCGCCAGAGTTTACCATAGGGATGGCAGGGATATTTACTCTTTTGGCAAAAGAAAAAGGACTTGTACTGGCTAAAGCAGTTCAAATCCTTTCCATAAATTTCCTTCGGGAAGAGGGGCCACAAGCTCTATCAGCTCTTTAGACACTGGATGGATGAATCGTACCTTCCGTGCATGCAGACAAATACTGCCATCTGGATTGGAACGTGGAGCGCCATATTTAAGGTCACCTTTAATGGGACATCCCATCTTTGCCAATTGGCAACGAATCTGGTGATGACGTCCGGTTTTCAAATCTACTTCAAGCAGATAATAATTCTCCGAATGTCCGATCAGCCGGTAATCTAAAATTGCTTTCTTACTGTTCGGCACTTCTTTATCATAAGCAAAACTCTTGTTCTGCTTCTCGTTACGTACCAAATAATGCACTAATTCATTTTCCGGCTCCTTGGGGGCATTCTTCACCACTGCCCAGTAGGTTTTCTTCACCTCACCGGAACGGAACATCTCGTTCAGTCGGGTGAGTGCCTTACTCGTTCTGGCAAAAATAACAAGACCGCTTACGGGGCGGTCCAACCGGTGTGTCACACCGAGGAAAACATTTCCGGGTTTCTGATACTTCTCTTTCAAATACTGTTTTACAGTCTCCGAAAGCGGTGTATCTCCCGTCTTGTCTGCCTGGACAATCTCGGAAGCGGTCTTGTTGACTACAATTATATGGTTGTCTTCGTATACAACAGTCATGCTGTTCGATTACATGTTCATACCACCATCTACCTGAATCACCTGCCCCGATACGTAAGAAGACATATCTGATGCCAGGAAGGTAGCGATGTTTGCCACATCTTCAGGAGTACCACCACGACGCAAAGGAATCTTCTTTGCCCATTCAGCTCTTACTTCGTCAGAAAGAGCCGCAGTCATATCTGTCAGGATGAATCCCGGAGCAATAGCGTTGGCACGGATACCACGAGAACCCAGTTCTTGCGCAATAGACTTAGCCAATGCAATCATACCAGCTTTGGAAGCAGCATAGTTAGCCTGTCCTGCATTACCGTGAACACCCACTACAGATGCCATGTTGATAATGCTACCAGCTTTCTGACGCATCATAACAGGTGTACAAGCGTGGATGAAGTTAAACGCAGACTTCAGGTTCACGTTGATTACCATATCCCATTGCTGTTCACTCATGCGCATCATCAGACCGTCACGGGTAATACCGGCATTGTTCACCAGAATATCGATACGTCCGAAGTCCTTATGGATTTCTTCTACGACCTTTGCAGTATCTTCAAAGTTGGCTGCATTCGAAGCATAGCCTTTGGCTTTTACTCCCATTGCTTCAAGTTCTTTAGCTGTATTTTCTGCATTTTCATCAATGACAAGGTCAGTAAATGCAATGTTTGCACCTTCGGCAGCAAACTTCAGAGCGATAGCCTTGCCAATACCACGAGCGGCACCAGTTACAATGGCTGTTTTTCCGTCTAATAATCCCATACTAAAAGTTATTTAATTAAATTTCTGTTCTATGCAGTGCGCCAAACACAATGTTGGACACATATTTATTTCTAGTTTCTTCGTCCAGATGAGCCCCTATATGACCGCGGATGTAAGGTACCTCAATCCCCTTTACGCAATAATGTATCAAATCGGCTGTCATTTCTACATCGTCAATGTGGAAGACACCCTTAGCCTGCCCCTCCAATAATACTGCTTTGAAAAGTTGTATTTCTTTCGCATCAAACTTCTTACGAACCTTTTCCACCCGCCATATATCACGGAAGAAATAGGCCCGCAAAGTTCCATTTCGGTAAACTACCTCTTTAACTGCATCCAGCCGGGTATAAATCATCTCCAGCATTTTCTTGTCCGGCGACATATCTCTTTCGGCCACCCGTTTCATCATATCCGACAAGATATCCAGTTCCGATTCTACAACAGCCAGATAAATTTCATCTTTACTTTTAAAATAGGTATAGAGTGTTCTTCTACCTTTTTTCGAAGCAAGAGCGATATCATTCATCGTAGTATTCTCCACCCCCATCTTTGCAAAGAGCTGGCGGGCAACGTCTACTAACTTGGCTTTCGTTTTTGATACGGTCATAGGTTATACTAATTGCACATTGCTGAATATTTTGAGCAAAAGTAATTCTTTTCTTTAGACCACACAAGAAAAAGCGCAGAATATTAACATTTGTATATTAATAGGTACTAAAAAAAAGTTCTGGCAATATTCCTCTCATTTTCAATACAATAGAGATTATCCGATATTTTTTCTGAAAAATAACTGGAGAATAATTTGTTTTATTCAAGAAAAGCCGTACCTTTGCACCCGTTAAACATCGCGGAGTGGAGCAGTTGGTAGCTCGTTGGGCTCATAACCCAAAGGTCATTCGTTCGAGTCGGATCTCCGCAACTCAATAAAGAATCGCTTTTTAAGCGGTTCTTTTTTTATCTCTCCCCTAATAAGTTCAACCGTCCCCGGTTCCTTTATTCACAGGTCCATCGTGATATCAACCATGTTTTCAACAAAGTTATCAACAGGTTAATTCATTAACAACAAAGCTATTAACTATATAAGAGAATCGTTTTAAACAAGCCAGAATTGACTTATTCACAATCTCATAAAAAACAAGCAAAAACCGCTTGAACACAAAAAAAGATACTACCGAAAATCAGCAGTATCTCCTTTATTCTTCTTCCGTAAGGAAGTACATCCATTCATTACAATCTATATTACCCTTGCCTTTTTTGTCGGTTCTGACGCCCTTCTTTCATCTGTTTCTCACGCTCAGCCTGTTTTTTCACATAGCTATCATATTGTTCCTTAGTCAGAATCTTCTTCAGCTGGGCATCATAATCCTCACGAGATTTCTTCATTTCCGCTGCCTTCTTTTCACGTTCTTCTTTTGTCATCCTAGCAGCTTTATCATCTTTAGAATGTCTACCTTGATTAGCAGCCATTTTTTCCACCCAAGCAAGGTTTACATCCAACAGTTGTTGTTTCTGGTCTTCATTCAGAGAGTATTCTTTCACCATACGCTCCGTCATACGTTGCGCACGGGTTTTCGGGTCCATCTGCTGTCTTCCGCCCTGGCGATTACCTTGTGCCATTGCTACACCACTCATCAGTAGTAAAGCTACCATCCAAAATACGATTCTTTTCATGTCTTTTTTCTTTTTATTGTTAATCTGATAATAAACTGATTGCTTAATTGCAATATTATCTTTGACCAGATTAAAGAGGGAAAGTTAAATCGCATCAAGAAGATTAACAATAAATAACTTATTATTATCCTTCCCGACCGAACGAACGGTATTCAAGCGGAGTAAGCCCTGTACGTTTTTTAAAAAAGGAGAAGAAGTATTCGGTAGACTGGAAGCCTAAGAAAAAAGAGATTTCTTTCACCGATTGGGAAGTACCCACCAGCATCTGTTTGGCTTTACGAAGTTTCAGTTCCTGAAAATACTTGGCAGGTGCATAACCGGTATATTCCTTAAAAACCCTGCGAAACCATGAATAACTGATATTCAGCCTCATCGCCAACTCTTCCGGGTCGATATTGCCGGATACATTTTCATTCATAAGTATCTTTGCCTGTTCAATCTTCTGATCGACATCACTCATCTCAAAGACCTTATTCTTGGAAATAGAAAGAATCATACCTATCATATGGAGTACGATGCCGGACAGGTATTGCTGGGCAGATATTTTATCCGCCTCCGCCACCTCCAAAGCACGAGAAAACAAAGACACCAGTTCTTCGTTTATTCCAACCTCCAGTATCTGCCTTTCCGGAGAAAGAAAGGCATCACCCACAATTGCATCAATTGTCGGCCCTTCAAAACCGATATAATATTCTGTCCATCCGGTCTGACGCAACGGATAATAGGTATGCCACTGTCCGGGAAACAGCACCATCAGCCGACCTTTACAAACTTGTCTTTCAGGAGTAGAATCGGATGAAAACAAACCACGCCCTTTCGTTATATAGACTAACTGATATTCCCGCAACACCCTTCCTTTTTCAGCATTGAAAAAGTAGCCGGACGGATGTTCTTTCAACGGATAAGGAGAATCGGGAGGGATAGACTGGTAGCCAACTGTATTTACCCACAGACCGAACTTACGGTCCATGTCATTTACAATCAAGTATTTAAATTCTAATCCCAGATTATTTTCCTCACTCATACAGGCGTGTTTTCATGTAATTGAATCGAACAAAAGTAGGAATTATTTTCAAAAAACACATGCTAAACAATAAAAAACATCCGGAGTACCTGTTCAGATCCTCCGGATGCCTATAAAAAACAAACCTTATTTGATTCGTATCAGAATGCTTTCCGATACAATACTTCTATTTCCGCTACCGACGTAGGACGCGGATTACCTCCTGTACAAACATCATTAAATGCAGCTACCGCCAACGCCGGAATATCTTCCTCCTTTACATTAATTTCATGCAATTTCTGCGGGATACCGATACTCAAGGAAAGCGCTTTCACTGCTTCAACAGCAGCCTTCACCCCTTCAGCTTCAGTCATACCGTCTGTATTGACGCCCATCGCTTTGGCAATATTAATATACTTCGGAGCCGCCGGAGATTCAGCATTGTACTCCATTACATAAGGCAACAGCAAAGCATTGGCAACACCATGAGGAGTATCATAGAAAGCACCCAGCGGGTGAGCCATAGAATGCACAATTCCCAGACCTACATTAGAGAATCCCATACCTGCAATATATTGAGCCTGTGACATTGCTTCACGGGCAACTGTATCCTTACCGTTATCTACTGCCGCTTTCAGATTCTGAGCAATCATTTCAATCGCTTTCAGTTCGAACATATCACTCATAGCCCATGCCCCTGGAGTAATATAACTTTCGATAGCATGAGTCAATGCATCCATACCTGTAGCGGCAGTCAGCCCTTTCGGCATAGAATACATCAGTTCCGGATCAACAATAGCTACGGCAGGAATATCGTTCGGATCTACGCAAACCATTTTCTTACGTGCATCCTCGTCGATGATTACGTAATTGATAGTCACTTCAGCTGCAGTTCCGGCAGTGGTAGGCAATGCAAAAGTAGGAACCGCTTTATGTTTGGTATCAGCCACACCTTCCAAAGATTTCACGTCAGCAAAATCCGGATTATTCACAACAATACCAATCCCCTTTGCCGTGTCGATAGAAGAACCGCCACCTAAGGCTACGATAAAGTCGGCACCGGAAGCCTTATAAGCAGCCACACCATTCTGCACGTTGGCAATTGTAGGATTCGCCTTCACATCACTATAAAGTTCATACGGAATATGGTTGTCATCAAATACTTTTATAATTTCAGCAGCCACACCAAATTTGACAAGGTCTTTATCTGTCACAAAAAAGGCTTTCTTAAAGCCACGTCTGGCTGCTTCCACAGCAATTACACTCCGGCATCCTGCGCCGAAATAAGAGGTCTCATTCAGAATAATGCGATTCATAGTTGTGTCATAATTTTAAAGTTACCGCAACATTCCCCATTCATAGAAAATGCCGCGGTCGCTAAAGTAGATAAATTCAATGATTTATACAAGTATTATTTAGGAAGATTGAAAGCAACAGACATTTCTTTCATTTGTTCCTGAGTCATACCATCCGGTTCGAAGCCCATATTTTTGGCAGCGATATAAATTAATGCCGACTTATTCAGTACATCAATCTGGTCAAAAGCCTGCATCACATCGCAATCAACAGCAAAGACGCCATGCTTTTCCCACATTACCACATCATAATCCTGCAATTCCTTGATGGTAGCGTCCGCCAACTCTACCGAGCTGGGTAATTTATAAGGAATGATACCCAACCCTCTCGGACAGAATGCTTTCGTTTCGGGGATCATGCTCCATAACAGATTGGTTGCCACATCTTTCTGAAGGAACTTTTCGCAATGTGTCATCGCGATCAGCTCAATCGGATGAGTATGCACAGAAGCCTTATAAGGAGAATTCTTACTCAGCAAATCATTATGCACACTCAGATGAGAAGGCAATTCCGAAGTCGGTGCAACTGCCTCATCGGCTATGATAACATAGCTGGCACAGTCATCCAGGATACGAATAACCGAACCATTTTCCATCGGCCAGCGAGCCAGATCACGCATGCGTTTATTAGTCCCTTTACAATAGAAATAACACCCTTTCAGATATGGCAATGTAACGCCAATAGGTTTTACTTCACTTATCGGTTCCATCCGGCGAATTTCATCGTCAACAAATTCCGTGATATTAACAGTGATATTACCACCGTTACGTTCAGCCCATCCTTTTTGCCACAAGTATCCGGCAACTTCAGCCACCTTATTAACTTCCCTGGCAAGTGCCGGACGGTTTTCTAAAATTGATTTCATATTATAATATAATTTATTTATCAGGCACGGATTACACGGATTTCACGGTTAAAGAGCCATGTATTAAAACCGCGTTATCCGTATTATCCATGCCTAAAATTTTAAAACAAGTTCGGGAACACCAAAGAGAAAATCAGAATCACCAGACCACAAACCAATACTGTGATCGTTTTGGTAGACACTCCTTTCCACTCTTTCAGGATAATTCCCCATACATTACTAAATGTCACATTCAATGCCATCAGGATACACCACGAAAAAGCCAGCAGCACGGGACTTCCCGTAAGAAAGCTCTTACCCATTTCCAGTCCGAAGAACTGCATGTACCACAGTACACCAGCTAACGCACAGAACACAAGATTGTTGCCCCAGACTTTACCTTTGGCATAGTCACCGATAGACTTATTAGCTACATTCTGCTGCAGGCAATAAGCGGCATTTGTCAGAAATCCGCCTAAAGTCACCAGGAAGATTACAGGAAGACCGGCATAAAGTCCGTCCACTCCACCTGCCAAAGCAGCTTCCTTGATAGGAGTTCCCGCATCCAGCCCTAAAGCGAAGCAGGCACTCATCACACCCGCAAGAAGCGCCACCAGCAATCCCTTGGTCAATGCGAAATCCTTTACGGCAGCACGTTTTTCTTCTTCACTCATATTCTGCGCACGCAAGCCACCGGCATAACCGATAACAGCAATACCCGCCAACGTAATACAAACACCTAAAAGAAGAATCAATCCGTTACCTTCGAAAAGGTTAGTTCCGGCAAAGATAGCAGGAAAAAGAGTTCCGAATCCGGCACAAGTACCCAATGCTATACTTTGTCCAAGCGCAACGCCCAGATAACGCATGGAAAGTCCGAAAGTCAATCCGCCTATTCCCCATAATATACCATAAAAGATGCTCATTCCAGCACCTCCAGCTCCCCACAAGTCGAACAAACTGCCTCCTGCAGGTACCCCCAGCAGTGATCCCAAAAACGGGAACACTAACCAGGCAAACACACCTTGCACTAACCAGAAGCTTTCCCAGCTCCATTCCTTCACCTTATTAATAGGCACATAGGAACTGGACTGGCAAAAGCTACCGATGGCTATAATCAATAAGCCAATTAGAATATCCATAACTTACCGTTTAGAAGTTACTTCTGCTTCGTACTTTTCGATTTCTGCAATGAAATCTTCGCCTACCGGCACATTGTTCTTTAAGCAGAACATATCCCATACCGCATTCCATGGAAGCGCTTTCTCTTCTTCAAGCAGAGCCAGACGCTGGAAGCCCTGACCGTTAGCTTCGTATTCACGCAACTTGGCAATCGGCTCAAGCAAAGCACGTGTCATACATTTCTGAGCAGCACGGCTACCGATAACGTAAGCACCGATACGGTTGATAGAAGCATCGAAATAGTCGAGACCGTAGTGTACGCGTTCCAATGCACCGCAACGAACAATTTCACTGAACAGTTCCATTGTAGGATCATCCATAATGGTTACGTGGTCGGAATCCCAACGAACCGGACGGCTTACGTGCAACATCAATTCGGGCACATAAAGCAAAAGAGAGGATACTTTGTCGGCAACACTTTCAGTCGGATGGAAGTGACCGGTATCCAAAGTTACCATCTTGTTACGGGATGCGCCATAACCGATGTAGAAGTCATTGGAACCTACTGTATAGCTTTCCAGACCGATACCGAATACTTTTGATTCAATACAGTCTTTCATGTTTTTATATTCAGTAGCAAATATCTGATCCAGAGAATCTTTCAACAATGCACGATATTTCATGCGGTTTACAGTGATATCCTTGCTTCCGTCATGTACCCAAAGATTCATGATACACGGGTCACCCTGCGCCTTACCCATTTCTTCGGCAACGGCACGACAACGTTTGGTATGCTCAATCCAGAACTGACGGATGCCCTCATCCGGATTAGACAGTGACAAATCACCAGATTTCGGATGTGAGAATGAAGTAGAGTTAAAATCGAGTTTCATGTTATGCTCTTTACCCCATTCAATCCAGCTCTTGAAATGTTCAGGCTCTACCTGATCGCGGTCTACCACTTTACCTTGAAAATCTCCGTAGATTTCGTGCAGGTTCAAACGGTGTGTACCCGGAATATAAGAAGCGGCTTTCAGAATGTCGGCACGCAGTTCATCTATATTGCGAGCTTTGCCCGGATAATTACCGGTTGCCTGAATACCTCCGCTCAGTGCACCTGCCTGCACTTCAAATCCCGTTACATCATCAGCCTGCCAGCAATGAAGTGACAAGTGGAAGTCCTGCATGGTTTTCAGTACCTTTTCAGTATCTACACCTACTGCTGCATAGCGTTCAACAGCAATCTCATACGCTTTCTGGATCATTTCTTCTTTTTTCATGATATTCTATTATTAAAAGTTAATATTATTCTGTCGGTTATTTCTTGATTCTCCGGAATTTATCGAACGCAGTTTTTAAAATGGATATAAGCCGCATCCCAGGCTGCCATATCCTGTGGGTGATAAGTCTTCAACGGAATTGAACGGCTTATCAACTGACGCATACCGGCAACATCCGTCGCCTCTCCCACCGTCATTGCCTGAATCATGACATTACCGATAGCTGTAGCCTCAGACGGTCCTGCCACAACCGGAATGCCGATAGCATTGGCAGTGAACTGATTCAACAAGTCATTACGGCTACCGCCACCGATCACATGCAGAGTTTCGATAGGACGAGGAGAAAGCGCACGCAAGTTCTCCAACACCTGACGGTAACGCAAAGCCAGACTCTCAAAGATACAACGTACTATTTGTCCACGTTGCTCAGGAACCGGCTGCCCAGTAGTCCGGCAATATTCACGAATAGCCTGTTCCATATCCGCAGGATTTGCAAAACAGTCGTCATCCGGATTGATTAAACTACGGAATGGTTCACACGAATCCGCTTCGGTAATTAATTCCGGATAGCTTGTATCTCCCCAATTCAGACGGCAACGTTCCAGCAACCACATTCCACAAATATTCTTCAAAAGGCGAATTGTGCCTTCTACGCCACCTTCATTCGTAAAATTCAAAGCCTCTGTTTCAGCAGTAATCACCGGCGCATCTGTTTCCACCCCCATCAGCGACCAAGTACCGCTACTCAAATATGCGAAATTACGATCAAGTGCGGGAACAGCTGCTACAGCAGATCCGGTATCATGTCCGGCCACCGCAATCACAGGAATTGCCCCCAATCCTGTTATCTTTTGCACTTCTTCAGTCAATGTTCCTATCTTCTCACCCGGGAAGACAAAACGACCGAAATTCTCTTCTTTCAGTCCGACTGCTTTCAGCAACTCCGGTTCCAGACGTTGCGTATGTGCATTCACTAATTGGGCAGTGGAAGCAATGGTATATTCAGTTACCATCTTCCCGGTCAGCATATAGCTCAACGCATCCGGCATAAACAGAACTTTGTCTGCTGCCTCCAATGCACTGTCATGATTGCGACGCAAAGTATCTAATTGGAAAAGTGAATTAAAATTCATTACCTGAATACCAGTTTTACCATATACCTCGCTACGGGAGATACGAGAGAAAAAGGCTTCCGGTGCTCCTACCGTATGCGGATCACGATATGCATAAGGCTGGCGAAGCAGGTTTCCGTCTTTTCCAAGGAGGACGAAATCTACTCCCCATGTATCTATACCGATAGAAGCAATAGATTCGCCACGGTGAGCTACCAATTTCAATCCGTCGATAATGTGACGGTATAATGCATAAATATCCCAATAGAAATGTCCACCCACCTCGATCAAGTGGTTAGGAAAACGATTAATCTCCTCCAGATTTAATCCGCCTTCAATAAAAGAGCCTAAGATTGTACGGCCGCTTGTTGCGCCCAGGTCGACTGCAAAAAAGTTCTGTTTCATGGTATTTTGTCTATATATTTAAGGTATCCATTTACCTACATTGCAAAGATAGGCGGTTCCTTCCTCCTTTTCCTTACACATTTTGATAGAAAGGATGTGCATTTTGACACAAATCTGCATAGCCAAACCTTACATCAGTATAAATTTTACTTTTTATGCAAAAAAAGCATGATTTATGCATGTTTTTTCCGAAATAATGCATAATTTTGCGCCATTCTTAGAATAATTATGCAATGAAGAAGAAAGCAAATCGGTTAGACGCCATCAAAATGATTATCTCAAGCAAGGAGGTAGGCTCGCAGGAAGAACTGCTGCAAGAGCTGAACCGTGAAGGCTTCGAACTGACACAAGCCACCCTCTCCCGCGACTTGAAACAACTGAAAGTAGCCAAAGCTGCAAGTATGAACGGTAAGTATGTATATGTATTGCCGAATAACATCATGTATAAACGTTCCACTGACCAGAGTGCCGGTGAGATGTTGCGCAACAATGGATTTATCTCCCTACAGTTTTCCGGCAATATAGCTGTTATCCGTACCCGTCCCGGTTACGCCAGCAGCATGGCTTATGATATCGACAACAATGAGTTCAGCGAGATTCTGGGAACCATTGCCGGTGACGATACCATCATGCTGGTTCTGCGTGAAGGAGTAGCCACAAGCAAAGTACGTCAGCTTTTGTCGCTCATCATTCCGAATATCGAATAACTATACCTATATTATATATAAAGAAATGGACACTCAACAAATAGATGTTATGGTAGCCGACGCCTCACATGAGGTTTACGTTGACACTATTTTGGAAACTATCAGAAATGCTGCTGCCGTACGAGGAACCGGAATCGCAGAGCGCACACACGAATACGTAGCGACTAAAATGAAAGAGGGCAAAGCAATAATCGCGCTCTGTGGCGACACATTCGCAGGTTTCACCTATATCGAATCATGGGGAAACAAGCAATACGTAGCAACCTCCGGTCTGATTGTACATCCCGATTTTCGCGGATTAGGATTGGCAAAGCGCATCAAACAAGCATCTTTCCAACTGGCACGTCTCCGATGGCCGAAAGCTAAGATTTTCAGTCTGACATCCGGAGCCGCAGTGATGAAAATGAACACCGAACTAGGATATGTCCCCGTCACTTTCAATGAACTGACAGACGACGAGGCTTTCTGGAAAGGATGCGAAGGCTGCACCAACCACGATATACTGGTGGCTAAAAACCGTAAGTTCTGCATCTGCACAGCCATGCTGTACGATCCGACAGACCCGCGGAACATAAAAAAAGAACAAGAAAGAAATAACATTTAATATATACAGCACTATGGAAGAAAAGAAAAAAAAAGTAGTGGTGGCATTCAGCGGCGGACTGGACACATCGTTCACCGTCATGTACCTCGCTAAAGAAAAAGGTTACGAAGTATATGCAGCTTGTGCCAATACGGGCGGTTTCAGCGAAGAACAGCTGAAGACAAACGAAGAAAACGCCTACAAACTGGGAGCAGTGAAATATGTAACATTGGACGTTACTCAGGAATACTACGAAAAGAGTCTGAAATATATGGTTTTCGGAAATGTGCTGCGTAATGGTACTTACCCGATCTCCGTCAGCTCGGAACGTATCTTCCAGGCGTTGGCCATCGCACGTTATGCCAACGAAATCGGTGCGGATGCCATTGCCCACGGTTCTACCGGAGCAGGTAACGACCAGATTCGTTTTGACATGACTTTCCTTGTACTGGCTCCGAATGTAGAAATCATCACGCTGACCCGTGATATGGCATTGAGCCGTCAGGAAGAAATCGACTATCTGAACAAACATGGTTTCAGTGCAGACTTTACCAAGCTGAAATACTCTTATAACGTAGGTTTGTGGGGTACATCCATCTGTGGTGGCGAAATCCTCGACTCCGCACAGGGATTACCGGAAACAGCCTATCTGAAACATGTGGAAAAAGAAGGCAGCGAACAACTCCGTCTCACTTTCGAAAAGGGAGAACTGAAAGCTGTCAACGACGAAACATTCGACGATCCGATCAAAGCGATACAAAAAGTAGAAGAAATCGGTGCGGCATACGGTATCGGACGCGATATGCACGTAGGCGATACGATTATCGGTATCAAAGGCCGTGTAGGTTTCGAAGCAGCAGCTCCGATGTTGATTATCGGTGCCCACCGCTTCCTCGAGAAATACACATTGAGCAAATGGCAGCAATACTGGAAAGATCAGGTAGCCAACTGGTACGGAATGTTCCTCCACGAAAGCCAGTATCTCGAACCGGTAATGCGTGATATCGAAGCTATGCTTCAGGAAAGCCAACGTAACGTTAACGGTACGGCAATCCTCGAACTCCGTCCGCTTTCTTTCTCTACCGTTGGCGTAGAATCGGAAGATGACCTCGTGAAAACGAAGTTTGGCGAATATGGCGAGATGCAGAAAGGCTGGACAGCCGAAGATGCGAAAGGCTTTATTAAGGTGACTTCTACTCCGCTACGTGTTTACTACAATAACCATAAAGACGAAGAGATATGATTAAAGCAGGAATCATTGGTGGCGCAGGATATACAGCAGGCGAATTAATCCGTCTGCTGCTCAACCATCCGGAAACTGAAATCGTATTTATCAACAGCAGCAGTAATGCCGGAAACAAAATTACCGACGTACACGAAGGACTATACGGAGAAACAGACCTGAGATTTACCGACCAGTTACCCCTGGACGCTATCGACGTGCTTTTCTTCTGTACTGCCCACGGCGACACGAAGAAATTTATGGAAAGCCACAACGTGCCGGAAGATTTGAAGATCATCGACCTCTCGATGGATTATCGTATCAAGAGTGACGATCATGATTTCATCTATGGTCTGCCGGAACTGAACCGCCGTGCTACCTGTACGGCGAAGCATGTAGCCAATCCCGGTTGTTTTGCCACCTGCATCCAGCTAGGTTTGCTTCCGCTGGCCAAGAATCTGATGTTAACAGACGATGTTTCAGTTAATGCTATCACCGGAAGTACCGGTGCCGGCGTGAAACCCGGTGCTACCAGTCATTTCAGCTGGCGTAACAATAACATCAGCATCTACAAGGCATTCGATCATCAGCATGTGCCGGAAATCAAGCAATCACTGAAACAGCTGCAAAACAGCTTCGATTCAGAGATCGACTTTATCCCTTATCGGGGCGATTTCCCACGCGGCATCTTTGCCACTCTTGTCGTGAAAACCAAAGTAGCACTCGAAGAGATCATTCGCATGTACGAAGAATATTATGCCAAAGACTCCTTCGTTCATATCGTAGATAAGAATATAGACTTGAAACAAGTCGTAAATACAAATAAATGTCTGATACACCTGGAGAAACATGGTGACAAACTATTGATTATCTCCTGCATCGACAACTTGCTGAAGGGCGCCAGCGGACAGGCAGTTCATAACATGAACCTGATGTTCAACCTGGAAGAAACCGTAGGATTACGGCTGAAACCTTCCGCTTTCTAAAAACAGAAGAATTATGAAATTATTCGACGTATATCCTTTATATAACATCAATATAGTCAAAGGACAAGGCTGTAAGGTATGGGATGAGAATGGTACGGAATATCTGGACCTTTACGGAGGTCATGCCGTCATTTCCATCGGACATGCGCATCCCCACTATGTGGAGATGATCAGCAATCAGGTAGCAACCCTTGGTTTCTATTCAAATTCGGTGATCAATAAGCTGCAACAACAGGTAGCGGAACGACTGGGAAAAATCTCCGGTTACGAAGACTATTCCCTGTTTCTGATCAACAGCGGAGCCGAAGCCAATGAGAATGCGCTGAAGCTGGCTTCTTTCTATAACGGACGTACCAAAGTAGTGTCCTTCAGCAAGGCTTTCCACGGACGTACTTCGTTGGCAGTAGAGGCTACGAACAATCCTTCCATCATTGCTCCGATCAATAACAACGGACATGTGACCTATCTTCCCTTGAATGATATCGAGGCGATGAAACAGGAACTGGCAAAAGGAGACGTATGCGCTGTTATCATCGAAGGAATACAAGGAGTGGGCGGTATCAAAATACCGACTACCGAATTCATGCAGGAACTTCGCAACGCTTGTACCGAAACCGGAACGATCCTGATTCTGGACGAAATACAGAGCGGATACGGTCGCAGCGGTAAATTCTTTGCTCACCAATACAATCATATCCAGCCGGATATTATCACTGTAGCCAAAGGTATCGGTAACGGATTCCCGATGGCAGGTGTACTGATCAGTCCGATGTTCAAACCCGTCTACGGACAATTGGGAACTACATTCGGAGGAAATCACCTGGCATGCTCGGCAGCTCTTGCCGTAATGGATGTGATTGAACAGGACCATCTGGTGGAAAATGCCGCTAAAGTCGGTAATTACCTGCTGGAAGAACTCAAGAAATTTCCGCAAATCAAAGAAGTACGCGGACGCGGGTTGATGATCGGACTCGAATTTGAAGAACCGATCAAAGAACTGCGCAGCCGCCTCATCTATGATGAGCATGTATTTACGGGAGCAAGCGGTACAAACGTACTTCGTCTGTTACCCCCTCTCTGCCTCAGCATGGAGGAAGCGGACGAATTCCTTGCCCGCTTCAAGAGAGTACTCTGATCGCTCATTTGATTAATAAACAGCCGACAAAAAAGCAGCCTCATACAGAAATATTTTTCTTATCCGGGCTGCTTTTTGTTTTTTCGCAATTTACCGTTACCTTTGTCTGTAAGAATCCATAAAAAATAAGCGCATATGAAAATAGCTATTATCGGTGCAGGAAACATGGGTGGTTCTATAGCCCGCGGCCTGGCAAAAGGAAGTCTGATAGCAGACTCAGATATCATTGTATCCAATCCCAGCGCAGGCAAACTGGAAAAGCTGAAAGAAGAATTTCCGGGCATCTCCACAACTCAGAATAACGCAGAAGCTGCTGCAGGAGCAGATATTGTCATTTTGGCGGTCAAGCCATGGTTCATGGAACCGGTGATGCGTGAGCTGAAGCTAAAGAGCAGACAAACTCTCGTCTCTGTAGCAGCCGGCATTAGCTTTGAAGAGCTTGCACACTTTGTGATAGCACCCGAAATGCCGATGTTCCGCCTCATCCCCAACACTGCCATCAGCGAACTGGAAAGCATGACGCTTATCGCAGCACGCAACACAAACGATGAGCAAAACCAGTTCATGCTCCGGCTGTTCAATGAAATGGGAATGTCTATGCTCATCCCCGAAGAAAAGATAGCAGCTACCACGGCACTGACTTCCTGCGGCATCGCTTATGTATTGAAATACATCCAGGCTGCCATGCAAGCCGGTATCGAAATGGGCATCCGTCCTAAAGATGCCATGGAGATGGTAGCCCAGTCTGTCAAAGGAGCCGCCGCATTAATTCTGAATAATGATACTCATCCCAGCGTGGAAATAGACAAGGTGACCACTCCGGGCGGAATCACCATCAAAGGAATCAACGAACTGGAGCACAACGGATTTACTTCCGCCGTTATCAAGGCGATGAAGGCATCCAAATAATACCGCAAAATTATTAATTATAAAAAATAACCACTTGTATGAATGATCAAATTAAACAAATCGCAGAGCGTCTTCGCGGATTACGTGACGTACTGGAACTAACGTCTGAAGACATCGCCCGCGACTGTGACATATCTGCCGAGGAATACCGGCTCGCAGAGACAGGAGATTACGACATTTCCGTCAGCATGTTACAAAAGATAGCCCGCACCTATAACATTGCACTGGATGCACTGATGTTTGGCGAAGAACCGAAAATGAGCAGTTACTTTGTCACCCGTGCCGGCAAAGGCACGAGCATCGAACGCACCAGAGCCTACAAATACCAATCACTGGCAGCCGGTTTTATGAATCGCACAGCCGATCCGTTCATCGTTACTGTCGAACCCAAAGGAGACGACGAGCCTATTCATTACAACCACCACAACGGACAAGAGTTTAATCTTGTGCTCGAAGGGCGTATGCTTATCAACATTGAAGGTAAGGAAATTATCCTGAACCAAGGTGACAGTATCTATTTCAACTCAAAACTTCCACATGGCATGAAAGCGCTCGATGGCAAAACGGTACGTTTTCTGGCAGTAATTATGTAATAACATTATGGTAGAAAGATTTTTAGCAAAGACTAACTTTGCCTCACAAGAGGATTTTATCAAGAACCTGAAAATAAATGTTCCGGAGAACTTCAACTTCGGTTACGATGTAGTAGATGCCTGGGCAGCCGAACAACCCGACAAGAATGCCTTACTCTGGACCAATGACCGGGGCGAAAGCCGCCAGTTCTCTTTCGCCGACATGAAACGCTATACGGACATGACGGCTTCTTACTTCCAGAGCCTCGGCATCGGTCGCGGAGATATGGTGATGCTGATTCTGAAACGCCGCTACGAGTTCTGGTACAGCACCATCGCCTTGCATAAGCTGGGAGCCACAGTTATTCCTGCAACCCACCTGCTGACAAAGAAAGATATCATCTACCGCTGCAACGCCGCCGACATCAAAATGATTGTAGCTGCCGGTGAAGGAATCGTATTGCAACACATCAAAGATGCTCTTCCTGAGTGTCCGAGCGTAGAAAAGTTAGTCAGTGTAGGTCCGGAAGTTCCGGAAGGATTCGAAGATTTCCATCAGGGCATCGAGAACGCTGCTCCATTCGTCCGTCCGAGACATGCCAATACGAATGATGACATCTCACTGATGTACTTCACCTCCGGTACTACCGGTGAACCTAAAATGGTAGCGCATGACTTTACCTATCCGTTAGGTCATATCGTTACCGGTAGCTTCTGGCACAATCTGGACGAGAACAGTCTCCATCTCACCATCGCCGATACCGGTTGGGGAAAAGCAGTATGGGGCAAACTCTACGGACAGTGGATTGCCGGAGCAAACATCTTCGTTTACGACCATGAGAAGTTCACCCCCGCAGCTATTCTGGAAAAGATACAAGAGTATCAGGTGACTTCACTCTGTGCACCTCCTACTATCTTCCGTTTCCTTATTCATGAAGATCTGACCAAATATGATCTGTCCTCATTGCGGTATTGCACCATCGCCGGAGAAGCTCTGAACCCTGCCGTATTCGAGACTTTCAAGAAACTGACAGGCATCAAGCTGATGGAAGGCTTCGGACAGACTGAGACGACATTGACAGTAGCTACCATGCCTTGGATGGAACCGAAACCGGGAAGTATGGGATTGCCCAATCCACAATATGACGTGGACCTGATAGACAACGAAGGCCGCTCTGTAGAAGCGGGAGAACAAGGTCAGATCGTAATCCGCACCAGCAAAGGCAAACCTCTCGGACTCTTCAAAGAATACTATCGCGACGCGGAACGTACACACGAAGCCTGGCATGACGGCATTTACTACACAGGTGACGTTGCATGGAAAGACGAAGACGGCTATTTGTGGTTTGTAGGACGCGCAGACGATGTAATCAAGAGTTCCGGTTACCGCATCGGTCCTTTCGAAGTAGAAAGCGCTTTGATGACACACCCTGCCGTGATAGAATGTGCTATTACCGGAGTGCCCGACGAGATTCGCGGACAGGTAGTGAAAGCAACTATCGTATTGTCTAAAGACTATAAAGCACGCGCCGGAGAAGAATTGATCAAAGAATTGCAGAACCATGTTAAGAAAGTGACTGCACCTTATAAATATCCGCGTGTGATTGAGTTCGTTGACGAACTGCCAAAGACGATCAGCGGTAAGATTCGCCGCGTGGAGATTCGCAAGAACGACGAGAAATAAGCAAAAAACAGCCGACTCATCGATAAAATCCTCCTTATCTGTTCTCTCAAACAGCATAAGGAGGATTTCTTTTGGTACCAATACTACAAACTGATCAATTTATGCTAAAATCAGACCAATGCATCATTTCTATACTTTTATGACTCAAAATTGCTCTCATATATAATTTTCCCTTCTTATATTTGCCGACAGTAAAAACCAAAACACAAAAGAATATGATTACAAGTAGAAAGATTTCTCAGGTCAATGTTTTTGCTGGTAGTCCCTGGGAGGTGGCCAGTGTGAAGAGTCTTCTGAAAGCAGCGTATATCGAGGCTTCAATGAAAGACAATGGATTGAAAGGTATACTCGTTTCGGTTCCGTGCGAATACTATACCGCAGCAATGCGTGTGATTAATAGCAGAAAGGTTTTATAGGTCTTAGGTTAACATATAGGATAAAAACCGGTTACGATAGGAGATCGTGACCGGCTTTTTCAGTTTCCGGTCTTATTCGCGTACAAAGGTTTCCCTAAATAGATAATTAACATCATCAGCAGCATCTAATTTTTCCCATACTAATTGTGTGGAACTGAGCTGAGTGATTCGGTAGAAACTTATTCCTACTGCTATGAGCTGTTGTTCGTGATCATAAACATATTCGGTTAATCTCGGTCCATAATCAGAATTTGCTTCTGTATAGGTGCAAACACCTTTTTCATTAAAATGATAGTAAACTTGTCTACCATCCGGACACCTATTATAAGTTCCCCGAACGACCTCCCCAGTTATTGGGTTGGTCATTGCATATTCTCCTTTTTCTAATATCCATTTACCGACAATGGACTGAGCAGTAATGTCGTCGTCATCATCATCACCGCATGCAGATAGCGTGAAACTGCATAAAACAATGGCAACAAAAGCTACTAATTGCCCAGTTTGTCTAAGTAATCCCTTTTTAGTTTTCATTTCTTTTGGGTCCTTGGGTTAACAATACTCTGTAAATATAAGAATAATTGTTTTCATTGTAACTGATTAAGTGTTCTTTTTTATTTTCAATTATCATTTCTCTTCATCATTCTTCATTTCCGCACATTTATGCATTAATTCGTATATCACAATTCGTATTATCTACATAATGATTAAATATAGATTTCTATTGTCATCTGTCAGCTTTTCACATATAACAGTCTTATAATAAACAGATTACCTCATGATAATAAGCCCTGACAATAAGCTGACAATAGCAATAGTACCATTTTACTGTCAAGCATATGGAGTGAGGGAAATTTCCGATATACCTCACATTAAAGCGTATCAATATATTTTTTGCTATCACTTGGTTCTGTCATTCAGACGAATACCAATGAGAAATGGTCAGCTATGTCATTCAGACGACTGCAAGGAGTAAGAATCTACTCTTTTGTGCGCACAAGAGAAGAGCCTTCATTTCACACTGTCACCAACATCTCTCCTTTCGTTGTTTCCCGTTCAAGTATCCATATGGTTTGTGACAAGCTAACAGAACGGTTGTGCCACCTACGGAAACGATTGTGCCAAACCTCTGAAATGGTTGTGCAAAGCGCTTGGCACAGTTGTGCCACTGCGATGGCACAGTCGTGCCAAAGGCGTGGCACAAGCATGCCAAAGGCGTGGCACAAGCAAAGCATACCTTCTACTCCTCGTCCGCTATACTTTCCCTGCCCTTCAGACCGCACTATTGTAAAAGATAAAGACCGCGCGAAATTTCTCAATAATAAAAGCGCAAACGCTTGTTTCACCGGCATATTATCCGTACCTTCGATGCCTGATACAAACAAAATTAAATCAAGAAAAATCAAAATAGAAAAATGAAGATTACACAAATCAGGGAGAGCAGAGAAAACGGAGATACGGAAGCGTTAAGCGTGATGGATATCAACCTACTGATAGAGAAAATGAAGAAAGAGACTAAACTCCGTCCGGTATCCGGCCTACGCGAAGCCCTGCATTTTGTCTTACCCGGTGAACCTTGCTCAGCTGCCCACAAATTGCCCAGAATAATTCCTGCCGCAGTCTTCGGACGCGTAAACGGTGTGAAGAAAATGAAAACTTACAATGGTATCGTAGAATTAACGGTCGGTCCGCTGGCAGGAAAAGCAGAAATAGCCCTGGTAAAACGAAAAGCAGCGGAACTACCACAAACCATGCTGGCTTTTGCTGGTTCGAGCGATAAAAGCGTCAAAATCTGGACTCGCTTCACCCGTCCGGACGGTAAGTTACCCCAGACAGCGGAAGAAGCTGAAATATTTCAGGCGCACGCTTACCGACTCGCCATTAAATGTTATCAGCCGCAAATCCCCTTCAACCTTCTGCTGAAAGAACCGAAACTTGAACAATACTCACGCCTCAGCTATGATCCCGACCTGTTTTATCGTCCCGATCCTGTCCCATTCTATTTATCACAGCCCGTCAGCATGCCCGGCGAAACGACATACAGGGAAAAGACGATTGCCGAAAGTTCTCCCCTCAACCGCACTGTACCGGGATATGCCACGCAAGATGCGATAGCATTGCTATACGAAGCCGCTGTGCGAAAGACATTCGAAGAACTGGAAGTGGAATGGCATTGGAATGACGATCCTCAGGCATTAGTCGTCCGTCTGGCGGAAAACTGTTTTCATTCGGGAATACCGCAAGAAGAAGTGACACGGCGCACTCTCACCCGCTTCTACAAGTTAAACGATGCCATGCTGCTGCGCGAAATGATCAAAAATGTATATCAGGAATGCAAAGGATTCAACCGGAAAGACTGTCTGACTAAAGAACAACGCCTTAACCTGCAAATGGAAGAGTTTATGGAACGCCGCTATGAGTTCCGGCACAATACGCAGATCGGAGAAGTGGAATACCGCGAACGCGTCTCCTTCCGTTTCAACTTCAGCGCCATTGACAAACGGGCACAGAACAGTATCATGCTCGATGCCCAATCCGAAGGGATCGCAGTGTGGGACAGGGATATAGACCGCTATCTGCATTCGAACCGGGTACCTGTCTACAATCCTTTGGAGGAATTTATGTTCAGCCTGCCCCGTTGGGACGGAAAAGACCACATTCTGGCACTGGCAAGCAGAGTGCCTTGCAAAAATCCTTATTGGGGAATGCTTTTCCACCGTTGGTTTCTGAATATGGTGGCTCACTGGCGTGGAATAGGTCAGAAACACGCTAATAGCACATCTCCTCTATTGGTAGGCATGCAAGGAACCCATAAATCTACATTTTGCCGGGAGCTTATACCACCCGCACTTCGCGCCTACTACACAGACAGCATTGATTTCAGCCGTAAACGGGATGCAGAACTATATCTGAACCGCTTTGCTCTGATCAACATCGATGAGTTTGATCAGGTGACTCTTACTCAACAGGGATTTTTAAAGCATATCCTCCAGAAACCTGTAGTCAACTTGCGAAAGCCCCACGGCAGTTTGGTACAGGAATTACAGCGGTATGCCTCCTTTATCGGCACGAGCAACCAAAAAGACCTGCTGACTGATCCTTCAGGAAGCCGTCGTTTTATCTGCGTCGAAGTGACAGGAGTCATTGACACCACCCAACCGATAGACTATGAGCAACTCTACGCACAGGCAATGCATGAGATTTATCACGGCGAACGCTACTGGTTCGACAGCGAAGACGAAAAAATCATGACGGAAAACAACCGCGAATTTGAGCAAACTCCTGCTATTCTTCAATTATTCCACCAATACTTCAAAGGAGCCCAAAAGGAAGGCGAGGGAGAATATCTGTCACCAATGGAAATACTCAACTACTTGCAGAAAAAGAGTAGCATACCCCTGTCTTCCAGCAAAGTATATCACTTTGGAAGACTTCTGCAAAAATGCGGTATACCCTCCAAGCATACTTACAAAGGGACTCTTTATCAAGTAGTCAAACTGGAATAACAGCATGATACGGCTGACAATAGAATGGACAATTGTTATTGTCAGCCGTATTATCAGGGGGTATTGTCAGGAGATAATTATCTTATTTATAATAGTTTGCCTACTAAAAGCTGACAGATGACAATAAAACATCGGTTTTAATCACTATGAATAAGATATTGAACGCCCTGCTGCGAAAGGTCTTTTTCTAACCTTAGCCCACATTATTTTTATAAAAGGCTCTAATTTTATTGAATTCCCTCACTAACAGAGCGCTAGATTTCAAAAAGAAACTTAACTTTGCACCCGAGTTTTATAAAAAGAGACTGAATTAGTAACTAAAAAGATTAAACCGCATGAAAATTAAGACTTTAATAGCCTGTTTCATACTTGCATGTGCAGCATCTTCCTGTATACAGGATGAAGCGCTAAACTCAGAAGCAGCCATTGATGCCTGTACAGGTGATGATGTGCAACAAGCAACTATTGATTCTGAGAACTTTACCATTCAATTATACGTTTCCAAAGCTGCTGAACTGGCAAATGTAAATATTAATTTCCAGCTTCCTGCAGGAGCGACTATTGCCCCCACCACTCCACAAAGCGGTGATAATGCGGCTAGCGCTTTGTACAATTTTAAAAATGAAAATCCAAGAAAGTTCAAAGTTACTTCGGAAGATAAAGCTTTTGAATCAACTTATGAAATTACACTTTGGCAGACTGAAATGCCCGACACATATCATTTCGAGAAACTAAGTTCGGAGAATCCTTTCCATGTATTCTATGAACGGGATAACAATGAAGGAACAGATGGAAAATACGTCATCCGCCGTATGGAATGGGCAAGTGGAAATCCCGGATACAATCTGACGGCAATGGCAAAAAATCCGAATGAATATCCTACCGTACAAGTAAGCGGAGGATATACCAGTAGCAGTGGTGGCAAATGCGTGAAACTGGAAACAAAGAGCACCGGAAGTTTCGGAGCAATGGTAGGAATGCATCTCGCAGCCGGCAACTTATTTATTGGATCGTTTGACAAGAATAATGCACTTAATGACGTAATGGGCTCCACTCATTTTGGTTTTCCTTTCTTCTACTATCCGGAAAAACTGGAAGGATGGTATAAATACAAAGCCGGTACACAATTCAGCGTCGGTGGAGAAATAGTATCAGACAGACAAGACCATTGCGATATTTATGGAGTGCTGTACGAAACGGATGATAACGTCAGTTTCCTTGACGGTTCTAACGCTTTGACTTCTCCTAACATTGTGATGTTAGCAAGAAAAGCGGCAGGCACCTATTGGCCTGAAGTCGATTCTTGGGCACCCTTCACGCTTAATTTCGAATTATTGCAAGGAAAAACAATCGATCCCGGCAAGCTGCTGGAGGGAAAATATAAACTGGCTATTGTATTCTCCTCTAGTGTAGACGGAGCTAAATTTGAAGGAGCAGTAGGAAGTACTCTTTATATTGATGAAGTAAAATTGACGTCTTCAGAACAGCAATAATAATTAATCAACTCATATGAAAATAAAAACAATCTATAAAATATTCTGCATCACTTGCCTCATCCTATCCTTATCACAGGTGGCAAATGCACAAAGTGAAAGAAACCAAGGCATCATATACTCCTATTTGCATGGATGGGAATATAGCATAAAAGCAGGATTCAGCATTGGTGGTACTGCACCGCTCCCACTGCCCAAAGAAATACGAAGCATTGACAGTTATGCACCCAGTATGGCAATTTCGATTGAAGGAAATGCCACCAAATGGTTTGATGAACAAAAGAAATGGGGAATGACAGTAGGCATAAGACTGGAAAATAAAAATATGACTACAGAAGCTACCGTAAAAAACTACGGTATGAAGATTTTCAATACAAACGGTGGTGAACTAAAAGGTCTGTGGACAGGTGGAGTAAAAACGAAAGTCAAAAACTCATACCTCACTGTTCCCGTATTGGCTAATTATAAAATCAGCAGTCGTTGGAAAGTTTCCGCAGGACCATATGTTTCCTATCTGATCGAACGTAACTTCTCTGGCCATGTATACGAAGGGCACTTGCGTAGCCCGAACGAAACCGGATCAAGAGTAAACTTCGAAGGCGAAAGTATTGCTACATACGATTTCTCCGATAATCTGCGCAAATTTCAATGGGGAATGCAATTAGGCGGTGAATGGAGAGCATTCAAACATTTAAATGTATATGCTGATCTGACATGGGGACTGAATGATATCTTCAAGAAGGATTTTGATACGATCTCTTTTGCTATGTATCCTATTTACCTGAATATAGGGTTCGGATATGCGTTTTAATGAAGAATTACAAATTATTCTGAGCCAAGAAAATAACCTCAAGTTATCTTGATGAAGTTATTAAAGACAGTGAACATTTATCGTTCATCATTCGGGGAATGCAAGTGTAGTTATTTCTTCCTTGAAGGAATATAATTCTAGAATATATTATGCAATCTCCTGCTATGATAGACATTATTCGAAAAGGTGACGAAGAAGCAAAGAATAGTAGCGGCACTCCTACAAATATTGAGGATTTATGGAAATAAGACTACTCGCACAGTTTTCAAGCATTTTATACAAACAAGAAAACGGGATTCATGAAAGAATCCCGTTTTTATATACCTTGTATAGATACTATACAAATATACCTCATATTCAGAAATTACTTCTTAGTACCAGAGAACTGAACTACTATTTTCAGTACAGAGAAAGGAATATCAATATCTAACTTAATATCATTTCCTGTTATTGTACCCTTCAAAGTTACAGGAATACCTGCTTCTGACAATCCAGGTCCCATCCATTGATCAATGCCAGCCTGATCACCAGCTTCAATTTTAAGTTTATCTACTTTTTTAGTAAACGTATAGTTACCATTACTGCCTACTAAATCAATATCAGTAATTTTAATATTTCCAATAGGCATAACCTGACCAGCTTCACCACTAGCACCTGCCTGAAGAATAAAGTTCTTCAATAAGAAATTAATCTTACCTTCAGTCGGACTAGTCAGTTCAATATTCTGCGACGAAGATATCGGTCCTTGACCGTTGATAGTAACTCCTAGATTTCCAGCATAAGTACCAGCTACATTTGCCTTGTTATCATCGTTTTCATCATCGTCACCACAAGAAGTAAACAAACTAACTGAACAAATCAGTATAAACAAATACAATAAATTCTTCTTCATAATTTTCAAACATTTAGTAAATAAAAACCTTTTCAATATCCAAAAGTACAGTAAAGTAACTGCATTATTTTCATATTAACAAGATTTAGTCTTTATATTATGCAATCTTTTCTCCTAGAATAACTTATTTATTCTAAGAGAAAAGATCTAATATATTAAAAAGTAACTTCTAAATCATCCACATAAAGCACACTGCCCGGAGCACCACTAAACTTGTCTCCATCTTTACTTGAAGAGCAAACGATGGCAAGTTTATATTTTTTAGCAGGGTCAAAACTCTTACTAAACTTAAAGTCCACACTAAAGTCAGTATATTCAGCCTGTTCTTTACCATCTACTGAAGCAATTGCAACAATTTTATCAGAAGTCAATAAATTTGTACCGTCCAAGAAGTCGAAAGCATAGTTGTTTACCTCGTACAATACAGCATTCATAGCAGGCAAATCTTTTTTCGTATCATCTTTTTCAAAGATGTGAGCCTTAGAAGGATCAGGACAAGTATAATATGTTGCTCCAGCAGTAAACTTATAAGAGCCTTTGAAAGCAACAGGCTTTTTGAAACAAGGATAACCAAATTTTGTACTTTTTAAAGTATTAATTGGATCTACAACAAACGTTCCCGAAAATACAGAACCGGAAGTGACTTTAGGAACAGAAGTAATCCAAGCATCCATTCCTGTCGTATCTAATGATTCTAATCGAGCTGCTTTTCCTGTCTTACCATCTTCCGATACAACCACTGCATTTGTTTTCTCGGGAGCATAAAGATTTGGAAACATCCCCTTTATATAAGCAACCCCTTCATTAGAAGTAGCCCATCCTGCTCCTGGTTCATCAAATGATATTCCCATTGATGTTTTCTTCTCCCATTTCCCATCAAAATTAGAAGCAAATGAGAAATCCTGTACCAGTTCAGCAGTATTTACAGTATATGTAACAGACGTCTGTCCACTTTCTGCTGTCACTTTAAACTCTTGCTCTTTTGAAAAGTCTATTGCTGTACCTTTAACATAAGGTTCATTTTTATAATACAAAGTAGCACCTGAAGAAATCTCAAACTCTGGAACCAGCGATAATTGTTCATCGCTTGTACCTGCCTTTTTATAAATAACAATCTTAGCTTTGTTACTACTTACTTCACTAATTTCTGGCTGCAAAACAACAACATCACTATTAATTGTCATCTTTACAATAGCAGCATCAGTACGTTTATATGATCCGGTAAATACATATTCTGCTTTGTCAGTACCATCAGACATTGTCACATTTAAAGTCAACTGATTATCGACTATAGCACCTGAAACTACGAAATTGACTTTTTTATCATATTTACTTACTGCTGTAGCCTCTAAAAGTTCAATACCATTCTGTGTCTTTTGTATATCCATTGACTTTATTTCCAAATATTTTCCTTTATCACCAACAAAGTAAAATACTGTCGATGCTATGCCAATCTTATTATACCCTGCACGAACGATAGAAATACCTTTTACCGATGATTGTAGCAATTCAGGATCAATTTCAATACCAGTTAGTTTCAAATCTTCACGACTATACCAAGATGCAATTTCACCAGCAAAGTCTTTTGGTTCTGAGTTAATCTTATCACCAGTAAAAAGAACTTTTATATTCTTCTTCAATGTGGATGCATACACAGTAATATCCAGGTCTATTTTATTCGATACTTCTGTACCAACCAATGTAGCCTGTAATTCACCTAAAGTTGCATGATTAATAGTTACCTTTGTTTCCTTAAATTGAACGATTCCTTCAACATCCTCCACAGGTACATTAGAGAATGTGATATCTTCTACATTAAAAGGGTCTTTATCAGCTTCCAACTGAATAGAAAAATCTTTTAATTCAACTGAAACAACATTTCCAGCATCTTTAACATATATATGCTGTTTAGAAGTTCCCAAATCAGTTCCATCCAAAGACACTTCTAAATTACCACTATATGTCCCTGCTATCTGCTGGGCTAATGGAGTCTCCTCTCCCTTGCCATTATCATCATCATCATTACAAGCTGTAAATAAACTCATTGAGCAAATGAGCATCAATAAAAACAGTAAATTTTTCTTCATAATTCTCTAATTTAGTTATTACTCCATTTTATCACAAAATCGGATGCAAAGTAACATCTTTATTTTAACTACTACAAGGTCCATTCTTTGTATTTTATGATCTATTTTTAAGATACTAGAAGTTCTTTCTCATATTTTGGAGGCTTTCTAAGTTTTAATATTCAGATTGAAGTATACAAATCAAATAGGCTGAACCCATAATTGAGTCCAGCCTATTCTATATTCTATACTATATCCTATTTTAAAGGAAGCTTATTTCATTATTCGCCAACGACCTCCAGTTCATCAACGATCAACGTACTATTAGCAGCTCCTCTAAACTTATCACCTTCCTTGCTTGAAGAACAAACGATAGCCAGTTTATACTCTTTAGTACTATCATAAACTTTATCAGGGAAGTATTCAAAAGTAAGTTCAAAAGCAGTCCATGCTTCTTTGTCCGTACCATCTTTCAAACGAGCTTCTGCTACACGATATTCTGAAGTATTGATGTCTACTCCCGTGAGAGTCACATCTTTGCCACTGGCATCTTTAGCCTCATACAATACCGCAGCAATAGAGCACTCATCTACGACATCAAGACCTTCCTCTACCGGTTTTTTAGAACCATCGATATAATTAGTTCCGGCTTTATATTTATATACACCTTTAAATAATTTAGGCTCCTTGTCATAAGCAATACCAAACTTCGTAGATTTTAAAGGCGCAAGCATATTAAGACTGAATACTCCTGTAAATAAAGAACCGGAAGTAATAGGTGCCAAACTACCTAAAGCATGTCCTCTGGAATCCAATGTTACCAATTTGGCAGCTCCACCATTGAAACCTTCAGTTTCTTTCATCACAGGATAGCCAACTTTGACAGCTGAAGATGATCCATTCAGCATTTTAGCACCACCATTAGAAGTAGCTAAGAATCCGGCAGGTTCCGGAGTCCAATAGTTATCATAACTGCTGCCTGCATCAAATTCTGACCATTCATCCAAAGAATATCTCATGATATTCTGAACACCTTCGATAGAAACTGTATATTTTCTTGAGGTCCCGTCTTCTGAAACCACTGTATAGACAACGCTTTTTCCACCGGAGAAATCCTGCGGAACACCACTTGCCGGAGTTACAGTAGCCTTTTCTGATACAGTGACAACAGGCACCAATGCCTTCAAATCATCAGCAGTAGCTTCGTCATTTACCTTAAATGTAATAACACTCTTTTCTTCGTCGATAATCGGTGCTACTGTCACAACCTCATTGTCGATAGTAAAACCTGTTATTTTTGCCTCTGAGTTTTCACTTCCTGACAGTTTAGTTCCTTTATAGTTAACCTTCACCTTCATTCCGCCTTCTACATCTACATCAATTACCATTTCAACAGCATTCTTACCAACTGTACCCGAAACGGATGTATTGCATGAACCCACAACAAGACTCAATGTTTGATTACCAGCAAACTTATAAGTGTCACCGCTTTTTGTCAAAGCACAATTATCGACAGTAATATCACCAATGAGAAGTTCGGAACCCGCAACGGTAATAGTAAAGTTCTTCAATTCCAGCTTAACAGCAGTATCCGAAGCCTTTGAAATATAAACTTTCTGAACCATATCAGAAGTAATAGGAGTAGATACACCCACATAATATACATCCATTGTTCCCTTATATGCACCTGCAAGTTCACTGTCAACCGGATATTTCACGTCATCATCGTCGTCACCACAACTTGTGAATAGACTTACTGAACAAATAAGCATGAACAAATACAACAATCTTTTCTTCATAATCTTCATAGTTAATTATTAATTCTTTTTTATCACATAAAATCATGCAAAGTAAAAGATTTAAATTAACCATCACAAGTGCCATTCTTGGCATTATATGTTCCATTCTTAATATATTAAATAATGATATTATAAATACGCAGAATTATTAGTCCCAATATCAATATTCCATTCATAAGTAAGAAGAAAAAACGGAAGATTGCTACCACATAAAAGAACATCTTTTTTTTCATACAAAATCCAAAGCATATTATAATTTGCAGGTCAACATAAGACACCCTTCTGACGTGCTGGAAAAGACATTATCATAATGTTTATATCGCGTAGTCCGCGTATAATTCATATAAGCTCCGGTCAGATACACTCCTTTTCGTAGCTTGACATCCAAGCGTAACCCGGTGGCATGAAGAATTGCCGTTGAACGGTCTCCTTGTGCATTCAGCGTTTTCGGATTATAATTTTCCCAATCCATATTGTTAGGATATCCTTTCCAGGTAAACATATGATAGACATCGTAAGTAGTAGATGCCGAAAACTTATCTTTCTTATAGATGAAATTAAACCCGACTTTCGTACTATACCGCTTGCCAGGTTATAATTGCGCTCCTCCACCCTGTAATAATCACTGAGAGCACCTCCGAGAAGAATCCCATTCAGATGAGCATATCCGTCTATATCCCAACGTTTAAGCAGTTTACGCTTATAGATAAATCCGGCACCAAACGAAGCCGGCGTACAAAACTTATAAGGAGTTTTTGCCGAAACGCTCGATATGGTGTCCGAATCATAGTAGTCAAAATGCTGATAAAGCCCCAAACTCAGATAGTGCTTTTTATTATCGACCAGTTCTCTGCCTGCCAGCCGTCCCACAATATTCAACTGTCCCAATATCGGTTGCGACTTCTGCACATTCAATTTTGCCTTCACAGAGAAATAATCATACGGCTTCCTGTCATCCGCATCAAAACGATCTCCATATTCTACATCCAGTTCGGTGGCAAACCCGACACCCTTATCAAAGATTTCATCTTCCAATTCAAGCGCACGCACTCCCATAGAAATATCCACACTAACATCGGGCACACCAAATTGCTTGCCCGATGTTAAGCGTCTTTTCCAGGCATCTCCGTTGATAATACGGGTAAGACCACGCATAGGAGAAACCACAAACGAGGCAAATTCCAGCCCAAAACGGGAAGCACCGGTCTTCCGGTCATCGAGAATAAGATCGGAAGTTCTATAGAACACTTCGCCCAATGCCATTCCGCCAATCGGTGTCGCTATGATATCGTTGGCAGAAGGATATTCACACTCCATAAACATCTCCCACATGAAACTCCCGCCGAAAGCATACAAGCCTGACTGCCAGTAATTATATCCATTCGAGCGGGCGGCATTGAAATACAGACTGCCATGATAAGGATGCATGAACATATTTGTACCCATGGCATCATTATCCCAGACAAAACCATGCTTAATATTTTCCTTGATTGTATGCATATCGATATAAGCAAAATCCGCTTTCCGGATGTAGCGGTCGAAAGCCCAGACGCCCATATTGACGCCAAACGCCATCGCTCCCGCACGGATTCCTCTCTTTTGAGAATAATAGAAAATATCCAGTGAATCAGCTGCCTTTGGGCTAGCAATCTGATGTCGTATAGCCAGTTGAGGATAGGCTAAACTAGTAAATATCAAAGATATAAACAGGAAAAATACTGACTTCTTCATGCCACAAACATAGATAAAAAAGTCGAGTTTTATATCTTATGACAGGAAGATTCCCTCTAATCGGACAATATTATTCTTTTTTTGACCAATGAGGTTTCTCCCGTTAAACATACAATTTGTATCTTTACACCATCCTTTAAAAAAATGCCAAAATGAATATTGAAGAGTTCAGAGAATACTGCTTATCACTCAATGGCGTCCATGAGAGGATGCCGTTTACCGATGTACCCGACCCATATAGCCGCGACGTACTCTGTTTTTATGTAGCAGATAAATGGTTCTGCTTTGTAAACATCGAAATATTCGACTTCTGCTGTATTAAATGTAATCCGACCGAATCACTGGAATTACAGGCTGCGTATCTGGGCATAAAGCCGGGATGGCACATGAATAAGAAATATTGGATCAGTGCCTACTTCAATCAGGACGTTCCGGACGAGAAGATACGGGAACTGGTACAGAAATCTTATGATATCGTTGTGAAAGGCTTGCCAAAGAAAGTACGGGAGGAGATTGTCTCAGCAGCCAAAGAATAAAAAAGCCTGTAAATCAAGGATCTACAGGCAATAAAGAATACTCGTACTCGAAGCGGGACTAATAATACTACTTTCAATAATACTCTAATACAATCATATACTAATGATAATCAACAGAATAAAAAACGAATAAGTGCAATACAAAGGTAATAAAATATAATAGAATAACAAATAATTGCCCGTAAATTTGCCCGTAAAATTCCATATCGTTATATTTGTCGTAATATTAAAAAGCTATGGCAACATATAGATTCGAATTAAACGATAAGCCATCAAGGAATGGAAAATACGCTATCTTTCTCCGGGTAACAGTAAACGGGGTTAGAAAGAAGCTGAAAACCAATTTAGAAGTTAGTAGGAAGTCTGATTGGAATCCAACCCCAAAAGGAGATAATTGGATTCGTCCTTCTGAACCAAACTCTAAGATTTGGAACGTGGTTCTATCCAAGACCATAGAAAAAGCTAAGGAGACTTATCAAGCACTCGCTAATGAAGGACAAGTTACATCAGGCAAAATCGTATCTGGCATGAATATGGAGGCAGAAACATTTTCATTTATTTCCTATGCAGAAGAGTATGCCAAATGTACCTATGAAGCCGGAGAATACCGAACATACACAAAATACATAACCCTTCTCAACAAATTGAAATTCTTTATCAACGGAATAAAACCAGATAAGATACTTTCCATTCCTCGAAGCGGTAAGGAGTTGGATGAGTATTTGAAGAAGTTAAAAAAGGATTTACTATTTAATGAGATAACCTTATCCTTTCTAAACAAGTTCAAGGCATATCTAAGAAAAGTACCCAACTCCAAAAACCCAGATTTAACACTACATCAAAATACTATTAGCAAACAGTTCGATAACTTTAAAAGCCTCTACAACAAAGGAAGAATAGAGCTAAGAGAAAAAGGATTATCACTTAAAAACAATCCGTTTGACGATTTTGAGTGCGAAACAATTGATACCAACAAAGAAAAGCTAACAATTGAAGAGATAGAGTCTTTGAAAGCGTTGAAATTGGAAGAAGGTAGTTTAATATGGCATACAAGAAATTGTTTCCTATTGGCTTTTTATTGCGCAGGAATGAGAGCCGGAGATTTAATACAATTAAGAGGGACGAATATAGTATATGATGGTGGGTGGCGCATTAGTTACCGCATGGACAAGACTGATACAATAAAAGAGATACTCCTTCTCCCTGAATCTTTGGAAATAATTACACGGTATGTGGACTTAGAAAAGCGAACAACCGACTATGTATTTCCGCTGTTAGATAACGGAACCAACTATGCTAAAGCTATCACATGGGAAGATAAGGAGCGGCTACCACATGAAGTAAAGAAACATCTTCTCCAGCAAGTCAACAGCAAAAACAGCCTATTAAATAAGTATTTAGGGAAATTGGCAGAGATGGCAGGAATTACCAAAAAAGTGAGTATGCACATCGCCCGCCACTCGTTTGCCAACATTGCCCGGCAGAAGAATGCCAATGTATATGATATTTCTAAAGCATTGGGGCATTCGAGCTTAAAAATAACAGAATCCTATCTTTCTAAGTTTGATACCCAGTCGCAGGATGAAACAATGAAGCAGGTTTTTGATGCAAATAATATTGATGAAGAATTATTGGTAAAGCAACTTCAAAGACTTCCCCCCGGCAAATTGAAAGATATACTTAAAAAAACAATGAAATAAAAATTGCTATCCTGACATTCAATCGTCATTAATTGAAATCGATAGAGTTCTAAAAATCATCAATAAAGAAGAAGTCAAACAACAAAAATAAAACCTCTTCAAAACCTCCCAAAACCTAATATATGAGAAAGAACAAATAGATAAGAAATAAATAATATATAAACGGTTAGGTAATGCTAAAAACAAAACATTACCGCACCGAGAGACTAAATCCCTATTTTCAGTTTTGATTATACAAGATATGATCACTGGAAATGGGGATTTTCTCGTATCTATATTCTTTTTCAACATAGGGAGCTAAAGGCTCTCTTTCTTTTTTTCCACCACTTACCACCCACTTCTATTCATTTGAAAGCCTTATTTATGAATTAAAACAATGAATTATTAACAATTAAAGAATAGGAGAAATAACAATGAAAAAATTAAAATTGATTATTGAAGTAGTAAAATTTATAGGAATCATAGCGCACCTTTTGGAAGCCTTTGATTACATAGAATCCTTTATTAAGAGAAGAACTCAAAAAAAGGTAAATCCCGTAGGATTTAAAACAGAAGAATGATCATGACTAAATTCGAGAAGATCGAAACAGGTCTGATTATAGTTTTTGAAGTTGTACTATGTACGCTTAAAAATGCAAAGAAATTTAGAAACCTTTTGAAGAAGAAGGTCTCAAAAACAAAAACAGAGTAAGAAACAAATTAAAAATCGAATAAAATGGAAACAAATTTAAGTATCATCCCACAAACAGGGATGGGAGTAATGAGAAGAAATATATTAGATCAAGAAATAGAAGATGCAGTTATAGTAGAACCAAACGTAATGGTTGAAGAAGATCATCCTCATTTCATAGAAAGTAATACCAATGAAATCACATTGGAAGAACTTAAGAACAAATGTGTTGTTCCCGTTTTTGGGGACAATTCATTAACAATCAGCCATCAGAACTTTATAGAAAAAGTTTATCAGGCTGCAAATGATTGCTTTCTAGGAGAACAATTAGGAAATATAGAGTGTCGGGTATCACATCCGGTCATTGGCAGAATTCCGACTGCCCTCCATAAAAAAGCAAGCGAACTTAGAGAAGATGAAAAGACTTTGTTTTATCAAAGAATGGCATTCTGCTTTGAGATTAAATCCATAAGTAAAATACTCAATGGAGAAGAAGTACATCTTTGTATAGGCGGTGTACGCAGTTATCACGAAGAAAATCTTTATTCAAGGAAAAGTCCGGAGAAATTTAAAATATTCATCGGCTACCGAGTAAAGGTTTGTTCAAATCTCATGCTAACTTGTGATGGATTAAAAGAGAAACTGGAAGCTATGTCTGATTTGGATATATACCAATCGGCAATAAAACTATTCACGTCTTTTGAACCAGAAGTAAATCTAAGACTTTTAGAGAATCTAGGACGCACTAGATTAACAATTCAACAGTATTGTCAATTAATAGGTCGGCTAAGACTTTATCAAGTATTACCACTGTCAGAGCAGAAAGAACTACCAACAATCCTTTTAGGAGATTCGCAAATAAATGCAGCTACCAAAGGTTTTGTGTCAAATGAAAACTTTGGAGAAAGGGGATTAGGTAGTATATCTTGTTGGCAGCTAATGCAGTTATTAAATGAAGCGGCTAAGTCGAGTTATATTGATAAATGGTTGGAAAGAAATCAGAACGCAACGGATATAGCTATTGGAATTCAAAAGGCATTGACTGGAGAAGATAACAGTTTTTCATGGTTCTTGTCATAAGAAAAAGATATATACCGAAGAGGGTATCACTAATAAAAACAGTGGTATCCTCTTTTTATTTTTAAACAACTTAAAAAAATAGATATGAAAGATTTAAGATTAAAGTTCAAAGGGATTGATGATTGGAATCGTCCTGTATTTATGGATGATAACGGTCGGTATTTTGGTGATACAGACCATCTATTTGATTATACAGCCAGTAAAGATGATGTCCTTAATTTCTACAGGAATATGCCACTGAATAATTGTATCTGCTATTTTGGTCAGCAGTTCGGTTGTGAACCAATGGGGATAGAAATTAAGTCGAATGTAAAAATTATATTAGAATAAACACTTTAAATGAAATGTTATGGAAAGATTTGAATTAGAAAACAGTAGAGAATTTAAGGCAGCAATGGAATTAGAAAATGCTTTAAATGATATGTGTTTTGATTATAAGAAGTTTGCCGAGAGTATCAAGTACTTTCATCCGACACTACAACAATCATTATTTAGGTTAATACGAGAGATGATTAATGTACAAGCTGATGATAGCAGATATTATGATGCTCGTAACAAAGCCTCACATGAAGTAGCCAAGAAATTGGTGAAAGTGATAGCAGCAGAATGTTTACCTTATATATAAGACTATGTATCTAGAATGTACTTGTTCGCAGATCTCGATAGAGAAATGGAAACAGAAAATGAAAAACTGCCGACCACTTAATTATGGTTGGTTAGTAAGACGGATCAAGAAACAGCTACCTTTATTATATAAGGAACTATGTTTGGAATTCTATAATCCGTGGGAAAATCAATGTAGAGTGAATAGAGATTATTACATTCTCGTTCATTCAGCAACAGAGTATTTTATCAGGAAAAGATAAATATAAGAGAAAAGGAATCTTGATATTATTAATATAATAATGTATTAGTGATTATCTGAGATTTCCTATTTTAAAGAAACTGGAATCTTGTTAGGAAGTAAAGTCTATCAAAACTTGAAATCTTACAGGATTCCTTTTTTAATAACCATACATCCAGTCTTAAAGGTTATTGAACGAACGTTTGGTAATCAAGAAGGATGTTAAAACAGTGTTAAATATGGAACAGAAAAATTATATAGCTTACCTACGACAATCTACAGTAAAACAAGAATTGTCAGGATTAGGTATAGAAGCACAAAGAGAAATAATAAGAAATTATCTAAAAGACAAAAAGGCTATTTCTGAATATATCGAAACAGAGAGCGGCAAGAAATCTGACAGACCAAAACTTATAGAAGCCTTAAGTGAATGTAGAAAGACAGGTGCTACATTGATTGTTGCCAAACTAGACCGATTAAGCCGGAACGTAGCTTTTACAAGCAAACTATTGGAGAGTGATGTTGAGATTGTGTTTTGTGATTTTCCAGAGGCAAACAAACTCGTACTGCATATTATCAGTAGTATAGCCGAATATGAAGCCGGATTAATCAGCCAAAGAACCAAACAATCACTACGAGCAAAGAAAGCAAGAGGTGTATCATTAGGAAAACCGGAAAACTTGCTTGGCAAACTGGATCAAGCAATAGAGAATAGCAATCAGACAAATAGGCAGAAAGCCTTAGACAATCCTAATAATAGAAGAGCAATTTCAATGTTGAAGATATTAGCCAAAGAGGAGAAGTCTCTGTCAGAGATGGCTAGAATATTGAATAAAGAAGGATTTGTGACAGCTAAAGGAGGTCAATTCAAAGCTTCACAAGTCAGTATATTATTAAAGAGATATAGCTTAAATAGAGAAAGAGAATAAAATCTTGGAAATATTTTAAGAATTAGAGGGTGAAATTCCCTCTTTTCTTTTTCTTTCCCTGTATCTTTACGTCTCGAAAGACCTAATTCCCTTATCTTTGAAGAAATAAATACTCATATAAGAGCGTTACATTGAACAAAAAAACGTATTTTTGCAAAAGTTCAACCGGAGAAATGGTTGGATTTTATAGAAAGCGTATTTTTGCTTTTATCCTAAGATCGAAATCGCCAATTTCAAAGTGAAGGGATAAGGGACAAATGTAACGCTCATTCTGTTTTGTATATGTACTTGTATAGCACATGCTGTACTTGATTACATAACATCATGGCATGGGTATTTGTTTCTTTGTTCATTTTTCACTAGGCGTTTGGCGATGCCCGATCTTGAATGAATGCAGACAAGTCTCATGCCTTTCTTATATACTAACGTTTAATCAATTAAACGGCTGAATTCGGAGACTTATAGGTGTATAGGAGATCATATTTATGAAAACAAATGAAGTTACTACGGCAAAACGTAAATCAAATCATTCATTTCTATTCGTGGGATTAGCTGCATTGTGTATAGTGATACAAATCATTATGTATACATTCTCAGATCCAATCGAACCGGAAGGATTAAAAAACTTTCAATTAATTATCTTATCTGTTGTAAATCCAATAGCAGCACTGATACGTACTCTGATCGCAACAATAATGCATTTTATTTAATTTAAAAGCAAAATCATGGAAAATAGCATATCAAAATTCATAGATAGTATTGATTTACGAACAGCTATCATTTGGACTATTATTATTTCATTAATAACTGATATAATATCTAGGTCTACTACGAATGCAGTGCCAACAATGGCAATCAATGGAATATTTCTTTTAATAGTAAATCTTTGTTTTTATTTTATTCTACTAAAAAAAACATTGAAAGCTAGCGACAAGGAACAAAAGCTCAAATTAATTCTTTTAATCGGAAGCTCATTGTTATTAATAACTCAATTTATTATTTTATATGATATTTATAAAGTAATAAACTCATGGGGAATATTTGTCAGTGCAGCCCCAGCAGAAGAATGGGGAAAATACATGCAAGAAGTTACATATCCTAAAACAATATTGTTTTCAATTCTAGGAGGGGGATTAATTATTTACTTCTTTTACTTGTTGTCAAAATATACGTATCCTGAATTGAAACATGCAATTAGGTTTTTGGGAATTTGGTCAATAGTGTGTAACTGGATCACATCTATAATAATTACGATAGTTATAGTATTTCTATCAACAGATGATACACCTATAAATATAGAGAATATAACAAAGTGGAATATTAATGTCTTTTGGTATATTGCACTTTTCCTTCTTTATAATAAAGTAGGTAAGGTTACATACGAAGAAAGGATGAACTAAAGTCTTTAAATTAAGAAATACAAGGATAGCTAATAGTGAAAAACATTATGAGAAAAGTAATAAGTTTTATCTGCTTAATAAGTGTATGCATTAATATATCACATGCTCAAACCTATGATTCTATAGAAAAAGAGTTTGGAAGTTTGATAGACAATCTTGCCAAAGATTTCAGTCAACATGACTATATATTATCTGATGCTAATCTAATTTATGAATTAGCTAATAGGAATACATTATTAGCAGACGATGTACTCACTCAAAAGACTATGATTTTTGAAGGGAAAGTAATATCTGCCACTTTTGGTGAGATTTTCGGTGGATATCAAGTAAACATACAACCACTTAATTCATCGGAAATGATAATCCAATCAAACCGGGACGATGGAAATGCAAGAGAAGATGCAAAAAAGCTTATAATAGGACAAACATATTATTTCCTCGTATTTACTACTGGATATAAAAATGATGCTATTTTAGTACAGGATTATATTGCAGGTAAAACAATGAGAGATATTGCTAAAGGCTTTATTAGTATAAATCCACAAGTTATAAGAGAAAATAAAAAATATATTCGTGCAGAAATATTTGATATTATAGCTGTAATAAATCGAACGAAGAATACATTAGCCCAAGAATTTGGTTTAGAAGTATCTAATGATACCCCTAACCCTACAGCAACAAATAGTTCAGATATAATATTTAATAGTTATCAGAATCCTCGTTTTAATTACACAATTACATATCCTTCATTCCTTACCAAAAGACAAGACTCCGAAAATGGAGACGGGTGTAAATTCTATATGGATGATAATACTTATTTGGTTGTTTCGGGGATGTATAACGCTTTAGATGAAAGCATAACATCTAGATACAACGAATGCAAAAGTAAGTCGGTAACATACAGTATACAAAAAGATAACTGGTTTGTAATTTCAGATTATACATCCAATGGAAATATCTTTTATACCAAGACTGTTCTTCAAAATGGAGTCTTTTTTACTGCGACTTTTTATTATCCAGCAAAAGATAAAGATAAATACAATCCAGTAATAAAGAGGATATTCACACACTTTCCGTCTTGAATAATTTTGCAATAAAAGCTATCATTAACGAGGTATCATTAAGTTGGTATCTCGTTTTTTGTTTCTTCCTATCCTAAAAAATGCCGAAAACTCTATTACGAAGCCTTGAAATCCCTAACTATGAAACAATACTTAAATTTATGACAGACACAGCATTTTTGTGGCACACACTGAACACCCCCCAAAGTGACATACCCACACAAGCTCCGGTAGAATCATACTCCGATTCGAAAGAGCGAACGAATAAGTTCTCCAATGATATAAAAGCTTTAGGAGAATATTTTCCTCAACTGGCTTCTTTATTGAATGAAAAGGATAGTACAGACTATTACTTAACATTGGAAATTAGCCTTAAAGAGATATTTGTTTTATGCCCAAGAAACAGATGTAGGCTAGACAGATATTCCAAACTCCAGGAATATCTGAAAAAGAATTATAATGTAACCTTAATTATTAAATCACAAAAGACTAAACCAAACGACCATGAAGAAGATAATTTATAAAGATACAATTGAAGAGAATGATTATAACCGTGTGAAAGACATAGACAGTGAGAACTATATAACCTCAGACGGGAAAACAGTACTGCCTAAATTAACACAGGTGCCATTACGGGATCTCGCTATCCTAAGTTTCACGGATGAGAACGAACTGAAGAAATATTATACGGGCAATGAGGAGTACTTTTCATATTCCGTTGTAGAATTGATGCTTGATACAAGAATACAAACCAGAAATTTAAGCAGACACAAGATCAGCAGTTTTGAGGATGCATTGTATCTGCTTTATACTTATTCAGAGGAGATACCACAAGCGGACGATCCCAAATATCTGTCCATTCTTATTGCAGCCGACATATTGAATGTAGAGGAGGAGGATATCATAGAAGAGGCAAGAAGGGATAATAAGTTGTATTCGGATGAAGACAAGAACCTGTTTGTACCGGTCCGGTGGATTGGGGATTGGTATAATGAAGCTCTGACAGCTTTGGGGATATCGAGTGTAATCTATATACAGACTGGGGAAACGGGGAAAGTTAAAATATTAATTGAAAGAGACTTGGAGTAATATGAAAAAGAAAATATTTGTAATGGGCAAGGTATATGATCTCGCCAAACAAGAAATTAGTGAAATCGAAAATGAGGTACAGAAGGATTTAGATAAGTTCTCTGGTGGTGGGATTAGATTCAAAATAGATATTACATCCGAGAAGACTTTGGAGCTAATATTCACTCGCCAATATAGGGATGGTGAGATAGATTGGCTTAATTATGATTCAAAGACAATTTACTGTACCGACGCAAAGATCATAACTGGTCATGGATTCGATGGTTTTAGAGTTCCCGTCTATTGGGGAGGAGTCCCATACGGTTATCCATTCTTTATGCCAAAGGAGGAATTTATTGAGTGCTATAAAAAATCAGCGATTAAACTTGGAGGAAGTCAGTTGAAATTTGTAGAAGTTGGAATAATGCCGGATAAAATCATATTGGGGCTAGCATTTTAAGTGAATAATGAAAGGAGGATAGTTTAAAAGCTATCTTTCTTTTTTTTATCTTTTAAGATTTACTCATGATTTTCAACAGAAATCACATATCCAATATGTATAACATTGCGTGTTTAATTGCAAACATATCCCATGAATATTTTACTAATATTTTGCTTCAATTATTATCAGTAAGAGAATACTCATTTTTTTCTATTAAATAATAAGCATTTTACATCTTATTTTGTTAAATAATCCACATAACCTAGGACAAAATTATATTTTATCGTTTGGTCACTATTAAGTGATACATATACATTTTTAGATTTATAAGAATAGACTTACAGCAGATTTATTAAACATATGAATTGCATTTTTGTTCTAATTAGAAGAACCAGCGGTTATTGCAATATGCTCTGTTCAGCAATTCTAAAATCCTTTTTTCAATTAAGACTAGAGGTTTTTCCACAAAAAAATGTAACTTTGTAACCGCTAGAAAATTTGTTTATATGATAGAGAATGATAAAAATATGGCTATTATATGCAATTCATTAAAAGGAATTGCACGGATGCAGAATCAAGATGATATTTGGTTTATGCATACTGATGCTTATAGCCTTTTCATTCTATTTGATGGCGTTAGTTCACTGAAAAAAAGTATTGATTACGTTCAGTATTGCAAATGTTTTTTAAACAATAATTACGACTCATATGTTAATTCTGAGGTTAAATTAGATCTATTAATTTATAATATGCATTTATCTTCTTTATCCTCTTCCATAGATGGAAAAACGACATGTAGTGCGTTATTACTTCATTCTAATTTGCATAAGGCTTTCATTGTTAATGTTGGGGACTCTAGAATTTATTCTTTTTCTAATTATTTTTTGGAACCATTGACAGTAGATGATAATTTGTCTGGGAATAGTCATATACTAACTAAATATATAGGTTTAGAAGAGTTGAAGTTAGATGATATAGCACAAAAAGAGATAGATATAGCACAAAATTTCTTAATATGCTCTGATGGCTTTTACAATCTTATGGAAGAGAATATAAAAAAGTATTTTATGATTTTTCAATATAAACGTAATAAGAATATTGTAAATGCTATTAATAGATTGCAAACCAATAAGAACAAAGATGATTCAACATATATAATAATAAGAAGAAATGGGGTTTAGTACAGAACAAGAGTTAGTGGATTTATTTAAAATATCTTTTTCTAGGAAATTTAATATTGCCAATAAGAGAGTTTTAGAGGAAGTTAGCTTAGGTTTTGGCATTGCGGATTTAGTTGTTACAGAACTTAAAGATTCAACAGAAACAGTCAAAAGAGAAAAGCTGACTTCTATTGATATAAATGTATATCAAATTGTAAAAAACAAGAAAAAGGTATCTTTGGATATAGTCACAACTATAACAGGAATTAAGAAACAAGATATTGTTAAATCTCTAGAGAAACTTATTGAATATAGTTTTGTGAAGAGAATGGATTCATATTATGTATTTAGCAATAAATACGAGTTATCTTTCAAAAAAAATATAGCATTTGAAGCTAAATTAAGAAATTGGAAAAAAGCACTGATGCAAGCTTATAGATATAAATGGTTTGCGGATTACTCATATGTTGTTTTAGATGAAGCTCATTCTAAAGCTGCTATAGAAAACCTACCACTATTCGAGAAATTAAATGTTGGTTTATTAACTATATCAATAAGTGGGGTAATAAAAAAATACTATCACCCCAAAAAACAAAAGCCACTTGATCCCACTATGCAAATGTTACTCTCGGAAGTTGTGATGTATCAATGACTTTTTATATATAGTATAAAATTCATCAGGTTTCATTTGAATTGTTTTCAATAAATACATTAACCAAGTATCTAGATGATAGTTTCTACCTTCACTTTGTAGTACTACATAATTATCATCAAGACGTTGGTAATTATCTATAGCTTCTTGAATTAAAAACAGAACATACATTATCCTATCTTTTATATCGGGGATCGTAGAAATCTTTTTCAATAGGGATGATATCGACAAAAGATAGTTTTTATTCACATCAGGTTTGTGTATATTCCAAATATAGTTTTCCTTTAATATCACATCCGAAAATATATTATGCTCATTTTTTATTGTACCTATCATACCATTAGCACGAATGTTTATTAAGTCTTTTGCACGTATCATGTTCAGAAGCTTTTCGGAAAAATAATATCCTTCAGAAGCACCACCTGAAATATCTTCCGTAAATCTTTTTATAGAAAAATTTCTTAAATTTTCATAAGTGCCAATTGTAATATAATCAATATCGGTTTGGGCTAAAAAGAATATTGCATCCCAATTAGCATATCCATATATGGTTTTAAATCCTTGATATTTTAGAACCCTTAGAACTTTAGATAAATTAGTTATAAGTTTTATATCATTTGATATTTTGTGACCTTGTTCTGGCTTGTTCTCACAAACAACAAAATAACCGTCAAAAATAATACTCATATCAGTTAGCTCCAGTAATAAATTCTCGACATTGTCTTGATTACGAATAATATCATAGGCTAATGGGAGAGTCATAAAATATTCTATTCCATCTTTTTTATTACTTTTGAGGTATTTATTTACCACTTTTATAGTTGAAATAATTCCAGCTATATAATTATCTTCATAATAATGGGGAATTATTATTTTTTTGAAGCCTAATAAAATTTGGTATTCAATAGCTTTTTCTATACAGTTGTTAATTCGTATATTTGTAGCCTCGTCATCATTTAAGAATCTTGCAGGATGGAAATCGAAATCAGATAGCTTTCCTTTTGATAAATGTCCACTATTTTTTTGACCATAAAATTGTAGATCTAGCATTGATTTATCCAATATGGGTGCAACCCTCTTATTAATCGCAAATTTATTTCCAAAAGAGATTGCTGTGATAAGAAATTCATCTCCAATATTCTGCTGAGTGAAGGCTTCAACATTCCAATTTGGATTGTGCCCCAATATCTGTACTATTTTCATACACTTAGTAATTTAATAAATTGTTCAACGGTTCTTGGTCGCTCTGCAACACTATATTTCAAAACAGCATTTAAAAATATATTCATCTCTTCATTATATACATCATAAATCTTTTGTGGCTGCATAAAACTCTCAGCTACGGCAGATCTTGATTTTCCAAATGGCAGATTACCTGTATATAAATAATATGCAATGATTCCCAGACAGAAAAAATCAGTTCGGTATGAAATTTGTTCTTTTCTAAAGAAAAATTGTTCGGGACTTCCGAAGGTCCAAGTAAAAGGCTGGAAACCTGTTGGAGTTATAGTTTCATCGTCTAAGTCTCTAGCAATACCAAAATCTAATACAACTGGATGACCATCATTCTTAATGATGATATTCTGTGGCTTTAAATCTCTATGAATACATCTATTATCCCATATAGGAGCTAATATGTGAGCTATATCAGCGATTAAATGTCGTGTCTTATTAGAATTATTTATATACTGAGAAGCTATGTGACTTAAATCATTCCCCTCTATGAATTCTTCAATGATAACAAGTTCATCTCCATATGCTTGCACATTGATGACATTAGGTATTCCAGAGTTATCCTTGAAACGTTCATAAATGTTCAATTCTCTCGCTATTCTTTCATCTGCAGTAGGTATAATTTTAAGGGCAAAAATAGAACCATCTATTTCCACAATATATACCTGCTTCTGACCAGATTTAGGCTTTTCTTCAATTACCTTATGTATGTTGAAGGTCTTAATAAACTCTTCAGCTAATTTAGTTGTTCTCATAATATCACACTTATAACTACAAAGATAGAAAATTTGAAAATAATAACCTTATGTATATAAATAAAAATGCAAAAAGCATAAGATAGAAGTCCGTATTCCATATGATTTTTTTATTTTTTGTAGCCAGCTCTCTGATATACCACTAAAAAGGTTATCTATCCTCGATATTACAAAAGCAATAAATGAACACTAATCATTTTATTTATATGCGCTATTGACTAGCCCTTCAATCTCTGTTCCGTCAAAATCAGATTCAACATAACGCAACATCAAATACATAAGAGCATCATCTTTGGAGACACCATAGTCATGTAATTTACAAGCAAACCGAAACAGATTAGAATTCCGAAATCCCCGACTAACCGGGAAATACCTATCTGACAACTCTTGTGCTTTCTTTATAGCCTGATCGGGGTTCTTGAATTTAGGTGGCGGTGACATGAGATTTTTCCAGAATGTTGCACCTGTACTTTTTATAGTCTTTGATGCCACATAAGGAGTAATCTTGCCTGTTGATGAAGCAGGGACAAAGTGGTATATCTCTGAATCCGCATTATAATATACCTTTGGATCATAACTTATGAAATGTGCCCGTGACAAATTATCACATTTAGAATCTATATGCGTATTCCCCAAGTACCCACTGATTGAGCTATACAGTTCTTTATGAAAAGCTGGATCAAGGGAATCATGTTGGATAATTAGTTTTATTCCTCCTCTTGGTGAATGGAAAGCCATCTTAACATAGGGATCACTTGTGTGTTTCACCCAATCAGAATCTCTCTCCGATAACTCATTGGGGAGATCATAATCTAAGTCTATACAGATATAGCAAGAATAATCTGATAATGCCGTATCTAATCTTTTCCCAAAAATGCCATTAACCAAAACTACAGGTAATTTCTTCTTTAACCAATCTTGTTTTTTCTTATTCCCCATATTTCTCTGAATATCTAAAGTAATATCCTTTATATATCCATAAGGAGTTTCTATTTTATTCTTTAGATCAAGTAGTTCTGATATACACACATACTGATCCTTAAATAATCCTTCTATTAAAGTTATCTTATCTGTCATATTCTATTTATTATAAAAGGTGGGATTTAAGTTATTAATCTCTTATATAATAGTAATGTAGATCGTAGGAGAATATCCCACCTAACGAATTTTTACTATCGTACCACTTTGAGGATAATATTATACTCCTTCTTTAATGTATCTCTTAACGGATCATACGAGCGAGCTTTCTTTTCTTTCATGGGGATAAGTACAAGGATATCCTTCAACCTAATTGTAAGTGTATATGTCCTACAATACTTTATGGCATCCAATAGTTTAGGATCATAGCCACACAAGGCTACTACCTTCTTAAGAAATACAGGTGTTCTTTTTGTTGCTGGCATAAGAACAGGCATTCCACTTATGTTTACCCCCGTATCACTATTCTCCCTAAAATAATCAAAGACATCTTTCATTAGCTGTGGATCTATATCATCGGAATAGAATACATGAATCGGATCACCATTATGTTGTCTTATCCGTAACCGACATATAGCTTGGATCATTCCGGCTGTTCTTATTCTTCGTTCAGTCGAATGAATGCCATAGTTTTTATTAATCAAGGATAATCCAGATTTGCCCGTTCGCCATTCTCCGACAAAAGAGATGCCCCTATAATTACTAAAAGCATTGGTAGCTTTATCTTGACCGGAACCACGATAGATGATACTGTATTTTCCAGCCAATCCTTTTTTATTTAGTTCTTCTTCAAGCACTGTCATTATATTCAGGTGCTTATCTTCTTTATCTGGATCACTGTCTCTGGCTACCATATATTTCCATGTGACAATAAGCAACGGAGAAGCCTGTTGTATCTGATCTGCTAACTCATCAACTATATCCTGTATTCTGTCACGAATTGTATTATCGTCTACATCTTTCTCGAACAACCATCTTTCAAGAGACATTGGAAACTCTTGAAAAGTTATAGGTGACGAGTACATCTTCCCCGAATTTTGGATCAACTTGAAAGGTGTTTTCTTATAATCACTTAGAACATCCGCAGTAGCATCCAGTATGATAACATTCATCTGCATCCCCTTTACCACCCAATCCTTTATAAAGTGATATATTGGATAATACTTCCCTTTTGCATTCCATATAACTGAATAATTTTGGTTGATATACACTAATACCTTTTCCTCTCGATATGTGTTCAAGGCTGACTTAGTACTATATAAATGATCGCTGGTTTTTCTTAAGAATGTACTATTCACAGCCTTCATTTCCTGTATTCCCAAACAATGGTAATATAAACCTGCTCCAACGGGGATGCCACCTTTTGATGATATCCCCAAGTTGCCCATATAAGCAAGAATTTTAAGCCGTTCAAATGTATTAAACGGTTGTATAAAGGATGGCTGTTCGTCTATTATACAGAACTTGCGTACTTCGGTAGACTTTAGTAATGCTCCTAAGTTTCCAGTATATTTAGATATATCAACCACCTTTCCACTATCATAAGCGAATAGGGCTGGCAAATAGTCCAAATAGAGATGAACACTTGGTACAATCAGAACCTTTTTCTTTGTTACCTGTTCAGGATGTGCTATGTAACTACTATAGTAATAATCTTCTTGATGTAAAGTCACTATTTCGTCTTTCAATGCAAGGAGAGACAGACTTTCCAGCCTTTTCTTCATATCATTTGCATCGGCACGTGTAGCAACAAAGATCACTATTCCCTTATCGCATCTCTTGGCAACCAGTTCACAAGTAGCAGTACTCTTTCCACCTCCACATGGGAGAGGAACAATAAAAGCCCCTCCCTTACATGGAATTATGGCATCTCCGGTTTGATGTTTAATAGTTAAATTTGTATCAGACGGATCGAACACAACTTCTATGTCTTTGTAGTCTCTGACTTTTGGCATAATGCTATCTCTTTAAAAAGTCCATTTTTTACCTCTTGGCATCTCTGTTAGTATATCTACAGCTATATTACTATCAAGTATCCTTGTCTGTTGCAATGCGAAGTACAAGCTAATATCTTCAAGTAGCACCAATTTCCGGCCTATATCAGTATCAAAAAGAGAGAGCAAGTCTCCGTTATCATCTACAGCCAACCATCCCCTTGATAAGAATATCTTAGCAGGAATTACATGTAGCATCGGTGCGTTGGCATTACAATGTAAATTGCATGTCAATTTTCCTATGAGTCCCGTGTCTAAGCGTATCTTTTGCGGCAAACATAAGACATATCCTTTTTGTTTTAATTCTCGTAATGTCATCATAATTTGTGATAGATTAAAAATCCCCTCCACCTGTCACATGGAGGAGAAGATAAAATTAGAAACTACTTATTCTCTGTCTGTTGCTTCGTTTTCTTTAAAGCATTTTGGGTAGCTACCTTTTTTCTATTTGCTAGAATTTCATTCGGAGTACCTTTTTTGAGAGTTTTAATGATGTCATTCTTAGCAGCCACCGTTTCCTTCTGCGATTTCCACTCAGATATCTTCATATCTTGTTCCTTCTCAAGGTCTTCCATGTCATCTTTATGCGAAGAGCAGAACGTTTGAAAATCACTAAGCAAGGTACTTTTTAGTTCCCCGTAATTTTTGTTTGCCAACCGAGTGATGATTTTATTTCTGGTAGTATCGTCCATCATAGTTATGAAACATGTCATGTCACGAGTGAACGTTTGGTTATTTGAATCACCATTCTGACTATGAACATGAACGATCGCATCAATAAACTCCACTCTCTTCACATTTTTATCGTCTCCAAACTTATAAGCGATAGACTTATATAGCTGATGCCCCCTCTTTCCATTTTCCTCATTATAGGGAGTAGAATCCTTACCTGCAATAAGGTCTTTTTTCTTAGTAGCATCTCTTTTGAATGTCAAAAGATACTCCGCATACTTAGGAGACACACCAAACTCACGCTGTATTATTTCAGATTCTATATACAATTGGTTGGTAGACTTGCCTGTCGCCAAATTAGATTTTTTGCGGTCTTCATTATTCCAATTCTTATCCATAGAATTCAGAATCTGAATGAATGACATTAGATTACCGTCATAATCTATCAATTCCAAATCTAAATCAACATCCAAATGTTCCAAGCATACCATCAGCCTGTGTTGTCCATCGAGGATTGCTACATACAGCCATAAATCAGGAGTGTCTAATGTGATCTCTTTTCCATCAGCATCCACTGCTCTTAATCCACTCCTTAAAGCTCTTTCCAAAGATACAACTATAACAGGGTTGGAGAACTTCTTATCTGAATTGGAACCGAGTTCATTATACAGTTTATCAATCTGACTTGAATAAACCTCCCTATTGCCTATTAAGAATGCTATTTTCAGCCCGTGCTTTATAGCCTTACGATAGGAAAATAAATAATGCACCTTATATGGCATCTTTCTGACCAAGAAAGAAAGTAAAGTAACTAAAGTTTTGGACTTTATTTTTTCTTGATTATTTTGATCTACAGGCACTTCATCTAACGTTTCCTGTGGATCATCATCCTTTACATCTTGAGCATTATCCTTTAGAGGTTGCGGCTGTTCTGACGGTTTTACACTACTGGCAGGTGCACATACTTGTAGGTTTTCTTCCCCTACAATAGGATTCAAACTTTGTTCTACCTGCTCAATACTAGGTACGATAAAAACTTCATTATTATTTTCTGACATTTCTTCTATTTTTTATGTATTATATAAATGACCACACAAGCAAACCGGTTCCTTCTTTCGCTGTGATACGGTCGGAAATTAATGATAATCTCTACGGCTTGGATAAGAAGATTCCATACTGTTCATCCAAACACACAATACAAGCACCGGGATTTCCTGTTGCTATTCTAAGGTCATGATCTAAATGCCCCATAAAAACTCTATGTAAGATGAGATTGTCACCCACTAAACCAGAGCCGTTGAATAAGGACTCCAACAGACACAATTCGTCTTCCGTCCATTGTTTAGCTGTATGACGGGAAAATAATGCTTCCAAAGAATTATCTTCTATTACATTTTCATCCACATCTCCGGCAATAGTATGATATACAACACCATCGCTCTCCTTAAATATATGGGCACATATTCCTCCGCTGTAACTTTTCAGTTTGCTATGAATAGGTACGCAATGCTCATGAATAAACCAACGGGCAAAATCATCAACCGCATCAATAATCGAGAAATATGGATTAGACAGCAAGGCTAATTCAGGGTAGTTATACCGCCACCTGACAAACTCGGAAATATCCAGAGCAATACTAGATTCACTACAATTCAAACATTGCTGGGGATCAAACGCTCCGCTATCCCAAGCAGCACAAATACTGCAACTATTCTTTTTATTTTTCATAATTTATTAATTAAAATTAGACAACTCTTTCCAGTCAAATACCGTCCGCTTATTCTCCTAGAAATTATTACTTAAGTCATACTTAACTGTAACCTCTAATAATATTTATATGTTAGTACAAATATCATAAAGGACAACAGTTAATTCATTTACGTGAACCAATCTTATGTTCTTCCATAAAAGCATCCAGATCGGACTTCTTTACGTATATTTTCCGTCCAAATTGCACGAAAGCTATCCTACGCTCATCACGGTAAGTTTGCCATGTTTTTGGTGAAATCCCCAGCTTCTTGCGAACTTCGGCACTCGTATAATACTCTCCAACTAGTGACTGCACTCCCAGAAACTGTTCTACAGAATTCTTTATCCGACTAATATCATTTGAGAGTGCCTCATATTGTTCAGCAGTCATAACTACAAACTTAAAATCATGTGGTATCATATTTTCATTTTTTATTTTCGTCAGCAATATTAGCGTAAATAAGAATATGCTTATAAGAAGAATAAAAACAATAAATAAGAAATAAATTGCAATAAATAAGGACAATAAAAAAACAGCCATTTCTTTTTGTGAAATGGCTGTTTTTTATCATTAAATAAAAACGAATATTAAAGAGTACTTAGCATTTTTTTCACCTCTGCTTTGCGCTCTTTACGTAACGCATCAGCAAGAGCACTTAAATTCCTTTTCTTAAACTTCAAATCTTTGGGTACATCAAAAAGGTGACGCTGCACAGCCGCAAATTGTGGTCTTATGTCCGCTTCCATACATAAACAATAAATCAAATATGCCAATTCATTGGTTTTATATATCCACTTAATAGTCTTCAACGGTTCAGGCTTACATTTACCAGAAAACACAAACAAAAACGTATTAAAATCAGTTTCTTTATCAATCCACTCTCGATGCAACAACTCTTCATATAATCGAGTTATATAAGCATAAGGTTTACCTAAATCAAGATATGGAACATCTACATTCTCATTTACACAACTTTTCTCAAAAACATCTTCAGATATTGCATCCGTTCCTTTTTCTTCAAACTGCCTAGGTAACTTAAAATGCAACACTGGTTCTGTCTTCTGCTTTATACAATAATCAACATAAGCTTCATAAAGTTCATTATTATATTCAGAGTCAACCAACACAGATAATACTATTCGACAAGTCTGTCCATCAGTCTCGGACAACCTAGATAGAGCATCAAAAAACAGAGAATAATTATCATAAACATTATAATATGACATAAATATCGATTCGACTTTTCTCTCTGGATCAAGAACGAAATCCTCCGAATTAGAGGCTAGAATTTCTCGTCGCTGCATATCTCTCAAGGACTGTTCTTTCAAAGAAAATATATTCAACATTTTCCACCTATCATATTCTTTTCGATATTTTTGAACTATAATTCGATATTGCCTCATAAAAAGCAATGCTTCCCAAGGTCCAGTTTTTTTCAACATTTTTTTATCCATTCCTTGATATAAATAATAAAAAACCGATAGAGAAAGTACAAATTTAACCTTTTTCTCATCTGTTTCTATCTTTTCCAAATCAGAAAGTTCTTTTATTATTAACTGGGTATCCGATTCCTTAGTATATTTTAATAATATTTGCAAAGCCAATTGCGGTTGCGAGAAACCCAACATCATTAAAAACTCGGATTTCTCATGTATATCCTCTAATACATTTTGCAATATCCGCAATATATGAATATATATATCATCATTGCATATTCCGCCCTCATTTATCTTAAGTTTATCAAACACTTCATCTGCCAACCAATCATATTTGTCTTCTGCTTTCAGAAGTGTTAAAGCCTGTTCTCTAAAATCATTAAGAGTACGATGTTCGAGTATTCTTCTAGCTATTTCCATATTGACAAACATTAGCTTTTCGCCAATATATTCAGGGGGAGCAACGTCAACATATCCGCCTAATGCTTTTAATTGTCCATTAAAATCCATACAAATTGCAGAAGCTAGCTCTTTTTTAAATAATTGTTCTTTTTTCATTTATAGATAATTTATGCTCTCTACTAAGGAGAATTGCTTTCATACTAAATAAGGAAGATTATTATAAATGCAATACCTTAAACAAAATGACTATTCCATAAATATGAGAAATATACGTTTTCATAATTAGACTTATCTAAATTCATTTTATCAAATTGAAAATAGTTATTATTTTATTTTCAGAGGCAGTACTCTTCACTGCTGAATTATCAGAAAAGAAATTCGTTTTTCTTAGTCTATATAAAACAAGTCTATCTACCCATATATATGCTGCTAGTTACTTTTATACAAACTTAGAAAATATTTTCAAACTGAAGAAATATAGCAGATTAAAAGTACAAGATATTCTTTATCAAAAAGACGTTTTTATAAGTCACTTCATGAACTAAGTAGAATTATATTTAATCCGATTCTACACTTTTGCCCGTAGACTGCCCGTAATAAAAACAAAATCCCCCGCAAGTCGCTGACTTACAGGGGACTAATCAGGAATACTCGTACTCGAAGCGGGACTTGAACCCGCACAGCCGCAATGGCCAAAGGATTTTAAGTCCTTCGTGTCTACCATTCCACCATTCGAGCATCCTTTCAAAGAGAGCGGAAAACGAGACTCGAACTCGCGACCCTAACCTTGGCAAGGTTATGCTCTACCAACTGAGCTATTTCCGCGTTTTTTCAACGGGTGCAAAGATAAGGAGTTTACTTGTTTCTGCCAAACTTTCACACAAAAAAGTTTGGCAGAAAATATTTATCGTCCCAACAATGCTTTCTCTGCTTCTTCCATTCCACAAAAATTAAAGCCGTCAACGACTTGCTGCATCAATGCGGAGATTGCGTCATTGCAAAGATTGCCGATACTTCCTTCATGCGTATGATGTACTTGCTTGTTGTGAGTAAATTTTCCGGCTTCAATGTCCAGTCCCACCTTTTTATATGCATCCCGGAAAGGCATACCTTCACGTGCCAGACGGTTCACTTCTTCTACACTGAAAATAAACAGGTATTTATCATCATCAAGGATATGCTCATTCACCTTTATCTCATTCATAATGTATGTTGTCATCTGCAAGCAGTCTTTCAATTCCTGAAATGCAGGAAGGAAAACTTCTTTTATAATCTGCAAGTCGCGAAAATAACCGGAAGGCAGATTGTTTGCAATCATCATGATTTGCTGAGGAAGTGATTGCAGCTTATTGCATTTGGCACGAGTCAACTCGAATACATCCGGATTCTTCTTATGAGGCATGATACTGGAACCGGTAGTACAATCATCCGGCAGCTTCACAAAACCGAAGTTCTGACTATTGAACATACAAGCATCAAAAGCCAGTTTGGAGATCGTTCCGGCAATGGTAGCCAATGCAAAAGCAACATTACGTTCCAATTTTCCACGCCCCATTTGTGCATACACCACATTGTAGTTCATCGAATCGAAACCGAGCAAATCAGTGGTCATCGTCCGGTTCAACGGGAAAGAAGAACCATATCCTGCCGCAGACCCCAACGGATTGCGATTGCACATCTTGAAAGCTGCCTGCAGAAATTGCATGTCATCTACCAGACTTTCGGCATAAGCACCAAACCATAAGCCAAAAGAAGAAGGCATAGCTATCTGCAAATGGGTATATCCCGGCATCAGGACATTCTTATATCGTTCACTCTGAAGGATCAACACATGAAAAAGTTGTTCGACAGCTTCCGCTATCTCACGGATTTGTGTACGGGTAAAGAGTTTAAGGTCCAGCAAAACCTGATCATTTCTCGAACGCCCACTGTGAATCTTCTTGCCGACATCTCCCAAACGGCGGGTCAGCATCAATTCTACCTGAGAATGCACATCCTCCACTCCTTCTTCTATCACAAACTCACCTTTCTCAGCCGAAGCATAAATATTTTTCAGCTCAGCCAATAACTGCTCCAGTTCTTCTTTTGTCAACAAGCCGATACTTTCGAGCATCGTAATATGAGCCATAGAACCGAGTACATCATGTTTAGCCAGATAAAGATCCATCTCCCGGTCACGTCCCACCGTGAAACGTTCGATATCTTTATTTACCTGCACGGATTTTTCCCAAAGTTTCTGCGCCATAATTGTTTTAAGTAATACTTAATACCTAATACTTATTAATATTGAATCATCGACAGCATCTCGACCATCTTCTCCAAACCGTCCTGGAGAGGCTTCTGTACCATCGCTTTCATGAACGGATTAATGTCCATACCGATAGTCAACTTTATCTTACACTCTTCTTCGGCAGTCTCTACCAACTGAATCCACATATTAAAAGGAAGTGGAGAATTGGTAGTCGCAAGTTTTATACATTTACAAGGGTCACGCTCAACAATCTGCAACGTTATCTGCCCTACAGGCGAAACATTAAAACTCAAGGTATCCGAATCGAAACTCAAATCCTGCACCTTATCTTCCGGCAAACGGTCTTTTACGGATTCCAGATTACTCAAGTCTGAAAGTTTAGCATACACACGTTCCTGACTGTAAGGTATTACCTTCACACTACTTTCAAAATTAGCCATAATTCTTTATTGGTATAAAATAAAAGAAAGAACTATCCGAACAAGGATTGTCCGAATGGTTCTTTCTTACTAAAATTTTCTGTCAAATAATACAATATTATTTTCCTGCATCCCAATGGGCAGGGTCTTTACGCCATTCGTTCAATGTTGCAATATCTTCTTCTTCAATATAACCTGTGCGAAGGGCAACATCAAGCACTGCCTCGTAATTAGTCAACGTCACCAAAGGTACTTTGGCATTCTTAAACGCTTCCTCTGCAACAGGGAAACCGTACGTATAGGCAGCTACCATACCAATCACTTCGCATCCGTCGCGACGAATTGCCTCTACAGCCTTCAAACTACTACCACCTGTAGAAATCAAATCTTCAACCACTACAACTTTCATACCCGGACGAAGTTCTCCTTCAATCAGGTTCTCCAATCCGTGATCTTTCGGGGTAGAACGAACATACACGAACGGCAGATTCAATGCATCAGCCACCAAAGCTCCTTGCGGAATAGCACCTGTGGCCACACCGGCAATCGCATCCACCTGTCCGAATCGTTCCAATATCAGACGTGTAATTTCAATCTTCACAAAATTACGAAGAGAAGGATAGGACAGAGTTTTACGGTTGTCACAGTAAAAGGGGGATTTCCATCCAGAAGCCCATGTAAAAGGGTTAGCGGGTT
>ENA-OWZM01000127-OWZM01000127.1-human-gut-metagenome-genome-assembly--contig:-NODE-127-length-59656-cov-14.9136_pt1 | contig 59656 bp, 46 predicted proteins | sample MGYA00249259_ERZ652113 | MGnify/ENA primary metagenome ERZ652113 (study PRJEB26925, sample SAMN05827264) | human gut metagenome | biome: ENVO:2100002; feature: ENVO:00000062; material: ENVO:00002003...
AAGAGACAGGACTGGATGCGGCGGATGTGGTCGGCGGCGCTTTTGCGGTAGAGCCACTTGCCGTACATACCGCGCACCAGCATCAGCACGAAGCTGAGGACAGAGCAGACCCGGGCAAATACCGTCAGAGCCGAAGTGCTCATGGCGGGGGCGAGGGCGCTGCCGGAGAGCTGCAGCATCTCGATAAAGGTGGGCGCTGCCAGCAGAAGCTCAGCGGCCAGAAAGCCGAAGGCCGGCTTCCACGCCTTGCGGTAGAAGAAGTAGAAGGGGCCGAACAGCAGGGCCGAAAAGCTCATGGATACTTTGCTCTTCTGGAGCTGCATCCGGCTGTAAGCGGCGAGGTAAGCGGGGGCGGCGGGGCCGATATAGTCCAGCCAGTCCTGACGGGCGATGCCGTCCATCTTGGCCTCCTTGCCGAAGGCGTCCTCAAAAAACGCCTTCTCCGGGTCGGCGGAGGTGCCGAACTGACGGTACATCTTGGAGTAGTCGAAGGTCTCTTCGCCGCTGCCGCGGGAAGAAGGAGGCTCCTGCCCCTCGGGGGGAAGCACAGCACCGCAGCAGCGGCAGGTCTCCTCATCCCGCAGGGTGCGCTCGCCGCAGGACGGACAGGTGCGGAGCTGGCTCTCCTCGTAGGGGAACTTCCACTCGCAGCCGGCGGCGTGGGCGGGGCGGTGGATGCACTGGCCCAGCTTCTCGTAGCAGACGCGGTGATAAGGCGCGCCGCAGTCGGGGCAGACCACGATGTCATCCTGAAGTGTGAGGGGCTTGCCGCAGCCCTCACACGGACAGCCATAGTATTTTGGCATAACATCCTCCAATGAATAGGGTAGTTTATCAGTATTATACACTTAAAATGCGGAAAAGAAAAGGCGGAAATCTTCAAATTTCCAGCACAATGGTATTTTTTCCTCTTTACTTTATCATGGATTCTGGGTATACTAATGAAGTATCTGTGTATAAACTGTATCTTTTAGGAGTAAATCTCTCCGTCATTGGCCGAGTCCTCGGGCAGGCTTTCCTTCGTACAACCTCTCCGTCACGCCTACGGCGTGCCACCTCCCCTGGTAGGGGAGGCTTTGGCAGTCCCCGCAAAGTGAACGGTTTCGCCAGAGGCTCCCCTACCAGGGGAGCTGTCGAGCGCCAGCGAGACTGAGAGGTTGTACTAAGACGGGCCTGCCCGTGTGCGTGGCTGATGATGAAGAGGCTGCTCCTGTTCTTTGAGACGAGAGGAATAAAACGATGATCACCACTGATGAACTGAAAGTACAGCTGGCTGAATACCACACCGCTGTAAAGGACTTGGAGGAGGCGCTGGCCATCGACGCTTCCCGCAAGCGCGTGCAGGAGCTGGAGCACACCATGTCCCGCCCCGGCTTCTACGACGACGCTGAGCTGAGCAAGAAGGTCTTCGACGAGGTGGGCGACCTGAAGGGCAAGCTGAACCGCTTCGAGAAGCTGCAGGGCCTGTACGATGACGCAGAGACCATGCTGGTCATGCTGGACGAGGAGTACGACCCCGAGATGGTGCCGGAGGCCGAAGAGGCCGTCAACGCCGTGGGCAAGGCTGTGGACGAGCTGCAGCTGATGACCATGCTGAACGGTGAGTACGACCACAGCAACGCCATCCTGACCTTCCACGCAGGCACCGGCGGCACCGAGGCACAGGACTGGGCCGAGATGCTCTACCGGATGTACAACAAGTGGGCGCAGGCTCACGGCATGACCGTCGAGGTCCTGGACTATCAGGACGGCGACGAGGCCGGCATGAAGAGCGCTTCCATGATGGTCAAGGGCGCCAACGCCTACGGCCTGCTCAAGAGCGAGAACGGCGTCCACCGTCTGGTGCGCGTCTCTCCCTTTGACGCCAACGCCCGCCGTCAGACCAGCTTTGCCTCGCTGGAAGTCATGCCCGAGCTGGACAACACCATTCAGGTGGACATCCGCCCCGAGGACATCGAGATGCAGGTCTACCGCTCCTCCGGTGCCGGCGGCCAGCACATCAACAAGACTTCTTCCGCTGTCCGACTCATCCATAAGCCCACCGGCATCGTGGTCAGCTGCCAGACCCAGCGCAGCCAGTTCCAGAACCGCGACTACGCGATGGAAATGCTGAAGGCAAAGCTGTACCAGATCGCCAAGCAGCAGCACATGGATAAGATCGACGACATCAAGGGCGTCCAGAACGAGATCGCATGGGGCCACCAGATCCGCTCCTACGTCTTTATGCCCTACACGATGGTCAAGGACCACCGCACCAACTATGAGACCGGCAACGTGGACGCTGTCATGGACGGCGATCTCGACGGCTTCATCTTCGCTTACCTCAAGGCCGCAAGCCGTGGGGAGCTGCAGGATGCCTAAAATCAGAGCATAATAAAAACGTCTGTACTTCGTTTGGAGGTACAGACGTTTTTCTTTTTATTCGAGGTCGCTCAGTATCCCCGGCCAGAGCGCTTCCTCCTGCCGCATGGCGACGAAGCAGCAGTCGAGGTACATCTTGTTCACGGCGGCGACGATGGTGCCGCGCAGCAGACGCTTTTCGTCGTCGGCATCCGGGTCGAGGCCGCAGATGGTGCTGCTGGCACCGAAAATGTAGGGCAGGCAGTTCTCCACCTCGTCGCAGAAGTAGTCGTAGGCTTCGGCGGCGGTGCAGTGAGCCCGCTGCATCTGGAACAGGGTGTCGATGTTTTCCAGCGAGAGGACATTTTTAGACAATACGATATAGATGAGAGAAGCCAGCTGTTCGCGGGAATACTTCTTTTTGACGGGGTGGGAGATGACTCCTTTCTTGACGTAGTTGCTCACCATGGAGGGGGTGAGCTCCACCCCGGGGAAGCCCCGGAAGCAGCTGTTGACGAGCTGCACGGTCTGGTCGAGATACAGCCCCACAGAGGGCAGCTCCCGGTAGCGCGGCAGGGAAAACCCGGCGGCGCAGGCCGTGACACGGCGTTTCATTTCCTGATTCATGGTGGTAGTATAGCGCATTTTTGAGTCGGGGTCAACCGTTTATGAAAACAATATTAAGAATTTTACAAATCGCTTGACAGGTTTTTGAAAAACTGATATAGTGGACTCACCGAACGTAAAAAAAGCGGCGGACACCCGCCGGAATGGAGATAGATGAGATGAAACGAATCGTTGTGGACTCTTCTGCCAGCCTGTACAAGCTGGACGGCATTGATTTTGCTTCTGTGCCTCTGAAGATCGTGACCGACGAGAGGGAATACCTCGACGACGGCACGCTGGACGCCGTGGAGATGGCGACTGCCCTGCGCACCTATAAGGGCAAGACCAGCACCTCCTGCCCCAACATCGGCGACTGGCTGGAGGCTTATGAGGGCGCAGATGAAATTTATGCCATCACCATCACCGGCACCCTGTCGGGCAGCTGCAACGCCGCCCAGCTGGCCGCAGAGGAGTATCAGGCCGAGCACCCGGAGGTACGGGTCTTTGTGCTGGACAGCCTGTCTGCCGGCCCGGAGCTGGTGCTGCTGGCAGAGCATCTCCGTGCGCTCATCAAAGAGGGCAGGGACTTTGACGAGGTGTGCGAAGAGATGCTGCGCTACCGTCACCACACCCATCTGCTGTTCTCGCTGGAATCGCTGGCGAATCTGGCCCGGAATGGCCGCATAAAGCCCACTGTGGCCGCTGTGGCGCGGATGCTCAACATCCGGGTCATCGGCAAGGCCAGCGATGTGGGCGAGTTGGACGTCCTCTGCAAGACCCGCGGCGAGCACGGCGCTCTCGAGCGCATCGTGCTGGAGCTCAAAGGCCACGGCTACACCAGCGGCAAGGTCATCATTGCCCACTGCGGCAACCCCGCCGCCGCCGAGCGCCTGATGCACATGGTGCGGGCTGTCTTCGAGGGCGCACAGGTGCGGGTGACCGAGTGCGGCGGCCTGTGCAGCTACTACGCCGAGCTGGGCGGCCTCATGGTGGGCTTCGAGGACGCGGACGCCTGAGCTTGAAATCTCCGCATCTCTGCGCTATACTATTCCCATAAAAATGCTGCCGAAGGGCAGCGGGGGAGGCGCAGATGTTCTTTCGGCTGCCGGTCGTCCGGTTCTTCAATCGTGTCATCAACAGGGCCACGGTCACAGTGGCCCTTGTTTTGCTGCAGATATGCTGGCTGCTCTGGGCCTTCTTCTCCCTCACCGCCGGAAAGGTGTGGGTGAATGCGGGGCTGAACGTCCTCAGCCTCTTCATCACCCTCTACCTCGTGCGGAAGGACGAGAACAGCGACTATAAGATCATCTGGCTCGTCCTCATCGGCATGATGCCGCTGCTGGGCGGTGCGCTCTATCTGGCCTTCGGCAACAAGGCCCCCGCCAAGCGGATGCGCCAGCGGATGCAGGCGGTGGAGCGCCAGCACACCGCCGACCTCGCCCAGCAGCCGGGCCAGACCGACGCCCTCGACCCCGCCAGCAGGGGACTGAGCCGGTATGTTTCGGAGTACGGGCCGTACCCCGCATGGAAAAACTCCACCGCAAAATATTACCCCTGCGGTGAGGCCATGTACCCTGACCTGCTGGCCGACCTCGAAAAGGCAGAGCGGTTCATCTTCCTCGAGTTCTTCATCGTCCGCACCGGCAAGATGTGGAAGGGGGTAGAGGACATCCTTGTCCGCAAGGCGGCGCAGGGGGTGGACGTCCGGCTCATCTACGACGATTTCGGCAGTCTGCTGGGTCTGCCGTCCGATTTCGTGGTAAAGATGGAGCGGGCGCATATCCGCTGCATCCCGTTCAACCCGGTGGTGCCGCTGGTGTCGCTGGTCATGAATCACCGCGACCACCGGAAGATCGTGGTCGTGGACGGAAATACAGCCTATACGGGCGGCATCAATCTGGCCGACGAGTATATCAATGAAGAAGAGAGGTTCGGCTACTGGAAGGACGCAGCCCTCCGCACCGAGGGCGCGGCGGTCTGGAACTTCACGGTGATGTTCCTCGACCACTGGAACGCCTTCCGCCCCAGCGAGGAGGATTATGCGCCCTTTATGCCTCAGGCTGAGTCCCTGTCTGCCCAGTCGGACGGAGTGATACAGCCCTACGGGGACAGCCCGCTGGACGAAGAGGCTCTGGCCGAGACGGTCTACCTGAATATCATCAATCAGGCCCAGCGGTACGTCTATATCTATACGCCCTACTTCGCGGTGGGCGAGACCATGCTGGAAGCGCTGAAGGCGGCGGCAAAGCGGGGCGTGGACGTCCGGCTGGTGCTGCCGGGCATCCCGGACAAGAAGCTCGTCTTTCGGCTGACCCGCTCCTATTATGTGCCGCTGCTCCGGGCGGGGGTGCGCATCTACGAGTTCACGCCCGGCTTCCTCCACGCCAAGTGCTACGTCAGCGATGACCGCGCCGCCGTGGTGGGCAGCATCAACATGGATTACCGCAGCCTCTTCCTCCACTTTGAGTGCGGGGCGCTGCTGCTCTATAACAGTCAGGTCATTGCTCTGCGGGACGATGTGCTTCGCACCCTGCCAGAGTGCCGGGAAGTGCAGCTGGCCGACTGCCGCACCTCGCTGGCCGGGACGCTGCTGGACAGTGTGCTCCGCCTGCTGAGCCCGCTGATGTGAGGGATACTGTGGTGGAATAAGTGGCGAAGTTCTATAAAATAAACGATATATAGTTTAATATTGGATGTTCGCCAACTTGGCGAAGTTCCCCTGATTGGCGAAGTTCGAACTTCGCCAGCTGACCCGAAGTTCGCCACTCTGGCGAAGTTTGTTTTACAGCGTTGCTGCGTCGTTATTTTGGAACTTCGCCAGATAACACGTCGGTCTCAGAGCAAACGTGCATGATTGGCGCTGTGTCGGGCTATACTACTCCCAAAGAGATGAAAGGGAGCGTAACGCTTATGACACAGAGACAAAAAGCTCTTCTGAGCTGTGCCGTGGCGGCGGCACTGCTGCTGTCCGGCTGCCGCAAAGGCAGCAGCGATTCCGGCAGCATGAGCAGCTCGAACGCCACGTCCGGCTCGTCCGGCAGCGCCAGTACCACCCAGACCGGCGGCTGGAAGACCGGCCTCGGCATCCTGACCGAGGCCTCCGACGAGGCCCGCACCGGTACCATCCATACCATCGCCGCCGCTGTCCTGCTGGACGGAGACGGCAAGCTGGCCGACGTGATGCTGGATGAGCTGGAAGTGGAAGTTACCGCCGACGGCAAAGGCGTCGTCACCATGCCCACCGACTACCGCACCAAGCGCCAGAAAGGGGACGACTACCCGCTGGCAGCGGCATCCTCGCTGAAAAAGGGCTGGGCCGAGCAGGCCGATGACTTCGCCGACTACCTCACCGGCATGACGCCCGAGCAGGCATCCATGCTGGAAACGGATAAGGACGGCAAGGCTGTGGACGCCGACCTGCTGTCCGGCTGCACCATCCGGGTGGATAAGTACCGCGACGCCGTGGCGAAAGCCTGCACGAATGCGTCCGCCCTCGGCGCGGCGAAGGGCGACCGGGTGAGCCTCGGCGTGGAGGCGGAGAATGCCTCTTCGGACATCACCGCCACCGACGACAAGGATGTGAACGCAGAAGTTGACCTTACCGTCGTGGCCCTGACGCTGGATGCCGATGGCCGTGTGACCAGCGCCATCGGCGACATGGCAGAGCCTGCGCTGACCATCGCGGCAGACGGCGGCGTCACCGCCCCGGACACCGTCCGCTCCAAGCTTGAGCTGGGCGACAGCTACGGGATGCGGAACGCATCCAGCCTCGGCAAGGAGTGGTACGAGCACAGCGAGGGCTATTGCAGCTACCTCAAGGGCAAGACGGAGAAAGAGGCGGCGGACATCCCCGCCGACGGCTCGGACGCCGACCTCGCGGCCCTCTGCACCATCTCCATCGACGCTTTGCAAAAGGCCGCAGGGGATGCGTTTGAGAATGCGTCGCTGTGACAGAAAAAATCCCTCCTGACTTGACATCGGGAGGGAGAATTGTTATACTAATAATAGAAAGGGCGCTGCGACAAGCGGTCAGCCCGGTTCAAGAGATTAGATTTTCAATGTGAAAACCGTCACCCTGCCCGGTGGCGGTTTTTTTGCGTCTTTCGCTCATGGGTAGCCTCACCTTTGTCCAACCTCTCCGTCACGCCTGCGGCGTGCCACCTCTCCTTGTAGGAGAGGCTTTGGCAGTCCCCGCAAAGTGGACGGTTTCGCCAGAGGCTCCCCTACTAGGGGAGCTGGCGCGAAGCGCCTGAGAGGTTGTACGAAGGAGAGCCTGACCGTGAGCCGCAGCGATGACGGAGAGGTTTAGCAAAGACGGGCCTGCCCGTGAGCCTCTGGGAGCCTTTTCACCCCCAAATCTGCGCGAAAGGGCCTGAAACCTGCGTGAATCGCGCTTGCCTGGGGGGAGGGGGAATGGTATAATAAAATCACCGAGACACACCCCACGATTGGAGGTAGCGACGATGAAAACTGCAAAACGACTCCTTGCCCTTGCCCTCGCGGGCGTGATGACGCTGGCCCTGCTCACCGGCTGCTCGGACAGCAGCTCCAAAGCCAAGCAGGTAGAAGAGTGCTTCCGCTCTCTAATGAAAACGAGACAAAATAAGGACTATCAGAAGGACGAGACGCTGGACAAAAAGCTCAAGGTCATCGCACGGCAGTTCCAACCGGGCTGGCTGGCTGGTGGAGGAGATATGCTGACCGAGGAGGCACAGAACATCATTAAAAATGAATTGGGAGACTATCTGGTGACAGGCAGCGTTTGGCTTTGGTATGGAGAAGTGGAGCCAGGCCAGAGTGCGCAGGCGCAGGCGGAGAGCATGAAGAGAAATCAGGGGATAGAGATTGCTCTGCTAGATTCCGGCATACCGACTCTGCAAGCCATAGCCTTTACAAGGACGGACAAGAAGAGCGACGGCCACCGCTATTACCTTGCACTGGAAACATACGCCACCATCAAGACCCCGCGGACTTGACACAGGAGGAAACGATGATGAAATTGAAAAAGCTGTTTGCCCTTGCCCTTGCCCTTGCTGGTGTGATGACGCTGGCTCTGCTCACCGGCTGCGGCGATAAGTCGGAGGACACCCTCCGGGTCGAGGCGCTGGCAGACATCATAAATGCGCGGTATGGCGTGAACATCACCTGCAAGGCCGACCCGCAGCTGAGTGAGGCGGCGGAGAGGTACACACACGTGAGCCTTAGGGAGGGAAGCACTCCTCTCATTAACAGCTTGATGGCGCCCAATCTCTCCACTTGCGGTCCTCAGCCTCGCGAAGCTCTCTTGGATACCATCGGCATCGCCCCCGACACCACCAACAAACAGGTCATCTTCTACTTTGGAGCGGACAGAGACTCGGACGATTCCGTCAAGCAGGCCATCGACCTCTGTGACCAGTACAGACAGGTACTGCCGGAACCGAATCGAGATACTTGGAACACTCCCAAATTCCTCGCATCCAGCTACCGGGTCGGCTTCGGAAGGTGGACGGATAAGGATGGCATACCTCGCCTCTTTGTCATCATGGTAGGCGACATCCCGGAGAGAAGCTGACGCTCCTGCGGCGGGAAGATAAGAAAAACGGACAGCCCCCTCGGAGAGACTCCCCGAGGGGGATTTTTGCGCCTTGCGGAGCACCCTGTCCTTTGGTACAACCTCTCCGTCATTGCTTCGCAATGCCACCTCTCCTTGTAGGAGAGGCCTTGGCATACCGTAAAGCCTCGCCTCTTCGCCAGAGGCTCCCCTACTAGGGGAGCTGGCGCGAAGCGCCTGAGAGGTTGTACGAAGGACAGCCTGCCCGTGAGCCGCAGCCGTGCCGGAAAGGCACGGCTTTGTTCAATTTTCCTATGTCCCTCCCTCGAATACAGGCGGAAACCGTCAAAACGCGAAAAAATCGGTTTTCCTCTTGCAAAACGGGGCAAAACGCGCTATTCTATAGTCACAGTTTAACAATTTAGCATGGTAAAGCGGTAAAACGAAGCGCCGCTTCTAAAGGAGGAATTTGTATATGAAACGTCTGGTCTCTGCTTTTCTGGCCGGTGCGATGGCACTGAGCCTTGCCGCCTGCGGCGGTTCTGCATCCACTTCCACGGCTGCTTCTTCTGCCGCCGCCTCTGCCGCCCCGGCAAGCTCCGCGGCCGCTGACAGTGACCTGGCTTACATCCAGTCCAACGGCAAGATGGTCATTGGCTACACCGTCTATGAGCCGATGAACTACACCGACGCCGACGGCAACTTCACCGGTTTCGATACCGAGCTGGCTACTGCCGTCTGCGGGAAGCTGGGCGTCGAGCCGGAGTTCGTGGAGATCAACTGGGACACCAAGGAGACCGAGCTGGCTGCAAAGAGCATCGACTGCATCTGGAACGGCCTGACCCTCACCGATGACCGGGAGGAGAACATGGCCTGCACCAAGCCCTACGTCAAGAACGCCCAGGTCGTCGTGGTGAAGGACGGCACCGACTACACCTCCACCGCCGACCTCATCGGCAAGACCGTGGTAGCCGAGGCCGGCTCTGCCGGTGAGACCACCATCACCGAGAACGCCGACCTGTCTCAGGCGGATTTCATCTCCAAGGATGTTCAGACCGACTGCCTGATGGAAGTCGCCGCCGGTACCGCTGACGCCGCCGTCCTCGACCTGACTCTGGCCTCTGCCATGATCGGCGAGGGGACCGACTACGCAAACCTCAAGATGGTGGATGAGCTGAACGTCGAGGAGTACGGCGTGGCCTTCCGCAAGGGCAGCGACGCGGCCGAGGCTGTGGACAACGCATTCGACGAGCTGAAGGCTGACGGCACCATGCAGGCTCTGGCCGACAAGTACGGCCTGACTCTGGCTGAGTAACTTACATGATAAACGGATAGGTGTAGTGATTCTGTGACTGTGATTTTGGAGCGTCTGACCGGCGCATTCGCGCTCAACTGTGAGCTGTTCTTTCTGACCCTGCTGTTTTCGCTGCCGCTGGGCCTTGTGGTGGCCTTTGGCTCCATGAGCCGGTGCGCACCGCTGCGGGGCGTCGTCAAGACCTTCGTGTGGGTCATCCGCGGCACGCCGCTGATGCTCCAGATCATCGTTATCTACCTCGGCCCCGGCCTGCTGGGCATGACCAACCCCTGGCCCTCCGGCTCATCGGGCCGTCTGGTGGCGGCGGTGGTGGCTTTCGCCATCAACTACGCCTGCTACTTCTCTGAGATCTACCGCGGCGGCATCGAGGATGTGCCGAAAGGCCAGACCGAGGCCGGTCAGGTGCTTGGCATGACCAGGAGCCAGATCTTCTTCAAGGTCACGCTCCTGCAGGTCGTCAAGCGCATCCTGCCCCCGATGGGCAACGAGATCATCACGCTGGTGAAGGATACCTCGCTGGCGAACGTCATCGCCAACAAGGAGATCATCATGATGGCAAAGGAGTACAGCGCCAAGGGCCTCATCTGGCCGCTGTTCTCCACCGCGATCTTCTTCCTCGTCTTTGTCGGCGCACTCACCCTGCTGCTGGACTGGGCCGAGAAAAAGATGGACTATTTCCGCTGCTAAGGAGGATACTGAATTATGGCATTACTCGAAGCCTCTGGCATCGGGAAGAATTTCGGCGAGACGAAGGTTCTCAGGGACATCTCGCTCACACTGGAACAGGGCGAGGCGCTGGCCATCATCGGCTCGTCCGGCTCGGGCAAGACGACGCTGCTGCGCTGCCTGAATTTCCTTGAGCGTCCCGACACCGGCGTTATCCGGGTGAACGGCGAGACCATGTGGGACGCCGCCGACCCTGCCACCCAGCGGGAGAGCGAGGTGCGGAAAAAGCGCCTCCACTTCGGCCTCGTGTTCCAGAACTTCAACCTCTTCCCCCAGTACACCGCGCTGGAAAACGTGATGCTGGCGGGGGAGCTTCTGGCGAAGGAGCAGCCCGGCTACAAGGCCAACAAAAAGGCCATCCACGCCCAGCTGGAAGCACAGGCCCGTGACCTGCTGGCCCAGATGGGCCTGTCGGAGCGGGCGGGCCACTACCCCCACCAGCTTTCCGGCGGTCAGCAGCAGCGGGTGGCCATCGCCCGCGCGCTGGCCCTCCACCCGGACATCCTCTGCTTCGATGAGCCCACCAGCGCCCTCGACCCGGAGCTGACCGGCGAAGTCCTCCGTGTCCTGCGGGACCTCGCCGACCGGAAGACCACCATGATCATCGTCACCCATGAGATGCACTTCGCCCGGGACGTGGCCGACCGCATCCTGTTCATGGACGGCGGCGTCGTGGTGGAGGAAGGCCCGGCCCGCCAGCTCATCGACCACCCCCAGGAGGAGCGCACCAAGCAGTTTTTGGCGCACTATGCGGAATAAGGCCCGTAAGCTCTCCCGGAGGCAGCGCTGCCGCCCCCTCCCTGCGCACAATCACCAAAAACCACCGATAGAAAAATAGCAATGTTGTACGAAAAAATCTGAGAAAAACCCCTTGCAAAATCACGATGAGCTGAGTATAATACCACTCATGAAACGCAAGACGTCCTGCCCCTTGTCCGGCAGGGCGTTTTTGTCGGCAAAGATTCGGCAAAGAAATGTTAAGTGACCGCCCGGGGAGGGGCTTTGTATGACAAAAGACATGACACAGGGCAGCCCGCTCAAGCTCATCCTTGCCTTTGCGGTGCCGCTGATGCTGGGCAGTCTGTTCCAGCAGTTCTACAATCTGGCCGATACCATCATTGTGGGCCGTTTCGTGGGCGTGGATGCGCTGGCGGCGGTGGGCAGCGTGGGCGGCCTGAACTATCTGGTGCTGGGCTTCGTCAACGGCATCGCCTGTGGCTTCTCCATCCCCATCTCGTGGACCTTCGGCGCGAAGGACTACAGAGAGATGCGGCGCTACACCGCCAATACCGTCTGGCTGAGCCTCTTTTTCGCCGTCCTGCTCACGGTGGTGACGGTGGCCCTGACCCGGGCGGTGCTGGTCTGGACCAACACCCCCGACAACATCATCGACATCGCGGACATCTACATCCGCACCATCTTCTGGGGCATCCCCTTCACCCTGCTGTACAACGTCACCAGCGCCCTCATGCGCGCGCTGGGCGACAGCAAGCGGCCGCTCTATTTCCTGCTGGTGGCCAGCGTGCTGAACATCGGCCTCGACCTGCTCTGCATCCTCACCTTCCGGATGGGGGCGTTCGGCGCGGCCTTCGCCACCGTGTTCAGTCAGGCGGTGGCGGGCATCGGCAGTCTCATCTACATCGGCCGCCACTACCCGGAGCTGAAATGGAGCAGGGAAGAGGGCCATCTGAGCGCCAGCCACTGCCTCAAGCTCTGCAACATGGGCATCCCTATGGGCCTGCAGTGCAGCATCACCGCCATCGGCAGCGTCGTGCTGCAGGGCGCGGTGAACGGTCTGGGCAGCAGCATCGTGGCCGCGCAGACCGCAGGCAGCAAGGCCGCCCAGTTCCTCTCGGTGCCGCTGGAGAGCATCGGCACCGCCATGACCACCTACGCCAGCCAGAATATGGGCGCTCACGACCTCAAGCGTGTGGACCGGGGCGTCAATACCGCGCTGGGAATTGGCTGCGTCTACAGCGTGGCATCCTTCCTCATCCTGCGTGTGCTGGATGTGCCGCTCATCAGCCTCTTCCTCGAGAGCAGCGAGGTGGAGATCATGGCGAATGCCCGCAGCTTCATCTTCTGGAACAGCGTGTTCTACATCCCGCTGGCTGTCCTCATCATCTACCGCTACACCATTCAGGGCCTGGGCTATTCCGGCCTTGCCATGTTCGCGGGCGTGGCCGAGATGGTCGCCCGTGCCATGGTGGGCTTCTGGTTCGTGCCGCTCTGGGGCTACTTTGCGGCCTGCATCGCCAACCCTGTGGCATGGTTCTTCGCCTGCTTCTTCCTCATCCCGGCGTACTTTGCAGTGCGCAAGCGCCTGACGAAGGAGCTTGCCGCAGCGCGGGTGGAGGATTGACCCTCTCAGTCTCGCTCCGCTCGCCAGCTCCCCCAAAGGGGGAGCCTTTGGCAGGCCGGTCAACTTCCTACTGGACGCCTGAGGCGTAATATGGCGTAAAAGGGCGGGCCTTGCTACAGAGGGCAGGCTCGTCTTTGTACAACCTCTCCGTCACGCCTGCGGCGTGCCACCTCTCCTTGTAGGAGAGGCTTTGGCAGTCCCAGCAAAGTGAACGGTTTCGCCAGAGGCTCCCCTACTAGGGGAGCTGTCGAACGAAGTGAGACTGAGAGGTTGTACGAAGGGAAGCCTGACCATGAGCCGCCAGCGGGCTTGCCCTCTCCGTCATTGCTTCGCAATGACACCTCTCCCAAAGGGAGAGGCTTTGGCAGGCCGGGCCACTTTCCGCTGACCGCTGAAAGCTCAATATGGCATAAAATATAGTGCCCTGCTACAGAGATTCACAGCAGCTTGACAAAGTTCTCTTGTCTAGAAGCTGCTGCCCTCTGTAGCAGGGCACTACTGTTTATGATAAAACCAAACTTTGCTCGTCCCGCGTGGGCCTGACCGACACGCCAGTGGCTCCCCCTTTGGGAGCAACGGCGACGACCGCCGCCAGTGGCGGAAACAGGGAGGAGCTGTTGGGGCCGCGGCCAGCAGGATGCGAGCGGCAGCGAAGCAGACGCTGGGAGCCGCAACCCGGGCAGTGGCTGCGAAGCAGACGGAGAGGGCAAGCTCACTTCCCAAGAGTATCTGCACAGCGATATGCACTGGCTTTTGTCAGAGCGGTGCTATCGCTGTGCTTTTTGTTTTTCTGTAGCATCCTTGCCCTCTCAATCTCGCTCCGCTCGCCAGCTCCCCCAAAGGGGGAGCCTTAAAGAGCTGCCTCGTTGTATTTACAAATCCCCCCAAAACCGCTATACTATATATAGTTGTGTCAAAACGAGGAGGCGGGACGATGGAGCAGGAGCTGGAACGGCTGGAAGGCACGGTAGAGGACATCATCTACCTGAACGAGGACAACGGCTACACCGTGTTCGAGGTGTCGGGCGGCGGTGTCGTCACCGTTGTGTGCGGCATGGTGGGAGAGCTCCACGCGGGCGAAAGCGTCGTCTGCCGGGGCAGGTACGAGAACCACGCCACCTATGGCCGACAGTTCCACGCACAGGAGTGCGAGACGGATATGCCCAAAGACCTCGAGGCCGTCTACGCCTTCCTCGCCAGCCGGTCGCTGCCCTACATCGGCGCACGGACGGCGGATAAGATCATTGACAAATTCGGCGCGGCGGCGCTGGAAGTGATCGCCAACGACCCCGCCCAGCTCACCCTCATCCCGGGCATCTCGGCGGACAAGGCCGACCGCATCCAGCAGGAGTTCAAGCGGATGTTCGGAATGCGGGAGCTCATCGCCTATCTGGCTCAGTTCGAGATCAGCCCCCGCCGGGCGATGGAGGTCTTCCGCACCTTCGGGCCGGGGGCCATGCAGGCCATCCAGCAGAACCCCTACCTGCTCTGCGGGGAGCCGCTGCAGCTGGACTTCCGCCACGCCGACAGCATCGCCCAGTATTACCAGATGGCAGGGGACTGCGCCCAGCGGCTGGAAGCCGCCCTCCTGCGCACCCTGCGCCACAACGCCGGCAACGGCCACACCTGTCTGCCCCGGGCGCAGCTGCTGGAAACAGCGTCGAACTTCATCCACCAGCCCCCCGAAAAGCTGGCGGAGGCGCTGGACAGCTGCATCCAGACCGGGAAACTGGCGGTGCGGATGTTCGACGGCACACCGTATATTTATCTGCCGGATCTGCTGGCCGCAGAGCAGGATATCGCCGACCGTCTGGCCATGCTGACCAGGCGCGGGAAGCAGACGGCCCGAAACCTCGACAAGAACATCCAGATTCTGGAACTGGCGCAGGGCTTTGCCTATGCGCCGCTCCAGAAGGAAGCCATCCGCAAGGCCATGACCGAGAACTGCCTTGTCCTCACCGGCGGCCCCGGCACCGGCAAGACCACCACGGTCAACGCCATCCTGCAGCTGCTCGAGAACGAGGCCGAACGGGTAGCCCTCTGCGCTCCCACAGGCCGCGCCGCCAAGCGTCTGAGCGAGCTGACGGGCCGGAAAGCCTCCACCATCCACCGCCTGCTGGAAGTGGACTACACCGGCGGCGTGGTCAGCTTCATCCACAACGACAAGAACCTGCTCAAGTGCGACGTCGTCATCCTCGACGAGATGAGCATGGTGGACGTCAAGCTGTTCCAGGCCCTCATTGCGGCACTGCGGTACAGCTGCCGTATTATTATGGTAGGCGACGCCGACCAGCTGCCCAGCGTCGGCCCGGGCAATATCCTCGGCGAGACCATCCGCTCGGGGCTGGTGCCGACGGTCTGCCTCAACGAGATATTCCGGCAGGCCGCTCAGAGCCTCATCGTGGAGAACGCCCACCACATCATCTCGGGCGAACCGCTGAAAAAGGGCGGAAAGACGGACGATTTCTTCTTCCTCGAAGCCGACGGCGACGCGGCCCAGAAGCTGGTCTGCGACCTTGTGACCACCCGTCTGCCCCGCAGCTACCAGTTCGACCCGGTGAAGGATATTCAGGTGCTCTGCCCCACGAAGCTCGGCCCCACCGGCACCCAGGCCCTCAACGCGGAGCTGCAGGCCATGCTCAACCCGCCAAAGAAGGGCAAGCCGGAGCTGCAGAGCGCGGCCCGGGTCTTCCGGGTGGGGGACAAAGTGATGCAGGTGCGCAATAACTACGAGATAACGTGGCAGCGCATCGGCGGGGAACAGGGTGTGGGTGCCTACAACGGCGACATCGGCATCGTGGAGTCCATCGACGTGCGCAGCCGCTCCATGGTGGTGCGGATGGACGACCGGCGGCTGGTCTACCCGGCGGAGAACCTCAATGAGCTGGAAATTGCGTATGCCATCACGGTACACAAAAGCCAGGGCAGCGAGTTCCCGGCGGTCATCCTCCCGGCGGCGCAGGTGCCGCCCCGCCTGTGCTACCGCAACCTCTTCTATACCGGCGTCACCCGCGGGCGGAAGCTCTGCATCGTGGTGGGCCGGCGGGACGTGGTGAACCGGATGATGTCCAACATCCGCCAGAACCTGCGCTACAGCGGCCTGGCCGCCCTGCTGACGGAAGCCTTGCCGCCGGAGCAGGAGAACCTCTCCGATTGAAGATGAAACGTTACGAAATGCCAAAGCCTCCCCTCGATAGGGGAGGTGGCATCGCGCAGCGATGACGGAGAGGTTTTGTCCCGCAGTGGCTCACGGTCAGGCTGTCCTTCGTACAACCTCTCAGTCTCGTCGCAAGCTCCTCGCCAGCTCCCCTGGTAGGGGAGCCACTGGCGTGCCGGGCAACTCTGCGCTGACCGCTGAAAGCTCAATATGACGTAAAAGATAGTGCCCTGCTACAGAGATTCACAACAGCTTGACAAGGGATATTGTCCCGAAGCTGCTACCCTCTGTAGCAGGGCACTACTGTTTCCGAAAAAATAAGGCTTTGCTCGTCCCGCGTGGGCCTGACCGGCACGCCAGTGCCTCTCCCTATGGGAGAGGTGGCATTGAGAAGCAATGACGGAGAGGGCAAACCCCCGCAGAGGGTTTCTTTTTCCCCTCAGATATGCTATACTATAATGTGTTTTGATGACCCGCGCCCGGAGATGGGCGATGGAAATAGAGAATGGGCAGCAGAGAAAGGAAATATCACGATTATGGCACAGAACGACATCGGTATCGATCTTGGTACGACGACCATCATCATCGCGCAGGAGGGGCAGGGCGTCGTGCTCAACCAGCCCAGCGTGGTGGCGGTGGATACCCGCAAGAACTGCGTGCTTGAGGCCGGCGACAAGGCCCTTGCAATGGTGGGCCGCACGCCCAACTACATCTCCGCCATCTTCCCGCTGAAGGATGGCGTCATCAGCGACCACACCATGACCCGGGAGCTCATCTGCCGCTTCGTCAATCAGGTCTACAGCTCCCACATGGTCAAACCCCGGGTGGCCGTCTGTGTGCCTGCCGCCATCACCGGCATCGAGAGCGACGCCGTGGTGGAGGCCGTCATGGCTGCCGGTGCGCGTCAGGTCTACCTCATTGATGAGCCTATCGCCGCAGCTCTCGGCTCCGGCATCGACATCACCGTGCCGGATGGCCGGATGATTATCGACATCGGCGGCGGCACCACCGACATCGCCGTGCTGAGCCTCGGCGGCAAGGTCAAGGCCACCAGCGTCCGCGTGGCCGGCAACCACTACGACGAAGAGATCCTGAAGTTCGTGCGCAACAAGTTCAGCATCGCCATCGGCCAGCGCACCGCTGAGAGCCTGAAAAAGAATGTGGCCTGCTGCCCCCAGAAGGCAGATTTCAACGAGACCATGGAGATCAAGGGCCGCAGCCTGCTCACCGGCCTGCCCGTGCGCGTCAATGTCTCCACCGCCGACCTCTACGAGCCGGTCATGCGCCTGAGCGAGCAGATCGGCACCGCCGCCCATCAGGTGCTGGAGAAGACTCCTCCGGAGCTGGCCGGCGACATCTACCGCAACGGCGTCGTCCTCACCGGCGGCGGCGCACAGCTCCACGGCCTGCCGGAGTACCTGAGCCAGGAGCTGAAGGTGGAAGTGACCGTCTCGCCTGACCCCGTCAACTGTGTCGCGCTGGGTACGGCCATGAGCCTGCGTCTGGGCGACAAGCTGGAGACTGGCTTCATGGACGCCACCCCCCGCATGGGCCGCCGCTGAGAGGAAAGCGCTGTTCACAGAACCGTGAAAAACAATATGATTTTTGTTCATAGTTGTTGAATCGACCCGGAAAATATTGTATAATATCTTCAAATCGCTTTTTGCTGCTCACCCCCGGGCGGCAAAGAAAAAAGTAAATAGGAGGAAGACCATGGATTTAGGTTATGATGTGATCGTTACCATAACCGGTATGGTGCTGGTGTTTCTGATCCTCGTCCTGCTGATGGCCATCATCACGCTGGAGGGCAAGATCTTTGACGCCATGAACAACAAGAAGGCAGCCGCCAAGGCTGCGTCTGCTGCAAAACCGGCTGCTCCTGTGAAACAGGCCGCTGCGCCCGCACCTGCAAAGGCTGCTGCCCCGCAGGTGGAGGCAGGCATCCCCGGCGACGTTGTGGCAGCCATCATGGCAGCCATCTACTCTATGGGCAATGGCAAGTATGTGCTGAAGGCAGTCCGCCGCGGCAAGAATGGCTGGGGCAAGGCTGGCGTCAACGACACCACCGCGCCCTTTTAACACAGGAGGAAAAACATGACTCAGTTTATTGATACTCTGGTCGGTATTTTCCAGAGTTCCGGTTTTGCCCGGTTCGGTGAGCCGGGCGGCTGGCTGTACGCAGTGATGATCTGCGTGGGCTGCTTCCTGCTCTACCTCGCCATCGTCAAAGAGTTCGAGCCTCTGATCCTGCTGCCCATGGCGTTCGGCATGATCCTGGCCAACCTCCCCGGCAGCGGCGTCATCCATATGCAGTATTTCGTCGGCGACGGCCTCGAGCACCCGATGTGGGTCGAGATCCTGAACAACGGCGGTCTGGCTGATATGCTCTACATGGGCGTCAAGCTGGGCATCTACCCGCCGCTGATCTTCCTCGGCATCGGCACCATGACCGACTTCGCCCCCCTGATCTCCAACCCCAAGAGCCTGCTGCTGGGCGCTGCCGCTCAGTTCGGCATCTTCGGCACCTACATCGGTGCTCGTCTGCTGGTCGCTGCCGGTCTGGTGGACTTCACCCAGAAGCAGTCTGCCGCCATCTCCATCATCGGCGGCGCAGACGGCCCCACCGCTATCTTCGTCACCTCCCGTCTGGCTCCTGAGCTGCTGGGCTCCATCGCCGTCGCGGCCTACAGCTACATGGCTCTGGTGCCTGTTATCCAGCCGCCTATCATGAAGGCTCTGACCTCCAAGAAAGAGCGTACCGTCGTGATGAAGCAGCTGCGCACCGTGACCAAGACCGAGAAGATCATCTTCCCCATCATGGTCGCCATCGTCGTCTCCCTCATCGTGCCGGATGCCGCCGTTCTGGTCGGTATGCTGATGCTGGGCAACCTGATGAAGGAGTGCGGCGTCGTGGACCGTATCCAGAAGACCGCCGGCAATGAGCTGATGAACATCATCACCATCTTCCTGGCCCTGTCTGTTGGCTGCACCACCTCTGCAAACACCTTCCTGAACAGCCGCACCCTGTTCATCATCGTGCTGGGCCTCATCGCATTCTCCTTCGGCACTGCTGCCGGTGTCATCTGCGGCAAGGTCATGTATATCCTGACCGGCGGTCAGGTCAACCCCCTGATCGGTTCCGCCGGCGTTTCCGCTGTGCCTATGGCTGCCCGTGTTTCTCAGAAGGTCGGCCAGAGCGAGAACCCCTCCAACTTCCTGCTGATGCACGCAATGGGCCCCAACGTGGCCGGTGTTATCGGCTCCGCCGTCGCTGCTGGTATCCTCATCAACATCTTCGGCTAAGCATTTCCTGAGATCCCCGCTCCATCGTGGTATTGACTGCGGTGGGGCGGTTTTTTGTTTGCATTGTTTTTGTGTACAACTTTTTTGAAATGTGATATACTATATTTTAAGTGATATATCCAGAAATGATTGAAAAGAACAGGTGAAACAATGGCAACAGATCTCGCACAACAATTCTGCGCTTTGCGTGATACGTATATCGAAAAGCAGTTCGGACGCCTGAACGATATGCAGAGGGAGGCGGTGTTCACCACCAACGGCCCTCTGCTCATCCTCGCGGGTGCAGGCAGCGGAAAGACCACCGTGCTGGTCAACCGCATCGCCAACCTCATCCGCTTCGGCTCGGCCCACGGCTCCAGGTGGACGCCCCGGGAGGTGACGGAGGACGATGTGAAAGCTCTGCGCACCGCCATCATGACCGGCACCGATGCCCCGTCGTGGCTGGACGGGATGCTGCGGAAGGATGCCGTCCGGAGTTGGAACGTCATGGCCATCACCTTTACCAACAAGGCCGCCGGTGAGCTGAAAGAGCGTCTGCGCCGGATGCTGGGCGGGGAAGAGGGCGACGAGGTGTTCGCCTCCACCTTCCACTCGGCCTGCGTCCGCATTCTCCGCCGCTGGGCCGAGGAGATCGGCTACCCCCGCAGCTTTACCATCTACGACAGCGACGATTCCCAGCGTGTCATGAAGGCTGTGTACAAAGAGCTGAGCGTGGACGACAAGTTCTTCCCGGTCAAAAGCGCCATCAACCAGATGAGCCGCTGGAAAGACCAGCTCATCAGCCCGGAAGAGGCCCTGAAGACCCCGGCCCGGGACACGAAGGGCGCCCTTGCGGCCAAGGTCTATGCCGCCTATGAAAAGAAGCTCAGGGAGGCCGGTGCCTTCGACTTCGACGACCTCATCTACCAGACGGTCATCCTGCTGTCGGAGCACGAGGACGTGCGGGAGTTCTACCAGAATAAGTATAAATATCTGCTGGTGGACGAGTATCAGGACACCAGTGTGGCTCAGTTCCGGCTCGTGAGCCTGCTCACCGGCCCGGAAAAGAACATCTGCGTCGTGGGCGACGACGACCAGAGCATCTACCGCTTCCGCGGCGCGACCATTGAGAACATCCTCAACTTCGAGCGCATCTATAAAGGAACCAGGACCATCCGACTCGAGCAGAATTACCGTTCTACGTCAAATATCCTGAATGCCGCCAACTGTGTCATCCAGCACAACACCGAGCGCAAGGGCAAGACCCTCTGGACCAAGAACGGCGAGGGCGACAAGGTGCAGGTCTACACCGCCGAGAACGAGCAGGACGAGGCCAGCCATATCGCGGACGTCATCGGCCAGCACCTCAAAGAGGGCGGACATCTGGCCGACCACGCCATCCTCTACCGGATGAACGCCCAGTCGGCCCCCATCGAAAGCTACTTCACCCGTGCGGGCATCCCGCATAAGATCGTGGGCGGCCAGCGCTTCAACGACCGCAAGGAAGTCAAGGACATCCACTCCTATATGTCCATCGTGGCGAACCCCCGGGACGATGTCCGACTCCGCCGTATCATCAACGAGCCTGCGCGCAAAATCGGTGCGACGACCATCGAAGTCATCGCGGATTTGGCGGCTCAGCAGGGCATCAGTATGCTGGATGTCATCTCCCATGCCGACCAGTACGCCAAGCTCAGCCGCGCCATCGCGCCGCTGTTCAAGTTCTGGGACATCTACCGGAAACTGCAGGAATCGCTGGAAACGAAGACGCTGGATGAGTTCGCCTCCGATGTCATCGAGATCACCGGCTACCGCGCCATGCTGGAAGCCGACGCCGCCAAGGGCCACGAGGACGCCGCCGACCGTCTGCAGAACCTCGGCCAACTGGTCAACAACGTCAAGAGCTACTGCGACCAGCACGGCGAAGATGCCTCGCTGGAAGGCTATCTGGAGGACATCGCCCTCATCAGCGACATCGACAGCTACAATGAGAGCGCCGACCAGGTGGTGCTGATGACCATCCACTCGGCCAAGGGCCTTGAGTTCCCCTATGTATTCCTCATTGGCATGGAAGAGGGGGTCTTCCCCAGTGAGATGAGCAGGTATTCCGAGGCTGACCTCGAGGAGGAGCGCCGTCTGGCCTATGTCGGCATCACCCGCGCCAAGAAGGAGCTTTACATCTCCAACAGCGTCACCCGGATGCTCTATGGCCGCACCCAGCGCAACGAGCCCAGCCGCTTTCTCCGGGAGATCGAGCCGGAGTACATCGAAGAGACCCGCAGCCCGGTGCTGGAACAGCGCTCCCGTCTGGGCGGCTGGGGCAGCGGTTACGGCAGCGATACCGTGCCGGGCGGCGCGTCGGGCTACTCCGGCCCCTCCGGCTGGGGGCGTGCGGCCTCCGGTTACGGCTCGGGCTATGGCAGCCGCGGCGGCTATCTGAATAAAGAATATAACGCACCGATGTCCAATAGCCGAGGCTTTGGCTCCGATTACGCGGGCCGGGGAAGTGCTTCGTCGGGTCATGGCGGCTGCAGCTCCGGTTCGGGAAGCAGCGGCTTCGGCTCTGGCTATGGCCGTCCGGCGGCGCCCAAAGCGCCGGTCAGACCCGCAGGTAGCGGTGTGACCTCTTCGCCCCGTCCGGCAGCGGCATCCACCGGCCCCAAGCACTATGAGCCGGGCGACATCGTGGAGCACAAGGTCTTCGGGCGCGGCAAGGTGCTGAAGGTCAAGCCCGCCGCCGGCGACCAGATCGTGGAGATCAGCTTCGAGAAGGTGGGCGTGAAGAAGACCATGGCCAACTTTGCGCCCCTTGTGAAGATAACGACGGAGGAATGAGAAAAAATGATGACTGTCCGATTGATAGCACATACGCCGGAGCCGGAGAAGGTCGTGGCGGCCGCGGCGAAGCTCTGCTACTCCGACGCCCACATCACCGACCTGCTGGACGGGCTGGATGAGGAAAAGACTGCCCGCTTCCTGACCATGCTCAGCGATTTGGGCCACGCCAGCCCCATCGAGCACGCAAGCTTCACCTTCGGCATCGAGGGCGTCAGCCGTACCCTGCTGGCCCAGATCACCCGCCACCGCATCGCGTCCTTCAGCGTCCAGAGTCAGCGGTACGTCCGTCTGGATGATTTCCGCTATGTCATCCCGCCCGAGATCGAGGCCATCCCCGAGGCAAAGGCGGCGTTCATCGAGAGCATGAACGAGGACGCCAGGCGCTACCTCGACCTCGTGCAGAAGCTGGAAGATGGCCACACCGCCCGCCTGATGGCCGAAGGTCTGCCCGAAAAGCAGGCCCGGGCCAAGGCTTCCAAGCAGGCCAACGAGGACGCCCGCTTTGTGCTGCCCAACGCCTGCGAGACCAAGATGGTGGTGACCATGAACGCCCGCAGTCTGCAGAACTTCTTCCACCTGCGCTGCTGCAGCCGCGCCCAGTGGGAGATACGGCAGTTGGCCGAAGAGATGCTGCGGCTGGTCTACCCGGTGGCACCCCATATCTTCCGCACCGCCGGCCCGGCCTGCGTGTCCGGCCCCTGCCCGGAGGGCAAGATGTGCTGCGGCCGCACCGCCGAAGTCCGCGCCCGGTACGCCGCGCTGAAAGGGGAGAAGGCAGAATGAGCAAGGGCAGGCTTCTTGTCATCGAAGGGCTGGACGGCTCCGGCAAGGCCACCCAGGCAAAGCTGCTGGCCGCCCATCTGGCCGAAAGCGGCTGCAAGGTGATGGAGATCACCTTTCCGGACTACGAGAGCGATTCCAGTGCGCTGGTGAAGATGTACCTTTCCGGCCGGTTCGGCGACAAGCCCGACGACGTCAACCCCTATGCGGCGTCCAGCTTCTATGCGGTGGACCGGTACGCCAGCTATAAGACCAGGTGGGGCAGCTTCTACGGGGCGGGCGGCATCGTCATCGCCGACCGCTACACCACGTCGAACGCGGTGCATCAGTGCTCCAAGCTCCCGCCGGAGCAGTGGGACGACTTCCTCCGCTGGGCCTTTGACTACGAATACAGGCTGCTGGGCCTGCCCGCGCCGGACGCCGTGGTGTACTTACAGGTAGACCCCGCCGTGAGCCAGAAGCTCATGACCGGCCGCTACCACGGCGACGAGAGCAGGAAGGACGTCCACGAAAAGGACATTGAATATCTGGCCCGCAGCCGCCGTGCCGCCGAGTACTGCGCAGAGCATCTGGGCTGGGCCACCGTCCATTGCACGGAAAATGGAGCCATGCGCACCATCGAGGAGATTCAGGCCGAGGTGCGGGCGCTGGCGGAAAAAGAGCTCGGATAACCGCGAAAATGGGAGGGATACTATCAATGTATCGTTTGATGCAGCCGTCGGATGAGGCGGCAGTCGTGGCACTGTGGCAGAAAGAACGCGGCGACAGCGCCGAGTTCATCAAGACGGCTCTGGAAAAGTTCGCCGGGGCGGAAAATATCTATGTCGCTGAGGAGAATGACGAGATCGTCGCTGCGGCGCTGGCGGTCCCCGTCACCCTCAAGGGACGCAGCGGCAGCTACCTCTACGGCCTCTGCGGGCAGGGAAGCCTGCTTCTGGCAGGACTCGTGGACTATCTCTGTGCGCAGCAGAAGCTGCGGGGCGCGGGCTTCACCGTGGCCGTTCCGGCCGGACAGGAGCAGGCCGCGCTGCTGGAAAACAAGGGGTTCCGGCGGGCTTTTGCCCTCCGCTGCCTGCCCCGGGAGGTGTCCCGCAACCTGTGGAGTCAGGCGGAGTTCGACTCCGTGACGGCCCGCAAGCTCTATGAGCTGCGGGAGCGCTTCTATCCCGATACCGTCCAGTTCCCGCCGGAGCGGATGGCCGTCGTGCTGACCGACCTCTACGCCCGGGGCGCGACCATCGTGTCCAACGAGAAGGGCTACGGAATCTACTTCCGCCGGGAGGACACCCTCTATTTTGTGGAGCTGATGGCCGAAGACGACCGCTCTGCCGAGGTGCTGATGGAAGCGGCCCGGGAGAAGGAAGTCATCGTGGAGCGCGCCGTCATCACAGTGGGCGCAGCTCAGAATCTTTTCCTTGGCGAAGGCACCCGGCAGGACTACGGCAAGATACGGTTCGACGCGGAGCCTTTCGATGTGGAAGAAAGCTATATGCGGCTGATGATGGAAAGCTGAACGGAATGGTAAAGGAGTGTGTACATGGCACACGATGCAAAACATAAAAAAAGCAGAAAAGGCGGCGCAGCGAAAATTATTTTGATGGTGCTGCTGATCCTGGTACTGGCGGCGGGCGGCTGTCTGCTGGCCATCCGAAAAGAGATCAACGGCAGTGCTTCCGCTGGCGAACCAGTGAGTGTGAGCATCCAGCAGGGCAGCGGCGTGGCAGCCATCGCCCAGAAGCTCAAGACGGCGGGCGTCATCAAGTACCCCCACGTCTTCCGCTGGTATGCAGGCAAGCAGGGCGCGGCAGGCAAGCTCCAATACGGCGAGTTCGAGCTCGCCCCCGGCAGCTCCTACGACGACATCATCGAGACGCTCTCTGCCTACGCGAAGGCCGACAGCGTCCGTCTGACCTTCCCCGAGGGTACGACGGCCATCGCCATTGCGAAAAAAATGGAGGATGCCGGGCTGTGCAGCGCCGAGGACTTCCTCAAGGAGGCCAACACCGGCGACTTCAGCCAGTACAGGTTCTGGCAGTACGTCCCCGACGACAAGGACGCCCCGGACCGCTTCCTCAAGTGCGAGGGTTATCTTTTCCCGGATACCTACGATTTCCTGAAGGATGATACCGTCCATCATTACGTTGAGACGTTCTATTCTCACTTCGACAAGCAGATCACCGATGAGATGTATGCCGAGATGGAAAAGCAGGGGATGACCCTCTCCGAGGTGGTCACTCTGGCGTCCTTCGTGCAGGAGGAGGCCGGCAACGATCAGGATGATAATGTGGCGCAGGTGTTCCGCAACCGTCTGGCCGAGGGTTCGCCCTACCCCAAACTGCAGAGCAACACCTCCAGCTACGTCCAGAGCGACGCCGACAACAACTACCTCTGGAACTGGGTCGCGCCCTACTACGGCGGCTGGGACAGCATCCCGGAGAACATTCTGGAAGCCTACGACACCTACACCTGCACCGGCCTCTCCGCCGGCCCCATCTCCAACCCCGGCATCGCGGCCATCCGTGCGGCGCTTGACCCGCAGCCCGACGATGAGGCGAAGGACGCCTATTTCTTCGTCACCGACCTTGCCGGTCACTACTACTACGCCCGCACCTACGCAGACCACCAGAAAAACTGCGATGAGGCGGCGAAAGTTAATAAAAGTATGAAGTAAAAGAGGAATACCATGTTACAGATACCGGAACTACTGGCCCCGGCGGGCGACCTCGAGCGCCTGCGGTATGCCATCAACTACGGCGCGGACGCCGTCTACTGCGCTCTGCCCGAGTTCGGGATGCGCTCTGCACCCACCAACTTCACCCCGGAGCAGCTGAGCGAGGGCGTCATCTATGCCCACGCCCGGGGCCGCAAGGTCTACCTGACCATGAACACCCTGCCCACCAACGAGGAGGCTGACCGTCTGCCTCAGGCCATCAAGGCCGCTGCCGCCGCCGGTGTGGACGCCTTCATTGTGGCCGACCTCGGCGTGTTGGACGCCTGCAAGACCTTCGCGCCCGACATCGACGTCCATATGTCCACCCAGACCGGCATCACCAACTGGGCCGCTGCCCGCGCCGCCTACAACATGGGCGCGAAGCGGGTGGTGCTGGCCCGGGAGATGACCCTGCAGGACATCGCCACCCTCCGCGACAAGACCCCGCCGGAGCTGGAAATCGAGGCTTTCGTCCACGGCGCCATGTGCATGAGCGTCTCGGGCCGCTGCCTGCTCTCCAACTACATGGCAGGCCGCGACGCAAACCGCGGCCAGTGCGCCCAGCCCTGCCGCTGGAAGTACTATCTCAGCGAGGAGACCCGCCCGGGCCAGCTCTATGAGATCGGCGAGAACGAGAACGGCAGCTACATCCTGAACGCCAACGATATGTGTACCGCGCCCTTCCTCGACCTTATCTGCAAGGCGGGCGTGGACAGCCTCAAGATCGAGGGCCGCGCCAAGACGTTCTACTACGTCGCCAGCGTGACGGCGGCCTACCGCCGCGCCCTCGACCAGTATCTGGCCGACCCGATGAACGAAAACTTCGAGCTGCCGGAAGAGGTTCTGGCGGAGCTGACCCGCACCAGCCACCGCCACTATTCGCCCGGCTTCTACTTTGGCCGGGAGCAGGCCCGTCAGGCCACCGACAGCGCGACTTACATCCGCGAGTGGGAGTTTGTCGGTACGGTGGACGGCTGGGAGAACGGCGTCGCCAGCTGCCAGCAGCGGGGCAAGTGGAGCCTCGGCGACACGCTGGAGGTGCTCTGCCCGGATGGCCGCAGCATCCCGCTGAATCCCGAGTGGATCAAGAATGAGGCCGGTGAGCTGGTGGAGTCCACGCCCCACGCGATGGAGCGCTATACCATCCCCACCCCAGAGCTGCCGCCGATGAGCCTGCTGCGCCGGAAAGTCTGAAAAAACTGCGAATCCAGCGGATGTGTTAGAGCGATAGAAAAAGAGGGTCTGCTATGAGCAATGCGGTAAGCAGCAAGATAACCGGAAAAGAATATCCGCTTTCCAAGATATTCAGCTCGGATTTTGAATATCATATTCCGGGCTACCAGCGTCCTTATGCGTGGACAGAAGATGAAACTGGCGATTTATTCAATGATCTGTATGGATTTTTCCAGACGGAGAACACAGAAAATTTCTTTCTGGGCAGTATCGTCCTGATCAAGGACGAGCAGGACCGATACGCCGATGTCATTGATGGACAGCAGCGCCTGACCACATTGTCTATCCTGTTTGCAGTTCTGGCTGATACATTTGACAACGAAGACTATAAGGTGGACTGCAAAAAATATTTGCAGGAGAAAGGCAATGTGTTGGAGGGGATCGAGGCCCAACCGAGGCTATTTCTCAAGGAAAAGGATCAGCCATTTTTCCATAAGTACATCCAGAACATTCAGCTGGACGCATTGGGGCAGTTGGACCCGGCGCTGTTGGACACCGAAGCAAAGCTGCATATCCAGAAAAACTGCGCTGTGCTTCGCAAGAGTTTTGCTGAAATGTTCAGCAATGACGATGACAGGCTGAGATTTACACAGTTTTTGCTGACCCGCTGCTATCTGGTGGTCGTTTCGACGCCGAGTCAGGAATCAGCGTTCCGTATTTTTACGGTCATGAACAGCCGAGGCCTCGACCTACTGCCGACGGACATTATCAAATCCACAGTTATTGGCAGCCTTCCCAAAGAAAAGCAGCAGGAATATACGGAAAAATGGGAAGGACTTGAGGAGTTGACCGGACGTGACGGGTTCAACGAGGTATTTACGCATACCCGGACCATCTTTGTAAAAGAGCGCCAGAAAAAGACCCTTCGGGAGGAATTTGAAGAATATATTTTGAAGACAGTATCTCCGAAACGACTGATTGATGACTATCTTGTACCCTATACGAATGCTTACGTTCAGCTAAAAAATTGCGAGTTCACTGCTACACATCATGCGGACGAGGTAAACGGTCTGCTTTTCTGGCTGAACAAGACAAACAACTCCGACTGGATGCCGCCTGCTATCAAATTTCTCGCAGAGCACCCGAATGATTCGGAATACGTTCTCTGGTTTATCCGAAAGCTGGAAAGGCTGGCATCTTATCTGCTTGTGACAGCGCAGGACGTCAACCATCGTGTGGACCGGTACAAATGGCTTCTGGTGGAGATGGAGGGGCGGCCCGACAGCACATTGACCTCTCCGCTGAGAAACATTGAGCTTACGGATTGGGAAAAAGAACATTTCCGGCAGACACTGGATGGCGAGATTTATACGATGACAGCGCAGCGCCGCAACTACATCATCCAGCGGCTGGACTCTTTCATGAGTGACGGTGGAGCATCGTACAATCAGAAGCTCTTTACCATCGAGCATGTCCTGCCGCAGCATCCTCCCGTCCATGGAAGTTGGCCAGAACTTTGGCCGGATGAGCAGGAGAGGATGTACTGGCTCAACCGTATCGCAAATCTCGTGCCGCTGACCCGGCAGAGAAATTCTGCGGCACAAAATTATGGCTTTACGACCAAAAAGGAAAAATATTTCCAGTCCAAAGGCGGCACGAGCTCCTATGTCCTCACAACGCAGGTTATCAATGAACCAAAGTGGACACCTGATGTTGTGAAAAAGCGACAAGAAACGCTGAATGAAGTCTTTGCAGAAAAATGGGAGCTGAGTCCCTCCCGGCAGAGTGAAACGGACGAAGGCCTGTTTCTGCTGGCTGGTCGCGGGAGCAGCGCTATGGGGTATCCCATCGATAAAGACTGTTTTCTGGTATTGAAGGGCAGCCGCATTGCCCCGGATGTGACGAGTGGATTGCCCCAGAACTATGTGGAACAGAGAAAGACTCTGCTGGAGATCGGTATAGTACAGAGTAACGTATTTACCGAGGATCATGTATTCACCAGCGCCTCTGCTGCGGCATCTATTATTCTTGGCCGTTCGTCCAATGGCCGCAGAGAATGGGCGAAGCTCGATGGCCGCACGCTGGCACAATCTGGACACTGAAAACCACATCATAACGCAAAAGCGCCCTCGTCAGTGCATTTCTGACGGGGGCGCTTTTGTCTATAAAGATTATTCCGGCTTGACCTGCAGCTCCTGCTCGCAGTAGATGCAGCGATACTTGCCGTTGGAGCTCAGCTCGAAGATCTGGTCGCACTCTTCCTCGATGGAGGAGATGCAGCGGGGGTTCTTGCACCGCACGATGTTGACCAGACGCTTGGGGGGCTGGGGCTTTTCCTTCTTGACGGCCTTGCCGTTCTCGATGACGGTCACGCTGATGTCGGGGTCAAGATAGGCCAGCACGTCGAGGTTGAGCCAGGAGGCGTCGCCCTCCACCTTGATGATGTCCTTCCGGCCCGACTCTGCCTTGTGGCTGCGGGCGTTCTGGATGAGGGCCACGCTGGCGGTGCGGTTGCCCTTGATGCCCAGCAGGTCCATCAGGCCGATGGCCGTGCCTGCCTTGATATGGTCGATGACGATACCGTTCTGAATTTCATCAATGTTCAGCATCTCAGTTGCCCTCCTTTTCAGCCTTGGGGTCCTTGAGGCCCAGCAGCGTCATGATCAGCGCCATGCGGATGTAGACGGCGTTCTGCACCTGCTCAAAGTAGGCGGCGCGGGGGTCGTCGTCCACGTCCAGCGTGATCTCATTGACGCGGGGCAGGGGATGGAGCACGGCCATGTCAGGCTTGGCAAGGGCCATCTTCTCTTTGGTGAGGATATAGCTGTTCTTCAGACGGACATAGTCTTCCTCGTTGAAGAAACGCTCCTTCTGGACGCGGGTCATGTAGAGGATGTCCAGCTCGGGCATGGACTCCTCGAGGCTGCGGGTCTCCTTGTAGGGGATGTGGTTGGCCTCGAGCACGTCGGTGATGATGTAGTCCGGCACCCGCAGCTCCTCGGGGCTGATGAGGACGAAGCGGATGTTCTCACAGCGCGCCATGGTCTTGATGAGGGAGTGGACGGTGCGGCCAAACTTGAGGTCGCCGCACAGGCCGATGGTCAGGTCGTTCAGACGGCCCTTGCGGCGGCGGATGGTCATCAGGTCGGTCATGGTCTGGGTCGGGTGCTGGTGTCCGCCGTCGCCTGCGTTGATGACAGGGATGCGGGAGTACCGGCTGGCCCGCAGCGGTGCGCCCTCCTTGGGGTGGCGCATGGCCACGATGTCGGCGTAGCAGGAGACGACGCGGATGGTGTCGGCCACGCTCTCGCCCTTGGATGCACTGGAGACGGTCTCGCTCGGGAAGCCGAGGACATGTCCGCCGAGGTTCAGCATCGCGGCCTCAAAGGAAAGACGGGTACGGGTGGACGGCTCGTAGAACAGGGTAGCCAGCTTTTTGTGGGCGGCCACGTCCTGATAGGCAGCCGGGTCGGCGCAGATGCGGTCGGCCAGGTCCAGCAGAGAGGTGATCTCCTGCTGACTGAAATCCAACGGATCGATTAGATGACGCATATTCTTTTGTTTCCCTCCGTCAAAGAAGCTTTCGAAGAATCGAGAAGTCGAAGAAGTTCGTGTAGTAGCTCAACGAACGCATGACGGGATGGCAGAGCCGGTTGTAGCATATCTCATCCAGCAGCAGCATGGCCTCGCCCGGGGCCAGACGCATGGCGGCCCGGATGGACTCGTCGCCGCAGCTGGCCTTGAGGTGGGCCACATTGGAGGCCACCTGCTGGCGGCACTCCCGCTCCAGGACATCGAAGATGTCACCCGACAGGTCGATGCGGGTGTAGTCCCGGCTCCCAAACAGGGCGCGGGGCAGGTAGTCGATGGAGTAGATGACGGGGGTGGTGTCGGCGAGGATGCGCTTCTTGATGCAGATGACATCGTCGCCGGGCTCGATGGCCAGATCACGGGCCAGCTCTTCGCCTGCGCGGACGGGGTAGATCTGGATGCCGTCGGCGTGGGGGTAGCTGCCAAAGCTGCGGATGAGCGGGTAATACTCCAGCTTCTGGTCCAATCGGCTGCGCAGGTTCAGGACACTTCGGTTCACCACTGTGCCGATGCCGCGCACCCGCTCGATGTAACCCGCACGCTCCATCTCGCTCAGCGCATCGCGGATGACGGTGCGGCTGACGCTGAGTTCGGCGGCAAGGTCTACCTCAGCGGGCAGACGGTCGGTCTGTGCATAGCGGCCTGTGCGCAGTTCCTCCAGCAGAGCGCCGACGATGCGGTCGCTGATGACAGCACCACCCAGGCGGCTGGAAGGGGATAAGCTGGAATCTCTCATGGTTCGTTTCCTCCGGTACACGGGCAGGGCGGCCCTGCCTGGACTTCCGAAAAAGCTGTGCCTGAGCACAAAAGCTTTTCCTGCAAATATTATAGCATAAATTGACAATGATTCAAACGGCATTTATACTGGAATCAGCCGGAAAGTATGATTTTATTTTGGAGGGATAGAGCAAGAATGGAAGTTCTTCTGCACAAAGTGTGCGGCCGGCCCGCAAGCCGCACCATGACCCTGCGCGCCGCCGGGCCGGAGGATGCCGCCGCCTTTTACGCCTTGCAGAACGAGGTGCGGGCCGCGATGCCCCACCCGGAGCAGTTCGTACCCGACACGCTGGAAAACATCGCCCGCTACCTGAAAGAGGACCTGTGCATCGGCGGGTGGGACGGCGGGCGGCTGGGGGCCTACTTCATCCTGCGCTACTGCGGGCAGGACGCGCACAACTACGCCGCCTTCATGGGCATCCCGCGAGAAGAGTGGGACGGCTGGGCCAACGCCGACAGCGCCATCGTCCACCCCGACTACCGGGGCAACGGTCTGCAGCGGAAGCTGCTGGAGACGGCGCTGGCCCGGCTCCGCCCGGGCATCGTGGGCATCGGGGCCACCGTCAGCCCGGAAAATCAGTACAGCCTCAACAACGCCCTGGCCAGCGGCTTTGAGATCGTCTGCCGCCGGGAGATGTACGGCGGGCATGACCGGTATCTGCTGGCGAAGAGGCTATAAAATGATACAGCTCTGCGTTTCTCCGGAAAGGCGGGGCTGTTCTTTTTTTGCTATGCCGGAAAAGTCGTGCCGTTCATGAATCTACGCTGGTATGTCATGAAAAGGACTTGACAAAAATATAGGGGGGGGGGGAAGAATAAAGCTGCAGAGACCCTGCAATCATTCAGGAGGTAAAAAAGTATGCGGTTACGGAAAAATATGAAGCGTGCGGCGGCAGCCGCCCTGGCCCTGAGTGTGGCGCTTTCGGCGGCAGCCCCGGCGGCACTGGCAAAGGAGTATTATATCGGTGACGGTAATATTACGGTGACCGTTAAGGAAAACGGCGACACCTATGTCAGTGTCGGCAATGCGCAAGAAGAGAAAGACGACACGGCGGTGGTCATCAAGGGCGGCAAGAGCTCGGACAAACAAACGGAGAACAACTCTGACGGGCCGGCAGACGAAGACACAGCGGACGAGGCTGAAAAACAGAAGCCGGTGGTGGATGCCGAGCCGGGAGAGCCTGCGGAGAAGACCGGGACGGAGCTCATCGTCTGGCCCGAGAACGTGAACAGCGAGGAAGCCCAGAAAAAGGACGACCCAGAGCCTGCGGAAGAAGAGCAGAAGACGCCGGACACGCAGAAGCCCGAAGGGAAGACCGACGCCGCCACCCTCGAGGCATCGACTGAGCAGAAGCCTGTCGAGAAGGCCGCAGAGGACGAAGATGACGACGAGGACGTCATGACCTTTGAGGACAACACCGCCAGTACGGTGACAAAGGCTGTGAACAAAGCGGTGAATAATATCATCAAGATCATCAACAACTGCACCCAAAAAGACACGACGGTCACGATCAAAGATGTGAATATCGATGTGAGCGAAAAGGGTCAGTCCGCGATGTTTGTACAAGGCAAAGGTGACACGACCCTGAAGCTGGAGGGAAACAATACCCTGAAGAGCGGACAGTCTTGTGCAGGCTTGGAAAAAGATGATGAGCACTCGACCGGAAAACTGACCATCACAGCAGAAGATACAAGCTCCTCTTTGAACGCGTATGGCGGGCATGGCGGTGCGGGTATTGGTGGAGGAAATCAAAGAAGCACCTCGAATCTGGAAATCGCAAACGGAAAAATCCATGCAGTAGGTGGATTGCTTGGTGCAGGCATTGGCGGCGGCGGCTTCGGTGGAAATGGTGAAGTGAGCATTTCCGGCGGTGAGGTAACTGCTCAAGGAGGGAATTTTGCGGCAGGTATTGGCGGTGGTGCGCAAGGTTCGGGCAAAGTTACCATCAAGAACGGAAAGGTGACAGCAAAAACGAATGGTGCTGCGGCAGCGATCGGCGGTGGTATAGGCGGATCGGGAGACGTCACCATCCTTGACGGCACGGTAACAGCTACGAAAAATTATGACAGCTACCCCGTTACAGGCATTGGAGGAGCCTCTGGCAGCACGAAAAAATCGACCGTTCGTATCCTCGGCGGTGTTGTCGATGCCGTGGGCGGCGGATATGGAAGCGGCATTGGTGGAGGCAAAGGTGGTGTAGAGGTCGAGATCGGCGGCGGTGCGCAGGTGACCGCAAAAGGCGGCCCGGGCAGTGACGGTTACGGTGCAGGCGCCGCCATCGGCACAAACGGCGAAAAAGGCGGCAAAGCCGGTAAAGAGCAGGATGTAAATGCCATCGGTGCGGGTACGGTCACCCGTGTTGACTCCAATTTGTCCGCTGGGCATGTGCATGAATGGACACTTGTCTCCTCTACTCCCGCGGCTGTCGGCCAGCTGGGCGAAAAAGTGTATGAATGTCCTTGCGGCTCCACAAGGACTGAATACGAGCCTGCACTTCCTGCACCTGTGGAGGAGCAGAACGGCAGGGTAGTTTTGACAGTTGAGGGCGCTGCCTATGAGATGCATCAGGAGGCTGCCCGCTACATCATCACGGCAGATTCTGATACCGCCACCCTCTTCGGCTGTCTGGGCAATCTGGCAGAACTGAAAGCGCAGGGCGCAGATACCCTCGTCTTCCGTACGAAGAGCCGTGAGACGGCGCTGGACATCGATACCATGCTGCCGCTGGGCGCGGAGGACACCCTCTTCACCCTCACCCACAGCGGCAGCTCTGCCACCCTCACCGTGGGCGGCGCAGACCACAGCGAACTGATCCACTAACTAACCAACCCCCAAGGCGGAGCGTTTCCGCATCCCTCCGCTTTGTACGAAAAGCCCCCGGCACGTTCCGCATCGTGCCGGGATTTTTTGGTTATAGAGATGACGCTTTCCTTCGCCTAAGGCTCTCCCTCTGGGAGAGCTGGCGCGGAGCGCCTGAGAGGGCAAGGACGCTGAGATAAAACAAAAACACAGCGATAAGATGACTCTATCAAAAGCCAATGCTTATCGCTGTGTAGATGCTCTTTGGAGACGGGCTTGCCCTCTCCGTCACGCCTGCGGCGTGCCACCTCTCCCAAAGGGAGAGGCACTGGCGTGTCGGCCAAGCCCACGCTGGGCGAGCAAAGCTTACTCTATCCGGAAACAGTAGTGCCCTGCTACCAAGGCTAGCAGCAGCTTGACAAGGAACATGGTTCCGCAGCTGCTGCCCTCTGTAGCAGGGCACTATTTTTTGCGTTATATCAGGCTTCCGGCGGCCAGCTCAGAGTTGACCGACATGCCAATGGCTCTCCCTCTGGGAGAGCTGGCGCGGAGCGCCTGAGAGGGCAAGGACGCTGCCAAACGGCTCTTGCACTGCGATCGTATCGCTCTGACAAAGAGCCTGCTTACCGCTGTGCAGCAGCTTTAAGGTTCTCGTTCATCTTATGCCGTACCACCAGCAGGCAGGCCAGATGCACCAGTGCGGTGAGGATCCAGCTGACGGGGTAGCTGATGTAAAGCATCGTGGTGGTGTGGAACAGCCGGAAGATGGTGGCGATCCAGACGAGGCGGAGCAGACAGCTGCCCACGAGGCTGACCACCATCGGCAGGACGGAGTAGCCCCGGCCGCGCAGACAGCTGGCCAGAACATCCATGCAGCCGCAGAGCAGATAGGTGGTGCAGATGATGTGCATACGGGCCAGACCGGCAGTCACCACGACCTCATCGGAGGAGTAGAAGTGGAGCAGCTGTTCGCCCAGCAGGGAAGCACCGCCGCCCAGCACGAGGCCGGTGACGGTGGCGCAGAGCAGGCAGTTGCGCATGACGCGGTCCAGATTGTCGTACCGGCGGGCACCCATGTTCTGGCTCGTGAAGGTAACAGCGGCCTGGGCGAAAGCGTTCATGGCGGTATAGACGAAGCCCTCGAGGTTGGCAGCGGCAGAGTTGCCGGCCACGACGATGGAGCCGAAGGAGTTGACCGCCGACTGGATGACGACATTGGAGAGGCTGAACACGGTGCTCTGCAGACCGGCAGGCAGGCCGATGCGCAAGATCTGGCCCAGAGCCCCCGCATGGAAGCCCAGATGGCCGAGGTCGAGGTGGAGCGGGCCTTTCTCCTTCACCAGCAGGGCCGTGACCATGCAGGCGGAGACGGTCTGGCTGATGATGGTGGCCAGAGCGACGCCCGCCACGCTCATGGAGAAGAGGATGACGAACACGAGGTTCAGCACCACATTGATGAGGCCCGCCACGGCCAGACAGAACAGAGGCCGTCTGGTGTCGCCCACGGCGCGCAGGAGGGCCGAGCTGAAGTTGTACAGCATGGTCATGGGCATACCGATGAAGTATATCTTGAGGTAGAGGGTGGACAGGCCGATGACGTCCTCCGGGCAGCTCATCAGCTCCAGCAGGACGCGGGCGGCAAAAAAGCCCACCACGGCCAGAAAGAAGCCGCTGACAAGGCCCAGCGTCACGGAGGTCTGGACGGTGTTGCGGACGCCCTCATCGTCCTTCGCGCCGAAGCAGCGGGCCGCGACGACGTTCGCGCCCAGCGACAGGCCCGCGAACAGGTTGACCAGCAGGTTGATGAGCGCACCGTTGGAGCCGACAGCGGCCAGCGCCGTGCTGCCCGCGAAGCGTCCCACGACGACGACATCGGCTGCGTTGAACAGCAGCTGCAGGATGCTGGATGCGGCCAGCGGCAGGGAAAACAGGATGATCTTTTGCAGCATGGGGCCGCTGGTCAAATCGCCTGTCCGGGTATTCTGTGCCATGAAAATGCTCTGCCTCCTCAAATATCAGATGGTACTCACGAAAAAACGCGCCGCTCAACAGCGAGCGACGCAGATAATATTATAATACGATTTCAGGTAAAAAACAAGTAAAATCAAAGCTTTTTCCGTACAAAAATGCACCTCTGCACACAGGGGGCAGGGGCGCGGAGGTATGTTTGCGAAACAGAACGCTTACTTCTGGGGCTTCATGTAGATGTGGTGAGGCAGACCGGCGATGTAGAGCGGGGTCAGCTCAGCCTGGATGAGAGGCCGTGCGTAAGCAAGGAAGTCTTCCGTCATCTGGGTGTGATCCTTGTTCATCCAGCTCAGCGGCACCTTCTTCTCGAGATTTGCGACCTCGCTGATGGGGTGCAGCTCAGTGGTACACTGATAGGGGCTGTTGGAGATGCGCTTCAGGGCCACCATCTGGCCGGTGACGCCCTCAAACGCAGCCTTGACAGCAGCACCGCCGACCTGATAGGCCTCGGTGATGTCGGTGCGGCTGGTCAGGTGGCCGGCGCAGCGCTGCAGGGTGGAAAGCTCGATGCAGCGGGTCTTGGTGTCCAGATTGCGGGCCACGACGTTGGCCAGATAGCGGGCGGTGCCGGTCAGGGCCTTGTGGCCGAAAGCGTCCACCGCGTGGACATCGTCGGCCAGCTCACAGACATAGCGGCCATCCTCGAGCTTGACGCCCTCAGACACCGCGATGACGATGCTGGGCTTCTTCTCCTGCATCACGCGCACCTTCTCGATGAAGTGCTCCACATGGAAGGGGACTTCGGGCAGGCAGATCATGTCCACGCCCTCGCAGTCGTCGCTCTTGGCCAGTGCGGCGGCGGCGGTCAGCCAGCCGGCGTTGCGGCCCATGATCTCGACGACGGTGACGTACTTGGTGCCGTAGACGGTGGCGTCGCGGATGATCTCCTTCATCACCACGCCGATGTACTTGGCCGCAGAGCCGTAGCCGGGGGTGTGGTCGGTGACCATCAGATCGTTGTCGATGGTCTTAGGCACGCCCATGAAGCGGATGTCGCTCTGGATGCACTCGCCGTACTCAGCCAGCTTGCCGATGGTGTCCATCGAGTCGTTGCCGCCGATGTAGAAGAAGCAGCCGATGTCCAGCTTTTCGAGGATGGCGAAGAGCTTCTTGTACACGGCCTCGTCGGTGTGCCAGTCGGGCAGCTTGTAGCGGCAGCTGCCGAGGAAGCTGGAGGGGGTGCGCTTGAGCAGCTCGATGTCGAGGTCATCGGTCAGCAGGGTGGACAGGTCCACGACCCGCTCCTCCAGCAGACCGGCGACGCCGTTGCACATGCCGTAGACGATGTCCGCGCCGCGGCTCTTGCAGCTCTCGAACACACCAGCCAGACTTGCGTTGATGACAGAGGTGGGGCCGCCGGACTGGCCAACGATTGCATTTTTACCCATGATGATTTCTCCTTTTTTGTTTTTCTGTTTCGGCTTTATAACGAAGCCGTTTTCTAAGCATTGCACACCGTCTGAGCGGTCTTTTTGCCTGCATACTGCGTTGCTTTCCCTTGCAATCCGTCAGGATTGCTGCGGAAAATCGCCTTGTCTGCCGACAAAAATCCTCGCCATTCGGCGTACCCTGCTTACGAAAACAACTTCTTTAATCGTGCAGGAGCACGAAAACAGACGCGGGGAAGGGGAGAAGCGAGTTTCCTTACAGGCAGATGTGGCGGGGCGTACCGTTGACGTAGACGGGGGTGACCTCGTCGAGGATGAGCGGGCGGGCGTATTCCTCGAAGGCCGCCGTCACCTGCATCCCGTCGGGGGTGATCCAGTCCAGCGGCACCTTCTTTTCGAGGTTTGCCACCTGCTGGACGTCCACCGCTTCGGTGATGCACTGGTAAGGATACTCGGAAACGCGCTTGAGGGCGATCATTTTGCCCGTCTCACCGGCAAAGGCTGCGGCTGCCGCTGCGCCGCCCACGGCGTAGGCCTCGTTGACATCGGTGCGGCTGGCCAGATGGCTGGCGCAGCGCTGCAGCGTCGAGAACTCGATGGCGCGGCTCTTGCAGTTCAGCTTGTCGTGGATGAGGTCGGACAGATAGCGGCTGGTGCCGCTGAGGATGGCTTTGTGGCCGAAGGCGTCCAGCTGGCCTGCCGTGGACACGAGGTCGCACAGATAGGTGCCGTCGGCGGTCTTGACGCCCTCGCTGGCCGCGATGATGACGTTGGGCTTCACCCGCTGCAGCGCATCCACTCTGGCGAGGAACTTGTCCTGGTCAAAGGGGACTTCCGGCAGAAGGATGAGGTCGGGGCCGTCGCTGTCGTCGCCGCCTGCGAGGCAGGCCGCGCCGGCCAGCCATCCGGCGTGACGGCCCATGATCTCGGCCACGGTCACGCTGCGGATGTCGTAGACGGAGGAGTCACGGATGACTTCCTTGAGGATGGTGGCGATGTACTTGGCCGCAGAGCCGTAGCCGGGGGTGTGGTCGGTGAGGCAGAGGTCATTATCGATGGTCTTGGGTACGCCGATAAAACGCACCGCACTGCCTGCCTGTGCGCCGTAGCGGCTGAGCTTGGCGATGGTGTCCATCGAGTCGTTGCCGCCGATGTAGAACACCGCGCAGATGTCGTACTTGTCAAACAGGGTGAACAGCTTGACGTAGGGCGTGGAGTCCGCCTCCGGCTCGGGGAGCTTGTAGCGGCAGCTGCCCAGATAGCTGGACGGCGTGCGCTTGAGCAGCTCGATGCTGAGCCGGTCGTCCAGCAGGACGTTCAGCTCCACGAGTTCCTCTTTCAGCAGTCCCTCGATGCCGTACTTCATGCCGTAGACCTTGTCTGCGCCCAGACTGCAGGCGGCTTTATAGACGCCTGCGAGACTGGAATTGATGACGGCGGTAGGGCCGCCGCTCTGGCCGATGATGACATTCCTGGCCATGAGAACCTCCTTGTACCATTTACCGATAAATTGGACTTCCTGTGCGCCGCAGCACCGCTCCGCGCCGTCCCCGTTTCGCGGTCCGTACACCCTGCACAGTGTACGGACGGGGGAACAGCCAACAATCGATGACTGCAACTCGCACAAAAATTCTGGCAGGTCGTGCAAGCACTTCGAAAAATGTGTGCAAAAACCTGCTCTTCCTCTATTGTAACCGTTTTGCCTGTTGTATGCAAGTCTTAATTGGTTGCAGAGGCAAAAAAATTATGATAAAATAGGTGCTGCACAGCTCTGCCGGGCCGGAAAGCGGGGATAACCCGCCGACGCCCGGGCAGACTAAGAGCAGAACCAAACGAAAGCGGGAACACCTTTATGGGAATTTCACACGATTATCATAGCACGGGCCGGCGCCGCAGAGGCGGCCCCGGCGGCGTCATCCGGTTTGCGGGGGCCGTGGCCGGCATCCTGCTGGTGAGCTTCGCCATCACGGCCATCCTTGAGCACGGACAGGCACAGCCCGAAGAGCTGCCCACCGTGACGGCCAACGGCACGGCGCAGAACATTCTGGCCCCGCTGCCCATGCAGGGCGCGGCGGACAGCACCACGGACAGCGGCAACGCAGGCACAGCGGCAGCGGACGGCACGCCCGCCGTGACCCTCGAGCAGTTCGGCCCGGCCCGTCAGACGGCGGGAGCCTACAGCGTCAAAGCCTACGACAGCAGCGTCATCCGCCAGCCCGCCAGCGGCCAGGTCGATTTGAGCTACTTCTCCGATGCCGCCTTCCTCGGCGACAGCCTGACGGTGGGCTTCTCCGACTATAAGATCAACCTCGGCGGTGCGCTCATCTGCGGTTACACCGGCGTCGGCCCGGACGCCATCGTCAACCGCAGCGCCGTCAAGAGCAGTGTGCGGGGCGAGGAAGTCGCGCTGGACGTGCTGGCCGCTGCTCAGCCCAAAAAACTGTATATCCTGCTGGGTACCAACACCCTGACCACCGTGGGCGCGGCGGACCGCTTCCTCGCTTACTACGGCCAGATGCTGGATGTGCTGCGCCAGACGCTGGGGGAGGACTGTGTCATCTATGTGGAGTCCATCCCGCCCGTCCGCCCCAAGGCCGCAGCGGAGAAGCCGGGCCTTGCCTCGGACATCATCCGCGCGGTGAACGAACAGCTGGCCCTGCTGGCCGCAGATAAGGGCTGCGTCTACCTCGATTTGTGGGAGACGCTGGCCGACGGCGAGGGCAACCTGAAAGAGGTGCTGGCTGCGCCGGACGGCGTCCACTTCTCGGCGGGCAACGGCTACGGCGCGTGGGTGACCTATCTGCGCAACCACGCCAAGTATTCTGCCGATAATGCATGGACGCCCGGCAGTGCCTACGCAGGCTGAGCGCAAAACCAAAAAGAATAAAAGCATCCGTGATGCCCTGCCCCGGGAGGGGGAGAGAGACATCACGGATGCTTTTTTGCAGCAAAAATCCCGCCCCCTGCGGATGCAGAGGACGGGACGTTTTGTTTTTATGGAGAAGGGCAGAGGGACGAATTACTTCATCTTGCTCTTGGCCTTCATGCGCTGCTCGTGGTTGAGGATCTGCTTGCGGATGCGCAGGTTCTCGGGAGTGACCTCCAGCAGCTCGTCCTGAGCCAGGAATTCGAGGCAGCCCTCGAGGCTCAGCTTGCTGATGGGGATGAGGCGCAGAGCGTCGTCAGAGCCGGAAGCACGGGTATTGGTCAGGTGCTTGGTCTTGCAGACGTTGACATCGACGTCCTCGCCGGAAGCGGTGTAGCCGATGACCATGCCCTCGTAGACCTTCTCGCCGGCGCCCACCAGCAGAGTGCCGCGCTGCTGCGCGTTGAACAGGCCGTAGGTGACGGCCTCACCGGTCTCAAAGCTGACCAGAGAACCGGTGGAGCGGTTGGCGATCATGCCAGCCCAGACGTCATAGCCGTCGAAGATCTGGTTGATGATGCCCTCGCCGTGGGTATCGGTCAGGAACTGGTTGCGGTAGCCGAACAGGCCGCGGCTGGGCATACGGAACTCCAGACGCACACGGTCGGAGCCCAGAGACTCCATCTGCTGCAGGATGGCCTTGCGCTGGCCCAGACCGGTCATGACAGCACCCTGATACTGGGTGGGGACGTCGATGACGACGTGCTCCATAGGCTCGTAGGTCTTGCCGTCGATGACCTTGGTCAGAACGTGCGGGGGAGAGACCTGCAGCTCATAGCCTTCGCGGCGCATGGTCTCGATGAGGATGGACAGATGCATCTCGCCACGGCCCATGACACGGAAGGAATCGGTGGTGGCGGAATCCTCCACCTTCAGAGCGACGTCCTTCAGCAGCTCTTTCTGCAGACGGTCACGGATCTGGCGGCTGGTGACATACTTGCCCTCACGGCCGGCCAGCGGGCTGTCGTTGACGGAGAAGGTCATCTCGACGGTGGGGTCGTTGATCTTCAAGAAGGGCAGCGGCTCGATATGGGAGGGGCTGCACAGGGTGTTGCCGATGGTGACGTCGGGCAGACCGGAGAAAGCCACGATGTCGCCTGCGGTGATGTTGTCGCAGGGCTGACGGCCATTGGCCTGAAAGTCATACAGCTTGGTCAGACGGCCGCGCATCTTGAGGTCGGGGTTGTGCCAGTCGCACACGACCACCTCCTCGCCCACCTTGGCGACGCCGTTCTGGATGCGGCCGATGCCGATGCGGCCAACGAACTCGTTGTAGTCCACAGAGGACACCAGCATCTGGAAGGGAGCCTCGGGGTCGCCCTCGGGCGGCTTGATGGTGCTCAGCAGGGTGTCGAACAGGGGGACCAGGTCGGTGCCGGGTACATCGGGGTCAAGGCTTGCAGTGCCGTCACGGCCGCAGCAGAACAGCATGGGGCAGTCCAGCTGCTCGTCGGTAGCGCCCAGATCCATCAGCAGGTAGAGGACCTCGTCGATGACTTCCTTGATGCGGGCGTCGGGACGGTCGATCTTGTTGATGGCGACCACAAGGCTCAGATTCTGCTGCAGAGCCTTCTGCAGCACGAAACGGGTCTGGGGCATGCAGCCCTCAGCAGCGTCCACTAGCAGCAGAACGCCGTTGACCATCTTCAGCACGCGCTCGACCTCGCCGCCGAAGTCGGCGTGGCCCGGGGTATCGACGATATTGATCTTGACGCCCTTGTAGGTGCAGGAGCAGTTCTTGGCCAGAATGGTGATGCCGCGCTCACGCTCGATGTCACCGCTGTCCATGACACGCTCAGCCACAGCCTGATTGTCGCGGAAAGCGCCGCTCTGGCGCAGCAGGGCGTCCACCAGCGTGGTCTTGCCGTGGTCAACGTGAGCGATGATAGCGACATTGCGCAAATCGTTACGAACCATAAAATACAACCTCTCTATTTTGAATCTCAGTAGAAGTTACGTCATACGATTTAAGTTTATATCATCCGGGGGTGGTTTGTCAAGATTGTATAAAAAATTTTTGATGGATTCGGCGTTTTGCCCGAGAATCGGCTGTCGATTTGGGCGGCATTACATCGCGAAACGTGATATACTTAATGCACCAAAGTTGGATAATCCTGTTGGAGGTGTGTCTATGAAACTGACGTTTTTGGGTGCCAACCACGAGGTGACCGGCAGCTGTACCCTCTTGGAAGCGGCGGGACAGCGCTACCTCATCGACTGTGGTATGGAACAGGGCAAGGATGTCTATGAGAACCAGCCCATCCCCGTTGCGCCGGGCGAGATCGACGGCGTGCTGGCCACCCATGCCCATATCGACCACACGGGCCTTCTGCCTCTTCTGGTGCGCAACGGCTTCCGGGGCAGGATCTACGCCACCAGGCCCACGGCAGAACTGTGCAGCATCATGCTGCGCGACTCGGCGCACATCCAGGAATTCGAAGCCGAGTGGAAGAACCGCAAGGGCCAGCGCTCCGGTGCAGAGCCTGTGGAACCCATGTACACCATTCAGGACGCCGAGGCAGCCATCGCGCTGTTCCGTGGCTATGATTACAATAAAGAGATCGAGCTTGCGCCCGGCATCGTCATCCGCTTTGTGGATGTGGGCCATCTGCTGGGCTCGTCCAGCATCGAGATATGGGTGACGGAGAACGGCGCGACCACAAAGCTGGTCTTCTCCGGCGACATCGGCAACCACGACCAGCCTATCATCAAGGACCCCACGTATCTGAAGGACGCAGATTATGTCTTTATGGAGTCCACCTACGGTGACCGCAGCCACGGCCCGCGGCCCGACTATGTGGGAGAGCTGACGAAGATCCTGCAGCGCACCTTCGACCGCGGCGGCAATGTGGTCATCCCGAGCTTTGCAGTGGGCCGCACCCAGGAACTGCTCTACTTCATCCGCGAGATAAAGGAAAAGAACCTGGTCACCGGCCACGGCTGCTTCCCGGTGTACATCGACAGCCCGCTGGCCATCGAGGCCACCCGCATCTTCAAGGACACCGACTCCTCCTGCTTTGATGAAGAGACCAACGCCCTGCTGGCAAAGGGCATCGACCCCATCCGGTTCCCGGGCCTGAAGGTCAGCGTCACCAGCGATGAGTCCCGTGCCATCAACACCGACCCCGTGCCGAAGGTCATCATCTCGGCCAGCGGCATGTGCGAAGCGGGCCGTATCCGCCACCACCTCAAGCACAACCTCTGGAGGAAGGAATGCACCATCCTCTTTGTGGGCTATCAGGCCGTGAACACACTGGGCCGCTCTCTGCTGGAGGGTGCGGACAACGTGAAGCTCTTCGGCGAATCCATCGAGGTGCAGGCGGAGATCTGCCAGCTCACCGGCCTTTCGGGCCACGCCGACAGGGAGGGCCTGCTGAAGTGGGTCAACTCCTTTGAGCCGAAGCCCAAGCGGGTGTTCATCATCCACGGCGAGGATGAGGTGGAGAACATCTTTACCCAGACCCTCACGGAGCAGGGGTTCAACGCCTGCGCACCTTATAATGGTGAGCAGTGGGCCATCGGTGCCGAGGGCGCGGTCTGCCTGAAGGAAGGCACCCGTATCCGCATCGAGCACCACATCAGCGAGGGTGCAGCCCGTGCGGCTACCGTCTTCCAGCGCCTGCTCAATGCCGGCAAGCGCCTGCTGCGGGTCATCGAGCACAACGAGGGCGGCGCCAACAAGGACCTCGCCAAGTTCGCCGACCAGATCAACGCTCTCTGCGATAAGTGGGACAGATGAGGCAGACATCCCGGCGGCATAGCTGCTCCAAAAACATCGTTCTGAAATAAAATGATGGAAACCCGACCCGAGTTCGTGTACCCTCACACGGCTCGGGTCGGTCCTTTTTTGCGTCCAAAAGAGGAAAACACGGTTTTCTGTGCGCTTTTGCACAAGGTTTCGACTATTTCACGAGAATCGTTGACTTTTGAATGCGCAAAATGCTACCATACGGCACAAGAAAAGGCAAAGATGACGAAATAAAGTTGTTTCATGGGCGCAGAGGCCGGCATCTGTGCGGGAAACGGCTCGAAGTTTTTGTCTGCGTGCGGATGGTATCGGCAGAAGCCTCCGCACAGGAAATGACCGCATTGCATCATTCGATCAAAAAGTCAACAAAAAGAAAGGTCGTGGTCTCTATCGCAATCAAGGAATATTCCATGTCCCGGGACTCCACCCGGCAGCTCTCACCCAACTTCAAGGTGCGGGAGTTTGCCTGCAAGGGCAGCGATGTCGTCCTCCTCGACGAGGAGCTGGTAGTGCTGCTGCAGTGCATCCGGGAGCACTTCGGCAAGCCGGTATATATCACCAGCGGCTACCGCACCGCTGCCCACAACGCGGCCGTGGGCGGCAGCAAGTCGAGCCAGCACCTTCTGGGCCGGGCGGCGGACTTCTACGTTGAGGGCATGGACGTGGCCACGGTCGCCGCCTACGCCGAGACCCTGCTGCCCGCCCGGGGCGGCATCGGGCGCTACCCGAAGGACGCCGCCCACCCGAAGCGCCGCACCGGCTGGGTGCATATCGATACCCGGGCGGACAAGAGCCGGTGGAAGATGTAAAAAGACGCTGAAACTGTTATTGCCGTTATAATATGAAGCGGCCCTCTCCCGGAAAAGGGAAGAGGGCCGCTTTCCTGCAGCAACGCCCCCGCTGGTGGAAACACCGGCGGGGGCGTCAGGTTTATGAATCGGCGCGCAGGAGGTCTGCGGGTCTGATGTGCAGGATGTCGCAGAGTGCAAAGAGATTATCTGTTTTGGGCATCCCGGCGCCTCGCTCATAACAGCCGATCGTGCCGATGGTGACACCAAGCTTCTCCGCAAGCTCCAGCTGCGTCAGCCCGGCGGCATGCCGTGCCTCGCGGATGATACGGGCAGATTCGGGATGGCTGCGGGTGGGCATAAAGAATCACCTCAATTCTGAATTATATACATCGGCCGCTTTGGTATAGCCAGAGCGGTTATTTTTTATGCTTCCTTTGTCCCCACGACAGACGCAGGACATTTTTTATAACGTCCAGTGAGGACGAGGGCCTCGACAGACTCCACCGCTTTGGTCTGGCCTTCGTCGTTGAGCTGGTCGGAGGCTGCAAGGAAGGTGGACTGCTGGGAAAATCCTAATCAAACAAATCCGAATGCGTACCGGTACGGAACAGGAAAAGCTCAAGAGCATCGCCGTCCACACGGTAAACGAGCAGCCAGTCGGGCCGGATGTGGCACTCCCGGAAGCCGATATAATCTCCGGTGAGAGCGTGGTCACGGTTCCGGTCCGGCAAAGCCTGCCCGGCGGCGAGCCAGTCCACAACGGTGTTCAACTCATCCAGCGGCAGGCCGCGCCTGGCTGCAAGCTTGAGGTCTTTCTTGAATCGGTTGGAAAGGACGACTTCAAGCATCCGTCAGCACCTCATTCATGGCGTCCTTGAAGGAAGCATAGCGCTTATACTTTTCCGGGTGAGCCTTCATCTCAGCATACTCATTCAGAGCTGCAGCCGTTTCCGCGTTGGGGTTTTCCCGGGTGACGACGAAAGGCAGGCCCTGCACGCGAAGGGACTGCTTCAGGAAGAGGGTGATCGCCGTGGACAAATCAATGCCGAGGTCTGCAAAAAGCTCCTGACTCGAGCGCTTCAGCTCCGGGTCAAGACTGATGTTCGTGCTGGTTTTTGCCATAACAGAACGCCTCCTTGTTGGTTTTCTATTCTCACTATAGCATTTTTTGGTCAGAATGTCAACATAATATGCGCGTATTATGCGCGCAAAAAAGGAAGAAGGCCATTCGGGCCGACGCCGAGTTTGAGCGGCTGAGGAAGAGCGTGAAGTAAGAGACCGGCCATAACTGTATAGCATGACAACGCCCCCTTCAAAAATTTTTGAGGGAGCGTTGTCATGTGAATGAAAAAGAGGTGAGGTAAAAAGTGGGGCAATGGAATAAGAGAACCGCCCAGATTCTGACGAACCTAGGCGGTTTTTGGTGGAGCGGGCAATGGGAATCGAACCCACCTCCTCAGCTTGGAAGGCTGATATACTAGCCGATGTACGATGCCCGCATATTCTGTTTTGCCGGGATGCAAGCAGTATTATAGCATGATTCGCGGCAAATGTCCAGCATTTTTTGCCCAAAGTGCAGAAGGAGAAGAAACCTTTGCCGCTGAGCTGGCGTTTGCCTGTTTACTTTGGAGCAGTTTTATTGTAAAATAGACAGGAGATAAAACCGGCGGCGCACAGCGCGGCCAAATCTGATACAGGTGGTGTATGTTATTATGGCATTGAAATATCAGCGCATCCTTCTGAAGATCAGCGGCGAGGCCCTCGGCGGCGAAAAGGGGACCGGTTTCGACGAGCCGACCATGGACGCGATCTGCGGCGGCGTAAAGAAGGCCCATGAGCTGGGCGTTCAGATCGGCATCGTCGTGGGCGGCGGCAACTTCTGGCGCGGCCGTTCCAGCGGCAGGATGGAGCGTACGCTGGCCGACAAGATCGGTATGCTGGCAACGGTGATGAACGCTCTGGCTGTCTCCGACAAGCTGGAGCAGCTGGGTGTGCCGACCGAGGTGTTCACCTCCATCACCATGCCGCAGGTGGCCCCGGCCTTCACCCGCAAGGACGCTCTCCGCGCAATGGACGAGGGCAAGATCGCCATCTTCGGCGGCGGTACGGGCAACCCCTTCTTCTCCACCGACACGACCACTGCCCTGCGCGCCGTTGAGGTGAGCGCAGACATCATGTTCAAGGCCACGATGGTGGACGGCGTCTATGACAAGGACCCCCACAAGTACCCCGACGCTAAGAAGTACGAGACCCTTACCTTTACCAAGGTGCTGGAAGACCGTCTGGCTGTTATGGACGGCACTGCCGCCACCCTCTGCCGGGACAACAAGCTCCCCATCCTCGTGTTCGACCTGGCCGACCCCGACAACATCGCCCGCGCTGTGCAGGGTGAGAATGTGGGTACACTGGTCTACGAGGGCTGAGCATACCGCCCCGCTTCCGACAATAGAATATGCCAGACGCCCTTTCGCGGCTGGTGAGAATTGATAACAAACAGGAGACAAGGACAATGAGCAGCAACACCAAGGCATTCGAAGACAAGATGAAGAGCGCAGTCGAGCATCTGGAGCGCGAGCTGAAGACCGTGCGCGCAGGCCGCGCCAACCCCGGCGTTCTGGACAAGGTGACCGTGGATTACTACGGTTCTCCCACGCCCATCCAGCAGGTGGCTTCTGTGGCTGTCAGCGAGGCCCGCACCCTGACCATCACCCCGTGGGACCGCACCCTGCTGCGCGCCATCAGCAAGGCTATTCTGGCCAGCGATGTGGGCATCAACCCCATCGATGACGGCCAGACCATCCGTCTGAACTTCCCGGCTCCCACCGAGGAGCGCCGCAAGCAGCTGGCCAAGGAAGTCTCCAGGATGGGCGAGGAGGCAAAGGTCGCCGTCCGCAACGTCCGCCGTGACGCCATGGATAAGGCCAAGGCCATGAAGAAGGCCGGTGAGCTGACCGAGGACACCCAGAAGACCATGGAAGAGGACGTCCAGAAGCTGACCGACAAGTATGTGAAGAACATCGACGCTGCCGTGGAAGAGAAGCAGAAGGAGATCATGTCCGTCTGATTCCGACTGCAGGCAAAGCAGGGAGGTGCCGTGCGCTGAAAGAAGGTGCGCGGCACTTTTTGCCAGAGGAGACGTAGAGGAAGAAGAGCATGGAACATTCAAAGGATTTTGCGAAGGGACTGTCCATCGGCATCATCATGGACGGCAACGGCCGCTGGGCCAAGAGCCGCGGCCTGCCCCGCACGGCCGGCCATAAAAAGGGCGCACAGGTCTTTCAGGACATTGCGGACTACTGCGATGAACTGGGCGTAGAGTCGGTGTATTTTTACGCATTCTCGACCGAAAACTGGAAGCGTCCCGCCGAAGAGGTAGGCGCGATCATGCGGCTGTTCGGCGAATACCTCATCAAGGGCTTCGACTACGAGAACCGGAACGTCCGCATCTGCTTCATGGGCGACCGCACGGTGCTGGAGCCCAAGCTGCAGGAGCTGATGAACAAGCTGGAGCGGGACTCTGCCTGTAAGACCGGCCTGACCATCAACATCGCCATCAACTACGGCGGACGGCCTGAGATCGTCCGGGCAGCCCAGAGCCTCGCGGCCAGGGCGGCTGCGGGCGAGCTGAAGCCTGAGGACATCACGGAAGAGGCTCTTTCGGCCCAGATGTACACCGCCGGCCAGAAAGACCCCGACTTCATCCTCCGCCCCAGCGGAGAGAAGCGGCTCTCCAACTTCATGCTCTGGCAGGCGGCCTACTCCGAACTGGTGGAGATGGACGTTCTGTGGCCTGATTTCACCCGCGATGACCTCGATGCCGCCATCATGGAGTTCAACCGGCGCTCCCGCCGCTTCGGCGGACTCTGAGAGCAGCGACCGATACGCAAGATGCCGCGCAGCGTGCGCGGCCCCCGGAGAGCGCCCGGTATTTCCTCGGGCGCTGACGCTGCAGACCCTGCCGGAGCAGGGGAGCGGCTCCCGGACGAAACAAAGGAGAACATGAAACTATGAAAACACGAATCATCACAGCCGTGGTGGGCCTGATCGTTCTGGCAGGCGTCCTGTTCACCTTCGATACGCTGGTGTTCAATCTGGTCATCGCGGCCATCACCCTCATCGCCCTGCATGAAATTTACTCTGCGCTGGGTTTTGAAAAGCGGGACTGGCCGCTGCTGGCTGTTCTGGTGTCCTACACACTGCTCATCATGCTGTCGAGCTACAGCGTCTGCCGGGCGATGGTGATGCCCGCTTCCTTCCTCGTGGTGCTGTTCTATGCCATCTACCTTGTAGTGCGCAACGGCGTTATCAGCTACCAGAAAGCCAGCGGCCTCGCCATGTTTTCGGGCATTGTGATCTTCTGCTTCTACTCGTTCATCCGGCTCAAGGAGATGCTGCCGGTGGAGGAGTATGGCTACGACGCCATCTTCTTCATCCTGCTCATCCTCTGCTTCGCCTGGGGCGGCGATACCTGCGCCTACTTCGCGGGCCGCGCCTTTGGCAAGCATAAGCTCTGCCCGGTGGTCAGCCCCAAAAAGACGGTGGAGGGCGCTATTGGCGGCGTGCTGGGCACCATGGTGTTCGGTGTGCTGGTCACGGTCATCTACTCCATCGCAGCAGACCGGATGGAAGAGTTCACCCGCTCCAACATTGGCGTATCCATGTATGTTATCATTGCGCTGCTGGCCTGTGTGGCTGCGGTGCTGGGCATCTACGGCGACCTGTTCGCCAGCGTGGTCAAGCGCCAGTGCGGCATCAAGGACTACGGCACCATCTTCCCGGGCCACGGCGGCATCCTCGACCGCTTCGACAGCGTGATGTTCATCGCGCCCTTCGTCACCATGGTGGTCATCGCAGCATTCTACAATTAAAATCAGCAGGAGATCGATTCTTTATGGCTAAGAAAATCACGCTGCTGGGTTCTACCGGCTCCATCGGCACCCAGAGCCTCGATGTTATCCGCGCTCAGGGGTATGAGGTGTTCGGCCTGTCGGCTCACAGCCAGACGGATAAAATTTTGCAGCAGATAGAAGAATTCCACCCGAAATACGTCTGTATGACCAGTGAGGCCGGTGCCGAAAAGCTTTCGGCTGCGCTGGCCGGCCGCGCCGATGCACCCGGGCTCCTGACCGGCCCGGAGGGCCTCAAGGCCCTCGCCGCGATGGACGGCCCGGACGTGGTGCTGAACAGCGTGGTGGGCATCGCGGGCCTCGGAGCAAGCCTTGCCGCCATCGAGAGCGGCCATGACCTGGCCCTCGCCAACAAGGAAAGCCTCGTCACCGGCGGCCATCTCGTCACTCAGGCCGTGGCAAAGCACGGCGTCAAGCTGCTGCCCGTGGACAGTGAGCACTCGGCCATCTTCCAGTGCCTGCAGGATAAGGAGAGCGCCAAGAGCCTGACCAAGATCCTGCTGACGGCCTCCGGCGGCCCCTTCTTCGGCATGAAGACCGAAGAGCTGCGGGGCAAGACCAAGGCCGACGCCCTCAAGCATCCCAACTGGAACATGGGCGCAAAGATCACCATCGACAGCGCCACCCTGATGAACAAGGGCCTCGAGCTCATCGAGGCTGTGTGGCTGTTCGGTCTGCCTCCGGAGAAGATCCAGATCGTCGTCCAGCGCCAGAGCATCGTCCACTCGGCGGTGCAGTACAGCGACAACTCCATCATCGCCCAGCTGGGTGTGCCGGATATGCGCATCCCCATCCAGTATGCGCTGACCTATCCGGCCCGTGTGCCGGGCGTTGTGCCGGAGCTGGACTTCACCGCCCTCAAGCTGCTGACCTTCGATGTGGCCGACGAGGAGACGTTCCGCTGCCTCGCCGCCTGCAAGAAGGCCATCCGAAAGGGCGGTCTCGGCCCCTGCGCCGCCAACGGTGCCAACGAGGAGGCCGTCAAGCTCTTCCTCGAGGATAAGATCGGCTTCCTCGACATCGGCCGTCTGGTGGAGGCTGTCGTGGACAGCGACAGCTTCGGCGGCGGCTACAGTCTCGCGGATGTGTATGAGTGTGACCGTATGGCCCGCGCATTCGTGAGAGCACACCTGTAATATAGGAGAAATAATGTCAGTTTTCATCACCTTTGCAGCCGCGCTGCTCATCTTCGGCGCGGTCATCGCTATCCACGAGTTTGGTCATTTTGCAGTGGCAAAGCTCTGCGGGGTCCAGGTCAACGAGTTTTCCATTGGCATGGGTCCGACCCTTATCAAGACCTATCGCAAAGGCACGCAGTATACCCTGCGGCTCCTGCCCGTAGGCGGCTTTGTGGCGCTGGAAGGGGAGGAAAGCCCCGAGAGCGAGCAGGCCGAGGGCGGAAGCGGGGACGATGACGGCCCGGACATCCCGCCGGAGGTGCTGGCGCAGCGGACAGGCAAGCCGCTGAACGAGGCGGCTGTCTGGCAGCGGATGCTGGTGATGGCGGCAGGCGCGGTGATGAACTTCGTGCTGGGCTTCGTGGTGCTGCTGCTCCTCATCTCGCTGCGCAGTGAGCCCATCACCAGCAAGGTCATCTATGCCGTGGAGGACAACGCCCTCTGCGGCCAGACCGGCCTGCAGGCCGGCGACGAGATCGTGGCCGTCAACGGGCGGCACTGCTTCGTGGCCAACGATATGCTCTACGAGCTCATGCGCACCGAGAGCTACCGCGCAGACTTCACCGTCCGCCGGGACGGCAGGCTCGTGGAGCTGCCGGACGTCCGGTTCGACACCTGGCAGGATGAGCAGGGCCAGACCCACATGACGCTGGGCTTTACAGTCTACGGCCTCAAAAAAACACCGCTGAATGTCCTGAAAGAGTCGGCCAACAGCGTTATCTACTATGGACGCATCATCTATACCTCGCTGGCCGACCTTCTGCGGGGCCGCGAGAGCATCAACGACCTGTCCGGCCCGGTGGGCATCGTGACCGCCATCGGTCAGGCCGCAAGCTACGGCTGGGAGGATGTGGCTGAGCTGCTGGTGCTTATCACCATCAACCTCGGCGTCCTCAATCTGCTGCCATTCCCGGCGCTGGACGGCGGAAAGATCGTTTTCCTGCTCATCGAGGCAGTCACCGGCCATGCAGTGCCGGAAAAGATCCAGAGCAGTCTGACCGTCGCAGCCTTTGCGCTGCTGTTCGGCCTGATGCTCTTTGCAACGTACAACGACATCGTCCGGCTCGTGACCGGAGCAGTTTGAAAGAGGTAAAACCATGCGGCAGTTGAAACGTGAAGTGAAGATCGGCAATGTGACCATCGGCGGCAAGAATCCCATTGCCGTACAGACCATGCTGAACGTCCCGGTGGAGGACATCGAGGGCAATGTGGCGCAGGCAAAGCGCTGTGAAGCGGCAGGCTGTCAGATCTTGCGCGTGACCTGTCCCAGCGCGGCAGACGCCAAGTGCATCGAGGCTGTCAAGAACGCCGTGAATATCCCCATCGTGGCGGACATCCACTTCGACTACAAGGCTGCCATCGCCTGTGCCGATGTGGGGGTGGATAAGATCCGCATCAACCCGGGCAACATCGGCGACGATGACCGCGTGAAGGCGGTCGTGGATGCCTGCCAGCAGAAAAATATCCCCATCCGCATCGGCGTCAACGGTGGCAGTCTGGAAAAGCACATCCTCGCCAAGTACGGCGCACCTGTGCCGGAAGCGATGGTGGAGAGCGCTCTGTACCATGTCCGTCTGCTGGAAAAGTTCGACTTCAACAACATCGTCATCTCCATCAAGAACTCCAACGTCCCCCGCATGATGGAGGCATACCGCCAGCTCAGCGCTGTGACCGACTACCCGCTCCATGTGGGCGTCACTGAGGCCGGTACTTACCAGATGGGCCTGCTCAAGAGCGGCATGGGCATCGGCGGGATGCTGCTGGAAGGCATCGGCGATACCATCCGTGTCTCGCTGGCCGCTGACCCTGAGAAGGAAGTGGAAGCAGGCTACAATATCCTGCGCGCTGTCGGCTTCCCGGTGGCCGGCCCGGAGGTCATCACCTGCCCGACCTGCGGCCGCACCCAGTACCCCTGCACCGAGATCGCCAATGAGGTGGAGCGCCGGCTCCAGGGCTGCAAAAAGTCCATCAAGGTGGCTGTCATGGGCTGCGTCGTCAACGGCCCCGGCGAGGCCCGTGAGGCTGACATCGGCATTGCCGGCGGCAAGGGCGAGGCAGTGCTGTTCGTCCACGGCGAACCCGTCAGGAAGCTGACGGGGGATAATATCCTCGACCAGTTCATGGAGGAGATCGATAAGCTGTGATTTTACAGAATAAGCTTGGTCTGACGAGTGAAGCTGAGCTTGCTCGGGCAGAAGAAAAACTCAGCAAGACCCGGGCGCTTGAGCTCTATGACACCGGCCTGTTGGATACCTTCGAGGCAGGCACCTTCAAAGGGCTTGCGGCCATCCATAAATGCCTGTTCGGCGATGTCTACGAGTTCGCTGGACAGATGCGGACAGTGAACATTGCAAAAGGAAATTTCCGCTTTGCACCGGTGATGTATCTGCGTCCGGCACTGGAAAGTATCGACGCGATGCCGCAGTCTTCGTTCGATGAAATCATCGAGAAGTATGTGGAGATGAATGTGGCGCATCCGTTTCGGGAGGGCAATGGCCGAAGCACCCGAATCTGGCTGGATGCTATTCTGAAAAAAGAACTGCATCAGGTCATCGACTGGAGCAGGGTGGATAAAGAAGATTACCTTCTTGCGATGGAGCGCAGCCCGGTCAAGGATGTGGAGATAAAAGCGCTGCTGCACGCTGCTCTGACCGAAAAAATCAATGACCGCGAAGTCTATATGAAAGGCATCGACGCCAGTTACCACTACGAAGGCTATCATGTCTTTAAGACAGAAGATTTAACTTAAAAACAACCTGCTGCCACGCCCTTTTCCGGGGCGCGGCAGTTTGTGCTGTTATCTGATAGAAAAGGAGTACCACTGTGACACCACTTGTTTCCCAGCTATGGCCGCAGTTTATGGCGGACCCGGACTTTGCGGCCTGTTTTGGCCGCGTGGTCGTCGAGCACGCCCAGATGCTGCGGCAGGAGCGGCAGGTCATCTTTACGCTGCGCAGTTCTGCCCCGCTGGACAAGGGGCTGTGCGCCCGGCTGCTGGCCTCGCTGGCACCGGATTACGAGGGCTTCGAGCTCCGCATCAACAATCTTTTCGGCTATGCGACGCTGGATGAAGCCGGTCTGCGGGAGCTGATGGAGGAGATGAAGCGGGACGGTGTCCCCATCAACGGCTTCCTCGACCGCTGCCGCATCACCATCACCGGCCAGAACATCACCATCGGCGTCTGCCACGGCACGAAGTTTTTGCAGGAGATGCAGTTCGAGCGCCTGCTGGCGGAGCGCATCGCCGCCCACACCGGCGTAAAGCCCAGAGTGACGCTGGAAAGCAGCGTGGGCGAGGCCGAACAGCGCCAGATGGAAGAAAAGCTCGAGCGGAAAATTGCGCCGCCCGTCGTCAAGTTTGAGAAAAAGAACACTGCTCCATCCATCAAGGTGGAGGGCCTCGACCTCACGGACAAGCCCGTCACCATCTTCCACGGCAAGATGTTCACCCCGAAAAACCTCACCCCCCTCAAGGATCTGGGCGGCGAGGGCGGCAAGTGCATGATCTGGGGCGACGTCTTCTTCACCGAGGTGAAGGGCAGCTTCCGCAAGATATACACCGTCTCCATCACCGATTACACCGGCTCCATCAACCTGAAGATCCGTGCGCAGGAAGGGGAGGACTGCTCCAAGTGGGAGTCCATCCCCAAGGGTACGACGGTCGTGGTGCGCGGCGACTGCTCCTACGATAAGTACGAGCACGACTATATCGTCTGGCCCTACGACGTCCTCTTTGTCGAGCGCAAAAAGCGGGAGGACAACGCCCCCGTCAAGCGGGTGGAGCTGCATCTGCATACCAAGCTGTCCAGCATGGACGCCTTCTGCGACCCCGGCGGCATCGTCAAGCTGGCCCACCGGATGGGCCACCCGGCCATCGCCATCACCGACCACGGCGTCTGTCAGGGCTACCCCGAAGCCATGCTGGCGGCGGACGCCATCCACAAGACAGACCCGGACTTCAAGCTCATCTACGGCTGTGAGGCCTACTTTGTCGATGACATGATACCCTGCGTCTACGGCGTGAAAGACGAGCCGCTGAACGGCGAGTTCTGCGTCTTCGACACTGAGACGACGGGCCTCGACCCCGGCGTGGAGTACCTGACAGAGATCGGCGCGGTCATCGTGCGGAACGGGGAGGTGGTGGAAGAATTCGACACCTTCGTAAAACCCGGAAAGCCCATCACCTCCAAGATCACCGAGCTGACCGGCATCACCAACGAGATGGTGGCTGACGCCCCCGGCGAGGCCGAGGCGCTGAAAGCCTTCCTCGACTTTGTGGATGGCCGCATCCTCGTGGGCCACAATGCCCACTCCTTCGACATCCGGTTCCTCCGCGCCGCCGCCAAGCGGAGCGGCATCGAGTTTGAGCCGACCTATATCGACACCCTGACCATGGCTCAGGCCATGTACCCCGGCCTCCACAACTACAAGCAGGGGACCATCAACAAGCATCTGGAGCTGCCCGCCTACGAGGCCCACCGCGCCTGCGAGGACTCTGCCGCACTGGGCCGCATCTTCTGCGTCATGCTGAAGGATCTGGAGGAAAAGCAGGTGACCGCCGTCAGCGGCATCAACACCGGCCTCGGCGGGAACCGCGAGGTGCTGAAAAAGAAGTATTATCACCTCATCATCCTCGTGCGCAGCCAGATGGGCCTGAAAAACCTTTATAAAATCGTCAGCGAGGCCCATGTCAACTACTTCTTCAAGAAGCCCCGCGTCCCCCGCAGCCTTCTGAACAAGTATCGGGACGGCCTTATCCTCACTTCTGCCTGTGAAGCAGGAGAACTTTACAGGGCGATCGTGGAGGGCCGCTCCTACGAAGAACTGAAGAAAATTGCATCGTACTACGATGTTTTGGAGGTCCAGCCCCTGGGCAACAACGCCTATATGGTGCGGGAGGGCAAGGTGGAGAGCGAAGAGGTCATCAAGAACTTCAACCGCACCGTCATCAAGCTGGGCGAAGACCTGCACAAGCCCGTCATCGCCACCGGCGACGTCCATTTTACCGAGCCGGAGGACGCCATCTACCGCTCTGTCCTGCAGGCGGGCAACGGCTTCAAGGACGCGGACAACCAGCCGCCCCTGTTCTACCGCACCACCGAGGATATGCTGAACCAGTTCAGCTACCTGCCCAGGGAAAAGGCCTACGAGATCGTCGTGACCAATCCCCGCAAGATAGCGGCCAGCATCGACGGCAACGTCCGCGCCATCCCGCGCGGCACCTACCCGCCCGGCATCGAGGGCGCAGAACAGCAGCTCCGGGATGCGACCTGGGAACACGCCAAGCGGGACTATGGCGACCCTCTGCCCGAGATCGTGGAAAAGCGCCTGCAAAAAGAGCTGGACTCCATCTGCGGCCACGGCTACGCCGTCCTGTACGTCATCGCGGTCAAACTGGTGGCCTATTCCAACGCGGGCGGCTATCAGGTGGGCAGCCGTGGTTCGGTCGGCTCGTCGGCTGTGGCCCACTTCTCCGGCATCTCGGAGGTCAACAGTCTGCCGCCCCATTACCGCTGCCCCAAGTGCAGGTACAGCGAGTTCATCACCGACGGCAGCGTGGACGACGGCTTCGACCTGCCCGACAAGAACTGCCCCCACTGCGGCACCCGGATGCTGGTGGACGGCCACGACATCCCGTTCGAGACCTTCCTTGGCTTCTACGGCGACAAGGAGCCTGATATTGACCTGAACTTCTCGGGCGAATACCAGTCCAACGTCCACCGCTACACGGAAGAGCTGTTCGGCAAGGCCAACGTCTTCAAGGCCGGCACCGTCTCCGGTATTCAGGACAAGACGGCCTACGGTTACGTCAAAAAGTATCTGGACGATCGGGGGAGAACGGTCAACCACGCCGAGGAGAACCGTCTGACGCTGGGCTGTACCGGCGTCAAGCGTACCACCGGCCAGCATCCCGGCGGCATGGTCGTCGTGCCGGACACCTATGAGATCTATGACTTCTGCCCCATCCAGCACCCGGCGGACGATGTGGCGGGCGGTCTGCTGACCACCCACTTCGAGTTCAAATACCTCCACGACACCCTGCTCAAGCTGGACGAGCTGGGCCACGATATGCCCACCTTCTACAAGTATTTCGAGGAGTACACCGGCATCCCCGTGGACAGCATCCCCATGAATGACCCCAAGGTCTACAGCCTGCTCACCAGCCCGGAAGAGCTGGGTGTGACGCCGGAGCAGATCGACAGCCAGACCGGCACCTTCGGCATCCCCGAGATGGGAACCAACTTCGTGCGCGGAATGCTGGTGGAGGCCCGTCCCAAGAATTTCTCCGAGCTTATCCAGATCTCGGGCCTGTCCCACGGCACCGACGTCTGGACCGGCAACGCCGACGAGCTCATCCGCAGCGGCACCTGCACCATCGCGGAGGTCATCGGCTGCCGTGACAGCATCATGCTCTACCTGCTCCGCAAGGGCCTCGAGCCCAAGATGGCCTTTGACATCATGGAGGCTGTCCGTAAGGGCAAGGTGGCCAAGGGCGGCTTTGCGCCCGGCTGGGAAGAGGCCATGCGGGAGCACGATGTGCCGGACTGGTACATTGAGAGCTGCCGCAAGATAAAATATATGTTCCCGAAAGCCCATGCGGTGGCCTACCTGATGTCGGCCATCCGGCTCATGTGGTTCAAGCTCTACCACCCGCAGGCGTTCTATGCGGTGTACTTCACCGTCCGCGGCGATGACATCGACTACGAGGCCGCCGTGGGGGGCGCTGCCGTGGCCCGCGCCCACATGAATGAGGTGAAGCGCCGCCTCAAGGAAGAAAAGAACGCCAAGGATGAGGACGTGCTCGTCTCGCTCCAGCTGGTCAACGAGATGCTGGTGCGCGGCTACGAGTTCCTGCCCATCGAGCTGGGCAAGAGCCGGGGCTCGAAGTATGTGGTGGAGGACGGCAAGGTGCGGCTGCCCTTCTGCTCCCTGAAGGGTCTGGGCGGTGCCGCCGCCGATGCACTGGAAAACGCCACTCTCCATGGGCAGGAGTACCTCTCCATCGAGGAGCTGCAGCAGGCCTCCGGCGTTGGCAGCAGCATCATCGACCGCCTGCGTCAGGTGGGCGCTCTGGGCGACCTGCCGGAAAGCAGTCAGGTGAGCTTTTTCTAAAATTGCAGCAAAAAACGACCTCTGCAGCCGGATGGACCGGAAGCAGAGGCCGTTTTGTTATACGATCAAGTTTCTGAACAGGGGAGCAGCTTACTCCACGCTGATCATATAGTAGTAGACCGGCTGACCGCCCCGGATGTGGCTGACCTCAACATGGTTGGGGCATTTTGCCTTGACGATCTCGGTCACCTTCTCGGCATCCTCGTCGGAGACGTCGCAGCCGGAGATGATGGTGACGAAGCTGGAATCCTTCTTGCACATACCGCGGGCCAGACGATAGGTGGCCTTGGTGATGTCGTTGGAGGTGGAGACGATCTTGCCGTTCTCCAGAGCCATGATCTCGCCCTTCCGGATCCGCTTGCCGTCGTACTCGCTGTCGCGGGCGGCGTAGGTGATGAGGCCGGTGGAGACCTTATCGGCGGCAGACATCATGTTGATGGTGTTGGCCTCGACGGTAGCAGAGGGGTCGAAGTTCAGCAGAGCGGTGATGCCCATGGGGACGGTGCGGGTGGGCAGAACGACCACCTGACGGTCAGCCAGCTTCTGGGCCTGCTCAGCAGCCATGATGATGTTCTTGTTGTTGGGCAGGACGAAGACGGTCTTGGCCGGGACGCTCTGGATGGCGGCAAGGATGTCCTCGGTGGCGGGGTTCATGGTCTGACCGCCGGAGACGACAGCGTCAGCGGCCAGGTCGGTGAAGACAGCCTTCAGGCCCTCACCGGCGGCGACAGCAACGAAGCCATAGTCGCGGCTGGGGTCAACGGCAGCGTAGATGAACTCGCTGGCGGGGTCGGGCTTCTTCTCGGCGGAAGCCTGCTTCTCGAGGCTCTTGCCCTGCTTCTGGCGGGCCAGAAACTGCTCGTGCATATTCTCGATCTTGAAGTTGGTGAGGTAGCCGTACTTGATGGCCTCGCTCAGGATCTTGCCGGGGTCGGCGGTGTGGACATGGAGGTTGATGACGTCATCGTCCTCGATGCAGACGACGCTGTCGCCGTTGGACTCGGCGAAGGCGCGCATCTTTGCGGCGCTTGCGCCCTCGTTCTTGTTGATGAGGAACTGGGTGCAGTAGCCGTTCTTGATGTCCTCCACCTTCATCAGGTCGTCGGTGAAGACGCCCTTGCCGGCGTTTTCGGTGGAGAGCTTGGCCTTGTTGGGGACAGCCTCGCCGCCGGCCACGATGTCCTCACCGTGGAAGACCTTGCCCATGCCCTCGAAGATGATCATGATGCCCTGGCCGCCGGCGTCCACGACGCCGGCCTTCTTCAGGACGGGCAGCAGGTTGGGAGTGTCCTCCAGAGCCTTCTGACCGGCGGTCATCACGACGTCCCACAGCTCGGCCACATCCTCTTTGCCGCAGGCAGCAGCTTCCTCGGAAGCGACGCGGGCAACGGTCAGGATGGTGCCTTCGGTGGGCTTCATGACAGCCTTGTAAGCGCCCTCGACGCCCTTCTGCAGCGCAGCCACGATGTCGGCGGCGTCAGCCTCCTTTTTGCCCTCCAGAGCTTTGGAGAAGCCGCGGAACAGCAGGCTGGTGCTGACCTGTCTCTTATACACATCTCCGAGCCCACGAGACTGCAGCTAATCTCG